>Ga0123355_10000432_pt1 | contig 55030 bp, 44 predicted proteins | sample TergutEmb28metaG_3_FD_89872 | JGI IMG/M metagenome (GOLD analysis project Ga0123355, IMG submission 89872) | Embiratermes neotenicus P1 segment gut microbial communities from Petit-Saut dam, French Guiana - Emb289 P1 | ecosystem: Host-associated > Arthropoda: Insects > Digestive system > Gut ... | reverse complement strand
GAGAGAGGGTCTACACGCACAAGACTATTGATGAGCTGAAAGCCGCTATTGAACTAGTTACAGATTAGTAACAAGGTTATTGCAATTACTGGGGTTGAGAGGGTTTGGCGATTATTGTACCATTATTTTGCTTTGGGCGCAAGGATTTGTAGCGGGAAACGCCGCAATGTTTCCGGCTTTTGTCTGGGGCGCACTCTATTTCCCCACACAAAACCGCTCAAAAATCCGGGCCACCACATCTTCTCGGATCGTCCGGCCGGTCAGTTCGCCCAGGGCCGCCATTGCGCCCTCAATCTCCGTGAGGACGGCGTCCGGGGTAATCCCCTGGGCCATGGCCGTCTGGGCGGATTCCATGTGCTGTAGGGCTCTGCCCACAATATCTACGTGGCGGGCGTTGGTCAAAATCTGCCCCGGTGGGATTGGAGGGCCGTGGCTGTATATGTCGGAGACAGCGGTCTCCAAGTCGTCTAATCCCGCACCGGTCTTGGCGGAGAGGGTGACGATCCGGTCAAAGTGCGGGCGGAGTTCGGCTAAGTCGATCCTCTGCGGCAGATCGGCTTTGTTGAGTACGGCGATGGCCTGATGCGCCCCGTTCGCCGTCTGGATGACTGTCCGATCTTCGTCGGTCAATGGGGCGGTGCCGTCAAATACGGCCAGGATCAGCTCGGCCTGCTCGGCGGCGTCTACAGTGCGGGCCACGCCCAGTTGCTCTACAGGGTCAACCGTCTCCCGAAGGCCCGCCGTGTCTACCAATCGCAGGAGGGTGTCCCCCAGGGTGATCCGCTCTTCCAACGTGTCCCGGGTGGTGCCGGGGATCTCTGTGACGATGGCCCGCTCATAGCCCAAGAGGGCGTTGAGTAAGCTGCTCTTCCCCACGTTAGGCCGTCCCAGAATCGCCGCAGGGACACCCTGGGTCATAATCTGCCCCCGGCGGAACGTGGCCGCAAGGGATGTGAGGGACTCCGAATATTCCGCCAGTTGTGCGGCATACTCGTCCAGATGAAACGGCTCAATATCCTCCTCCGGGTAGTCCAACTCGGCGTGGAAGTGGGCCAGCAGATCCCGGAGACCGTCGTAGACTTGATCCGTCTTGCCAGACACGGCCCGGCCCAACTGTCCTGCGGCGTTTTTCGCCGACTGGACCGTCTCGGCGGAGATGAGGTCAATCACCGCCTCGGCCTGGGTGAGGTCTAATTTGCCGTTTAAAAAGGCCCGTTGGGTAAACTCCCCGGCCCCCGCCTGTCTGGCCCCGGCTGCGAACACGGCCTCCAGCGCCATGCGGAGCACTACAGGGGAGCCGTGACACTGGAGCTCCGCCGTGTCCTCTCCCGTATAGCTGTGGGGGCTGCGGCTGACAAAGCAGAGGCAGTGATCCAGCACGGCCCCTGTATTGTCGATTAACGTGCCGTAATACAGCTTTCGATTGTCAAAATCGGCTACAGACCGGCCGGATTGTTCCGCAAATACGGCCTCGACCACGGCCATGGTCTCCGGCCCGGTCATGCGGATGATGCCAATGGCAGACAGGGTCTCCCCCGTCCCGATGGCGGCAATGGTGTCCCACATGGCGGGGTTCCTCCTGTTGGGGTTAATAGTCTCCCAGTAGTTCTAATAAGTCGTTCACAGTTGATCTGTTCTCTGCGCCGGTGTGCGCAAAGACAAGTGTATGTTCAATCCTGGAAATTACAATATATTGCCCGCTGGCCGTCTGCGTAAATCTGCTGAAATTTGAAAGATTTATCTCAGTAGTGGAGGACATGCCTCCCGCTCTCAAAGATTCCACCTCACGCCGTATGTTTCCATACATAACCTGGGCATATGTTTCAGTCGAAAACATCATAAATTGTATTGAAAAATAGTCTGTTCTCACCGCTAAGACCGATTCTAAGCGCCTGCCAAGCTCCGTATCCGCCCAATCAGGATCAGCTTCTAGCTGTTGACCTCTCTCATCTTCTACCGTGAATCCCGCCTCTTCCATGTGCGCTGTGAATTCTTCTGCTGTCAGCGGGGTTCTGGGCGGAAAGGCCAACGATAGCAGCGAAACAAAGCCAATAATTCCTACGGCAATGACGAGCACAAGCAAAAGCACCCGATACCCCGCCCGCATCCTATTTGGCAGGCGGTACACATCCGCACCGGTGATTTTATCGCCGATTTTAATCCGGTTTCTGCTGCGGATAAATGCCAGGATGCAAAAATCAATGGGCCATAAAAATCCGAAGAGATTTCTCACAAAGAGCTTTCCGGCCGACGGGACTTCCTCTGTATCCTCACGCATTCTAACGCCGATGCCAAGCAGAACTTTCCCGGGGCTTCGCCCTTTGACCATATCTTTTATGCTGTAAAGAAGGAAAGCCGCCAGTAAAGCCACGAAAACCAATACCACAATTCTATCCGGGTTAGCCCCCAGGATGAGGATTGTCGGTATGACCGCAAGAAACGTAATGATGACATGGTCTACTAAAAATGCGCCCAACCTGGCACCTAAAGACGCCTTTTCTAACGGTTCCGGACGATCCTCCTCGTCGAGCATGATTGTGTCGTTGCTGTGTTCCATGTGTGTGGCCTCCTTTTGGGTGGTATTGTTCTTTGTATGTTGTGTACGGTGCTGTGCAGGGCAATCCGACCTCAGGCTGTCGCCTGCCACCTCCTTTGGAAAAGGAGGTTTTTGGTGCGATGTTCCCTTGCCCTTAAAGCTCCTTTTGTAAAGGAGCTGTCAACGAAGTTGACTGAGGATTGTCCCTTCAATCGCTTGACAAACCGCTTCAAAATTATCATCTATCTCTCTGTTTGTAAACCGGAGAACGAAAAGGCCTGCTGCATTTAAGTACTCCGTCCTAATTTCATCGTATTCCAACGCCTCTTTTTCATAGTGTTGCGCTCCGTCAAGTTCAATTACTAATTTAACCTTTGGGCAGTAAAAATCAGTAATATAACTACCGATAATTCTTTGTCTGTAAAATTGTAGGCGATGTTTTCTAAGAAAATTATACCACAAGTGCTCTTCTTGCTTTGTGGCGTTATTGCGAAGTTCTCTTGCACGCATTTTGAGATTCTTATTTCTTGGCAGCATAGATAATCCTCCGTCAGGCTGTCGCTCCCCCTAGGGGGCCTTCTCTTGTCACAGGGCGGCAATTCACTTTGTGCCACCTCTCAGAGCGAACCGCCCCCGGCTCACTCGACCTCTATCTCTTCCTCGCCCTCCGCCACGGTTGGCGGCAGTTCCGGGCCGTAGGCCGTGGTCTCCGTTGGCATGGATTTTCGCTCCAATCGCTTGTTGCCCAGATAGCGGACGCCGGCATAGAGCACAGAGAACACGGGGACGCCGCAGATCATGCCCACAAAACCGAACAGCCCGCCGCCCACCAGGATGGAGATCATCACCCAGAGACCGCTGATCCCTGTGGTGGTGGACAAGATCCGTGGGCCGATGAAATTGCCGTCTACCAGTTGCAGTGCGACGATAAAGATGATAAAGATCACGCCCTGGGCGGGGTCTTCCATAAGGATCAACAGGGCCGAGGGGATGCCGCCGATAAACGGGCCGAAATAGGGGACGATATTGGTGACGCCGACGATTACACTGACTAGAGCCGTGTAGGGCATCTGCATCAGGGACAGCGCTACAAAAGTGATGCCCCCGACAATGAGCGCATCGACAAATCGGCCCAGAAAGAATCCGCCGAAGGCCCGATCCAGATAGTGTGCGACGTTTAGCACAACGGACACACGCTTGGGAGGCATCAAGCTGTGGAATAGTTTTTTTAATTGGGCGGCCAGGAGTTCCCGGTTATACATGATGTAGACGGAGAGAACCAACCCCAATGCCAGGTTGATTGCAATCCGAACCACCCCGAACACCCCTGCCGTCACGGCGAGGATGACAATATCCAGATTGGGCAAGAGGGTTCCATCCACCCAGGCGGACAGGAGATTTTCTCCCTCCATCAATAAGTCGATAGTAACCGCCTCCAAAGCGGGGATATCATCTAAGAACCGCTGTGCAAGCCCTGCGATCTCTGCGAAATAGTAGGGGAGGCTATCGATGAGCCCCTCTATGCTGGAGTAGACCTCCGGCAACAGGGTGAGCAGGAGTATGGTCACTACTAAGAGGGTGATGGTCACCGCCAGCAAGATGCCGACGGCCCGGAAAATTCGCCTTTTCAACATAGGACGCTTTCCCAAAAGCCGGCCGCTGATCTTATGCAGCATCCGCTCCAAAAATCTTGCAAAAGGCGTCAGCATATAGGCGAAAATAAACCCCCAGACAATAGGCGCCATAACTCGGCCGATCATCTGGAAAAACGCCCGCATATAGCCCCATTGGAGGATAGAGAAGTAGAATGCCAAGCTGCACACGATTACCAAAAAGGCCGTAATGCCCCAGTGCAGATAGTGCCGTTCCCATTTAAATCGCTTCATGTGAATCCCTCACCTTACTCATATTTCGTCCGCTGGCCGCCGATCAATTTTGGGCGGCTTTTCGCACAGATCAAGTGGGCCTTTCCGATAAATCGGATATTCAGCCGCAGGGGAACCGCCACGGGGACGAGGTGCATCCCGATGAGGGTCCCGCCGATGTCTATCCCGGCCTGGGCCTGGATGCGCTCCACCAGCACGGGATGGTCGAATCGGCTCCACACCGTAGCGGCAAATGCGCCCCCTGCGTCGGAATAGGGCACGGCGGATACGATCTCCAGCCCGGCCCGTTCCGCTGTGATTCGTTCCACCACCAGAGCCCGATTCAAGTGCTCGCAGCACTGTGCCGCAAGATCAATGCCCGCCGCTTGCAGGGCGGGGTAGAGCCCGTCAAAGACGGCGGCGGCGATTTCTAGACTTCCGGCTTTTCCAATGTGCTCCCCCGCCACCTCGCTGGTGGAACAGCCCACCACGAATAAATCTCCCGGCCGGAGAGCCGCCTCCGCCAGCAAGGCCCGGACGGCCTGTTGGGTCTCTGTCTGGATGTTTTGTAATTGCATTACACGACCTCCCTTTTCGATGCGCCCATTCACCCTTGCAGGGGCGGCAATCTGCCGCCTTTACTGCAATTCCGCCATAATCGCCGCAATCATATCCGTGCGCTGGAAGGGGGTGATGAGATAGTAACCGTCCATGTCCCGCTTTATGTTATCCGCCATCTCCAGAGATAATTCGATCCCCAGTTTGGCGGCGTCTTCTCTTGTGAGATTCCGGTACCGCTCCACAGTTTCCAAGTCCACCTCCATGCCCTGGAGCTCCCCGGCGATAAACTGGGCGTTCCGGTAGCTGACAATAGGCATAATGCCGCCTAGAATCTTGCAGGCTAGGGTATCTTTCGCCCGGCGCAAATTGTCTATCCCCCGCCGGGTCATAATGGGTTGGGTTAAGAGCAGCTCCACGCCGTTTTCCACCTTTTCCCGGGCTAACCGGAGTTGAACATCAAAGTTTTTCGCATTGACATTTAACGCCCCGCCGATGAGAAAAGGGGTCTGGAATAAGTCGTCGTTTAACGTCTGGATATACTTGGCCAGCATCCGGGAATTGAAGTTGTACACGCTCTTCACCGCATCCCGCTCCGCTGTGGGGATCGGATCTCCGGTGACGATTAAGACGTTATGTACCCCCTCGGCGGAGAGGCCCAAAAGCAGCGCCCTGGTGGCGTTTAGATTCCGGTCTCTACAGGTCAGATGGGGCAGGGCGTCTACGCCGAGCTCCCGTTGGAGTTTACAGGCCACAATACTGCTGTCCATCCGGGAGCGGGCCACGGGACAGTCGGCGATGGTGATGATATCCGCCCCCCTGGATTGGAGCAGTTTGGCCCCATCCATGTATTTGGAGATATTGCAATCTAAGGGGGAGTCTAACTCCACAGCCACAACCCGCTGACCGGCCATGAGTTTCTCCCGGAAGTGATTTTTACCCGATTCCGCAGACGTTGACGGCACCAGCTCTTTTGGTGCCACGGTGACCGATGGCACAGGGCGATCCCCTCGCAGGGCTTCGGCGGTTTTGCGGATATAGTCGGGCGTCGTCCCGCAACAGCCGCCCAGGATTACAACACCCCAATCCGCCATCTCCCGGAGCCGGGCGGCGAAATAGTCTGCACTGCCGCCGTATACGGTGCGCCGCCCCACCACGGCGGGATATCCGGCGTTGGGCATAATAGACAGGGGATAGCGGCCTGTGTCTATTTCTTGGATCAGAGGGAGCAGATGCCCCGGCCCGGACACGCAGTTGAACCCGGCGGCGTCCGCCAGTTGATCGTCTATGATTCCCTGCACCAACTCCCGCCCGGCACGGCCCTCTGTTGTAAATCCATCGGGGGAAATAGCAAAGGAGGCGATGAGATAGGCGTCAGGTACCATTGCCCGGATATGGGCCGCAAGGGGCCGGATCAGGGCATCGCCGGAGAAGGTCTCAAAGAGGAAATTCGCAGCACCCAGGGCCAGAAATTCATCCACGAGCGCTTGATAGATGGGGAGGGCGTTCTCGCTTCCGGGAATCGGAGGGCCCAAATCGGCGAAGATAGCCGCATCTCGATCTGCCGCGGATTCTTGGGCGATAGCCCAGGCGCAGTGCAAGAGGTCTTTTGCCTCGGCCAGCCCTCGCTCCAATGCAATGACGGCGAGACCGAAGGTATTGGTCTTGATGGCGTTGCACCCGGCGTCTATGTAGGCCCGGTGGATTTCGCCGATTAAGGCGGGTTCCGTGCGGTTGGCAAATTCGCACTGTGCTGCGGGCGCTTTACTCTGGGTGGCGTAATACGTCCCCATGGCCCCGTCGAATAACAGGGGGCCTTGGGCTAATTTTCGTTGGATCGACCCTCTGCTCAACCGAATACCTCCCGGGCCCAGGCCACGCCGTCCTTGGCGTCTCTGGCGTAATAGTCCGCACCGATTTCTTGTGCGTATTCCGGTGTGAGCACGGCGCCCCCCACCATGATCTTGCAAGTACCAGCCGCCGCTTTCAGTGCGGCGATGGTATCCGCCATGCTCCCTAACGTTGTGGTCATCAGGGCGCTGAGACCCACCAGTCGAATATTCTCTCGGACGACAACGTCCACCACCCGCTCCGGCGGCACGTCTTTGCCCAGATCAATGACCCGGTAGCCGTAGTTTTCTAAGATGACCTTGACAATGTTCTTGCCAATGTCGTGAATATCGCCCTTGACCGTGGCCAGGACAATGGTCCCCTTGTCCAAGGGGGCGGCGCCCCGATTTTCCAGGCGTTCTTTTATCAGATCAAACGCCCCTCCGGCGGCTCCGGCGGCGTTGAGGAGCTGGGGCAGGAATACTTCCCCCGCCTCAAACTGCCGGCCCACCTGATCTAAGGCGGGGATGAGCAGGGTTTGCACAATGTCCATCTCGTCCCGGCTCTCCAGGAGTGATGCCGTGATGGTGCGGGCCTCGTCCCGCAAGCCCTTGCAAATGGCACCGGTGATATCTTGATTCTCAATAGCGGCGACAGGCGTCAAAGCGGCTTCTTGTACAGAGAACCGGGCGATGAAATTTGCCCCGTCCGGGTCTTTCAGGGTCAAGAGCCGGAAGGCCGCTATAGCGTCCATCATCCCCTGATCGCTGGGGTTACAAATCGGCAGGGTGAGGCCCGCCTCTAATGCCATGGTCAAAAACGTCTGATTAATCAGCGGCCGGTTGGGGAGGCCGAAAGAGATATTGGACACCCCCAGCACCGTCTGTAAGCCCAACTCCTGCCGCACCATGCAGACGGCTTTTAGGGTCTCCGCCGCCCCCTGGGGCTGGGCGGAGACAGTCAGAGTCAGGCAGTCGATGAACACGTCCTCTTGGGGGATTCCATGGGCCAAAGCGGCGTCTAAAATCCGCCGGGCGATCTGAGCCCGCCCCTGGGCGGTCTCCGGAATGCCCTGTTCATCCAGGGTCAACCCCACCACAGCCGCACCGTATTGTTTCACGAGAGGGAGCACCCGATCCAACACCGCTTGTTCTCCGTTGACGGAGTTGACAACGGCCTTACCGCAGTACGCCCGCAGTCCGGCCTCTAATGCATCCGGATTGCTGGAGTCGATCACCAGGGGCAACCCCGTCACCGATTGGATGGCGGGGACGATCCGTGCCATAAGTTCCGGTTCGTCTAATTCCGGTACGCCTACGTTGACATCTAATAAATCCGCCCCGGCGGCCTCCTGACTGATGGCCTGGGCCAGAATATAGTCCCAATTCCCGTCTGTGAGGGCCTGACGAAACGCTTTCTTTCCCGTGGGGTTGATCCGCTCCCCAATGACCCGCACACCGCTGACCTCTACCGTCCGGGCGGCGGAGCAGACGACACTTCCTCGCTCCCGAGACCGTCGAGCGGGCGGATTCGCCCCCGTCAATTGATCTTTGAGGGCCGTAATATACGCCGGGCTGGTTCCGCAGCATCCGCCGATGACGGAGACGCCCAGTGCCGCGAGTTCCGCCACAGCGGCGGCGAAATCCGCCGGGGGCAGATCGTAACTCCCCGTGGCGGGGTCCGGCAATCCGGCGTTGGGCTTGACAATAACAGGCAAATCCGTGGCGGCGGCAATCCGGGCCGCTACGTCGATCATCTCACGCGGCCCCGTGGAGCAGTTGATCCCCAGGGCGTCAACCCCCAGGCCGCCCGCTACGATGGCAAAACTCTCCGGCAGACAGCCCGTAAACGTCCGGCCGTCGGGCTGGAAGGTCATGGTCACAAAAATGGGCAGGTCGGAGCACGCTTTTACAGCCAGAATCGCCGCCCGGACTTCGTTTAAGTCTGCCATAGTCTCAATAAAGACCAGGTCCACCCCGGCGTCCCGCCCCGCTTCGACTTGTTCTCGGAATAGCGCATAGGCGTCGTCAAATGTCAGCGTCCCCAGAGGGGCCAACAATTCTCCGACGGGGCCAATGTCTAAGGCCACCAGGGTATCCGCCCCCGCCGCCTGCCGTGCCGCAGATACGGCGGCCTGAATCACCTGCTTTGGCGTATATCCCGTGCCGTGGAGCTTTTTCCTGTTCGCCCCAAAGGTATTGGCAAGGATCATATCGCTGCCCGCCTCTACGTATTGCCTGTGTATCTGGGTGATTAATTCGGGGTTTGTAATATTCAAAAGCATGGGATTTTCGCCCGTGTCCAGCCCGCTCTGCTGGAGCATGGTTCCCATGGCGCCGTCTACGTATAGAAATCCAGACAGGGCGTTATGTAACAGGTGATTTCGATTTTCCACAGGTATTCCCCGCCTTTCTCAAAATGCAGTTATCTATGGCCAGACATGCGCTACAACCGGTCCATTTTCCCGCTATTTGCCCTCTATAGAGCCCGCATACCGCCGTTATAGATTTGCGGGGCGTTAAAATATATTGGGATGTGACCGAAACCCCGATCCGCCGCACCGTATTTAGCAGATCACAGATATCCCGCTGCTGGGACAGGGGCATATCTCCGTAGCCCGGAGAAAATCGGCTGGTCAGATGCAGATTTTCTGACTTTGCCCACTCTGCGATCTCAAATTGGAGGCCATCGCAGACTTGCTCTACCGCCGCATCTGCCGTGGCATCTAGCACGACGGCGAGAGCCATATCCGCCACCTGGGCCCGCCGGATGGCCGCCTCTATGGGTGCACCTAGGGTGACTGCCAGGAGTGCACATTGATCCGCACCCGCCAAATGAACCAGAATGTCCTCCCCCCCCAGGGCGACGTTCGTCCCCTGGAGCCGGAGCACATCCCCGTCCCGATTGAGCGAAAACACCCCATAGACAGACCGGGGCTCCGCCAAGTTCAATATCATACCCTGCGCCTGATCCAATTGGGCCTCCACTTGGGCATCCAGTGCCCCGCCGGAGTGGCCCAGATAGCGCAGGACTTCTGTGCGGTTGATGGTTGATAGGTTCATGTGGTGTCCTTTTGTACACGGTTATTTCATACATAAGCTCCTTTTTCAAAGGAGCTGTCAGCGATAGCTGACTGAGGATTATCTTTGCCCTGCACATAAACCACCCCGTCCGCCTGTGGCGTCCACCCCTCCAAGGAGGGGAATAGGGGCACGAAATTCTTATATTCCCCTCCTTGGAGGGGTGCCCCGAAGGGGCGGGGTGGTGTTCTTCCGGCCCCCTTGTTTTGAGGGGGCTGTCAGGCGTAGCCTGACTGGGGGAGGGGAGGGCTACCCTACCAACGCCATACAAAAGTCGCAGATTCCGGAAACAGTACAAGCCTGACGACAGCGTTTACGAGAAGAAATATTCCCATGCAAATAAGGAAATACCGCCAACGCTTTTCTTTCGTTCCCCCGTCTATCTCCTGCAGCACTTGCAGACCGATCATAATACCGCACATCGCCGCCATCAGCAGGAATGCTACGGCGATGAGCATAGTCCCAGAGACAAAGAAATAGACCAGCGTGGCCCAAATTGCCATGATTACAATAATAGCACTGACTCCAAGAAAAGCTTTCACACCAGACCTCCGCAACTCCCGCCACACACGAACAGGGGACTTCCGCACAGTGGGAACTGTACGGAAATCCCCCGCTGTCGTTCAAAAGGTGATTAGCCTAAGTTGAAAAATGCGTCTACACCGGCATATTCTGCCGCTTCGTCCAGCTCTTCTTCGATCCGGAGCAGTTGGTTGTATTTCGCCACCCGATCCGAGCGGGAGGGTGCGCCGGTTTTGATCTGGCCGGCGTTGACGGCCACTGCGATGTCGGAGATGGTGGAATCTTCCGTCTCGCCGGAGCGGTGGGAGATAACCGCCGTGTACCCGGCACGGTTGGCCATCTGGATGGCGTCCAAGGTCTCCGTAAGAGAGCCGATCTGGTTGACTTTGACCAGGATAGAGTTGCCCACGCCGTCTTTGATGCCCCGGCTCAAGCGCTCTACGTTGGTCACGAACAGGTCGTCGCCCACGAGTTGGATTCTATCGCCCAATGCGTCCGTGAGGAGCTTCCAGCCCTCCCAATCGTCCTCTGCCATGGAGTCTTCCAGGGAGATGATGGGATATTTGTCCGCAAAGTATACCCACATGTCGCAGAGCTCTTGTTTGGTGAGTTTCTTCTGGAGTTTCGGCATGAGATAGGTGCCGTCCTCCTGATACCACTCGCTGGTGGCGGCGTCAATGGCGATTTTGAAGTCCGTACCCGCCTTGTATCCGGCCACTTCGATGGCCTCCATGATGAGTTGCAGAGCTTCCTCGTCGTTGGCCAGGTCAGGGGCGAATCCGCCCTCGTCGCCTACGGCGGTGCTGCCGCCTTTTTTGGTGATGACTTTTTTCAGGGCGTGGAATACCTCGGCACCCATGCGCAGGGCTTCCTGGAAGCAGGGTGCGCCCACGGGCATGACCATGAACTCCTGGATGTCCACGTTATTCGATGCGTGTGCGCCGCCGTTGATGATGTTCATCATGGGTACGGGCAATGTCTTGGCGTTGACGCCGCCGATATAGGTGTAGAGGGGCATCCCCAGGGCTTCTGCGGCGGCTCTCGCCACGGCCATGGAGCAGCCGAGGATGGCATTTGCGCCCAGACGGCTCTTGTTGGGGGTGCCGTCCAGTTCAATGAGAACTTTGTCAATGCCCACCTGCTCTAAAGCGTTGAGGCCGATCAGAACTTCGGCGATCTCGCCGTTGACGTGCTCCACGGCTTGGCTGACGCCTTTGCCCAGGTAGCGGGAGGCGTCGCAGTCTCTCAGTTCACACGCCTCAAAGATGCCTGTGGAGGCGCCGGATGGCACGGCGGCACGGCCCATGAATCCGCCGTCTAAGAGCACTTCCACCTCTACTGTGGGGTTCCCCCGGGAGTCCATAATCTCTCTGGCCAGTACGTCTACGATCTCTAGATATTCTCTCATATTCTTTCTCCTTTGAATAAAAATTTGTCTACTGTTTTCTGTAGCTTTTCCCGCCGTAGGCGGGGGAATGCAGTAAAACTTGCGGCTTTGTGTTTCCCCGCCGCAGGTGAGGAAGTAGGGTGCGACGCCCTCGGCGCACTGGGATTTGGTCACGCATTGCGTGGAGCGGTGCGCCGGGGGCGTCGCACCCTACAAAAATCACTTCACAATCAAACTGTGGCCCGTCATCTCTGTCGGCTGCTCTAGGCCCATGAGATCCAGCATAGTGGGTGCGATATCGCAGAGACGGCCGGGTTGTAGCTGCACGTCGGCCCCTACGACGGTCAGCGGCACCAGATTGGTGGTGTGGGCCGTTTGAGGGGAGCCGTCGGGTTCCATCATGCTCTCGGCATTGCCGTGGTCGGAGGTGATCAGGGCGATGCCGCCCATGTCCGTGGTGGCCTGTACCGCCCGGGCCACGCATTGATCTACAGTTTCCACGGCTTTGACCGCCGCATCAAACACGCCGGTGTGGCCTACCATGTCGCAGTTGGCGAAGTTTAGGATAATCACGTCGTATTGTCCGCTCTTGATCCGCTCTACACTCTCTTCCGCCACGGCGTAGGCGCTCATCTCCGGGATGAGGTCATAGGTGGGGAACTCCTTGGGACTTGAGATCAATGCCCGCTCCTCGCCGGGATAGCGTTCCTCCACACCACCGTTGAAGAAGAAGGTCACATGGGCGTATTTCTCCGTCTCGGCGATGCGGAGCTGGGTCAGCCCCAGGCCGGAGATATACTGGCCGAAGGTGTTATTGATCGGCTCCGGAGGAAAGGCCACGGTGACGTTGGGCATCTCCTCGTCGTACTGGGTGGTGCAGACGTAGGTGACTGGGAAATAGCCCTGTTTGCGACCGAATCCGTCGAAATCGGGATCTACAAAGGCCCGGGTGATCTCACGGGCCCGGTCGGGGCGGAAGTTGAAACAGATAATACTGTCTCCCTCGCCGATCATCCCCGCCGGATCACAGACCACGGGCAGGACGAACTCGTCCGTCACGTCCGCTTGGTAGCTTTTCTCTATGGCATCCACCGGGTCGGGGTTTTGAATCCCCTGGCCCAATACCATGGCGTTATAGGCGGCCTCCACCCGATCCCAGCGCTGGTCCCGATCCATGGCGTAGAACCGGCCCATGACCGTGGCGACTTTACCGATGCCAATCTCCTTGCACTTCTTTACGCACTCCGCCACGAAGTCCGCACCGCTCTTGGGGGGCACGTCCCGGCCGTCCAGGAAACAGTGGAGGTATACCTTCTCCAACCCCTCCCGTTTGGCCATCTCCAGCAGACCCCAGACGTGGGTGTTGTGGCTGTGGACGCCGCCGTCGCTCATAAGGCCGAACAGGTGCAGCCCACGGCCGTTCTCCTTTGCGGCGGACATGGCGGCCTTGAACGCCGGATTTTCAAATAGGCTCCCGTCCCGGATGGCGGCGGTGATCTTGGGCAGATCTTGATAGATCACCCGGCCTGCGCCCATGTTGACATGGCCCACTTCGCTGTTGCCCATCTGTCCGTCGGGCAGGCCCACATCTTCCCCGGAGGCCACCAATTGGGTGGTAGGGTATTTCTGGAACAACTCCGTCAAAAATGGGGTGTGTGCCGCATGGATGGCGCTGGCCTGCGGATTTTCCCCCAAGCCATAGCCGTCCATGATGATAAGTGTCGTCGGTGTTTTCAAATACTGTCTCCTTACTCTTGGTTCGCCGCTAAGACAATCTTGGCCAGTTCTTCCGGTTTGAGAGACGCACCGCCGATGAGGCCGCCGTCGATGTCGGGCTGGGCCAATAGCTCTTCGGCGTTTGCGGCGTTCATGCTGCCGCCGTATTGGATGGTCACACTCCGGGCGACCCGTGCGCCGTACACGGAGCGGATCACTGTGCGGATGGCTGTACAGACCTCGCCGGCCTGCTCTGCCGTGGCGGTTTTCCCGGTGCCGATGGCCCAAATGGGCTCATAGGCGATGATGACTTTGCGCATCTGCTCCGGTGCAACCCCGGACAGCGCCCGCTTGACCTGATAGGTGACCAGATCCAAGGTCAGCTCCAGTTCCCGTGTCTCCAGGCTCTCACCTACGCAGACGATGGGGATCAGTTTGCACCCCAGTGCGGCGTGGACTTTGGCGTTGACCTGCTCATCCGTCTCCCCGTGGTACTGCCGCCGCTCCGAATGGCCCACGATGACGTATTTCGCCCCCGCATCCACCAGTTGCGCCCCGGCCACCTCGCCGGTGTAGGCGCCGGATGGGTGGGCGCTTACATCCTGTCCGCCCACGGCCACTTTACCCTCTTTGAAGGCCCGGACAGCCGCCGGAACCATCACGGCGGGGGTACATACGACAATGTCACACCACTTGGCCCGGGGGATCAGAGCACGAAGCTCCTCGGCAAAACTTTTGATTTCAGAGGGGAGCTTGTTCATCTTCCAGTTCCCTGCGATCACGGTCTTTCTATATTTCCTGTTCATCCCTGTCAACTCCTGTCTATCTATTTGTCTTCCAGGCACGCCACGCCGGGTAAGACACGGCCTTCTAAAAACTCCAGAGACGCCCCGCCGCCGGTGGACACGTGGGTCATCTGCTCGGAGAGCCCGAACTGTTGGACGGCCGCTGCACTGTCGCCGCCGCCAATGATGGTGATTCCTTCACTTGCGGCCATGGCGTCGGCCACGGCACGGGTGCCGCCGGAGAAGGCGGGGAATTCAAACACGCCCATGGGGCCGTTCCAGATGACGGTTTTGGCGTTTTTGATCTCCTCGGCAAAGATGCGGCGGGTCTCCTCCCCGATGTCCAGGCCCATGAGCTCGTCTGGAATCTCACCGGCGGCACAGGGGACGGGGGTGGCATCGGGAGAGAACTCCGCTGCGCTCAATACGTCTACGGGGAGCAGGAACTTGACGCCCTTTTCCTCTGCGGCCTCGATCATCTTCAGGGCGTAGTCCAATTTATCCTCTTCGCAGAGGCTCTGGCCGATTTTGCCGCCCTGGGCCTTGCAGAACGTATAGCTCATGCCGCCGCCGATGATGATGGTGTCGGCTTTTTCCAACAGGTTCTGGATCACGCCCAGCTTATCGGAGACCTTGGCCCCGCCCAAGATGGCCACGAAGGGCCGCTGGGGCGTAGTGAGAGCGCCGCCCAGGACTTCCAGCTCTTTTGCCACCAGAAATCCGCTGACGGCGGGGAGATAGTCCGCCACTCCGGCGGTGGAGGCGTGGGCTCTGTGGACTGTGCCGAAAGCGTCGGAGACAAACACGTCTGCTAAATCAGCCAGGGATTTGGCAAAGGCGGGATCGTTTTTCGTCTCCTCCTTGTGATAGCGCAGGTTTTCCAGCAAGAGAATTTCGCCGGACTTTAGAGTTTCCGCCAAGGTCTGAGCGTCTTCCCCGACGACGTCTTTGGCCATCTTCACGGGCACGCCCAGCAGGTCGGATAGCCGCCGTGCCACGGGGGCCAGGCTGAGCGCCGGGAGCCACTCCCCTTTGGGGCGGCCCAGGTGGGAACAACAGATAATGGCGGCGCCCTTCTCCAGCAGATACCGGATAGTGGGCAGACTGGCTACAATCCGCTTGTCGTCGGTGATTTCCCCGGTCTGCTTGTCCAGCGGGACGTTGAAATCACAGCGGAGCAGAACTTTCTTTCCGGACACGTCAATGTCTCGGATGGTCTTTTTGTTATAGTTCATTTCGTCTCTCCTTTATATGTCAATTTTATGCTCTAAAATTTACCACACCCATTGTACTTGTTTCCCTCGACTTTTTCAATGCTTATTTTAGAAAAAAAGCAAAAAAATCCGACAAAAAACCCCATATTGCGGGGAAATAATTCGGATTGTTTTATATTTTTATAAAAATGCGGATTTGCATAAGCGGACGGGCTCCCGTATAATGCTGTCATATTGATTTTTGGTCAATAGGAGGGGTTCTGTGGATATGATGACAAATGGGGCGGGGGAGCGCATTTATTCAGCGAAGTCCGCTCTATGGGTCGGTGCAGCGAGCACTCTATTTTTTGCAGCGCCGCCTGTATTGATTTGGCTATTCGGTAATCCGCTCGGATGGTGGTGGTTTATTCTTTTCTTTTTTGGTTTCGCTGTGATGAGCATCGCATGGATTTTGTGGTATTTTAATCAAAGCGTTTTTTTAAGAAACGATAGGCTCATTTTGAGAACTGTCTGGCGAAGGACACATACAATTTTCTATAGCAATATCGAACAATGCAGAATTGAAGCTCGTGAAAAAATCACTATATATGCCAATGAGAGACAATATGTAATTCGCACAAACATAGTCACGCCGGAGGGAGAGGCGAAGTTACGTAAAAAATTGGAGTCTCTTGTAAAGGTGAATATAGCAGATGGATTAATTATTAAAGCCGCCACAGGGCTTAAAGCGGGGCATTGGGTTGCCGTTGCTGCTCTCTTCGGGCTGCTGGCAGGGACCGGGCTGGGATTTTTTCCACCGTTTTCTCCAGAGGGAGACACTGTATTTTTCTATCTGCTGTTTGGCGGCATGGGCATTGTCATGCTTGTGACGGCGATTATTGAAACAACAAGGCGCATCGTGTTAAAAGAGGGCAGCTTTACGTATAAGAGATGTGTGTTTGCACGAGAGCAAGAAATTTTTTATCAAAATGTTACGGGCTATCAAATCAAACCCGGTAGATGGGGCGGGACTCGCCATCACCCCAATAGCCAACGGGTTATTGTCTATGTTGACGGCATAGAAAAAGTCTCTTTTCCAAGGAGATTGGAGGGCATGGGCATCCTCTTCAGGGAGATCGAAAAGAAGGGCAAACTGCCCTAGATCAAAACAGCCGCACCTCTCCGGGTGCGGCTGTGTCATGTTTAGTCGTGGGTATGGGCTTTAACAGCGTACTTGAGGACAGAAACCGTATTCTGAATATCTTCGATTTGAGCGGGTACGTCCTTTAGCTTGTTAAGCCCTGCGGCCAACTCACTCTGCCCCTCGTAGAGCAATTGTATTCTAGGCAAGACATCGTTTTCCTGTGTGACTGCAACCCTGGCTAGATCAGCCTGTATTTCGGTTATGTCAGTCCGCATGTCGGTTATGTCAGTCCGCACGTCGGTTATGTCAGTCCGCATGTCGGTTATGTCAGTCCGCATGTCGGCTATGTCAGTCTGCATGCCATCCAGTCGTTCGTTGATGCGGGTCATGCCTTGCTCTAGCACAGCGTGATTTTTCTCTGTGGCGGTATGTGCTATACGCAAACTGACAATGTCATGGCGATTTTGTGTAGTTGTCTGCTCGACGACAGCTTGGCTTTTTTTGAGTTCTTTTAATTCAAACAGTATTTGTTGTAAGGTCTCTTCCATGCCAATACCCCCTTGCAGACAAGTATATCAGCTCTTCGCACAGGGCGCAATAGGAGCGGGACGCTTTTTGTAAAAAAGAGTGCGTATGTGACTTACCACATGCGCTTTAACAATTCTCCGAGATACCGCCCGTTCTCCGCTGCTTGGGCCTCCATGTCGCTGACCCTGTGTTCCAGATCGGCACGGTAGGCGGGGAGCATGTCCAGGACTTCTTTGGCCTGCTCGAACACCCGGTCGGGATCGAAGTCCTCCACCGGGCCGCCGGAGGGGAGGGCCAATTTTTCTAGGAAATATTCAATCTTCGGATCACAGACGAGGCCGATGACCGGGACACGGGACTTGGCCGCAAAGAGCATGGTGTGGAGCCGCATCGTGATGACCAGGTCCATCTTCCCTGACGCCCCGATGAGGGCCTCTGCGGTGAGGGTTTCCTCCAGGATATAGGCGGGGTGCTCCATCTGCTCCATAATTTCTCGGCTGATGGCCCAGTCGGAGGGCATCTGCATGGGGATGAATACCACGTCATAACCCAGTTCCTGGGTCAACCGATCCCCCAGGCGGGCCATCTGTTTCACAAAGCCCGGGCCGAGGCGCAAATTCCGCACGGAGATACCCACCAGAGGCCGAGTTCCCGTCACGTCTGCATCTCGGAGGACTTGGGCCGCACACGCCTCGCCGATGCTGTCCAGGATGAAAATGGGATCCGCCGTCACGTGTATTTCCGGCGCTGTGATCCCCATGCGCAAGAGCTCATCCCGGCTGCTCTCCTCCCGGAGCGTAATCATGTCCGCTCGGCTGACCACGGCTTTGACCCGGCGGCGGTTGGCAGGGCGGTTCACAGGGCCGATGCCGTTGGCGTAGAGCATCACCGGCTTGCCGAACAATTTGGCCAGCCGGACAATGGATAAGTAGTAGATAATACTGCGGGTACTGCTCTTGTCTTGGAGGAGACTGCCCCCGCCGGAGACCAACACATCACAGCGGCGGAGCGCCCGCAGAACGGCGAATACACCAAACCGATGGGCGGTGTCACAGCCGTATTTTTGGGCGGTCTGCTCCGGGGTATTGGACAGCACAGTGATCTGCACGGGACACGGCAGGTCTTCGGCGCTTTTCATAAAGGCGTCCAGAATGGCATCGTCTCCTGCGTTTTGAAATCCGTAATACCCGGACAGGAGCAGGGCTTTTGACCGGTTTAGAACGGCCTCGTAGGCCCGCAGCGTATCATCCGCCATAGTCGCCACGGAGTAATAGCGGCCCACGGTCTCCCGGCCATAGCGACCCAAGTCCGCCCGCTGGTCCGGCGCTATGGCAAAACAGGCGGCGAGATCCTGCAAGAGGGCCTCCCCCGTGGGGGGATCACAGCCTCGGTAACAGAAGTTGGTACGCCTGGATACGTCTAGTTTGCTCTCGTTGAATATCCCCACATAGCCCTGGTGTCCGGCCAGGACAACGGGTTTTTCTGCACTCATGGCCTCTAATGCCGCCCGGCTGACGCCGCAGAACACGTCAGATGCGGCGATACAGGCGTTGATGTCCGTCCGCGGCCCCGCCATGTGGATCACGGTGCGCCCCAGCGCCCCATTGACCGCCTCGGCCTTTGTCCGAAACTGCTCCAATTGGTTGCCGCCGCCCACGATGAGAAGTTGAATCTCCGGTATTTGGACAGCCAAATCCCGGGCGATGCGGATCAACTGCTCCGCCACAATGCCCGGCCCCTCGTCTAAACGGCTGACGTGGAGCACAACCGGCGCATCTGCCGGGATGCCGAACTCCGCCCGGATTGCATCTCCGGACACGGAGCGGGAGAACCGATCCATGTCGATGCCGTTGACGGTAGTGAAGATGCGCCCTTCCGGCAACCCATAGTTTTCTATGAGATAGGCTTTGATGTCATCAGATACGGCGATGGTCTGTTCGCCCCAATTGGTGAGTTTCCCCGCCAGTCCGCCTGTGGTAAAATTGAAGTGGGCGGTAGTGACAAAGGGAAACCCCATCCGCTTATGGAGCAGACCGCAGAGAAAGCTGGGGATCCGGGCGTGGGCGTGCACCAAGTCGAACCGCTCTGCCCGGATCAGCCGCCGCAGTGCGAAATAGCTTTTGACCATGTCTTTCGGGTTCCGCCGATGCATGGGGATGGCCACATGAGTGACTCCAGCCGCCGTCAACTCCGGCACGTAGACGCCGCCGTTGGAGGCCACAGTGATCTTGTGCCCCCGCCGTACGAGCTCTTTACAGAGTTCCACAATATGAGTTTCTGCGCCGCCGATGTTCATGCCCATGGTGGCCATGAGAATATTTTTTCTATTCATCCAGGACAATCTCCGTTATCGTGCCGCCGAAAGTGGCGAACTTTGTATAGAACCCCATGCCCGAATTGCTCACAGACATGGGCACTGTCCGAGAGATAAGATATCGCCCCTCGCTGACCGTGGCCGTAGCTTCGACCTCCACATAGACCACGTAGCGATTTGGCACGATCCCCTGCCAAACTTTCCCGTCCCCCCAGGCAACCACCTCTTGGGGTTCTGGAGAAACACTTAAAATTGTGCCGACATCGGTGCCGCCGACGAAGAGTGTGTCTCCCTCACGGAGATTGTTTACCGTCCAATCCCGTACGCCGACGACCTGTACGGTATAGCGGACAGGCACCACTTCTGTGGCAACACTGGTCTGATCTAAAACCACAAACTTCACAAAGGCCCCGAGTGCAACGACGATCACCAGGAGAATAATCCCCAGGTCAACCACGTTAATTTTTCCAAAGAGCCGGCCTTTTTCGTCAATTCGATTTCTCATTCCCTATACCTCCTGCCCCCGATGTATTGTCAAAATAACACCGGAAGAAAAAGCGTAACCGGGCCCGGTAAAGTTAATGCCCGCCCCGCCGCGGAGGAGCACCTCGCCGCCGGCCCGAATTTCCTGTTCCGTCTCCGTCACTTCGGTCTCTACAGTGAGGATGATGGTATATCGATCCGGAAAATCTTCCCACATGATAGTTTCCGCCTCGTGGTCGTGTATCTGCACCTCGTGGGGCCGCACGGCGACGTTCAACACCTCGCCAATGGGCAGGTGCCGTGACCCCTCCAGGAGAAGATCTCCCTTTTGCACCATATTTACCTGCTCTCGGGTCAGGCTTTGCACTTCGATATAATAGGTGGCACTGTCCCCCATGACCCCCTCCACCTGGGGAGTGCGGTTTATGACAAAAAACCAGACCAGCGCCGCCGCAATTACAATCACTACGACGGCCACGTCAAACCCGCTAAAAGACCGTTTTTTCTGCTCCATGTGGCTCATCTCCTTTTCTCCGCCGCCCGGCGGTATACGTCCTCAATGTTCCGGGCGTAACTGTCCGCTGTAAATTTCTGATCGAATATCTCGTGACACCTGTCCGTCATGCGATGATATTTCGTCTGATCGCTCATAATATCCATGACGGCAAGGGCGAGGGCCTCGCTGTCATGGGTGGGGATTAAGATGCCGTTTTCTCCGTCTGTAATCACCCCGGGGTTACCGCCATAATCAGTGACCACGGCGGGGATTCCCATGCTCATGCCCTCAAGCAGCGCCAAACTGGTGGCTTCCGTACCGTAGGAGGCATTGATCTGTATATCCAATATACTGAGCAGGCGGGGGATGTCCGTGACAAATCCGGCAAAGAGCACAGTGTCGCCCAACTCCATATCAGCGGCCTGCTGTTTCAGCTCCGCTTCTATAGGACCCGCCCCCGCAATGACTACGGTGAGGGGGAGCCCCCGGTCTTTGATCCGTTTCGCCGCCTCCAACAGATAGCGGTGCCCTTTCACCGGATCCATCCGGGCGAGGATGCCCGCTACAAACCGATCCGGCGGGATACCGTACCGGGTTTTCTCGGCCAGAATTTCTTCTGCCGGCAGGCGGGTCTGCCGTTCTACGCCGTTTAGGATCACCTGGATTTTTTCCGGAGAAACGCCGCTGTCCACCAGATTTTCCTTGGCCGCTTCGGCCACGGCAATAATGGCGTCGGCATAGTGTTCGTTGACTTTGCCGTTGATCCATTTGCCCGGTTGGCGGGAGAGTTTTTTGCTCACGGGAAAGACTGAGTGCCGGGTATAGACCACGGCCCGCCTGCACTGCCGGGCGGCGATCCGGCCGCTCATGGCCCCGTGGGTGTGTACCACCTGGGGGGCATAGTCTCGGATGACATGTTTGAGGGCTCTAATCGCCGCAAGATCCAAACTCTTGTCAGCGATCCCGTCTACGGGGATCACCCGGGTATTAAGCTGTTCGATTTCAGGGATGAGCAAGCTCTCCCGGGGCAGGGCCACGTCCACTTGGAACGCCGTACGGTCGTAGTGGGCCAGGAAGTTCAAGATACAGCGGCCTGCGCCGCCGATATTGGTATCGCTGACGATATTCAATACACGGATCAAGGGCCTTCCCCCCCCTCTTTTAGCTTGTCATACCGGACGGCTATCAACCCCAGGGCCAAGACGGCCCAGAAAAAGAGCATGAGCCGGTAGTTATAGAATGTGTAGTCCGTCATACTCTGCACCAAAAATCCCACCACACTGGCGATGGAGGCAATGACCAAAATCCGCTGCTCTCCCTGGATTTTCCGCCGGATAGCGGCAAAGGTGGCTTTGAAATATTGATAGAGCACGCCCAAAAATATAATCAGCCCCGGTGCGCCTGCGTCACTTGTAATCTGTAAAAACAAGTTGTGGGAGTGGGGTGTGGTAATGGCGCTGAATGCGTAGGCCGGATAGACCATAGCCCAGGCCGCCTCTCCCGGCCCGACGCCAGAGAACCAATAGTCCCGGAGCATGGCCAGAGTTCCCATCCAGATGAACACCCGGAAACTGGTGGATGTGTCCCCCATATCGCCGATGGATAAGAACCGATCAATAATCGTAGCGGGCAGAGCGAGAAGCAGGAGGGCCGCAACTAAGATTCCCGGCAGGATAAACCGCCGATCCAGAAGTACCAAAAATACTGCCGCAGCGATGGCGATTCCCAGATAGGACCCTCTGGAATATGTGAGCACCAGACAGATGCACATGAGTACTGCCGTACCGAAGAAATAAAACCGCCCCGGCTTTGTTTTTGCAATGAGCAATGCGCCGAAGGTGAGTGGAATAATCAACAGGAAATATTCGCCCAGCACATTGGGGTTGCCGAACGTGCTGTAGACGCGCACGCCGAAGTCGAACATCCCCCGGTCCAGCCATGCGCCTCCGGCGGTGGTGGAGAAGATAAATTGATATATTCCGTAAATACTGACCACAGCCCCCACTCCCGCCAAGAGATACAGGAGCCCACGGAGCTGGCGCTTCGTCTCAATGCCGGATAAGAGCACTTGGAAAAAGAGTACAAAACAGACGGTGATAAGCCCCACATTGAGGCTTCCTCGGGGCGTCACACTGACCACAGTGGCCAGCCCATAGGCCAGCGCATAGAGCCAGACGTATTTATTAACTGCCGTATACGTTAAATTGCGCTCTCGATTATGGCAAAGGGCCGCAACGAGGGAGAGCATACTGAGAATCACAAGCCCCAACACGGCCATCGTAGGCAGGAGAGGCAGTGCAATCATGGCCAAACTGGCCCAGATCCAGGGTTTTAGGAAAATGCTGTCCCCAAAGAGCTTGTCTAACTGCAGGGCGCAGTAGAGCCGCCGCAGGAGACCCAGCACGGCCAGATACCCCCGGTAGACGACGCCCCGTTCCCGGAACCGGCCGGCCTCATCCTCTTTGAGGAGCCGGGCCAAGATGGCGCTGTTTCGGCTGCTGTTTCCGATGCCGTCTGCGACCCGGGTGCAGAGCCGGACGATGGCACTGTCTTTCGCCCAGAGTCTGATCTGGGCAAATATCCGGCCCAGGGTGCAGGCGATAGCGCTGTTTTGCACACTTTTCGTGAGTTTCACCAGACAGGAGTCCAGTAACGTATAGAAGAAACTAGCCTTTAAAATACGGAGCAAAGCCATCACCTCCTTTTTATTATCTGTATGACATATGCCATCTGCGGCAATTTAAACAGAGTTGCCAGTGCAAAATACACGGCGGCGCCCAAGAGCATGGGGACAAAGACGACAATCGCCCGGCTGAGCACGGTAAAACCGAGGACATCTGAGAGCAGATTTCGTACCAAGACCACCACGGCGCCCATGACAGCGGCCGAAACCCCGATTTTCCATAAGCTCTGCCACAGGTCTCCGGTAAATATATCTCTGTCCTGTCTGTGCACTGCAACTGCGAGGATTATTGCCGCCACACTGAGAGAGATCGCTGAGGCCAGGGCAATTCCCCCCACGCCGAGCCGATCCACCAGGAGGAGACAGAGCAATAGATTCACTGCAATTGCGACCACGCCAGAAATCAAGGGGAGCGCTCCCTTTTTCTCCGCATAAAATGCCCGGATCAACACATTTTGCAGCCCGTAGCCCGCCATCCCTACGCCCATGAAGAAGAGGGCGGTAGCCGTGAGACGGGTGGACTCCGCATCAAATTGCCGGTGTTCAAATAGCAACTGAACCAAAGGGGTGGACAGCGCCATGAGCCCTACGGTCATGGGGAGGAGCAAAAATAAGAGGGTGCGGATTGCAGAGGACACAAGCTCCCGGAACTGGGCCCGATCCCCGGCGGCGGAGAGACGGCTCATCTCGGGGAAGATAACGTTGGTCACCGACAGAACCAGGATGCCGACGATCACAATATACAGGCGGTTGGCCAAATGCAAACCGGCCACGCCGCCGGACAGGCTTGATGCAAAGCGTGTGCTCACCAGCATATTGATGGGGAGAACCCAGGCGCTGACCATGACGGGGAGCATGAGCCGGAAAATCTTCCCCAGATCGGGATGCCGGAACCGGGGCCGGTAGCGGTAGCCCTGTTTTCGCAGGCTGGGGATCTGCATTACCGCTTGGGCCACCCAGCCGATCAAAAGCGCCGCTGCCGCACCGTAGACGCCGAAGTAGGGGACAAAAAATAGAAAGTATACGATCAAAATCCCGTTGGAGGCCACGCTCATGGCCGCCGGGACATTGAACTCCCCGAACGAGTTTAACATCCCCACCGTGGAAAAAGCAATACCGGTGAAGAAGAGGGAGGGAAAAATGATCCGGAGCAGGCGGGCGGCCAGGGCCGCTCTCTCCGGGTCAAAGTTGGCGGCCACAAGATCCACCAGCACAGGGGCGAGGAGCATACCCAAAAACGTCAGGGTCGCCGCAGCCAGGCCAACCAACGTGAAAAAGCTGCTGGCCAAGCGGTCGGCCTCTTCCCTGCCCTCCCGTTGCATGACCTCATTGAAAATGGGGATAAAGCTGGCGGAGACGGCGGAGGCGAAGATGGCATCAAAGAAGTTTTGGGGAAGCGCAATGGCGGCCATGAGGGCGTCGGCCTCCAAGCCGGTGCCGAACGTATGGGCCATGAGGGTATCCCGCCCCAACCCCATAAGCTTGCCAATAAAGGTGATAATAATCACCAGACTCACGGTTTTGAGCCTGTTATGATCTCGGTTCGACATAGGTTGTCCTTTTTGGATCGTTCTGTTGTTTTTGAATCTGTTACCTATCTTACCTGATTTTACCCGATTTTACAACACAAATGAAAATAGAGGGTGGATGAATTGCATTGATTCGAGTTGTCTTCCCCCGCCTGTGGCGGGGGAAGACAGGAAAATCTTCAGTGCAGTTGGCCGCATTTTGAAGATAGTGCCAGTTGAGGTTTTGCGAAAAGTTTGGTAAACTGGGAAGAACAGGCACAGCTCTTGTTCGGGGACAACGCTCTCAACGGCCCGCTTTTCCAATCGTCTGTGACATAATCGGGGCGCCGAGAACGCCGCCCCCTGCGTTTGCAAACAACCCGTTCCATAAAGGAGGACATTATGCCAAAACCATACCGTTCCCTCACACGAATATTACTCCTATCCCTCGCCGCACTGCTCCTGTGGACAGGCACCGCCCTGGCAACGGGGGCGGGCGCACGGATTTCCGATACCCGTCTCGTGGTCTCCGACACCTTGGAGTATGGCCATATTGTCTCCGCAAATGCCCGGGGGAGACAGGACAGCCGCTTTCTCTCCTACACCCCCGGCGGGGATATCCGGCCCATTGTGTCGGCGGGGGCAACCGTCCAAGGAGGGGCAAATATTTATTCCGTGATCCAGCACGCCCAGAGCCGGGGGTACAATGTTCTGGGCGGCATAAACGCCGACTTTTTCTCCTTTCAGTCCGGGATCATGGAGGGCATCTACATATCGGACGGACAACTGCGGAGCAGCCATCACGGGCGAAACGCCGTCTTTTTCCGGGAAGACGGATCCGCATTCTTTGGCAATCCCTCCCTGACATTCAGCTTGCACAATACCAGTGCGGGGGAGTGGGTGACCGTATCCTTTTTCAACAAATTCCGTCAACCTGGTTTTTTATATTTGATGGATGAACACTTTGCCGCCACCACCCGAACCACCACGCCGGGGAGAGAGGTCTTTTTCCGCATCCTGGGCGGCCGGATGGCCGTAGGGGATGGGATATTGTTGGAGGTGGCGGGCGTCCGGGACAGCGCCGGCGCCGTCCCCCTCCCGCCGGGATATATCGTCCTGACCGCCGACCGGACAAGTCCCCATCTGGCGCAACTGGACCGATTTTCTGCGGGCGACCGGGTCACCCTCTCGGTGAGCGCCTCGGATCCCCGTGTATCCGAGGCCCGCTGGGCCACCGGCGGCGGGGATATCCTGGTATCCGGCGGGAACATCACCTCCGGCTGGGACGCCGCAATCAGCGGAGCGCACCCCAGGACGGCACTGGGCATCCGGCCCGACGGCAGTGTGATCTTATACACGGTAGACGGCCGCCTGCCGGGCCACTCTATCGGGTTGACCCTGCAAGAACTGGCAGAGGAGATGATCGCCCTGGGCGCCTCTGAGGTCATCAATTTAGACGGGGGCGGCTCCACTACGTTTGCCTACCGGTATCCCGGCAACCGGTATGCCGGCGTGAGAAATCAGCCCTCCGGCGGTGCGCTGCGCAACAACGTCACGTACATCTTGCTCACAAGCACCCACGGGGGCGACGGCCATCCGGCCTATCTCCAACTCCGGTCAAACCAGACCCCTGTCTTGGGCGGCTCCCTCGTCACACCGTGGGATTTGACCCATGGGATCACCGTGACCGACAACGGCTATTTCCCACTGTCCACCGCCGGGCTCACCTTTGCCCGCTATGAGACGGGCGCAGCTCTGGGTCATCAGGAGGGCCGGGCCTTCCGCACCAATCGGCAGACGGTCGGCGGAACAATCACTGTCTACGCCGAAAATGGGGCCAGGGGCCGAATGGAACTCTCCGTCGTGGCCGAGCCGGAGCGGATTGACCTGCGAGTCGGCAATACACTTGTCAACGATCTGCGGCTGACCCATGGCGACAGTGTGCAATTGCGCTATCTCCCCATCCTGGGCGGCCGTGAGATGATCTCGTCACAAGATGCTTTTGCTGTATCTGTCTCCGGCGGCGCGGCGGCGATTACCCCGGCCGGTGTATTGACGGCGACAGGCAATCCGGGGGATCGGGGGCAGATCACCATATCCGCCGGCAACGTCTCACGGGTGATCCCCCTCCAGATCGCCGCCGTGTTCGCCGATACTGACGGCCACTGGGCCGAGGGCTATATCCGCCAGATGCAATTGGCGGGGGCTGTCACAGGGATACGCACGGAACAGGGCACCCGCTTCCTCCCCAATCAGAATGTATCCCGGGGCGAATTTGCCGCCATGCTCACCCGTCTACTGGGGATCGACCCCGCCCAATACCAGCTCACAGACCGGGAGTTTGTCGATTATGATACAATCCCCAACTGGGTGCGCCCCTATGCGGCGGTCATGTTTAACAGAGGCTATATGACGGGCAGACCGACCTGGGCGGGACTCCGGTTCGACGCCCAGGACACCATTACCCGGGCCGAGGCCTTTACGATCCTGGGCAGACTGCTGGATACCAATTCTCCCGTCACGCTCTTAAACCGCTTCCCCGACGGCGACACCGTCCCCGATTGGGCCAGAACTGAAATCGCCCGGCTCATTGACGCAGGGCTCATCGCCGGAACCTCCGACGGGAAACTTGCGCCTCTCAATCACGTCACCCGTGCAGAGGCGGCGACGATCCTGGCCCGGATGACAGGGGTTCTGGGGCTGGCTGCGCCTATGGAGGAGGCAATCTCTGATTTCGGGGAAGATAGTCCGGATATCTCCCCAGAGCTCGGCCTCCTGCCGGAAGAGGATGAGCCGGAAGACCCGGATTCTGCGGAGGAGACGGAAATAGAAGCAGGGGAACATTTTGCCGCATAATGTCGTCTGGGTAGTAAGTCGCTATTAAATGAAAGGAACCCCAGAAAATATGAAGCTCATTCGAGTTGCCCTCTTAATCGCCGGCCTGTTGCTCCTTGTGAACCTGATTATCCTGTCCTTTGTATCCAACCGCACCGTGGGATTTTTCCTCCAGGGCGCACTTTCCGCCGCCATGATCCTCTATGCGCTCCTGTTCAACTGGATTTCCGGGATTTCTAAGAAAATCCACCTGATTGCAGGGATTATCTGTCTGATTCCGATTATATTCGTGTCGTTTCTATTCATCTACGGCAATGTGAACAACGTAGATCACACGGAAGACGTGGTAATTGTACTGGGGGCCGGACTCCGGGGGGAAGATGTGGGCCGCCCTCTGGCCAGCCGGTTGGATACGGCAATTCTGTACTGGCGCCAAAATCCAGATGCCCATATTATCGTCTGCGGCGGACTGGGGAGCGGTGCGATTATCACCGAGGCCGAGGCCATGGCCCGGTATTTGACCGCCAGAGGCATCCCACCGGAGCGGATTATACTGGAGGATCGCTCTACGTCTACCTATGAGAATCTCAAATTTGCAAAAGAGATACTAGACGCATATTTTCCCGACGGATTCCGTGCCGTCGTGGTCAGCAACGACTTTCACATTTACCGTGCCGTCCAAATCGCCCGCCAGGCGGGAATCGAGGCGGGCCACCTGGGCGCACCCACGACCTGGTACACCTGGCCCATGAACTATCTGCGTGAGATGCTGGCGGTGGTCAACCAATGGGTGTTCCCCACGAGGGGGTAGTTTGGAACAGGACAAGACCTTGATTGTGAAACCTATGTAACCAAATCCGATACCCACGCATAAGGGATAGAGTTGCGCTCTGGGTGGTTAAATGTTATACTCAGATGACTTTGGCAATCAGTTGGATTGTATTAAAATAGTTCTTATCTTCTGCTGTTTTCATATCCAGCGTCCATTTGTCCTCTCCCCAGTTGTCCCCGCCGCTTGGGTCAAGGCTTGCAATGTATTCGCCCCAAGCTACATCGTGGCAAACCATTTCGCTGATGGTTACAATTTCTATGCCCTCTGCCTTGTGAAACAATTCCTTCCACCATTCAATGCCACGGACATATCTTGCAACTTCGGGAACATCCCAGAACGGTTGCATTTCTGGCGGAACATTGTCACCAAACTCGTACTTCAAGCCGGGAAAAGCAACTGCAATGTAGCCGCCTTTTTTCACATAGGGAATGAGATTTGGCAACATCTCCTCATTGTCGCCAAACATATTGTATGCGCCTACCGAAAAAATCACATCGAAATACCCCTTTGCAAACGGCATCGGTTGCGCTGCGTCTAACAGCATCGGAACGATTTTATCCGCAATGCCAAGGGATTGGAAATTTTCGTGATTTTCGGTCGGATCAGCATATAAGTCGGTAGCGAAAACCTCTGCGCCGTATGCTTGCGCCAAGTACACCGCCGACAAGCCCATTCCGCAACCCAAATCAAGGAGTTTCATATCCTTTGTGATTGTAAAATGTGAGGCCAATTCCTCGGCTTGTCGTATTCCGTTCGGTCCCCACATTGTGGCGTTCAAAAATGCGAGGTTCTTTTCGTCTGACATGAATTTGTTTGAAAATGTGTTGTTCATCATTTCAGCTCCTAACAGTTAGTTTGATAACTTGGAAATCAATATCGGGTGATGAAACTCGTAAAAATGGATCGTAAGGAGCGGCTGCACGCAGCCAGTGAGGCAGTCCGGGCATAACCAATGGGATTGAAACAAGTTCTCTTGCTCTTGGCAGGTTTTCTATCGTTAGCATTCGGTGCTGTGGGCGTGGCGCTTCCGGTCTTGCCCACAACGCCGTTTGTCCTGTTGGCCGCCATCTGTTTTTCTGCCAGCAATGAAAAAATGGCCCGGTGGCTGGAACAAAGCCGGGTCTTTGGGCCGTATATCGAAAACTACCGCACAAGGGCGGGGATTCCCCTCCGGTTGAAATGCGCCAGTATTGGGTTCTTGTGGACGGGGCTGATTATTTCTATGGTCTTGACGCAGGCGGTCTGGGCATATATTCTATTGGGGATCATAGGCATAGGCGTCACGGTGCATCTGTTGGTGATTAAAACGAAGAAAAAGTAAAGGATTTTATGGCAATTCTCTTTTTAAGTGCAATTTTACTGGTCATCCTGGCGATTTTCGCCCTGGATTTGCGGCTCGCCGTCCGGCGGTATGAGATTCCGGCTAAATCGCTGAACAAGCCGTTGCGGATCGTCCTGCTGGCTGACCACCACTCCAGCCCCTACGGGAACAAACAGGTGCGGCTGTTAGAAGAGATCCACGCCACCGAGCCGGATCTGATCCTCCTGGCGGGAGACATGGTGGACGACAAGCGGCCCTATGTGCGGACAACCCAGCTCTATCAGGGATTGCGCAATTATCCCGTCTACTACGTCATCGGCAACCATGAGTGCCGCCGGACGGATATGGCGGCCATGAAGGCGTTAGCCGAATCATACGGCATCACCGTCCTCACAGATGAGACAATGACGGCGGAGATCAATGGGATACCCCTGCTCTTCGGCGGCATTGACGACCTGGAAAAGACGTGGCACCGGGAGCCAACCTTCGATCACAACGCCGTGATGGAGCGGGTATTCGCCCCGGTGAAATCGGCCCCAGGCTATGGGATTTTAATCGCCCACAGGCCGGAGCTAATCAAAACATATACCCGCTACGGGTTTGATCTGGTGGTCTCCGGCCACGCCCACGGCGGCCAGGTGCGGATTCCTGGACTGTTAAACGGCCTGTTCTCCCCAGGCCAAGGCCTATTCCCCCGCTGGGCCGGGGGCGTTTATCGCCATGGGAGTACCACCCACGTGGTATCACGGGGGCTGTCCAAAACGATATTCCCGCCCCGCATATTCAATCGGCCGGAAATTGTGGTGATTGATCTTGTGCCGCAGATAGAAAAATAGGGACTGGCACCAGAAACGCAAGCCCCGTGAGTGTTTATTCGGTTTGGCGCTTGAAATTTTGCTTGCTATGCCAGATGAGACAGGTTTTTGAGGCCCATACCTATTCTATCTCCTCCACATCCTGCTTCTCCCGCACAAACAGATACTCGTCTTTTTTGAAAAAAAAGCCTACTAAGTAAGGGAATAATTCCCGTCTCCATCCTGTTAAAGCGATGCCAACTTCAAGATCTACAATGTCGGAAGAATCACGAATCTTAATATGAAGCGGATTGCTTCCATACTCCTCAAACAACCCTGTACGTGCAGAAATAGTATAGTTCCCTTTCTCAAGTGCAAACTCTTTTGTTCCGCCTGCTCTTATCTTGCCACGGCAGACACCACCAACATATATTTTATAAGCACTTGAAATATCAATAAATCTTAATTTTCTTGTTATCCGTATCATTTTCATCTCCTCATTGAGCCATTGGCGTGTGAGGGCAGGAGGGAATAGAACGTGGTATTAAAATAGAAGTCACTGCTCAAGCAGAGCGGGGGATGACAGTTTGCACTGTCACCAGCCATTTGGCCGCCTGTTCTTCTCACCCCACAGCGTTCTCCAACGCCTCCAGTTCTTTTTTTACATCAATCCGAGGAAACAGATTCTCCCCTTTTTTCACCGTTGCAGTGGCGGGCAGCAACCCAAACGTCCCTGCGCTGTCCCAGTCGCAGATGGCTGGATCGGCGCCAATCTGCGCCCAGGCTTTTTCACTGCTCTCCGGAGTGAAGGGGAGAAGTAATACTGTGGTCAGGCGGATGGTCTCCAAGAGATTATATAGCACCCGGGCCAGCCGGGGGTGATTGGCTTCGTCTTTGGCCAGAACCCAGGGGGCGGTCTCGTCGATATATTTATTGGCCCTGGAGATAACTTGAAATACCTCTACCAGGGCGTCTTGGAAAGCGAGTTGTTCCATTTTGGCCTCATAGTTATCCCGCAATGGGTTCGCCAGGGCCAAGAGCGGCTCGTCCTCGGGGCCGGATTCCTGATGTTCCGGCAGGGTGCCGTCGAAGTATTTCTCCACCATGGACACGGTCCGGGATAAGAGATTCCCCAGATCGTTGGCCAAATCCGTGTTGATCCGGCTGATCAATACCTCGTTGGAGAAATTGCCGTCGGAGCCGTAGGGGAACTCCCGGAGCAAGAAGTAGCGCAGGGCGTCCACGCCGTAGCGGTCGGCCAAAATGTAGGGATCTACCACGTTGCCCTTGGATTTACTCATCTTGCCGCCGTCCAACAGGAGCCAGCCCTGGCCGAAAACTTTCTTGGGCAGGGGCAGATCCAATGCCATGAGCATAGCGGGCCAGATGATGGTGTGGAAGCGCACGATCTCCTTGCCCACCAGATGGAGATCGGCGGGCCAATAGCGGTCAAAGTCGTGATATTTTTCGTTGCCGTAGCCCAAAGCGGTGATATAATTGCTCAGCGCATCAATCCAGACGTAGACCACGTGGCCGGGATCGAACTCCACAGGCACGCCCCAGGAGAAGGTGGTGCGGGAGACGCAGAGATCCTCCAGGCCGGGCTTGATGAAGTTGTTCACCATCTCATTGACCCGGCTGACGGGCTCTAAAAAGTTGTGGTTTTCATATAGGTCTAAGATCCGGTCCCCGTACTCGGAGAGCCGGAAGAAATAGGCCTCCTCCTCGGCATTTTTGACAGCTCTGCCGCAGTCGGGACAGTTGCCATCGGCGAGCTGACTCTCTGTCCAGAAGCTCTCGCAGGGGGTGCAGTATTTGCCCGTGTAGACGGATTTATAGATGGCGCCCTTGTCGTACAGGGCTTTAAAAATTTTCTGGATGCTCTCCATGTGGTAGTCGTCCGTGGTACGGATGAACCGGTCGTGGGAGATATTCATCAGTTTCCACAGGTCAACAATACCGCCGGGGCCAATGACGATCTCGTCTACAAATGCCTTGGGGGATACGCCGGCGGCGGCGGCCCGTTCCTCGATTTTTTGGCCGTGCTCGTCGGTGCCGGTGAGAAACATTACGTCAAAGCCCCGCATTCGCTTGTACCGGGACATGACATCCGCCGCCACCGTAGTATAGGTGTGGCCGATGTGCAGCTTGTCCGACGGATAGTAGATGGGGGTGGTGATGTAGAATGTTTTCTCATGCATGGTGTGTATCCTCCTGTAACAGGTGTTTATGGGCTGTAGTATATCATAAAAGCGGGGCAAAGTATACCATGTGAGAATCGTTTGTGATATAATTGAGAATATAACATACAAACAGTTGGCGGGGGGTGGCACAGTGCAGGAGGAAACACGGCTGAAAATATTGCTGGTTGAAAACGACAAGGCCATAGAAGACGAATTTGCTGCAACAATCAAAGGGAGCGAAGAATTTACCCTCGTCAAAAGTGTAACAGGCGAAAAAGCGGCGCTGGAGCTCATCGCCAACGCCTATCCGGATATTGTGATTACAGAACTCAAACTGTCCCAGGGGGACGGGATCAATCTGATCTGTGAAATCAGGGAGATGCAGGGGGATTTGCCCACAAAGCCCTATGTTGTTGTGCTCACAAGCAATACATCCGATGCGGTGACCAGGATGCTAAACCATTTTGCGGACTATATGTTCATCAAGAACATAGACGACTTCGGGGCCGATCTGGTCTTGCGGCATTTGAGCCGGATGAAAGACTTTTTCAGCACAAAAACCAGCCGCAAGGGAGTCGATGGGGCATTGGTGACGGCACCTTTGGACAAGCGGCAGCGTCTGAAGAAACATATTGAAAACACCATAGTCAACCGCCTGAGCATCAGCACCAACTTGCTTGGGCGGGAGTACATCATTGAGGCGCTTATTATCGGCGTGGGGATCGAATTTGAAGGGCGGCGGACGCTGCAGCACACCAAGGACGTATACCCTGTGATGAAACGGCTGTATAAAAACCGCATCCCGAATATCAACAGCGCCATTACTGTCGCCATCGTCTCCGCCTGGGCCGAGACCGACGAGGACACGTTGCGGGAAGTGTATTCCGCCTATATCAACCCGGAGCGGGGGATGCCCACCAGCGGGGAGTTCTTGAAATATTTTGTGAAGAAGTTGAAGGATGAGGGGTGGAAGCTGTAGGGGGCAAGCGTAGGGCCGCTATTGGGCGACCTGCGGGTTCCTGTAGGGACGACCGTCCCCGGTCGTCTGCGGACGGTCGAGGCGACCGTCCCTACGGGTGGTGTACAACGATAGGGGACAATGCGGGTGCCCGATACTATCCCCCCACCTGTTTTATGCTCAGCCCGATTCGCTTTTTCTCCTGCTCCACCTGGAGCACTACGACCTGTACTACATCGCCCACGGTGACCACCTCCGAGGGGTGGCGGATATAGCGATCCGCCAGTTCGGAGATATGTACTAGGCCGTCCTGGTGGACGCCGATGTCTACGAAGGCGCCGAAATCTACCACGTTGCGGACGGTGCCGGAGAGGATCAGGCCGGGGGTGAGGTCGGCCATGTCCATAATATCACGGCGCAAGAGGGGCGGGGGCAGTTCGTCTCTGGGATCCCGGCCGGGTTTTTGGAGGTTTTCTACAATATCCATCAACGTGGGTGTCCCGATGCCGCACTGGTCAGCGGCGGCGGAGACGCCTCGTTTTTTTAGCCGATCCGGCAGATCCGTAAGGCCGCCGGCCTTCACATCCGCCAGAGAATAGCCTAACAGGGCGAGTAGGGTCTCCGTAGCCTTGTAGGATTCCGGGTGGACGGAGGTGTTGTCGAGAATCTGTTTGGACTCCGGAACTCGGAGGAACCCGGCGCACTGCTCATAGGCTTTTGGGCCGAGCTTGGACACTTTGCGCAGGGTCTTGCGGTCGGGAAAGGGGCCCTGCGCCTCCCGATAGGCCACGATGTTCTTGGCCGTGGTAGCGGTGAGGCCGGAAATCTGCTCTAACAGGGGCGCAGATGCCGCATTGAGGTCTACGCCCACCCGGTTGACACAGTCCTCCACCACAGCATTGAGCACCTGGCCGAGGCGGGTCTGGGGCATGTCGTGCTGATACTGGCCTACGCCGATGCTCTTGGGGTCGATCTTTACCAGCTCTGCCAGAGGGTCCTGGAGCCGCCGGGCGATAGATACGGCGGAGCGGAGGGAGACATCCAACTGGGGAAACTCCTCTGCGGCCAGCTTTGAGGCGGAGTAGACCGAGGCCCCGGCCTCGTTGACTACCATATAGGCCAAATCCCCGCCTATCTCCCGGATCACATCGGCGGCGAAGGCTTCCGCCTCGCCGGAGGCGGTGCCGTTTCCGATGGCGATACAGGTGACCTGATGGCGGTCGATAAGGCCCCGCAGTGTGGCGGCGGCCTCTTTTATTTTGCTCAGAGGCGGGGTGGGATAGATGACGGCCGTATCCAGGACTTTACCCGTACCGTCCACCACCGCCAACTTACAGCCCGTGCGATAGGCGGGGTCCAGCCCCAGGGTGACTTTATTTTTCACGGGGGGCTGCATCAAAAGGGGCTTTAAATTGAGGGCAAACATGGCGATGGCCTGCTCGCCGGCGGACTCTGTGAGCTGGTTGCGAATCTCCCGCTGGACAGAGGGGAGGATCAACCGGGTCAGGGCATCCCCGGCGGCATCCGCCACCAGATGGGAGGTAATACTGCCGGGGCGGACGAAAGTACGGGTGAGGATATCCAGTGCGGCGGGCGCTTCGATCTCCAGATCGACTTTTAGAAACTGTTCTTTCTCCCCCCGGTTGATGGCCAAAATCTGATAGCTTTGGATGGCCTTAACGGGGGCTTGGAAGTCATAGTAGTGCTGATAGACCGAGTCCTCCTCCCCGGCGGCCCGGACAATGATCTGCCCCCGGCGGTGGATCAGCTCTCGGAGCTTTGTCCGCACGCCGGCGTCGTCGGACATGTCCTCGGCCATAATATCCATGGCCCCGGCCAGGGCATCTTCCGGGGTATGTATCTCCTGATCGGGGTCTATGTATGGTGCAGCCAGTTCCGCCGGGGAACCGGATTGCATATCCTGACGAAAGAGACTCTCCGCCAGAGGTGTGAGCCCCCGTTCCCGTGCCACTGTGGCCCGGGTGCGCCGCTTGGGGCGGTGGGGGCGGTAGATGTCTTCAAGCTCTGTCAGCGTAATTGCGGCGGAAATGGCGGCATCCAGCTCCGGGGTCAGCTTATCTTGCCCCGCAATCGCCTGGCGGACTTCCTCTTTTCGGGCCTCCAGATTGCGCAGATAGGTGAGCCGGTCGGCGATCTGGCGGAGGAGTTGATCGTCCAGGGTCCCGTGCTGTTCTTTGCGGTACCGGGCGATAAAGGGGATAGTATACCCCTCGTCTAAGAGATCGATGAGATTTTGGGTGTGCTGTGGCGGGATATTAAATTCCCGGCTTAAAATCGAAGCAAAATGCATGGCAGAGACTTCCTCCAATGGGATGATTTATGCTATACTACATTTGATAGTATAGCATAAATTGCGGATATTAGGAAAACATGTTGAAACGGGCGAATAGCCCGCCGCCGGGCGTCCGGCGTCCAAGCATTTTTGCGGAGCTTTGCTTCGCCGAAGAGATAAAATCCGTGGGGGCCCACGGGATTTGGCCCGTGGGGAACAAAAGGATCAATATTTTCGTCACTATTTGTTGACGGATGTCACTATGTGCGGTATTCTATAAGTTAGGTAAGTATCTTTTCATAGGCCCGACACAACATTTTCCCACTGGAGGCATTTTTCCGCCATGTCAAAGCGCATTGGACTCTACATACATATCCCCTTTTGTGCCAGCAAGTGCGCCTATTGCGACTTTTACTCCCTGGCCGGGGGTGAAGATCAGATGCCGAAGTTTCACCAGGCACTGGTGCGGCAGATCCGTGAGTCGGCCCCGACCCTGGCCGGATACTATGCGGACACGGTTTACTTTGGCGGCGGCACACCCAGCTATTACGGTGCCCGCCGGATTGTGGGCCTGTTTAACACCCTAAAAGAGTATTACAAGGTTCTGTTAGACGCAGAGGTCACCGTGGAGATCAACCCGGACAGCATCGGTCTAAAAGATTTAAAATGGATGCGTAAAGAGGGGGTTAACCGCCTGTCCATCGGTGCCCAGACAGCGGATGACGGGCTGGGGAAAAGTCTTGGCCGCCGCCACACCTTTGCAGATGTAGAGCGGACTGTGGAACAGGCCAGACAGGCCGGATTTGATAATATCAGCTTAGACCTGATCTATGGCTTGCCCAGCCAATCCAAATCAGATTGGGCGGACACGGTGAACCGGGTCATGGCTCTGCGGCCGGAGCACATCTCCTGCTACGGACTGCGCATCGAGGAGGGGACGCCTCTCCACATCTACAAAGATAACCCAACGATTCCCACGGAGGACGAACAGGCGGATATGTACCTCTACATGGTAGATACCCTGCGGAATCGGGGCTACCGCCAGTATGAGATATCCAACTTCACCTTGCCGGGCAAAGAGTCACGGCATAATTTGAAGTACTGGAACCGAGAGGAATATGTGGGGTTTGGCCCCTCGGCCCACTCCTACATCGGAGATATACGCTATAGCTATGTGCGGGGCGTCCAGGCGTATCTGGCGGGGCTTGCGGGCCAGCAATCCATTTTGGAATCGAGAGATAGTATCCCCAAGAGTGAGCAGGCGGTGGAATATCTCATGCTGGGTCTGCGTACCACCCGGGGGATTACAGGGGATGAATACTATGGCGTTTATCAGTCCAACTTTGCGCCCATTGAGGCGTTGCTCCTCTCTTACGAGAAAAACGGCTGGGCCCACCGGATCAACGGGCGGTGGAGCTTGACCCCTACAGGGTTTCTCCTGTCCAACCAGCTCATCAGCGACATTTTAGACGCCCACGCAGAACAGCGGATCATCGTGGGAATGCCCTGGAAAAAGAGCGAGTACAAATCCTATATAACGCAGATAAAATTAAACCTATAGGATTTCCTGTGTTTTCCCATCTGCGGCGGGGAAACGCAAAAAATATAGCGCAGCTAGAAAAATAAAAAGAGGGCGGGGATAGTACTATGACAACAACCAAGACAAGAATGCGGCCAAGGATGAAGGCGCTCATTGCGATCCTTGTACTGTTGGCCCTGCTTTTGGGTTCCGGCGGTGTATTGGCCGCTGTGGCCATGTCGGGTTCCAACGGGGATACGATCTTTCCCAATGTGACCATGGGCGGCATGGACGTGGGCGGGCTCACCGTAGAGACGGCAGCACGACGGCTGGACTCCGTGGCGGCGGACTTGGCGGACACCCATGTGGTCATCCAATTCCCCGGCGGCAGTGCGCTGGAGATTTACGCCCATCAGGCGGGGCTTGCGCCCACGGGCGAAGATCTTGCCCGGCTGGCCTATGAATTTGGCCGCACAGGCGGGTTTGGACAGCTTACCACCTATCTCCGCTGCCGGGTTAACACGGTACACCTGGAGCCGCTCACCATGTTGGAGCCGGATCGGGCCATGATCCAGACCGTGGTGGCTGAATCCGCCCAGGCGTTGTCAGATGAGCTGATGCAAAACGCCTACGAAATTGAAGGCACGCATCTCATCGTCACTAAGGGGCGGCTGGGCTTTACCTTTGACGAGGCGGAGCTGACCGAGATGATCGTGGACGCCTTTTTGGCCGGTGCCCACACGGCCGTAGATTACGAGGCCGAGACGAGAGACCCGGAACCCGTTGATCTGCAGGCGATTTACAACAACTTATACACATCACCGGAGAGCGCTGTCTACGATATCGAATTAGACCAGGTGTCGGAGCATGTCCAGGGTGTCAGCTTTGACCTGGCTTCCGCCCAGCGGATGCTGGATGCAGCGGCCAACGGAGATGATGTAATAATTCCTCTGGTTTTCACAGATCCGGAGATCACGTCGGAGTATCTCCGGGGCGTGCTGTTCCGGGACGTGCTGGCGTCTTCCACCACACGGCTGACCAGCAATGAAAACCGCAACACTAATATCCACTTGGCGGCCCAGGAAATTAACGGCATGGTGCTCAATCCGGGCGACCAGTTTGACTTCAATACCGTGGTACAGCGCCGAACGGCGGAGCGGGGATTCCGTGCCGCAGGCGCCTTCTTCGGCACAGAGACCCGGGACGTGATCGGCGGCGGCATCTGCCAGGTGTCTTCCACCATCTATCACGCCGTCCTCCATACAGAGCTCCAGGTGGATCTCCGCAGAAACCACACCCTGGTGGTCACCTATCTCCCGTTGGGGATGGATGCGGCGGTGAGCTGGGGCGGCCCGGACTTCGCCTTTACCAATAACATGGAGTTCCCCCTCCGGATCGTCACCTATCGGGACGGCCTGGATTTCCATGTAAGGCTATACGGCACCAACCAGAGTAACTATGTAATCCGGCCGGAATCTGTGGGTGTGGGTACCAATCCAATTCCCGCCACCATCTATCGGGATGATCCCAGCATGTCGGCAGGGGAGACTAGAGTGTACCGCTCCGGTTCCAGTGCGCCCGTGGTGGATGTGTTCCAGCGGTTTTACGATTTAGACGGCAATTTCCTCCGGCGGGAGCTGGTGGGCAGAGATAACTACCACCCCCAACCCCGGATTGTCTATCGGGGAACCGGGGCCGCTCAGACGCCAACGCCCCCGCCGCCAACGGATCCGGGGACACCCGATCCCCCGCCACTACCAGATCCGCCAGATCCACCACCCCCAGACCCAGACCCTACAGATTGACGAACGCCCGATTGCTCCACCGTTTATGCGGTGGGGCAATCGTTCAATTTCGTGTTTCCTCCACCCTAGGCGGGGAAACACAGTAATGTGAGGAGAACCCTATGAAATTCAAATTTGTCCACAACAATATCAACGTGCTAGACCTGGAGAAAAGTCTCAAATTTTATGAAGAGGCCCTGGGGCTTGCGCCTGTCAAAGAACACGCCGCCTCTGACGGGAGTTTCAAGCTCGTATTTCTGGGAGACGGGATCACGCCCCACCAATTGGAGCTGACTTGGCTGCGGGATCGGACAGAGCCCTACAATTTAGGGGACAACGAGTTCCACCTGGCCTTTCAAGTAGACGACTACGACGGGGCCTATGCCAAGCACAAGGCCATGGGCTGTATCTGCTACGAAAATCCCGGCATGGGGATTTATTTCATCAATGACCCCGACAACTACTGGCTGGAAATCATACCGGCGAGGTGATTTTTGCATGAAATACCTAATCGCCCATGATCTCGGTACCAGCGGGAATAAAGCCACCCTTTTCACCACCGATGGGGAACTGGTAGACAGCGTGACCTGCGCCTATGATACCCATTTTTTCAACGGGACCTGGGCGGAACAAAACCCGGAGGACTGGTGGCGGGCCGTCTGTGAGAGCAATCAGATCCTCTTGAAAAACGTGGACAAAAAAGCCGTCGCCGGCCTGGCATTCAGCGGGCAGATGATGGCCTGCGTCCTGGTGGATCAAACTCACCGTGCACTCCGTCAGGCCATTATCTGGGCGGATCAGCGGAGCACTGCGCAAGAACAACAGCTCCGGGACAAGATAGACGAAGGGCGCTTCTACCGGATTACAGGCCACAAGATCAGCGCCAGTTACAGCCTGGAAAAACTCATGTGGGTCAGAGACCACGAGCCGGAAATTTATCAGGCCGCCTATAAAATGCTCAACCCCAAAGATTATGTCATCGGACGGCTCACGGGGATTTTTGCCACGGATTACTCCGATGCCAGCGGCACCAACTGCTTTGATCTCAACGCCTTAGATTGGAGCGGCGAGATTCTACAGGCGGCGGATATCCCACGGGAGATGTTACCCGACGCATATCCCTCCACCCATGTGGCAGGAGAGGTGACGGCCTCCATTGCAGCCGAGTGCGGCTTAGCGCCGGGGACGCCTATCATCTTAGGCGGGGGCGACGGCGTGTGCGCCTCTGTGGGGGCGGGCAGTGTGCGGGAAGGGCTGACCTACAACTACATGGGGTCCTCCGCTTGGATCGCCCTGTGCAGTGAGAAACCTATCTATGACCATCAATTGCGCACGTTCAACTTTGCCCATATGGTGCCGGGGATGTACTCCCCTACGGGGAGTATGCAGGCCGCCGGGAACAGCTACGCCTTCGCCAAGAATACCCTGTGCGGCGGGTTGGCCTATGATCTGATGAACGAGGCCATGGCCCAGAGCAAGCTGGGCGCCAATGGACTGCTTTTTCTGCCCTATCTCTTAGGGGAGCGGAGCCCCCGCTGGAACTCCAACGCCCGAGGGGCCTTTATCGGTCTGAAGATGGAGCACACCCGAGACGATATGCTCCGGGCCACCGTAGAGGGAATTTTGATGAACATGGCTGTCATACTGGATATTTTCCGGGATCATGTGCCGATTCAGGAGATGAACATTATCGGCGGGCTGGTCAAAGGCGGCCCGGTGCGGCGGCTTTTGGCGGATATCTACGGTGTCCGGGCCGTGAAACTGGCCCATTTGGACGAGGCCACCTCCATGGGGGCCGCCGTGGCGGCGGGAGTGGGCGCCGGTGTCTTGCCCAGCTTTGACGCCATTGACCGGTTCATTCGGGCAGACGATGTCATTGAGCCGGATCTGGCGGCCCATAGGGCTTACGGGCCGCTGCGGGAAATTTTTGACGAGAGCTACTTCGCATTATTAGGCGTATATGATAAGCTGGCGAAGCTTTAGAGGGGGACTTGACGGCCTATGAGCAAAATTGCACTGGTCACCGGCGGTGCCAGAGGAATCGGGGCGGAGATCTGCCGCACGTTGGCCAAAGACGGCTGGGCGCTCCGGATTAATTACCACACCTCGGAATCAGCCGCTTTCGCTTTAGCAGAGGAGACAGGCGGCACAGCCATCCGGGCCGATGTGCGGGATTTCCTCCAGGTCAGTGAGATGTTCCAAGCCGCAGGGCCTGTGGATCTGCTGGTCAACAATGCGGGCATCGCCTCTTATGGCCTGTTTACGGAGACGAGTATTCGGCAGTGGCGGGATCTCTTCGCCGTCAACGTGGACGGGGTGTTCCACTGTACCCAGTGCGCCCTGCCCCATATGATCCGGGCCAAACGGGGCGTGATTATTAACATCGCCTCGGTCTGGGGTATGGTGGGGGCCTCCTGCGAGGCGGCCTATGCCACCACTAAGGCGGCGGTCATCGGGTTGACCAAATCTCTGGCCAAAGAGCTTGGCCCCTCCGGCATCCGGGTCAACTGCGTGGCCCCCGGCGCCGTGGACACGGACATGACAGGGGATCTATCCCCCGCCGACTTGGCGGAGCTAATCGGGGAGACCCCCCTGGGTACCATAGGCCGCCCGGCGGATATCGCCCCCCTGGTGGCTTTTTTGGCGTCGGATCAGGCGAGATTTCTCACGGGACAGGTGATTAGCCCCAACGGGGGATTGGTGGTGTAGGGGGAGGCCCAAAAACATGGATATCCGAATCGCACAAAAGGCCGATTTAAAACCGCTGCTCGGCCTATACGCCCAACTGCACAATACGACTATGCCTATTTTCGACAAGACCGCCTTTGTGCAGCGGTTTGATTAACGCAAGATGGGAGCAAACCAATGAACCTACGCCTCCAATATAACGACATGGCGCCCTATCTTGCGGCAAGCGATATCGTCGATTTTGGAGATCAACTTTCCCGTGAGGTGACAGAACTGGCCTTTGAGATTGCCGCCCGCTCGACAGATGAAATCGACTGCATCAAAAATGCGTTTGCATATGTGCGAGATCGTATTTCGCATTCTGCGGATATCCAGGGGAAGATCGTCACTTGCACGGCCTCTAAAGTGTTGCGTGCAAAAGAGGGCATTTGCTATGCGAAATCCCATCTATTGGCCGCAATCCTCCGCTGTAATCAGATTCCCGCCGGGTTTTGCTATCAGAGACTTCTGCTGGACGATACATCGGCCCCGCACCTGATTTTACACGGCTTAAACGCCGTCTATATCGAGAAGTTGAATCGGTGGATTCGTTTAGACGCAAGAGGCAACAAGCCCGGTGTAGATGCCCAGTTTTCCCTTGCACAGGAACAGTTGGCGTTTCCTGTCCGCATCGAAACGGGGGAAGAAGATATCCCAGTCATATTTGCAAACCCCGACAAACATGTCATACAAGCCTTGACAGACAATACGCATCTGGAAACGTTGTGGGCAAATTTGCCCTCTGCGCTCTATTTCACGGCATAAGTGAAAAAAGGCGGTCGCACCAACTGTGTGCGGCCGCCTTTTCCTGTGAAAGTCCATAGGGGGGAAATATAATACGCTCTCAATCTAAAACATGATACGCATCAATAAACCGGAGAAAAATCACCGCCACTTCTGCGCGCAGGGCTTCGGCTGTCGGGGCCAGGTAGCCGTCACCGGTGCCACGGATTAGGCCGATGCGGACGGCCTCTGTCATGGCGTCATAGGCCCACTCGTTGACCAGGTCGGCGTCCGGGAAGTCCATCAGTATCTCACCGGGCAGTTCTATGTCATACTGCTGCATGAAGCGGTAGAGGAAGGTCGCCGCCTCTTGGCGGGTGGTGGTCTGCTCGGTGCCGAACAAGTCTTCGCCGACACCCTGTACGATCTCCTGTTCCCAAGCCCAGGCCACATAGTTGCCGTACCACGTGTCGGGGGACACGTCCAAAAACGGCGTATCGCCGCTATTGGATATATCAATCCCTAGACCTGCGGCCATCCGGCCCAATACGGTGACGAACATGGCACGGGTCATTTCCCCGTTGGGGGCGAAGGATCCGTCGGGGTTACCGGTGAAGAGCCCCTGTTCCACTGCCAGGCCGATCTGCTCCTCCGCCCAGTGACCGCTGATATCCCGGAACAGGGCCGGGGGCTCGTCACTGACAGGCAGTGTGATTGACCCGCTCCGCCGGATGTCGCCGGGTAGGTCTATGAAAAACCCGATCTCCAGTGCAGATAGGTCACTGTCTGCGGGGAGGAGTTTGGATAGCGTAAATATTCTCTCATTGGCCGGGGTAAAGGGGCCGAAAGTGGAGACGGTCTGACCATTCACCGTCCAGCCGCCGCCCGGCGCAACGATGTCCCCTGTATTGACATTGTCTAATCGGGCATTGACGCTCCAATCCGTATTCCGGCGCACAGCGGTCACGTCGGCGGACAGATTTATGGTGACGGCATTCATCAATCCATCCCGGCGGGCCAGTTCTTGGAAGCCGAAGTCCAAAAGGCGTCTGGAATCTCCAAAGCGGGTATCATTGCTGGTTGAGTTCATCGTGACAGCCACGACACGCCTACCATTTCTGTAGGCGGTGGAGGAGAGACAGGGGCCGGCCCAGGATGTCGTACCCGTCTTGAAACCGTCAACGTCGCTATCGGCCAACATCCGATTCGTATTGGGTGCGTTGACCCCGTCAAAGGGAAAATTACGCATACTTGTAATCCGAAGTATGTCGGGGTAGGTCTGGATAAACTCCCGTGTGAGAATCGCTACGCCCCGGGCCGTAATGTAATTGCCTCGATAGCCAAAGGAGTCAGCGTAACGAGCGTCAACCCCCATCCGTTCTGCCGTGGCATTCATTCGCTGGACAAATGCCCCTTGCGTGCCGGATATGTGCTCAGCCATGGCGACGCTGGCCCCGTTATGGGAGGGCATCATAATCAGTCTGAGCATGGTTTCTACGGAATGCCTGTCTCCTGTCCGCAGATCCCGGAACCAGTCCGTCTCTCTGCTTTCACGGGCAGCATTTGCCGTGACAGTGACCATCGTATCGAAGCTGAGCCGCCCCGCTGCAATTTCTTCGTAGATGATATACGCTGTCATAATTTTCGTCATGCTGGCGGGAGCCCGTCTCGTGTCAATGTCTCTGCCCCAGAGCACATCTCCCGTCTCAAAGTCTATGACAATGGCGGCCCGGGCCGTGATATTTGCCGGCGCAGCATACGCCGAGGCCGGGGGGATCAGAAACGGTAGGATCAGTAGACATACCAACAATTTCGCAATCAATCGCTTTTTCATTTGCGCACACCCCTTATGTATAATTGATGCTATGCACTATATCATGGAAAAACGATCATGGCAAGATGAAAATTAGTGAATTTGGATAGATTTTTAACATGACATGATATTGTCACGTTCTTATGATATACTGTTTTTGGGGTGAGCGTATGCAAATGAATCGGCTATTTGAGATCGTGTATCTTTTGATGAATAAAAAACGGGCAACTGCAAATGAATTGGCTTCACATTTTGAGGTTTCCAAGCGAACCATTTTGCGTGACATTGACACGCTGACAACAGCGGGAATACCCCTATATACAACACAGGGAAAAGGCGGCGGGATTTTTATTCAAGATACGTTCGTACTAAACAAAGCGCTTGTTTCAGAGGACGAACAAAAGCAAATTTTGTTCGCCTTGCAGAGCATGTCTGCAACAGAGTTGATCGAAACTGACCAGGTGCTCAACAGATTACGAACTTTTTTTGCCGGCCATAACAAGGAATGGGTTGAGGTTGATTTCTCACGTTGGGGACACAGTGCCGCAGATAACGCAAAATTTGACACGCTGAAACATGCCATTATGAATGAGCTTGCCGTGTCTTTCGACTATATAAGTGCATATGGCGAATCTAAGGAGCGTGAAGTATATCCCCTAAAATTGTCCTTCAAATCAAAGGCGTGGTATCTACAGTCGTTTTGTCAAACTGAAAATGAGTACAGGGTATTCAAATTTAATCGAATCAGCAATATGGCGGTTTTAGATACGTCGTTTCACAGCGGTGATTACGAAACTCCAAAAATCGAGCCGCCAGAAGATCGTTCTGAGCCGGGTCTTGCAGAGGTTAGGCTTCTTGTTTCATCACATGCAAAATATCGAATTTATGACGAGTTTGCCGAAAGCGATATAACAGCCAACAAAGACGGAACCGTTACGCTGCGTATGCAGGGCCAGTGGATCTATGACTATATTCTCTCCTACGGTACTGCGATTGAACTATTAGAGCCGCAACATATGCGTGAGGAATTGTTGGCTCGCATCGAAAAAATAAAAAATAAATACTTGCCCAAAACATGACGCACTGTTGTCACCTTATCTATGATACGCTGTAGGTGCGATGCGAAAGCACGAATCTAAATTCGATGAAGGAGAGAGTATGATGCAAGAAAAACATTGCGAAAGTTGCGGTATGCCCATGGGGGAAACCGACGAGATGTACGGCACAGAATCAAATGGGAGTAAAAGCACAGAGTATTGCGGCGGCTGCTACGACAAGGGCGCATTTACCAATCCGGATCTCACGCTTGAAGAACAGATTGCATCCGTTGCCGCTGTTATGGTGAAAGAGTTTGGGTTTTCGCCGGAGGATGCGAGGGAGCAATGTGAGGCGGGAATCCCCACGCTCAAGCGCTGGAGAACGGCCTAGCAGTTATGCACGGCAGCGTGTGTATCAGGATTTTTTAGCATGACACAGACAAAAACCCCGGCGCAAAACGGCTGTTTTGCGCCGGGGTTCGACTATTCATGCACGCACTACACTTTCTGCGCCTTGATTAAGTTTGTCGTGCCTTTCACACCGATTGGGACACCGGCAGTGATGACGACGAGGTCGTCTTCTTCTACCAGGCCCGTCTCTTTCGCCTTTGCCAGGCCGGTCTCAAAGAGCTCATCGGTGCTCTCCACATCATTGCCGTAACAGGGGGTCACACCCCAGGAGATGGCAAGCTGGCGCATGACTTTCTCGTCGGGGGTCACTGCCACGATGGGGCATGTGGGGCGGAATCGGGAGATCATCCGGGCCGTGGTGCCGGAGGAGGTGACGCAGACAATGGCCTGGGCTTTCAGCTCCACCGCCGTGTTGCAGGCGGCCAGAGAGATGGCGTCGGAGATGGTGGTCACCCCGTCTCTGGCGCTCTTGTACGTGGGGGCGTAGGCCTTGGCCCGGTCTGCCCGCTCTACGATCCGGGCCATAGTGGCGAGGGATTCCAACGGATATTTGCCGGAGGCGGTCTCTCCGGAGAGCATAACGCAACTGGTGCCGTCAAAGACGGCGTTGGCCACATCGTTGACCTCGGCCCTCGTGGGCCGGGGGTTGCGGATCATGGAGTCTAACATCTGAGTGGCGGTGATGACGGGTTTGCCCCGGCGGACGCACTCAGCAATGAGCATCTTTTGGATAATAGGTACTTCTTCCGCCGGAATCTCCACGCCCAGGTCGCCCCGGGCCACCATGATCCCGTCGGAGACTTCCAAGATCTCGTCAATGTTGTTGACGCCCTCCTGATTTTCAATCTTGGAGATGATCCGGATATTCTCGCCGCCGCAAGATTTCAGGACACGGCGGATGGCTGCCACATCCTCCGCCTTTCTGACAAAGCTGGCGGCGATGTAGTCAAAGTCGTGCTGGGCGGCAAAGATAATGTCCCCCTCGTCCCGTTCGGTCAAACTGGGCAGGGCAATGTTGGTGCCGGGCAGGTTGATGCTCTTGTTGTTGCCCAACTCGCCGCCGTTTACAATCGTACAGATGATCTCTTCCCCTTGGATCTCCAGTACCACAAGTTCAATTAGCCCGTCGTCTATGAGAATGTGTGTGCCGGGAACCACCTCACGGCAGAGATTTGTATACGTGACGCTGACGCCGTTTACAGACCCTTCCACCTCGTCGCAGTGGAGAGAGAACTTTGCGCCCTGTTCCATCTGGATTTTCCCCTCGGGGAATGTCTTTGTCCGGATCTCCGGCCCTTTTGTGTCCATCATAAGGGCCACCAGAAGATCGAGTTCTGCCCGCAGTTCCTTTACTGCGTTGACCCGCTCTAAGTGCTCTGCGTGGTCGCCGTGGGAAAAGTTGAGCCGGGCGCAGCTCATGCCCTTTCGCATCATCTCCCGCAGGGTCTCCCGATCTGATGTGGCGGGTCCCAGGGTGCATACGATTTTTGTCTTTCTCGGTTGTTTTAAGTTCAAGTGCGTTGCTCCTCTCCAGATTCTCGGCTATTTTTTCGTGTTCCTCCCGCCTGCGGCGGGAGCGCACAGTAATACATCTGTCCTTAGCTCGTCTCTTCGTTCTGACGGCGCTGTGCGACATATTCGTCATAGGTCATCTTGCGGTCGATGAGTTGTCCTTCAGCGGTGATTTCAATGATCCGGTTGGCCACAGTCTGGATCAACTGGTGATCGTGGGTGGTAAAGAGGATATTGCCGGGGAATGCCTCCAGGCCGTTATTCAGTGCGGCGATACTCTCCATATCCAGATGGTTGGTGGGTTGGTCTAAGAGGAGCACATTGGCCCCGGACAGCATCATCCTCGAGAGCATACAGCGCACCTTCTCGCCTCCGGACAGGACGGTGACTTTTTTGTACACATCGTCCCCCGCAAAGAGCATCCGGCCCAAAAACTGGCGGACGAAGCTCTCTCTCTTGTCCTCGGAGAACTGGCGCATCCAGTCCACCAGATCCATATCGTCCTGGAAAAAGGCGGCGTTGTCCCGGGGGAAATAGGCCCGGCTGGTGGTGACACCCCATTTGATCTCCCCTGTGTCCGGCTCCAGTTCCTCGGCCAATAGTTGAAACAGGGCGGAGATGGCATTTTCGTTCTCTCCGATCAAAGCGACTTTATCGCCTTTGCCCAAGATGAAGCTAATATTGTCTAACAATTTCACGCCGTCTACGGTCTTGGAGACCTCGGTGACGAAGAGGATATCTTTCCCCACCTCCCGCTCCGGTTTAAAGCCCACCCAGGGGTACCGGCGGGAGGAGGCTGGCATCTCTTCCACGGTCAATTTATCCAGAAGCTTTTTCCGGCTGGTGGCCTGCCGGCTCTTGGATTTATTGGCGGAGAACCGCCGGATAAACTCTTGCAGATCTTGAATCTTATCTTCCGTCTTCCGGTTTTGATCCCGCATGAGCTTCTGCATGAGCTGGCTGGAGTCGTGCCAGAAGTCGTAGTTGCCCACATAGAGCTTGATCTTGCCGAAGTCAATGTCCACAATGTGGGTGCAGACCGTGTTGAGGAAATACCGATCATGGGCCACAACCAGAACGGTGCCCTCGTAATCCAGCAGAAAATCCTCCAGCCAGACCACGGAGTCAATGTCCAGGTTATTAGTCGGCTCGTCTAAGAGGACAATATCCGGTCTGCCGAAGAGGGCCTGGGCCAGGAGCACTTTCACTTTTTGCCGCCCCTCCAGTTCCCCCACCTGTTTTTCGTGCAGGGCGATGGGAATGCCCAATCCCTGGAGCATTTGGGAGATTTCGCTCTCCGCCTCCCAGCCTCCCAGCTCGGCGAACTGCTCTTCCAGTTCCGCCGCCCGGAGCCCGTCCTCGTCGGAGAAGTCCTCTTTTTCGTAGATGGCGTCTTTCTCCTTGCCGCACTGATACAGGGGGCCGTTGCCCATGAGAACCGTCTCTAGGACGGAGTGGTCGTTGAACAGCTCCTGATCCTGTTTGAGTACTGACATCCGCACGTCTGAGCCGATGCTCACATGGCCGCTGGTGGACTCGATCTCCCCGCTGATGAGCTTCAGAAAGGTGGACTTCCCGGCCCCGTTGGCCCCGATGATGCCGTAACAGTTCCCGGCGACAAATTGCAAATCCACCCGATCAAACAATTTCTGGGGCCCGTAAGACAGGCCTAAATTACTGACTGTGATCATGTACTATCTCCTCAACTATTCACTATTATCATTATTAACTCTGCTAAATTAAAACATCCCTGGCCGTTTCCACTCCGCCTCCGGCATCGAACTCTGCCCTGTAATCTTTTGGTAGAAAAACACCTTGGAGGTGTTGAGATAGGGTTCCAGCCACAGGGCAACCACAAGGGTGATGAGCGGGATTCCCCGGAGTACAAACCAGCCGAAAAAGCTGAAGACCAGTTGGAAATATTCCATCTTTCTCCCCTGCATCAGTCGTTGAGACTCGCTAAAGTACCAAAAGATGTTCTGTTTCGGATGGTCCAATAGAAGCAAGTTGACTTGAGAAAAGGCGCACATAGCCACGATGCCGGGAACCACAAAGAAGAAAAATCCCAGCCCCACGATGATCGTTTGAATCAGCCGGATGAAAATCCCCCGGATGAAATAGTTGAACCCCTCAAAGAGGCTCCGGAACCCCAAGGTTTCACCCTGGACTGTACCCTTGATATAGTAGATATATCCCAAGTCTATCATCCATCGGAAAACCAGGGTCACCACGAGAAACAAGGTTCCCATAATTGTGACGGTAAACACCGGCAGATCGGCCGGCGGGGTGAATACGCCGTGCAGGATGGCAGTCTCAAATGCCTCCGCCCACTGTTCAACCATTTCCACGTTTCCCACCAACCCCGCCAGAAACCGCCCCACATCCGACAGGGTCCAATTGATTTGCTCCAGGAGTATACCAATGAGAAGGAATATCAGCGTAATAATAAACAGACTCGGCCTGCGGGGCGCCAACATTATTTTCTTTGCTTGTAGTTTGATTTGTCGCCTGTCCAACTGTGTCTCCGCCTCCCAGCCGCTTGGGGTTTTCTTCAAATCCTGTGTAAATCGGATTTGAAAATATCTTCTCTAGGTATTCTACCAGAAATTTGGCGCTGTGTAAATTCAAATCCCGTTAACATTTAGTGAACATGCCAAAAAGCGCAAAAGCGCCAAAGTCATCCTTGACAATGAATCCCAGGCATTGTACTATATCTTTACTCTATCTCGAGAAACGACCACAATATATTGTGCTTTGCACCATTTAAAGGGAGGAGACTATGATCGTGACAAATACCATTGCCGGCATCAAAAAGCGGGATGGCCGACTGGCGCCATTTCACACGGAAAAGATTGCCGAAGCCATTCACAAGGCCTTTGTGGCCACAGATCAGCCAGACAGCGAGGAACTTGCCGCACGGTTAGCGGAGGAAGTCATTTCCAGACTGGAAATGGAGGGCGAGACCCAGCCAGACGTAGAACACATACAAGATATAGTGGAGACCGTCCTGATGGACAACGGATACGACGCCACCGCCAAGGCGTATATCCTCTACCGCTCCGAGCGGAGCCGCCTCCGGGAGATGAAATCCCGGCTCATGCGCCGCTATGAGGAGATCACCTTTTCCGACGCCAGGGATTCGGACATTAAGCGGGAGAACGCCAACATTGACGGGGACACGGCCATGGGTGTCATGCTCAAGTTCGGCTCCGAGGGGGCAAAGCAGTTTTACCACAACTACGTGTTAAATCGGGAGTTCGCCCAGGCCCACGCAGAGGGCGATATCCATATCCACGATCTGGACTTTTTGACCTTGACAACCACCTGTTGTCAGATCGACATTCTCAAGCTCTTCAAAGGGGGCTTCTCCACCGGCCACGGCACCCTGCGGGAGCCCAATGATATCAACTCCTATGCCGCCCTGGCCTGTATCGCCATCCAGTCCAACCAGAACGACCAGCACGGCGGTCAGAGTATTATCAACTTTGATTACGGCATGGCCCAAGGGGTGACAAAGACCTTTGTGCGCCTGTATCGCCAAAATTTGACCAAAGCCCTCATGCTCTGGAAGGAGATGCCGGATCCCGAAACGGAGATCCGGGCCATCATCCAGGAGATTTATGACACCCACGGCCTGCGCCCCACCTTAGAGGGATACGGCGCCTATCTGGAGAAAGAATTGCCGATCCTGGCGGCCCGTTTCGGCGATGAGGCGGCCATGCAGAAAGTCCAGGCTTTGGCCATCCACCACGCCACAAAAGAGACGGACCGGGCCACGTTCCAAGCCATGGAGGCCTTTATCCACAACCTGAACACCATGCACTCCCGGGCCGGCGCCCAGACGCCGTTCTCCTCCATCAACTACGGCATGGACACAACCCCCGAGGGCCGGATGGTCATCCGCAATGTCCTGCTCACTACGGAAGAGGGGCTGGGGGGCGGAGAGACGCCTATTTTCCCCATCCAGGTATTCCGGGTCAAAGACGGGATCAGCTTAAACGAGGGCGAGCCCAACTACGATCTGTTCAAATTGGCCTGCCGGGTCAGCGCCAAGCGGCTCTTTCCCAACTTTGCCTTTGTGGATGCGCCGTTTAATATCCAGTTTTACGACGGCCGCCCGGAGACGGAGATCGCCTACATGGGCTGCCGGACACGGGTTATCTCCAACATCCACGACCCCAGCCAGCAGATCGGCAACGGCCGGGGGAACCTGAGCTTTACATCCATCAATCTGCCCCGTCTGGCCATTCTGGCCGAAGGCGATACGGACAAGTTTTTTGCATCCTTGGACGAGAAAATGGATCTGGTCTGCAACCAGCTCTTGGAGCGGTTTGAAATCCAGGCCAATAAGAAAGTGTATAATTTCCCGTTCCTCATGGGCCAGGGCATCTGGCTGGACAGTGAAAAACTGGATTGGGACGACGAGATCAGAGAGGTCTTGAAACACGGTACCCTCACCTTGGGCTTTATCGGCCTGGCGGAGACCTTGAAAGCCCTGTTGGGCGTCCACCACGGCGAGAGCGAAGAGGCCCAGGCCCTCGGCTTGGAGATCATCCGCCACATGCGGGCCAAACTGGATGCAAAGAGCAAAGAGATGCGGCTCAACTTCTCCCTCATCGCCACCCCTGCCGAGGGGCTGTCCGGCCGGTTCGTCAAGATGGATCGAACCCAGTTCGGAGACATGGAGGGGATCACCGATAAAGAATACTACACCAACGGATTCCATATCCCGGTGTACTACGACATCACCGCCTTTGATAAAATCCGCCTGGAGGCCCCCTATCACGCCTTCACCAACGCCGGACACATCAGCTACGTAGAGATGGACGGGGATCCCAGCGAAAATCTGGAGGCCTTTGAGAAGATTGTCCGCTTTATGCATCAGTCTGGCGTGGGCTACGGCTCTATCAACCATCCCATTGATAGAGACCCCGTCTGCGGCTTTTCCGGCATCATCAAGGATCAGTGTCCCGGCTGCGGCCGCAAGGAGGACGACGGCGTGCCATTTGACCGTATCCGCCGCATCACCGGTTATCTGGTAGGCACCTTGGATCGGTTCAACAACGCCAAACGGGCCGAAGAGCGGGATCGCCTCAAACACGGCTGTTAAAATATATTGACAACAGAGTGCGTTCATGCTAAAATACCCCTTGCCAAACCATATACGGGGGTATAGCTCAGCTGGGAGAGCGCTTGAATGGCATTCAAGAGGTCTGCGGTTCGATCCCGCATATCTCCACCAAAGGAACGTAAGAAGAACCGCTACTATTTTGGTAGCGGTTTTTCTGGTTTGCGAAATTTTCTTCCCATCGCTGAGAGTGTATCTGTTCCCAAAATCCGACAAGGCTAAAATGAACGGGAAAAGTGCGCCCGGCCTTGACGGATTCTGGTTTTTGAATGAACAGTTGACAAGCGGGAAAAGGCGAATTGTCGACTGAGAGCCGACTTATTCCATTTCTGGCGGCAGATTGCGGAATATCGCACAATCGTAAAAATCAATAATACACAAATCCAAACCGTCACACAACTTTTTCACAGTAACGGCACTCACATCCCGACGCTCTGGCTGTAACATACTGTAAACGGTGGAGGGCGATAGACCCGCCAACCGTGCGAGCTGTGTATATGAGATGGAACGTTCTTTGCATAATTGCTGGAAACGCTCTACAATAGCATCTTTTATGATTGCCCTCACCGCCTTTCGGTTAGGTAAAGCAATCATAGCAATTCATACGCAACATCGTATACGCACTTGCGTATTTGTTGGAATTTTGATAAACTGCTCTTGGGTGTCAAACCACCTACCAGACAACGTGGAAAAGAAACGTCTGGTCGCACGGAAAATCGAAGAACTTAAAGAAAGGAAAGGAATTGAAATGAAGAAGATACTGCTATTGTTGCTGGGGGTACTCATAATTTTTGCTTTGGTTGGATGCGGAACGGATGTACCTCCCCCCATTGACGAGGCGATTGACGAAACGATGAGTGGCGAAGTATTGGTTGGAACATGGCGTTGGGCCAATAATACTGAATGGGAATACGTTTTTGAAGCCGATGGAACGGGCACGCAAGATGGCGAAATGATTATATGGTCAGTCGAGGATGACGCATTAACCTTAATTCGCTATGATGAAACAGAAGAAGTGTGGAGTTATGTTATAGATGGCAATATGTTAGCGTTAACAAATACAGCTGGCACTACATTTTATTACATTCAATACGGCACAGAACCTACATTTCTAAATTCACATGCAATAATCGGTGTATGGCAGAATGTAGACAATAGTGCTGATTTATTTGTGTTTGAAGCGGGAGGCGGTGGGGTAAATGGATCTGCTGCAGATCCGCATACATGGTGGACAATCGGCGATAGTGGTTTAGTATTGGATATGCCATCACACGAGACACTTACGCTTGTACTCGGTTATCAAATTGATGGCGAATATCTTACGCTTTCAGCGAGACAATCTGATGGGGAATGGAACTTTGTCTGGCTAGGCGAAGACCTTGACTCCATCATATTCCCGACAGATATGCTTGAAAATTTAGAGCTACTTCTCCGTTTGGCACAATACGTCACAAACTTAGAGTTTACAGAGATTGTAGTAATGGTAGATGCCTATCTTGCAGAGGTAAATGCAACTGAAGAGGATATTGCCCATGAAGTGCGCGAACTTGCAGTACGGGCGGCGGAACTTTTAGAAGAGACCTATGTGTATGTGGATAGCTTTGACGGGCGCATAACAGTATATTATCCCGGTGTCCGTGCAATTAGCTCTGACATTAACATCTTGCCCTATATTCGTCCGGGGACGGGGCGCATAAGCCCAACTCGCCCTCGTGCATCAGCAAACTTCCATTTAGATTTCGGATTTTATCGTAGGGGGTGGCTATTCTTTGATAGAGCTAGTCTGAGAATGAGCGATGATAGCATCTGGGACAATAACTTTGGTCCCTTTGAGACAAATCGCGATGTTATCCGTGGTGGCACAATTAGAGAAGTGGGTCCAAAAGACTGGAGCCTAGTGAGTCATAGCACTGTAGCTAGGTTGTTCGAGCGAATGGATGTCGATTATGACCATGTATTGCGCTTTACAAACCGTGATGAAGATAATCATATTGACTTCACATTGTCAGACCTTGAGATTATAGCGGTTTCTACTTTGGCAGAATTGCACTGGCTAATGGCGCAACTAGGACATAGAATTCCAAATGATTTTAGCTGATATAACGTTCTGATTTCACCTTGCTCAACACATACCGCAGGGCAAAGGTTGTCCACCCGCCTAATGAAAACAGGCCGAAATTTTCTCGCTAACGCTTGAAAATTCCAGCCTGTTTTCCTGCCACGCAAGGAGCGAACCGCCTAGCGGCAGCGGTGCGCTCCTTGCCCGTCAGTCGGCGGGTAGGCATAACACGCTAGGCTTTGCTACGCAAAATCGTGTGCTAAAGAGGACGCTCACAGTTCACGCTTGGTTGCACCCGTTCCACCAAACGACCCAAAGCCTTGAAAACATAAGTTTTCAAGGCTTTGTCATTTTGTGCTTTAGCTCAAGTAACCACCACTTCAAGTGGTGGAATTAAAAATCTTTAGATATAAGAACCTCCTTTTGCTAGAATAGGTTTGGGTTTGCCAACCGCACCTAGAAGCAAAAGGAGG
>Ga0123355_10000431_pt1 | contig 55038 bp, 39 predicted proteins | sample TergutEmb28metaG_3_FD_89872 | JGI IMG/M metagenome (GOLD analysis project Ga0123355, IMG submission 89872) | Embiratermes neotenicus P1 segment gut microbial communities from Petit-Saut dam, French Guiana - Emb289 P1 | ecosystem: Host-associated > Arthropoda: Insects > Digestive system > Gut ... | reverse complement strand
GAAAAAGCCGATTACTCGGCTTTTTCATTTTCTCGACGTATGAAACCTGCAAAACCTTTTATTGAAATATAAACATTTTGCGAAAGTTCAAACGCCTACGGTCGTGGTGGTCGCTACTGGGCTCGAACCAGTGACTTCTTGCGTGTCGAGCAAGTACTCTACCAACTGAGTTAAGCGACCATATCCGTGCTAGAACAAAAGTATTCTAGCACAAAATTCATATATTGTCAAAATCTAATTTCAAAAAATAAAATCTTCCCCACACGAATTTTAAGATTATCTTTAATCTCGACATCTGCACTCATCACTTCATTCGTATCAAGATTGCGGATAGAGTTTGACGACATCAATCGTTTAACTTCACCCTTTGATTTGAACTTGTCAGTCTGCACAAGAGCATCAATCAACATAGTACCCTTCTTAACCTTAATTTGTATAAAGTCAATTTGAGTAACATCTTTTTTCGCAAACTTTGATTCAAATCGTTCTCGCTCTTTCTCCCCCGCATTCAAATCTTTATCTTCAATAGAAACAAAATACGTCGCCAACTGCTTCTTCGCTTCAAGCGGTTGCGTTTTAATAAATCGCTCTAATTCTTCTATCTCATTCTCAAACAAGTACCCAAAGCACTTGAAATACTGCATAATCAAATTATCGGGCAGACTCATCAATTTGCCAAACTTGTCTTCAAGTGTCGCTGTCAATGCTATATAGTTACCGAAACTCTTGGACATTTTTCGCCCATCACCCGAGAGCCCCTCCAAAATAGGAGTAGTTATTATAACTTCTGGCTGTTGACCATAAATTCGCTGAATCTCACGACATTGTTGCAAATTCAGTAACTGGTCAAGACCACCCAATTCGATAGTAGTATTCAAAGCCACCGAATCAAGCCCCATAAGCGACGCGTACAGGACTTCGGCATTGGAGAGCCCACCCGCTTCCAACCGAGTACGGAAATCTTCCCGTTGCAAAGTCGATGCCAAATTCAATCTCTGGTGAATCGCCAAAAAGTCGCTTAACGTGGTTTTTGCCAACCATTCGCTGTTTTTGCGTGTACTGAACTTTTTTATGTCCACGAATCTGCCGATTTGGGTGGCATAGGTTTTCATGTTTTCGGCAATTTGGGCATCGGTCAATAATGCGCGCTCGGTCACTCTGCCACTTGGGTCGCCGACTTTTGCCGTGAAATCGCCAATAACTAAATCAACGTGATGGCCTGCCTTTGCAAAAATGTTCAAGATGAAAATCGGGCACAGATGCCCAATATGGACATCAACGGCGGTCGGGTCAATTCCCAATTTCACGCGTTGCTTCTTTGCAAAGTCAACATCTTCCAACTTGGGCAAGATATTTTTCGATTTCACACGGATAAGCGATTTCAACTGCTCGGGCGAAAACTTTTCCCAATTTTCAAAGTAGCGATTAAATAATATTTCGTCAAATCGTTTCATTTTTTATTCCTTTTATTGTCTATCATTCTTGTAAGTTTGTTCTTCATAAACCCTAATACAGATAACATAAGATTTTGAACAATCGCAAGTTTAACATCAAAAAAGTCTTTATTTTCTTTTCGTTCAAGATAATAAGAATGAACTACCCAATTACGCAGTCGTATTACATCGCAAAGATTTTTTATTTCTTGTTCATGCAAAATCTCTTTCAGTCCAATGTTAGTTTCTATCGTCCTGATTACATCAGCCCTTGATGAATAGAGAGTATTATCGGGTAAATTACGAATATGCTTTTTAATGATAAATTCGATTTCTTGCGCAAGTTCAACAACAGAACCTACAAGCGCTGACATGTCTATTGAATAAGCATGTTGTATAAGAATTGACTTAATATATAACTTGTCTTCGGTGACTTTACCAAACAAAAACGGGTCTAATTGCAAACTTCGAGCAACCTCATCAAAAAATTTATTAAAAATAATCTCTTCCAAAAAAATTCCCCTTTTAATAAACCTTCGCCCACATGACTATGTACTTTGCTGGCTTTCCACTGATTGCACATTTTTCTTTCGTGTCTTCTGGCAATTCTTCCAGAATACAACGACTTGTTAATTGAATTGTTTCTTTCAACAACCTTTCACTTTCTTCACAGCCACACCATGGAGCACGAATAAAACCACCCTTGTCTTTTGCAATTTGTCCAATTTCGTCCAAAGTCTTTGCATTGTGCGTCATTTTCTTTTGCCGCTTCAATGCCCTTTCATACATATTGTCGTGAATCGCCTGCAAGATTTTTGGCAACTCTGTCTTCAAATCATCGACCTTCATACTAATCTTCTCGCCCGTATCACGCCGCACAACCACACAAGACTTGTTTTCAATGTCGCGCGGCCCATACTCAATCCGCACAGGAACACCCATCATCTCCCACTGCGAAAATTTCCAACCCGGTGTGTTATCACTCGTGTCGATATGTGTACGTAAAGTTTTTGATATAGACTTCTCCAACTCTTTCGCCGAGTCCAATACTCCATCTTTATGCATCATTACAGGAATGACCACCGCCTGTATCGGTGCAACCTTTGGTGGCATAACAAGCCCCTTGTCATCACCATGAGTCATAACAACCGCACCAATCATCCGTGATGTAATACCCCAACTGGTATAGTATGGGTGACATAGTATGCCTTCTTTACCCTGGTATGTTATATCAAACGCCTTTGAAAACCCGTCGCCCAGATAATGACTTGTACCCGTTTGCAGAGCGACACCATCGTACATCATTATTTCACGAGTATACGTATCCACAGCCCCCGCAAACTTTTCGCTCTCGGTCTTCTTTCCCTCTATAAAAGGCAATGCAAGCATATCCACAAGGTAATCGTTATATAACTTATGAATTTGCATAGTCATCTCACGCGCCTCTTTCTCGGTTTCGTGCATTGTGTGACCTTCCTGCCAAAAAAATTCTGTGGTACGCAAGAACGGCCGCGTGTTCTTTTCCGCTCTGAAAATATTCGCCCATTGGTTCAACTTCATTGGCAAATCACGATAACTGTGAATGTTGTTCTTGAAGTAATCGCAAAACAATACTTCACTGGTTGGACGTAACACCAATCGCTCCGCCAACTTTTCTTCTCCACTTTGTGTAACCATTAAAAATTCGGGAGCAAACCCCTCTACATGCTCCTTTTCCTTCTTGAACATACTCTCAGGTATCAACAAAGGCAAAGTCACATTCTTCGCACCTGTCTTTTTAATACGAGTGTTCAATTCGTCTCGCATGTTTTCCCACAACTCATTACCATAAGGAGGCAGCACCATACAGCCCTTTACATTTGAATAAGCCGTAAGCCCAGACTTGGTCACAACATCTGTGTACCATTTCGCGAAATCCGTGTCGCGTGGAGTGATAGAATCCAATTGTTTCATAACTTCATGATAGCACAAAAAAACTTCCCCGACAAGCAAGGAAGTTATATTCTATCAATTATTTTTACGCTGCTATAAACGGCATGTTAATAAGATGTGGACTTAAGTGATTACCAGTATGTCCCAATCTACCATATCCCACAGCACCCCATGTCCAAATATTACCATTTGCGTCGAGCGCCATAGTGTGGTGTGCGCCTCCACTTACCGCTACCAAGTTTGTAAAGAACTGTGACAATCCGACTACTTGCTCTGGGTCTAACACAGAGACAGTCACCGCTCCTTGGTCCGTTCTACCCCATGACCATACATTACCATCTGTATCCACAGCAACCGAATGGAATCCACCTGCAGTTAATGCACGCACGGTAAACTCCAAATCTTGTATCTTCGCTGGTGTATGTTCTATGAAAGAATTTGGGTCTAATGGCGTACTGAAACCAAGTCCAAGTTGTCCTTCAAAGTTTCTCCCCCATCCCCATACATTACCATTCGAATCAAGAGCCATTAAATGTGTGTTTGAAGCGAATATTTCCATAACATTTCCATCGAAGCCTGTGACACCTGTAATCATCTTCGGTGAAAGCACGTGTATATTTGATGCACCATGACCTAAATTGCCATTAGCATTTGATCCCCATGTCCAAACATTTCCATAATAATCAAGTGCCATTGAATGTTGATATGCCGTTTGTATTTGAACAATGTTCTCAAACCCGGAATACACAATTCTTCGTGGCATTGTCTCTTGAGCCATTTGTACACCATGTCCAAGTTGACCGAAGAAACCTTGCCCCCATGTCCAGACATAGCCATCTGCGTCAAGTGCCATAGATTTTCCACTTGCACTGATTGAATCAAATCGAGGAAGCTCAGCCACTCCAAAACCATTTTCAACCATTCGCGGGAACAATTCGTTAACCGATGTACCATGACCCAAAGCATGTGTGAATCCAATACCCCATGTCCAAATGTTACCATCTGCATCAAGTGCCATACTATGTTGGTTTCCAGCACTAATTTCTACTATATTCTCAAATCCAGTTACATTTTCAATCTGCCTTGGTGTTGCGTCATAGGTATTTGCGCCTGTGTCTCTACCCAATCTGCCAAAGCTATTGTTACCCCACGTCCAAACATTTCCAAGAGTGTCAAGAGCCATCGAGTGTTCCGTACCTGCACTAATCTGTTCAAATCTGTTACGGAATGAAATTATATTACTTAACTCCGAATTTTCAAAAGGTTTTGCAGTAAGTGCCTGGACACGAATTTCGTATGCAGTTCCGAATGTTAAACCCAGTGCATTCAGATTAAACTCTGTTATATTCGCACCAAATTCTTCTATGCGCTCCCCGTTCAAGTAAAGCACATACTCAAGCGCCCAACCCACGCTATTCCACGACACAGCATTTCCATCGACAGTGATTACTGGCGTTCCTATTTGCATTGACGGTGTGTCTCCAGCTTGACCGGGTTCCCCCGGCTGCCCACTCGCGGTCAGAGCAAGCCCGCTCATAACCGCAATCGGTATGATTACAAGTGCAAGTATAACCGCCCCAAGAATAATTTTTTTCATAAATAAACCTCCAAATTATTTATATACGATATTTGACATTATATATGGTTTATCGATATTTGTCAAGACTTAACTTTTGTTTTTTGTTAATTTGGAAAATCATAGTTCCCAGTATCGACACCATCGCAAGCATTCCAACTCCGATAAGTAGTGCGGCTGTATGTCCTGTCGCCCACCCAGTCGTTTCAACATTATTATTTGCCGCCGCATCGACTGCGGCACCCTCGACAACTGTCAATATGATACCAAACATTATCAGCATAAACGCAAAAACACCTGCACAACGCAACATTGCAACTTGTACAAAACTCTTTTGACGGTCGGGCTTGTGTGTTACCTTTGGTCTATGCACTGAATCAACATGTTTTATCTCTACCGCTTGTGGTACCACGACTTCTTTTTTCTTCTTTCTTTCGTTAGGCAAAACCATTGAAACCTGTTCAATATTTTCTTCCTGTGCAACCAAGATATTTTCCATGCACTTAATATCCTGTTCTACAACTCTTTTTCTTGCAGCTGGTGATTTTCTTTGTCGTAGAATTTTCTTTCCTTCCACTTTTTGCTCTGGGTGTGATCGTAATGCCAACTCTAAAATCTTCGCACAATCATATATAGCGGGACGACATTCACAAGATTTATCTAAACAACATTCCTCTTTTTCTATAACTTGGTGTCTTGGTCTTGGAGAACAAACTTTTATGTTCTTTGGTCGTCTGCACGACAATTCAGGTGCAATAATCACAGGATAATCCATATGCGGATTATTGCTTGGATCAAATAGTTGCACTCCATCACTATAATTGGGCAACATGTACCCATCTTTACAAACTTTGTTCTGTACTGCTTGATTTCCCATCACCCAATGTATAGCATAAATTATAATTTTTGTCAAAACAAAATACGTGATAACTGACAATAATCTACATTTTATAATTTTTTATGTCATATACATAAGGCATGAAAAATACCTTCAATCCTCACTCTCACCGCCGCTATAACAAGTTTCATTTTAACTTCAAAAGCCATATAAGGCACGGATGGCAAAGCTGTAAATGGTTGATTCTTCTTACATCTATTTTTATATTAGCGGGTATCATTCTTGCTGTCGTTGTTATCTCGGACGCGATGCTAGATCACTTTCGTATAACAAGAGATTTTTTGGATGGGAACATAATAAATGTTGCAAGCCCCAATCGCACAATCTTTTCATTTTTACTTGTCAGGATTGCTGACATAGGTTTTGCATTACTTCTAGTCTTTTTATTCAACCTCAGCAAATGGACAATGTGGATTACATTCCCATATGTCGGTTTTCGAGTATTCTGGCACATAATAAACCTCTTTTGGATTTTGGACAGATACGGATTTTTGCACGGGGCAACATTTTTCTTCTTTTACTTAATCGTGTTTGTATTCATACTTGTTTTATTCGCAATCGCAACAGTCTATCTCATTAAAAAATGTGCACAAATCCGAAAATTCGGCTTCCGTACATTTTTCCGGTGGGCTGAATTGAAAAGGCCCTTGTTATGGATTACTACATCTGTCCTTATAATTGGTTTTATCGAGTGGTTATTATACTTCTTGGTACTGGGAAGAATGATATACATGATTTAGGGCATAATGAAATCGATATAAATCCCATAACCCCTCGCACTGTTCCCCACCACCACATGAGTCAGAGCACCAACAATTTTCCCATTTTGGATAATCGGACTACCGCTCATACCGTGAACTATGCCGCCATTATCCTCAAGTAATCGTCTATCAGTAATTCGTATCAACATACTTCTTGTACTTGGTTTTTTTTGGAAACGAGTTTTGATTATCTCGCAATCAAACTCACCCACACTTCCATCAGCAAGAGTTGTCCTGATTTTCGCTTTGCCAGGTCGCACATTATAACGACTAGCAACCGGTAATGTTTCACTGCCCTGCACTAACAGATTCTCACTATACAGACACCCAAACACACCGAATTCATTACTCGACAAGATGTCACCTTGTGGTTTTTCCAACAAACTTTTATATGACCCAATTTTTTTACCTTCGCCTTTGTTAAACCCTAGAATGCTGGTACTGTGCACAGTACCTCCTCGCAGATTCACACTGGTAGATGTTTCAAAATCATTTAATTTATGCCCAAGCGAAGCAAAATTATTATTAACCGGATTAACATAGGTGAGTGTTCCTACCCCAGTAGTTTCATCTTTCAACCACACACCAACAGAACCATCTTCCACACGCACAGGCAGCTCAACCTTCTTTCCGCCACGATACAAAGTAACCAAAATTACAACTCGACCAGTTTTTACTTTTATCACTTCCTCAAATTCAGCGAGAGAACTGATTGTAACATCGTTTACAGCAACAATAACATCGCCCTTTTTTAATCCCTGTTCTTTTGAATCGGCAGTAACTATAATTCCGTCGACCTTGGCATTAAATCCTATCAGATGTCCACCCGCAATCACATTTTCAAATGGCAATAAATCAACTTTTACTCTACGAATAGGAAGAATACCGAACAACTTCAAATCAACATGCCTTTGTGCTTCCTCACCAACTGCACTGTCAAAATTTGTACTTTGATGCAAAAATTTAGTTTTGGGCAAATAAATAGGTGACTGGGTGGAGAATTCACTATCTGTCAGCCATACATGCTCGGGCAAGGTCGATGAAATATACAATGGCAATGCGACGAACAAAACACCAATCGTAAATATAACCATCAACGAAAGCGTCGCTAAAAAAAACTTTTTCACATTGTTAATATGTGCATTTCACCCTTTACAAATTCGCGGAATATAGGCATAATATGGATATGAAGAAAAGAAAAATTCGTGTCATATCAACGCTTGGCGATTTGGGCACTTTACTCATGAGCTTGATTTACATTACTTACATCTCGCTACTGCTCATCATGGACATTGGCGTATTTTGGTTAAACATAACAATCTTGATTTTAACTGGTCTTTACTTTCTATTCTTTATCTTCAAAATATTTTATTTAAATAGCAAAAAAATTGCCCGTCCTGCAAAGTTCATTTTCAAATACGCGAAATTTTTCGTCAGACTAATTAATGCAACAATAGTTATAGTCAGCTTGGTAAACTTGCAAATGGAGGATGGCAGTGAAGTTTTCAAAATTATCTCTATCGCCATTCTTATCATCATGCTTACAGTTTCTCTTGCATGGGATATAGGAATAATTTTTATTAAAAGAAAGCTACGCGAGATGCGTGATGAATGGGAGAATCTGCCTTCTTGTCAAAAACATGACAAGCTTGAATATCTTATAAAGAGTATTGCAACCGCAATCGATGGTTCAGGTGACTTGGCAAAGTTTTTATTCGAACGTGATAATAAAAAGATAGAAAATACAGACAAACTATGATAACCTATCTTCATGAAAATTGGAGTTGTCGGTCTGCCTAACGTTGGCAAAAGTACCCTTTTTAATGCATTAACACGTGCGGGCGCACAGAGTGCAAACTATCCCTTTTGCACAATCGAACCAAATATTGGCATAGTCACTGTTCCAGACGCCAGAATAAATTTTTTGGCTGAGCATTACAAGCCAAAATCTGTTGTGCACGCAACTATAGAATTTGTGGACATAGCAGGTCTTGTAAAAGGCGCAAGTGGTGGCGAGGGACTTGGTAACAAATTCCTGTCCCACATTCGCGAGGTCGATGCGATAATTCACGTAGTGCGTGCCTTTGAAAATGCTGACATTATCCATGTCGACGGCGAAGTCAACCCTAAGCGCGATATTGAAACGATAAATTTAGAACTAATTCTATCTGACCTTGATTCTGTCAACCGCCAAATCGAACGCACAAACAAGCTAACAAGGCAAGGTACAAACAAAGAAGCCCAGGCGGAACTCGACTTGCTTCTAAAAATTAAAGATGTTTTGGAAAAAGAAAAATCTGCCTCTTCCGTATTGCTTGGTGAAAAAGAACAAATCCTTATCAAGAATTTTGGACTGCTAACCACAAAACCAGTCATTTATTGTGCCAATATGAACGAAGCGGATATTTCAACCAATGGCAAGAACAATAAATTCTTCCAAGAGATTACAACAATTGCAAACGCAGAAGAAAACCTAGTAGTATCAATTTGTGCGAAGATAGAGGAAGAACTATCGCAAATTGATAACGAGGAAGAGCGAAATGAACTCTTGCAAATGTACGGCACCGAAAGCGGTTTGGATAAACTTATCGCCGCATCATATAAACTACTTGGTCTCATCAGCTATCTGACTGCCGGCGAACCCGAGGTCCGTGCATGGACAATCAAAAATGGCACAAAAGCACCACAAGCAGCAGGTAAAATTCACACTGACTTTGAGCGCGGATTCATCCGTGCCGAAGTTTGTTCATTTGATGATTTCAAAAATCTTGGTGGCATTATAAAAGCAAAAGAGGCTGGTCGTGTTCGAATTGAAGGCAAAGATTACACCATAAAAGATGGTGACATCGTGCATTTTCGATTCAATGTCTAGGGCAAGCAAAGCTTGTCCCATTCGTGATGGCATTTAATTACCAACTCCGCTGGCACGGGGTAAGGGATTTGAACCCCTAACCCTCGGTTCCGAAGACCGATGCTCTATCCAATTGAGCTAACCCCGCAAAAAAAGAGAGTACCTAATTATACTCTCTTTTAATATTATTGGCAAGTTGAATCTTACTGGTCTTTTTTCTTATCTTCTTTCATTTTCTTCTTGATGTCTTCTTTTGAAACATTTCCAACATCTTTCCCTTCTTTCAAGTCGGATATAAACGAACCTGTATTAAACATAACTTTTTGACGGTTCGCATCCACAAGTGCCGCCCTTACCTCTGCGTATTTTTTCTTTGAGCGCAAGTAATACAACACAGCAGCAGCAAGAAGTATTGGAATCAAAATACTCGGAATTAATATAGCAATTAATACCCCAGTTGGAATTCCAAATGTAACCTCACTGTCAAGTCGCAAGCCAAATTCATTCAACCATTCACGTGTCAAAGTAATAGAAACTGAATCGCCTGATTGAAATACAGTGAAACGAGCATCTCTTTCGAGTGTGTCTATACTTCTTCCGTTGACTGTCCAATCACGAATCTCACGATTACCCGGCGGATTCGCCATCAAGACAACTGTATAACCAATACGCGCGCCAGTTATATTGTCACTTGCGACTAAATCACCGCCACCACTTGTACTCAAACTGTCGTTCAAATTAAATGGCAACGCGGTAAATCCAATAGTTACTGTTCTCCCTATGTTCAAGCTCATAATCTCACCTACTCCACCTGTGATCTCACCAGATGCTAATCCTGTGCGGAATTCTGGTGCTGTAATTACAGTACCACCAATAGTAAGCGGAGTTGCTGTGATTATCAATCGTGTGCCTCTATCAAAAGTTCTTTGTGTTGTCGCCTCTGTCTGTCCATATACGCGAACTGTGAAAGTTCCCATACCCAACGAATCACCCGCAAGTACGACATTAAGTGTGTACACACGTATATAGTTAGCAGTAATGACAAATTGTCCACGAGTATTCAAGTTAGCAACAAGCAAATCCATAGTAATCTCAACATCACTATCTATTATAATTGTGCCACCTTGGCCATCCAAAATTGTAAAGTTCACGAATCTATGGTCATCGCGGTAAGAATCTGTAGTTGTTTGGATGTTTCTGATTTCATCATCAAGTCTTACGACATTGTCTGTAGCATTATTCACAGTAGTGACAAATCCACTAACTCCACCCACATTATTAACACCGTCACGTGCTTGGAATATGATTTCAAATGCCTCGTTTGCAAAGTTGACAACTATGTTGTGGTTCATAGTAACTTCAAATTCAAATCCGCCAAATTCGTTAATTGTAACAGTCTGACCATGAGCTGCTGTCACCGTACCAATCTGGAAAAATTCATTTGCAACTGCTTGAACAACAATTGTAGAGCCCAATGGCAATTCGACTTCATTCAGGCTGCCTGTAAGGAAACTCTCCCCTAAAGAATCGATAACTTCAATTATAAGGAAACCAACATCGTTCCCGATCGCAAAATCACCCATATTAACCGATACAGCAAAAGTTTGTACGTATTCAGCGATAATCAGAATTCGACCACTGAACAACATCTCGGTCAAGAATGCCCCATCAACACCAATTGCCGAAAAGTTCAAGTTTAAATTGCCTTGTGCGTGACCCGCAATGTTTTGAACACCATCAGGTGTAACAATCCGCCATCTTGCAAATCGAAAGCCCACGGGTGCATCAATAGCGGTCGCTGTTGCATTGACATTTCCGCCAACCGCCGCATCTGACACAGCACCCAAAGTAATAAATGATTCTGATCCAACAATAGCCGTGGTAGTTCCCTGAAGTGCCGCGACAATTTCGACCTGATATTCAATTGGTGCAAAATTCACAGATATTGTTTCACCATTAATAGAAGAAAGCAAAATTGGTGTAGACAAATCAACATTTATTTCAGTAATTGGAGTACCATTGATGTACAAAGAGTCAAATTCAAAGTGTGCATTTGGTGTTGCGATAAACCTTGTGATAAGTGCTTCGTTAGGCAAACTCAAACTGCTTCCAAGCGCCACTTGTCTTGGGCTTGTTTCACCAGATATTTGTATAGCCAATGTTCCTGGTACAGCTGCACCAGCTGCTATAGTTGGACCTACATTAATAATAGAAGTTGTAGCAGCAGACACAGCAGTGATATAAATTCTGTTGCCAATTGCGTGGTTAGTAACAAAAGCCTCGTTGAATAATAACGATAAATTAAATGTTTGAGTAGGTGCAATATGGACATATCCGTCTGTTCCTGCAAGCCTTGCCAACCACTGGAAATCAGCCGCCCATGTCGAGTTGGAAAGTTCAACCAGAACACCTGTTCCCAATCCGATAACACGATCTGCACCAGTTTGAGGGACAGTGTTTATATACACTGCTTGAGTCTGACCTGTTGGCCCTGTCACGACTATCTCGTACATGATTGGTGTGAATTCTGCGACGAATGATGTGTCAGTTTCTGCTGCATTCGTGAATGTGTCACCAAGGTCATACCTTGTAGCAGTGTCTTGATTAAGCCAGCCAGTCAACATATGACCAATTCTTGTTGGTGCATTTGGATGTGCTCTATCTGGTAGAGTGATTGTTAATTCGTCAACAGGTTGCGCTAAAACGATACTAGCAGGATCGCCAGTTACTCCATAAAAGGAATATGTAAACACCTCTGTATGTGCACGCAATATTACTTTCCCATTGTGTAGCAAGAATGCACTCTCACCACCATTCGCATTAATAAAGTTAAGGAATGATTGAGTGTGAATTTCTTGAGAAGTTCTGCCACCACTTATTCCGTCAATCGTAAATGCACCAGTAATAATATTAGACATCGGTACATTTGTTAAAGTCGAATTGTAAAATGTGTTTTCAATAAATACTGGACATTGGGTAGTGCTCATTCGAACAATAGTAGTAGCAGACGGACCTATGTCCCCATTCTGTATAGTGTTTCTAATAGTAAATCCACCAGGAGCAGTCCCACCGGCCCTGCCTAAAATACCACTGACCAAAGACCCGTTCACAGGCGCGTTATTGATAGCCCATTCCAACAGGAAACTTGCAGGAGTCGCTAACGGTTGGTCGATGTTCCCTGCAATACCACCACTTGTTGCATTCGCAAGAGTTGGATTAATAGCACCATAGTTCGTAACATGGGAGATATTGATAACCGCACCCCAGCCACCAAGCCCGATGATACCACCGAGTTGCCTTGATCCATATACATCACCATTGTTAACCGCATTTTCTATATTTAGTTCAGCGCCAGGAGCACTACCAAAACGTGCTATGATACCTGCCCCTGTTATCTCAACACCACTAATATTTCCGTTGTTCACAACATTGTTAATGGTAGTAATTGAATCCCCGCCCAATATACCACCAACAATACCACCAGCAGTGTTTGCTCCACCAGTGATTTCTCCATAGTTAACAGCACTATCAATATCAACGATGAAATTAGTAACTACACCAAGAATTCCACCAACTGTACTTGCGACAGAAGCTTCAATATTACCACTGTTAATCGCGTTTGTGAGTTTAATAGTGGGAGTTACCGTCGCTGTAGCCGGTCTTACAGTTCTTGCCGCTATGCCAGCCCCATGTTGTCCAGCATTAATTGTTCCAACATTTTGCACATTTGTAAATGTAATGTCAGAGGCAGTGTGAATTCGACCAACAATTCCACCAATGTCAATCATATTTATTCCATCGGCATTAAAATTCGCAGCGTTAAAAACATTGCTTATTTGAATATGTCCCCCAGCAATTGAATGCGTGTCACCTATAATCCCACCAATATGATGAGGCGCACCTTCTATATTTCCACTCAAAATACTTATATTATGAAAATAACTATGAACACCTGCGACACCTGTTATCGCAGCGCGATTACCACTAGCAATTGGTGTACTTGTAATGCCATCAATCTGTAGATTTCTTACAACTCCAAAGACTATGGAAAATAAACCCACACCTGTTAAATGTAGATTCGAGATTGTGTAGTTGTTACCATCAAAAATACTGTCGGCATGAAGAGTCGGTATCGCCGTCCAATTTCGACCTTCAAAGTCTATGTCATTTATCATGACAAAGTGGCGATTAGCATTAGGTGCCTGCTGGCGTACAAGGATATTAAATCTTTCAAAAGACCCAATCAAAAATGGATTGCCAACACTTCCATCACCATCACCACATTCACCAGCAAAAGTGTAATGGTGGGTGTGATCGGTAACAACAGAAGTTGCACCAACTTGAACGATGTCTTTCGTTCTTGGTTGCCATAATAAACCTACACTTGCCACCATCATTACCATCGACACGATAGCTCCTGTGACCAATGTTACAATTTTACTTTTTTTCATAGGTTCTCCCCTTTTATTTCGCCATGAAATGAACTGTTACTTCTGTGCATCCTCTCTCAATTTTTTCAATGCTTCTGTCTGTCCCATCATGACATTACCTTGCGAGCGCTTGCGTTGTAACTCGGCATATTGTCTTCTCTTTTTCGCGTTTGACAACAACATCATCACAAGGAATAATACAAGCAACGGAATAACAACAGCAGCCACAAGCATCCCAATCATGAAAGCCATACTCATTGTAGTCGTGACTACCGAATGAATATCCGACCCTCCCTGCCTTGCATACCATGCAGCATTAAATGTAAATAACCAAGTGTCTCCAGATTCAACAACATTGCTATACGTCGCTCTCAATTGGTCAAAGGTCAAGCCATTAATTGTCCATGTAGATCTTTGAAACCCAGATTGCACATTGAAAGACAATACAATCACATCTCCAATCGAGATTCTATTGGTTGAGTAGTCAAAACTCCCTCTAGCACTGTTCAAGTCTGATGTGATTTCTATTGTAACTAATTGTGGTACAAAGTTTGTTGTGATGTGACGAATACCAGTAGCAAAAATTTCCAAGACATGACCAACAGGAATCTCGCTACCCATTTGACCATCAAAGCCATTGAATTGGAAGTGAGCACCAGCTTCGGCAGTAATTCTAATTCTTGCACCTTCTGGAAAATTTACTGTTGCATTAACAGCATGAGTTGTCGCATCAATCCATTCACCATCATCGTAGATGTGTGTTGTAATTGAACCTGTTCCGTTGATAATAAAATTAACCGCGTGTACACCCGTGAATCTTGCAACAAAACGCAATTCAAACTCGTATACTTGGTGCTCCATAGCATACGCACCAAAAGTAAATGTCAATATATTAGTTGTCAAATCAAATGGGAGTGCATAGAAATTCTCACCTACCTGTACAAACCACCCAAGAAATGTCAAACTTGTTGCGTCAAATGTCGGTGTAATAACCAACTCATCATCTTCAGCCAAATCATTACCAACAATTGCCAAACCATTCAATTCTGTCACAAATGTTACCCCGCCAACTGAATTGTTGTCCATGTCGATGGCAACAGGTGATACAAAAGTAAATTGTCTTAATTCCAAATGAATGTTAACAGTCGCTGCACTTGTAAGCAGCAATATAATTGTTCCATTTTGATTAGAAAGCTCAGTCGCACCCAGCATTGAGATATGATCAATTACGACATCATCTCTTGTGAAAATATCCAATCTGACAGTTACACCTTCGTCAAACGCTCCAAGTGTTGTCGGTCTATGTCTGAACCCATTTAATTCGGTAATTTGAATACGAATTTCCTCTATCATGTCTTGTTCAAATGTACCAGATACCATAGATTCGATCGTCCCCAGCGTAAATTGACGAACAAACACAGCAACCAACACAATTTCACCATTGTGCAAGTAATTCAAGAGAAAATCCTCGTCAATTGTATATTCATCAAACACAATGGCACCACCATTTGCATGGAAGTTATCCCATCTATTCGTTCTTCTGTTATAAATTTGAAAGTTGTTCAAATTCGTATGGTTCAACCGAAATCCTTCGACAGAATTTAATTGAATACCATAAAATTCGTCACCAAGACCCACTTGTGTCAAATTTGGAGAACCAGCAATTGCCGCAGCGTGTACTCCATTCCCAATCATTTCTGTATTAAAGTTTGAAACAACACTAATGTCGAATCTCTCTATACCGAATGTGACACGAAAACTTATTTCAAATCCAGCCGGCGCACCGCTCAAATCTATGCTGTATTCCCACTCACCAGCAGCATTAAACGTCCCACTGGCAGTATATGGTGTATACGCTCCCCCATTAAGGCTTCTTTCAACTAAAGCAATATTTCTGAATTCGTTAATCGGCGAAATAATAATGTCAACACCAAGAGTAACTTCACCTGATGGGAAAGACATCGGTATCGTACCGAAATTTCTATCGAAACTATCAACTGACAATGTACCGAAAATTCTTTGTGCAGAAGATACCGTGTCAATCGTCACCGAAACCGGTGCAAAATTTGTATATAAAGCTCTGAATAGTACATATGGTGTGCTTCCATCTAATCGCACGAAGTTAGTGATAAAATTCTCGTTAACAAGATAGATGTTTTCGCCATCTTCGACTGTCACAATGTCAAGTCTTCTACCCATAATTCCTGTAGCCCACTCGTCACCAGTACCAATATTAATCCACTCACCAGCAGAATTCTGTGCTTGCCATGAGACAAAGTGATATGTGCCACTTGCATTAAGTGCAACACTCAAAAACCCGCCTTGGTTTATTGTAAATTGTTGCGGTATAACTTCCGCGCCACCATCATGTCGAAGTGTAATTGGATTAATAGTTTGATTTGGCGCATTTTCTGTTCTGAATTCATAGACTATTGCTGTCCATGTTGCGTAAACGGTGATTATATAATGTGTTGGAATATCTGCAAGTAGTATATCAGTTCCCTGCACACCATCAGGTGTCAAGTTCCATCCACGAAATGTAAATCCAATTCGGGTTGGCGTAGGAACATTTGTCATTGGTGTACCCGGATTCGCGATTTGATATTCGTATGTCGGTTCACCGGCAAAATTTCCACCATTTGCGTCAAAAGTTATCTCTATAGCTTGTTCGAATACTCGTTGAATTGGGTGTCCGTTTTCGCCCATCATCCATACTGCTGGTTCTCTTCCCGCGTTCAATATGTCAACAAAAGCTTGCGTTCGCATTGATGCGGCAGTCCTTCCACCAGAACCTCCAGTAATATTAACAGCAGAAAGACCACCACCAGAAATTCTGTTATGAGTTGACGACAATCCATCTGTAGCAAAATGTGTGTTATGTACAAGCATCGCAGTGCCATGTCCAACTACTGCACCGCTGGTTGAAACAGCTCCAGGAACAACACCTATGACAAAGCTGTTTCTGATTTGTTTTATATTACCACCCGCAGTCCCACCAGAAATACCACCAGCATGACCGGTAGTTGCATGAAGTTGACCACTTGCGAGTACAAAAATATCTTCAATTATAAGGGTTCTGTTAGTACCATTATGGTCATAACCCAAAATCCCACCGACCAAATTACCACTCGCAACGACAGAACCGCCGTTGAAGAAAGAATTTCGAATCGTAACATTCATATTAGTAGCAGAAGTCCGACCAACAAGACCACCGGTGGAGTTTCCACCTGTAACTTGGTTCATTCTCACAGATGAGTTTTCTATTATAAAATTTGCACGTGCTGCTGCTGAAGTTCCTGTTAAGCCCGGCAAAAGGTATCCAAAAAGACCACCTGTCGCAGTGGCGTTGCCCACAAAATTCCCACTCAGAACATGCACATTTATAAGTCCAGCAGTATTTGTTCCAATACTGCCTGTCAGTGTTGAAGCGATAAGACCCGCCCCCTGTGTACCAGTAACACCCGTCACATTTACATTTGTAAAATTAACATTTTGCATTGTGCCAAGAAATGTATTAAACATACCAGCACCTAATCCGATATTAACCTGTGTAAACCCAATCAAATTATGTCCATTACCCTCGAACACAGAGTTCAAACCAAAAGTAGGTACACGAACCCATTGATTGCCCGTCATATTAATATCGTTTATGAGTTGGAAATGACGATTCGCTTGCCCCAGTAAAGTACGAGTTGCAGGTGCATTCAATGTGGCAAATGACCCAATAAGAAGAGGTGTAGCAATCGAACCATCTCCGTCACCATCGTTTCCAAATGGTATTGGGTTAATAATCCCATCGCCTGCATTCACTTCACGCGGCGAAATTGTACCAATCGTTACAATAACTCCCGCTAACGCAAAAACCATCGCTACAACGACAGCAAGCGATATCTTATAAAGATTTTTCATTTGTTTTCCCCCATTCGTTCTTTATATTCTAAACCTTGTGTATATTATCTTCCAAACAGTTTTTCACTATCCCTAGAAAATTTCTAAACTCTCACAAAAATTATCCCCCGCCAAGCAGAGCAAGCAAGAAATCACGACCTTCGGCTTTTCCGCCACCACCGTCATCTCCTCCTCCCATTCCCGGAAGTGCACCCATACCATCCATTCCTCCCCCACTTGAGGCAGGTCTCGGTGGTGGCGCAACTGGTGCTTCAGCAACTGGCGCAGGGGTTGGCGCAACTGCGACCGGAGGAGGTGGCGGCGGTGGTGCAACTGGCGCAGGGGCTGGTTGTGCAGCAGGAGCCGCCTGAACTGGCGGCGGTGGTGGTGGCGTATGTATTACTTGGGGTGGCGGCACAGGCACAGCATGTGCTTGAACCTGTCTCATCGGCATTGGTGGTGGTGGCGGTGGCATCATCGGTCTCATCATCGGCATTGGTGGTGGCATCATCGGAGGTGGCATCATCATTGGATTTGGCATCATAGGCTGTTGCATATTGTGTTGAAGTGACTGTATCGGTTGCTGCATCGGTGACGACATGAAGATAGGTTGCATAAAAGCAGCACCCTTCGAGATACCGCTTGACGCCAATCTTTGCATACCATAAGTTTGAATCAATGTTTCCATTTCCTCTAACTTACTTTTCATGTTTACCGTCAACATGTCACTTGACTTATCATCCGCAACAGTTGAAGCAAGATTTTTAACAGAATCCACGATGTTCATCAAATCTCTTACGACATTGACATAGTTTCCATCAGACATCAATGCCCTGTCGTGAGAAAGATTATTCAGCATAGTGTCAAAAGAACTTAAAATCATTTTTTCCCCAATGTTTAAGAGTTTTAATTAACTCGTATGACCTCCCATCTCATATAGACGTAGCAAATCATCCTTGCACCATACGAGAAAGTACAAACTGTCTTTCCCGAAAAAGGTACAATAACTTCTTTGTTCCTAGAATTGTCCAAGCAAGTGGAAACCCTTCGCGTTTGCAGTAACCGCATCTTGTTGAATAATCAAACGTGGGTCATTGAAGTTAGCACGCAAGTATTTTTCGTACTGAAGCGAACCACCACCTGTCAATATGATTCTGTAGAACTTGTTGAATTCCAAACCAAGCCCCATAACCGCTTCGTATACACGGCGCGCTTGAATTTCTTTATGTTTTTCTGAAAGAGCCGCAAGATCAAATACTCCGAAAGGTGTTTCAACATTTGTACTTTGCATCAATGCAACGTCAAATTGGTGAGGGTTAAGCGCATAAATATTCGCTTCTGGCATTTTGTCGTTAACTTCTTCTTGCAAGTTAGCAACATAGTCGGACACACCGATTTCAAAACCGAATGTTCCACGAACACGAGACTCCTCCAATACCGCAAGGTCGGTAGTACCCCATCCTATATCGACGATCAACGCACGTTGTGAGAGAAGTTTTTGGTTTAATTCACCTGTTTGTGGTTCATACACGAAATTATACAATGTTCCAAGCGGTTGTGGGACAACAATAACGTCGACAACTTCAAAAGTAATGTCGTCAACCTTATCCCACTTTACAGACTTTATGTTAAATTGACCTTTAAGATTTTTCTTAATTTCTTCCGCTACTGCAGAGTTCTTTGAGAGCGAACTTGGAAGACCCGTTACAACACGTATCTTGTCATTTGTTCCTGGCTTTAAAATACCCGCAATACCAATAAGAGCCTCTGTCTTAAACGCATTAGACGAATAACGTGACTTACCACGACCACCAGAACCCATAGTGGTCAAATCGCCGACTTCATAAACTTCTTTGTTCAATACGAACATTTGGTAGTTCGTTTTAAACGAATATACCAAACCTGCGTCGTTAATTTCCTTCACAGTGTTACGATATTCGTTGTGAAGGTCATTATCCGACCAAATCTTAATGGTAGAATTCGCAACATCAATCCCGATAACCCGATTGAAGTTACGACCAGCGTATACGTCTACCCCGCCTTTTTTAACCGCTTTTGCCTTTTCTTTAGCCATGTAATTTTCCTCCTAATGGTTTTTGTTTATATAACAATCTGTGTTTTCACAGTTTTGTCCAAGATTTAAGCACCAGTCCCAGTAATTTTTTCTACAACATTTCCAAACGAGTATTCTTTCAACTTCGCATCATTCGAAACATCTACAGTATACATACCAACCTTCTTGTCATGTTTGAACATCGAAAAGAAACCTTTCTTTGTAAAATTCTTCCCCTCGAACAAGTATGCGTCTTTTACCACACCATTATCATACGAAACAACAGCAATGTACATGTCGTCTTTCAATAATCTATCAGGGATTCCAGCCATATTCTTTGTACCTTTTTCATATCCCGTGACATAAATGTCAGAAAGTTTTTTTGACGCATTGTCGTAGAGAGCATGATATTCAACATTGTTCAAAAGACCAAGACCTAAACGCGAACACAAAAACCGCAAGTCAGTAACAGCCTTTTCTTTCAAATTGGTAGTACTACCCTCTGCAACCTTTATCTCGTCACGAATTGCTTTCAAGCTATCCATCTCTGGTGCCATACTCATTCTCCTCCTTTGTGTTGGTCAACCTTACCTGAACTAAATGGGTCAAACTTTGGTTTTTCTGGCTCTGGTTTCGGTGTTGGTTTTTTCTTTGGCGCAGGCTTAGGTTTTTCTAGAGACACATCACCTCCAGCAGTATTTGCATTAATACGTCGCTCCAATTCGGCCACATCAACTTTCTCTTTTTTTGCCGCCTCTGCTGCTTTTCTTTCGTCCTCATACCTCTCGTCAAACATACTTGAAGCCAAACTTGATGATTGCTCGAATTTTTCTTTTTTCTCTGCGCTTTTATCTTTTCTGCGTTCATTCCAAGCCATTACTTTCTTATGAAACACCATGACATATAAAATCACGGCAACCGCCACCAATATAATCCCAGCTATTGTCAGACCATACGCAAGAGGATTATTCCAAAATCCCCCATCAGCAAGTAATTTTCCCATCTTTCGTACCCCCATACATTATTTTGCTCGTATTTCTATTATATATAACACGAAAATTCATAACTTCAAAACATTTTTTCAACTATTTTCAAATCTGTCTGTCACCTTCAAAATGATTTTTCAGTAATTGCCCGTCAAAGTTATAGGTAGCGATAGTAGTTTTCATTTTGTTGTCAACTTCATCGACATTTGTATAACTCAAAACAATACTGTCTTGTACTATGTAAAAGTGATTTAACTTGCAAAAAGAAATCGCAAACTCCTCCACCTTGGTACTTGGTTTGATACGACAAAAGGAAACTTGACTCTCAACACCTTCAACATCTTTAGCATCACCCACGACTATGAACATATCATCACTTAGTCTGTGAATACGAATTTCCATACCACGTGCTAGCTCTATCAAGTTCCATGCCTTTCCTTCCTTATCATCCGAATAAATCACCTTGAAATACTCAAGGCCGAAACGCATGGCTTTTGAGATCACAATCTTTTGGTATTTATTATACCTAGTCAATGTTGATTTGAATTGATGTCGCGTCAGAGTGTCTAACATATAATATTTGCCACACATATTATGTTCACTCGACTCTTTCGGTGACTTTTCAACTATGGTGACTTCTTTATTTTCAACGAATACTTTTCCCATCTGGATTATAGTATCACACAAATTTTAGACTACAAACAAAAAAAAAGATATAACTCTCTCTTTTAATCTCGTAATGGCACACCTTGCGCATCCCGACTTATCGATCCTACCAAGATCATGATACCTTCGATAAAACCCCAAATACCAGCAGCAAATGGCGGAATAATCAAAATCCAGCCAACAGTGGACATAAGAAGTTGTGCAACAGCCTTACCCGTAAATCCAAGGTAAAAGTTATGAATTCCAAAAGCGCCCAAAAATATCCCTAGCAATCCTGCAACTATCTTTGATTTGGCCATTGGGTTCATGTTGTTTGGATTTGCGGCAAAACCCATCCCTGCCGTTTGTTGGTTGTTAAAACCTTGGTCCTGATTGGAATTACTGTCTCCTTGATTAAAATTTGCCTGCGAAAAACCTTGATTTTCTTGAGTCGCCGCACCAACACAAGTCCCGCAATGATGACAAAATGTATTAGCTCCGACATCTATTCCACAACGTGTACAAAACATAATCAAAATCTCCTTAATTGAACATTACAATATATATGCAAAAATGTCAAATCTTTTCGACAAAAATTACAAATTCCCTATTGACAAAAGTATAGAAAATAGTTATAATAGACCATTATGATAACAAGCAATGTTAATTTCAATCTATACAAGTCTTTCATCGCGGTGTACGACCATAAAAACATTTCAAAGGCGGCTGCATCTTTACAGATAACACAGCCAACTGTTACCTATAACGTCAAGGAACTTGAACGACAATTGGGCGTCAAACTGTTCCATACTCACCCGCGCGGTGTTGAGTCAACAAAAGATGCACATGAATTATATAAATTCGTGTCAAGCGGTATTATGTCAATTGTCAACGGCGAAAGTGCAATCAAAGAATTCACAGAAGACACAACGGCTGTACTGCGATTGGCGGTAACAAGCGGTCCGTCATCATCATACATAGCGAAGGCTATTTCTGCATTTTCTGCAAAATTTCCAAAGGTTACATTTATTATATTGGACGCAAAAGCCGAAGATGGTATTACAAAACTCGCCCAGTACAGCATTGACCTTGTCGTTGCATTTTGTACAACAGAGAATCCAAACCTTGTCACTATTGACCTGAAAGAGTTCCCACGGACAGCAATCGTTGGTCCAACATTTGCGAAAAAGAACAAGCTAGTCGGCAAAGTTTCAAAAAAGCAACTGGAAGAATTACCGCTGGTTATATCATCTTCATGCAAATGCCCTGGTGACGATATGAATGCAGAGTTTCTGGTTTCCGACTACGACATGATGAAAATTCTAGTTAAAGAAAACCTTGGTGTTGGAATATGTTCATGCAGTATAAACGACGATACAGAAATCGTATCACTTGACACCGATTATGCCCCACAAACATTAAAACTTGTCTATAACAAAGATTCAATTACAAAGCCTGCACGAGCTTTTGCGGAAGAATTATGTGGAATATTCAATGTAGATGCAAAGCTCAGTTAAAAGAATAGAAATAAAAAGCACATTACGGTGCTTTTTTAATTCGGATGCGTTTTTTCTTCTTATCTGCCTTGACAGGGTCAATCTCACCAACCACAGATATATCACAATCTCCACATATCACATCTTGTTCTGGCAAAACCGTCTTTGGCTGTGCAGCCAATACTGCGGCCTTTGCAGCTGCCAAGTCTTGTTCGTATCGTCGAAACCTGAATGCTTTATTAAATAATCCCAATATTGCCTTATGGTAAATTACAAGCAAGACAATATTTATGATAATCATGTTAATCAACACTATTTGATACAACGGATCTAACTGTGCAAATAATGGGAAAATTAAACGATATACAAGCAACAAACCAACTTCTACTGGTCGGAATATAATTACAACCAACATAAAGTGCCAAAATTTCATCTTGGATATTCCACACGCCAAACAAATCATATCAGTCGGAAAGAACGGTATAAGAAATAGCCATGGAACACCTTTTGTACCATTCCGGGCAAACCAATCAAGTTTCTTGTCCAATTTCTCTTTGTCAAAAATCCAGTATAAAACCCTACGCCCAGCAAACCTTCCGATAACATACAGGTTAATCGCACAAAGCAACACAGCACCAACGGCGACACCAAACGTTATGAAAAAGTTATTATCCATTGGGAACATAGAACCCGCAATTACTGTTATAAAGACAGTCGTTGTTCCAGGAATCATATTCAAAAATGTTGATTGCAACAAATAAATACCCCAGAAAATCAGGACAAGGGTAAAACCAGTTGCCTCCCAATCCATACCCTCTCGCATAGCCTCCCTTTCGGCATCAGACAAAAACGGATTAACATCTATGTTAAAGGCACGAAAAATATAGTACATAGCGATTGTAATACCAACAAGAATAGTCAAAGAAAAAATAAGCTTTGTTGTTCTTTGCTTACGAATAGTCGTCCATGTTTTACGAAACTTTGTCTCATCAAACTCACCCTGTTCGGTCACAAAAGTTTCATCAACCTCTTGGATTTCCTCAACAGCTTCTTCATCTTTTTTGCGTGTAAACCACTTTTTCATCTAATATATATTATGCCATAAAATTCACGACATAGCAAGTTGTTTATTTGTGCTGAAACAAAAAGACTCACGTGAGTGAGCCTTTATATTAAAATCAATTACACTTCATCAGGCTTTTCAACCGCTTCTGCCTTTGGCGCGCCACCTTTACCCTTACTTTTTGCACCCTTAGCACCAGCTGCTCCCGCAAACTTTGTGTCACGACCAGTCTTGATGAAGTAAATCACCACACCTAACAACACACCACTTGACAACACAATCAATATAATTCCCCATATTGTACCCGTATCTGTGTAACGGCCCGGCGGTGTTTCTTCTACGTAAAACCTGAATGTTTGACGTGCCTCTACATCGGCCTCTGATCGAATAACAATCTCGACAACCCATTCACCTGCAGTAGTAATAAGGAATTCAAATATCTGTCGCGCATTTTCACCAGCATCATTAATTTGTTGTGTTGTGTAGACCAAGTTAATGTCACCATTCTCCCAATTCGGACCTTGCCTTACCGCACCCACTCTGTTTGACACACGAATTTCTACGTTTCGAGCAATAAATGCTTGGGTGAATGCTGTTCGCGAGTTATTCTGGTCAACTTGAATATCAGTCGTGTCAAGACGGAAAGTAGCCCCTTCTCTTCTTGTCACTTCAAACAATCTTGCATGGTCTGCATCAGTAAAGTAAATTCGAGGAAGGTTTGTGTCACCTAACATAATTCTGAATACTATTGTTCTCTCTTCACCATCAAAGTTAGCAAAGAATGTTACAAGGTATTCACCATCAACGAATTCCGCAGGGTTAATACGATTTCCATCTCCATCCAATCGGCCAATAGGTTGGAAGAAATACAATCTTTGGTCACCATTAACACCAGGCGCAATTACATATTGTTGTACATCGTCTTGACTTGTGTCAAGCAACATCTCTCGCTCACGTGCACCGCCACGCTCTGGTCCTTGAACAGTTACCCATGAATTCATTCTGTTATTAAAGTCTAGCGGTGGTGTAAGCTCAGAGTTAAGCACTGCCTGCCAATCTGGCAAGAAAATGTATCCATATTCATACACATCGGCGGAAACTTGTCTCATACCCTCTTGTAATAACTCGTCACCAACAGTTATAGTATCACCATTTCTGGAACTGTGTGATCCAAATTCTGACAAGAAATTGTATGAACCGACATCTATCATTGAGCCATCATGTCTTGTAAGTTGAAGTGCAGGACCACTTCCCATTGTTGCATTTCGTACATTGTTGAAATCATTTTGCATAAGATTAATTTCAATATCAGCATTGTTAATACCGCGTACAATTACTGTGAATGTTCTTGGTATTACAATTGTCGTACCCGCAACATCAAGACCTGTGTCACGAAGTGCTTGGACATTTACTGTTATAACATATTGGAAAGTAAAGCTTCCCACCACACTTGCGGTAAAGTTATTCCCGCCTGTCAATGTGACTGCGCTTATAGGCGTTACCGTAAAGTTACCAACAGGAATCAAGTCACCGTCGATATATCCACCAGCACCTGAATTAGCTCCTGGATCCCATACTCTTTCAACTCCCATGAAACTTCTTGGGTTTTGTGGATTTGTGAAAAATTCTTCTCCATTAACAGTAACAAACATTGATGGCAACGCAATAGTCTGTCCAACACGAATTGTCACATCGGCAAATCCACCAACAAAACTTGGAGTAACATTAGCAATTCCAAGCACACGTACAGATACAACAAGCACTGTCAAGTTCCCACCATCGTTTCCGACAATGATAGTGATTGTGTAAACACCAGAATGGTTTGGGAAAAACGAAATTCTTTGGTCGATGTTATTATCCGCGTCAATTGGGATAATTCTTGAAATTACAGCAAAGTCGTTAGTATTCGGATCTGGGTTTCTTGGATCAACAGTATCAGTAGCAATAGGCACAAGCAACGAAGCACCACCATTTCTGATGTCATCTGGTGATATTGCTTCTCCAGTGTCCTCGTGTCTTATCATAACTGACACACTTGATACGTGGGCCTGTGCATCGTGGTCATAGTTAAGAAATATTTCTGGCAAGAAGATTTGCCTTCCCTGTTCAAATGTTGGGTTTTCTGGGTTAGCATCTACCAATTCATCTTCCCATCTGTCGCCGACATTCCATGCACCCTGTGCACCAAAAACATTCGCCGATGATGCATAATCTTCACTGAAGATTGATATTCCAACACTCATCGCCATGACACCTGATGGTTGCGAGTCTATAACTATTGGGAATTGTTCGTTAAACGTAAACCCATTTTTCATCGCAAAATAGTTTCGGGCAACAGCTATAACGTTTACTGTTAACATACCAGAAGCAGGTATAGAATGCAGAAGATCAAATGCAACGTCACTGCCATCACGTATAAGTGGCAGGTTAACGTTTCCACCGGTGAATGTCACTATATCTGTAATGTCGATGAACTGTACGCCAGCAGCAATGCCAGTTGCACGAAGTGGGTTCGCACCAGTAATTGTCTCCGTTAAACCCAAACTTGTATAGTGCAAGAAGTACAACACATCAATATTTGCTGAATCAGTAAATGGGTCGGATACGTTAATTGCTCTGAAAGAGATTGTGTCATTTTCATGGTAGTTTACTTGGTGCAATTGGATACCACCGTGCATAGATGGTCTGTCAATGTGCATTCGGTAGTTACCCGGTGTTACAACATTGAACGAGAAAGTTTCTTGTGTAGAACGACCCAACCATGCATCTTCCTCTGGGTTACCTGTGTCAATGTTTTCACGAACGATAACAGTAATAGTATATCGAGCAACTTTGTCAGTACCACTAGGAACAAGCGCATGAGTGCCAACTGACAAGTTACCAACATTAGGAACAGTAGCAGAACCATCGTGCCTTTGTCCGTTTTCGAATGCCAAGTCGTCAAAGTTAATTACAAGTGGACTTGTGTTATCCCAGTGGAAAGATAACCCATTAGCAGCAGGGTTTTGAATGTTAGACGCAAAAGTCACAGAATTCGGACTTGCAGCCCCCGCTAAATGGCGAGTGAGTGTAAGTGAGTATACCAATTCTCCAGCAGCCGCAGTGTGACTGTTACCAAGCAGTGCAGGAATGATCAGCAAATGTTCGTTATATAAACCTGCACCGATGATAGCATTTGAAATTTGAGTTCTGCTATTTGTACCTCTGCCCACCATATAATTTGCACGATTTGGCGCAAGTTCAAAGTCAATAACATTTCCACCAAGATACAAGCCCTCTGGTCTTGTTACTGCTATGTCGTTTGTGTCGAAGTCAAATGGATTTGTCCACAACATTTCTGGTGCTTCTGTGTCGAAACGCACAAAGAATCGTGGGTCAGCACCAAATGGATTGTAACGAATAAATCTTTCTCCAATCAACTCTGCAGGTACATTGGGATGAGCGGTTGCATTTAGCGTGACAATGTGACCGCCACCAACATGGTCGAAGCCAGCACCAAAGATCGTTGTTGTATAGTACCAGATTCTGTATTCGCCGAATTGAGTCGGAATAAATCGAAAGTCCGTAACAAAGTCGTAATATTCTCCTTGTTCCAACCTTTGTGCAAGTTGCCAACTTGCCGCTGTGTTTGGTCTCCATTCAATACGTGCAAATGTAAAGTTGTTAACAGTAGATGCATTCAAGTCAATCGGGTTGAATGCATTATTGTTTCTGTCTGTTTCTCTTGATAATGCAACAGTAGGGTGTGGGAGTGCAACTTCGATATTTCTGCGCATGTTTGTGGGTACGAAAGAAACTTCTGGTCTTGCATCAAACCTGATTTGATCACGAATTGCCTCTACTCTTTGTTGTCCTGTTGGGCTAGAAACATTCGGAACTGTAACTTGCACATTGTCAATAATGATATTTGGTGTTTGTAAAGACGCTATGATAACACCATCTGGATGTCTGTATGTAAATTCGGCGTGGTTTGATGGCCAAACACGCGTTGGTGTAAATGTTCTTCGTGCTGGGTCAGCAATTGTGTCAAGATATGAGTCTGCCAAAGTGAAGTCTGTTCCGCCACCAAGTCTGTACTCGCTCTGAATTTCACCGATTCCACGGAACTCCACAGTTGTGTACGAGAACACAGCCATTTTCAACATGTCTAATTTCGCAAAATCACAAGTAAGTAAACCAAATCCAGTAAGATTCGGGTGCAGCAATTCCAGCTCAGCCAAATAAGGCACATACAACTCTCTTTGTGCGTTTCTTCGTATTGTAAATAAATCTCTGCCTTGTCTGTCTATAAATGACGTCGGCAACGGCAAAGTAATGGATTGGTAAGGTACAGAAATATTCGGTAAAATATCAACCGAGTTTGTAGGCAATCCCATAGTAAATTCGTTTTGTAAAACTTGAATTCTGAAAACGTGAAACGGCTCACCTGTTAAATCGCCATTCGCGAAGAAACGATATTCATACATACCTGGGACAGTCCATGTTGAGGGGACACTAAGACCAGGGCCACCGCCACCTATCGTGCCACTGTGACCTATTAATACGTCGTTACCGCCCGACCCACCTGGTCGAACCAATCGGAAATATGCATTTCCACCACCGCTCCTTGTTGGTATGACAACAGGATCTTGAACCATTGCCGTCCGGCGTGGTAACCCTTCAATAGAATAATAGGCAACAACGCCTGTTCCTGCCCCGAATGGCGTAAAGCCGCCCGCTTGAACAACTCCTGCGTGGAATGGGCTGATGAATACCCCCAACATCCCAGCAATCGATAAAACCGCAGCAAGTCCAAACACGATAATTTTCTTCATTTGAATCTCCCTTTCGAAAACTCTATTCACCATAATACCAAAGCACATGCCCCTTTGTCAACAGGAATTTAGTTTCCGCAAAAAAGGATTTTATATTTCTTCATCTTCTTCGTCATCAATGTAAATATCATCCTTTTTTCCAAAAGAATAAGACATCTTTGGTTTTTCACGCTTACCAAGCAACATATCTCCGCTTGTTGTCGCTGTTGACATCGACGAGGTATCTTGCGCAACCGGTTGAGATGTAATAAAAGAAGACGGCTTGTTAAACAATGCATCCCCGCTTTGCATTGCAGACGCAACCGAACTTTGTACAGGTTTTTCGCTCGATGACCTATACTTAAATCCAGTTTGTGCAAATTGTGACCTTGCGGGCACTTCTTCATCTTCTTCTATTTTTTCTATAACTTCAGGTTTTTTCTCTTCTATCGTTACTTCTGGGTTCTTATCTGGCACTGTATTCGTAAAAATACTTGGTGGTGGAGATTCTACCAATGGTTTATCTATAATTGGACTTTGTCTGGACAGTGGTGGCGGTTCTTCTATCACTGGAATGTTGGCAATCTGGTCAATCGGTGTATCTGTTATTATTGTACCTTTGTCTTTTGTAATTCCTTGTGCGCTCGTTTTATGCTCGCCACCAGTATCTATGCTCCGCAGACTTTGTAAAATAGTCCCAGCACCAGGCTGTACATTTTGTTGAACTGCTCTTTGACCCAACATTTCGTCGGCAATTATGGCATCAAAGGCAACTGATTCTAAAATCTCAACTTGGTCACCGTCCTGTATAGGTTTAATTTTCTCTTCTACTTCTTTTTTTTCTGTAATTAACTTCTTGCCAGTGTGCTCTTCCATAGCTTCACGAAATCCTGCAAGACCAGTAATTTTGTCCTGCTCGCTTTTTTTTGCTTTCGCCTCAATCTCTTTAAATTCTTCATGAGTAAGACCATGCTCTCGTGCAAGCTCTCTCTTGGCACGATTTTCTCGCATAGTATCCAAAAAGCCCTTTGACTTTGACTTATCAAGTGTTTGACCTGCTCTCTCACGCGCACCCGCAAGCGACCCAATAGCCGATTGCGATTTATATACTTTGTCATCATGAGCGCCATCACCCTCTGTCATATATCTTTGATTTTGGAGTGCCGAATATCTTCTCTCTTGTGAAGCAAGAAGTACCTTAGGTGCGATAAAAAGAATAATTGCGCCGACTGCCAACAAAGTTCCAAGAACGAACAAAGATGCTGATGCACCCGACATATCCAATGGCTCAACAAAAGCTATTGAATTATCCAATACAAATGTACCAAAAACATAATCGCTTGCCGGATGAGAAATTCGTACAACATAATGCCCTGTAGGTAATGCACCAGCTATATTTATGGTAAGCAAATTCTCCCACCCCCAGACATCAAATAATTGGTCATTGCCAATTGGCAGCACAAAACCATTTCTTTCAACAGTTACCTCCATTCCTCCACCAAAATTCATACCATTCAAATTAACTCGCGGGTTCAGATACATATTCCCCATCATAAAACCCTGTACATTACGCGCCGGCATAAGTCCTTTGTCCATTGCACCAGGGTTAGTGGTTATTGTTACATTAATCGTTCTTGTACCGCCACCACGAGCACTTATAATGTTGTTTCCAGCACCATCACGAGCCAAAATATATCGTAAATCCTCGGCATATAAAATTTCGTAAGACAACATTACTTGTGTCGGATGTTCATAATCCAACCACTCCATAGCTGGTCGTCGTCCTATGTTACCCTGTGAATCCAAATAATTCTCAAATGCAAGTGCCTGTATGGCATATCTGCCAGCAGGCAGAGTCTTTCTGAATTCAAACTCTACCCCCATGCCATTAAAATGAGGTGTGACCGAGAACCAATTTGTCGGTTGCCATACACCATCTATCCATCGCACAGGTATAAAATCAAAATCGACAAAGGAGATGTTTTGCGGATTAATGTGTATATTCCCATAAAACGTGTCATAGTGACTTGCACCACCTGGGCGATGTATATAGATACCCGGTACTTCATCCCACCAACCACTGAAATGATTCCTTATACCTGGGAAAAACACCATTGTTTCTGCACCACCTAGATTGGAATTCATTGGCATAGCAAAATCCATACCCTGTATGTCGCTCACACTTTTCTCATGCATAAATTCGTTTAATTCTTGGTTTGCCAACACCTCGTACGGTATATAAGAAGACTCATTAATCCTTCCCAATACAGCAAGTGGTACAACAACAGAAAAAGCGACGACAACCGCCACTATGCAAAAAGCAAGCACCGCCCCCAAGTGTTTCATTAGCCTACTCCAATGGTATATTGTTTGCAAGAAGATGTCAAATATATTACAATAGGTATTATGAAAAAATTTACTTTAATCGGTATAATATTACTAACCACACTCCCACTAATTTTTCTAACAGGGTGCAGAAATAATATAACTCTACGCGAGCTCCCACAACAGCCTGCACATGTATCTTCATTCGAATCACAAGTATTTACACTTACAAATGCAGAACGAACAAACCGTGGTCTTGCGCCCTTTCAATTAAATACCTCGTTATCACAAACTGCACGTAACCATTCTATTGACATGGCACGTGGTGAATTCATGAGTCACACAGGCAGCAATGGATCTACAATGCGCCAACGTATGGAAGCAGCAGGCTTAACGACAGCAAACAATGTATGGAGATGGGGCGAAAACGTAGCAAACGGGCAAGCGACTCCCGCCGCCGTCGTTAATGCATGGATGAACTCGCAAGGACACAGAGCAAATATCTTAAGTCCTTATTTCACACATATGGGCGTAGGTTTTGCCCACTTTGACGGAGATACAAGACCAACTTACTGGACACAAAAATTCATCAGGATCGGTCAATAAGGTTTTTCAAAAACAGGAGTGCTAAAGAACAGCAGAGAACTCAATCTGCCGACGAGCCACATTTACACCAGCAACAATAATGTCGATTTTGTCACCCATTTTATATGTTCGCTTGCGCCCGTTCATAGTCATCTGGCGTTCGTTATAAGTGTAATTGTCTGGCGGCATATTTTCAATTCGAACAAGCCCTTCAACTGTGTTCGGCAAATACACGAACACACCGAAATCGCGCAAACCACAAATTGTACCTGTGAACTTCTCGCCAATTTTATCAGCCATGTATTGCGCTTTTTTAAGATTATCTACTTCACGCTCAGCCTCGGTGGCTTGTACCTCCATCTTGCTTGATTGAATTGCAGCATCTTTACAAAAATCAAACAACTCTTCTTTCTTATGACTTGAAATCTTTCGATTAATCAACATCTTTATGACCCTATGTATTACAAGGTCTGGGTATCTTCTGATCGGCGATGTGAAATGACAATAATACTTCGCCCCCAACCCAAAGTGCCCAATGTTCTTGTCGGTGTACTTTGCCTTTTGCATGCTGCGAAGTGCAAGTTGCGAAATAATGTGTTTCAAATCACCATTAAGCGAATCCAGCATTTTTTGGTACGCATTCCCTGTTGCATTATCGGGATTGATTTGATGTTGTACGGCAAAAGGCTTCAATGTTTCAACAAAAGCACTCACTTTCATAGGGTCTGGCTTTTCGTGTGTACGAAAAATAAAAGGCATCTCCAAATCGTGCATTTTTTTGGCTACAACTTCGTTACACAAAATCATAAAAGTCTCTATTATTCTGTGACTCATCAAATGCGGATAGGCAATCACGTCAACAATTTTACCATCATCGTCCAACACGATTTTTGGCTCGGGCACATCAAACACGACTTCGCCACGCGCACGTCTTTGTCTTTCAATAATTTTTGCCAATTTGACCATATCTTCCAACATAGGAAGATATTTGGTTACATCTTTCTTCTTTGTACTACAATCGCCGCCATCAAGAAGACATTGTACTTCGTCATATGAAAACTTGTGTTCGATATTAATAACCGATTCAACAATTTTATTTGACACAATATCGCCATTGGGATCAATTTTCATAATACATGACAACGTCAACCTATCCTCGTTTGGATTAAGACTGCACACTTCATTAGACAAAACTTTTGGCAACATGGGTAAAACTCTGTCTGGGAAGTACACACTTGTAGCGCGGTTATACGCCTCTTTATCAAGAGCCGTCCCACCTCGCACATAATGGGCAACATCTGCAATATGCACACCAAGCTCCCACATACCATCATCCAATTTTTCCAAATGTATCGCATCGTCCAAGTCTTTCGCATCATGCGGATCGATTGTTATAATTTTCTTTTTTCGTAAATCCAATCGACGCTCTAGGTGCTCGCTGATATTTTGAGCTGCCACTTCTTCGGCTTCGGCTTCAACTTCTTTTGGGAACTCTTGGTACAAATTATATGCCCGAATAATGGATAAGACGTCTACACCATGTTCGTCTTCTTCACCCAAAACTTCATGCAAAATCACAAGTCCATTGATATTAATTTTTGCAACAACCTTTTTGCCAATGTTGTCTTGCCGCAATCTTTTATCTGGATGAGTTACATCAAAACTGTCGCCGTATTTATCATCGTCGGGAATAATGAAAAACCCCGTCTTACTCTTCATCAAAGTCCCGACCAAATTGACAATCTTGCGTTCCAATACTTCGACGACTTCACCTTCTAGCCGTCCCCGTCGTGGTCGTTCTGTCACACGAACTCTGTCACCATGTAACGCACCATTTAAATCTTCGCGTTTAACGTAAATGTCTGGACCACCTCTGTCCACACGAACAAAGCCAAACCCACCCATTTTTATTTCTATCACACCCGTCAGTTTTTCCATAAAGCAAAGTTTAGCATACCCAACAATATATTGCAAATGCAACTATAAAACATCTTGATAAAAACTCTGTTATGTCGTCGCCTTACTTTTTCTCTCGACAACCAACTTCCTGAACATATCGTATGGCACGACACTGAACGCAAGCACAACTATAATCACTAAATGCACAAAGTCAAGTGGCATAGTTCGGAATATGTTTCCACCCAAATAAACCATACCGATTTGAATAATACTAACCGACCCCATAATCCAAATGAAAGGCTTGTTTTTCCGTATATGGGCAAACAAGTTCAAATCATGACTTCGCGCATTAAAACTATTAAAGATATTCAACATCATAAAGAACGCAAAGAAAGCACTTCGGGCATAGATTGGTCCACGCGTTTCGGTTAAATCTCTCATAAACGGCATGACCAAAAACAATATCGACACAAGCGAAGTGAAAATCCCTGTTAAGAAAATCTGGCGCCACATATAACGATTAATAATAGATTCGTCACGGCGTTTAGGTGGTTCATGCATATATTTTTCTTGTGGCTTTTCACCCCCAAAGGCAAGACCGGCAAGCGTATCCATAATCAAGTTAATCCATAACATCTGTATCACAGTAATCGGGGTATCCACATTCAAAAGCGGTGCAACCACAGACACGACAATTGCACAAAAGTTTATTGTCAACTTGAAAATCAGAAACTTTCGGATAGACTTGAAGATTGTTCGCCCGTAACTGACCCCTTTGGAAATCGAGTCAATATTGTCGTCCATGATGACTATGTCACCCGCTTCTTTCGCGACTTCCGTACCGCTACCCATTGCAAAACCGATGTCCGCTTTTTTAAGTGCTGGTGCATCGTTCACCCCATCTCCCGTCATTCCCACAACCAAGTTCAACGACTGGGCTACTCTTACCAATCTACTCTTATCACTTGGCAATGCACGAGCAACGACCCGTAAATCAAGCAAAATTTTTGAAACTTGGTCATCATTTAATTTTGATAATTCGTCACTAGTTAAGACTATCCCACTATCTTTCTCGCCTAAAATATTGACTTCTCTTGCGATGGCAATCGCGGTTTCCTTGGCATCACCCGTTATCATAACTGTCTGTATCCCTGCCGATGCTAACCTGTTCACTGCCACGACACTTTCTGGTCTGACTTGGTCACGTATGGCAAGCAAACACACAAAAACATCATCAATCGCCACAGCAATCAATCTGTGGGCTTTTTGTGATAATTCCAAAACCAACTTCTCTATTTTTTTTCTGTCAAGCGCAACAACTTCGCCGTCTTTATTAAATGACTTGGATAACTTAGGCAACAACACCTCCTGCGCACCCTTGTACAACACACGTCCGTCTTTTAATGTGGTGGACATAAACTTGCTTGCGCTGTTGAATGGAACTTGACTTGCTTTTTTCAAATTCTTAGGACATTCAAGCCCTTGCGAAAATTCAAGCAAAATTCTGTCTGTACTGTTCCCACCGACTGCACGCCCTTTTGATATATCACTTTGAGTATTATAACAAAGCACAGTCCCCAAAATTCCTGATAACCTACATCTCTTATCAAACTTATCTACGTCTTGAAAATTTCCGTCGCCCGTCACAACACCCACGACTTCCAACTTGCCATTGGTAAGTGTTCCCGTCTTGTCCGTGAAAAGTATATTCATCGACCCCGCAGTTTCAATACCACCCAACTTTCGCACAAGCACATTGTCCTTTAACATATGCTTCATATTGGTAGACAGTACTACTGTTATCATCATTGGCAAACCCTCCGGTACAGCCATTACAATGACACTTACAACAAGAGTCGCCGCTCGCAGAATGTGTTGAAACATAAACGGAAAGTCACGCAACTGTTCGCCCGCCAATGCCATGTCAAACCCATTTTGCACAAGCAACAAATTGAAAAAGTACGAGACCGCGACCAATCCCGCCCCGATATAACCCACAATCGAAATAGTTCTTGCAAGTCCCGACAACTTTACCTTTAATGGACTCGTCGGCATTTCTTCTTGCAACTCTTGTGCAATTTTTCCATACTCGGTCGATTGTCCTACCGCAGTCACCAACATCACGGCTTCCCCACTTGTCACTACTGTTCCTGAAAACACACTTGACCTGTCAAGATAATCAACCTTCCTAGAATCTGCTGTTGAATCCGCGAATGAGTCGACTCTTGAAGTCGAGGACTGTCCGAGCGGAGCGAGTTCCGCAGACGAAAGAGGTGAGCTCGTTCGTGGATTCTTTTCAACAGTTTTCTTCGCTTCTTTACTCTCACCATTTAATAGCGATTGGTCAACTTCAATTTCGCCTTGAATTATATATCCATCGGCACTAACCTTTTCACCACTGCCGAGCAACACCGAATCCCCCACAACTACGTCTGACGTGGGTATTGCCATGACTTGCCCGTCACGGCGAACACGACATTCGGTGGCGCTGGCTTGTTCTTGTAACTTTTCAAAGGCTCGTTCCGACCCGTATTCACTCACTGTCGCCACGGTCACGGCCACAAGCAACGCAATGGCAATTCCAAAGGTTTCCAACCACTCGCCACTGTTGAACACGAACACTATTTGGATGCCCAGTGCTATCATAAGCACCTTTAACATCGGGTCGGCAAAGTTAGCAAAAAAACTTTTAACAATCGACTTTTTTTTCTTCCTTGCAAGTGTATTCGCACCATGCAAAGCACGCGATGCCAAAACTTCGGCAGAGTTAAGCCCATTCTTCACATTCATAAGATATAGTTATGAAAATGGCAAGTTAATTATTTCGTTTGCTTAATTTCTATAATAAATTCTTGTTCGTCGTCAGTAATAAACTTGAAAGAATTTTCGCTGTCGTGAATTACTTTGTTTATTTCCTTGACTTCGGTAAACAAGAATTCACTAATCTGCACAAGTATCTTTTCACAAGTTGTCATTTATCTCTCCTTTGTAGTTTACATTTAATTACAATGTATACATTGCTATTGTATTACATATGATGTTAAATGTAAACTAATTATGGGAATAGAGAAACAAATTTTAAGTATGCGACTTGACGAGTCGATAATAAAGAAAATAAAAGAACTTGCCGAAAAGGATAATCGAAGCTTGTCTAATTACATAGAAACAATTTTGAAACAGCATATTGCAAACTCGAAAAAAGATTAACTCTGCTCGCCCTTTATCTCACTGGCAATTTCTTTTAATATCTTCATATATACTTCAAATCCAACTTGGTCGATATGACCACTTTGTTCTGCACCCAATAAATCACCCGCACCACGAATCTGCAAATCACGCATAGCAATATTGTATCCCGCACCAAAGCCCGAAAACCTTGAAATTGCGTCCAATCGTTTGCTTGAAACTTCGGAAACTTCCTTATTCTTTGCATAGGTAAAATACGCATAGGCCTGCACATCACTTCGCCCGACCCTGCCCCGCAGTTGATGCATTTGCGCCACACCCAACCTGTCGGCATCGACCACAATCAAAGTATTCGCCGTGGCAATGTCAATTCCGTTTTCAATTATAGTACTTGCGACCAGCACATCAATCTCGCGCGCATATGTTCGCATGATTGTATCTTCCATGCGCGTCGTACTCATCTGACCATGGATTACATCTATTCGCAGAGAGTTAGAATCGACAACAGAGTTGACTCTCGAAGTCGAGGACAAGCGTGAGCCAACAGATGGCACTAAATCCGAAGAAGCGCAAGCCTCCACAGACGAGAGAGGCAAGCTCTGTTGGTGATTCTGTAACAACTTCCGCAAGCGCGTCGCATAAATTTCAATGCCTTGTACATTGTTGTACAAAACAAGCACTTGCCCACCACGTGATGATTCTCGCAAAATCGCGTCCATAACCAACTCGTCACTGTATTCACTTACATATGTCAATATCGCCGAACGATTTTTCGGCGGAGTCGTAATATTAGAAATATCGCGAATTCCCACAAGTGCCATGTTGAGTGTCCGTGGTATAGGTGTCGCCGACAAGGTCAACACATCTATATTGGATTTTATTGTTTTGATTTTTTCTTTATGAGAAACACCGAATCTCTGCTCTTCGTCTAATATAAGTAACGACAAGTTCTTGAACACAATATCCCCCGACAATAACCTATGAGTTCCGATAACCATATCCACAGCCCCAGACTTTAACCCATCAAGTATATCTCTAACTTCGCTGTCGGTTTTGAAACGATTTAACACTTCTACACGCACTCCGAACTTACACAATCTCTTGCTTGCCGTATTTCCATGTTGCACACTTAAAATAGTCGTTGGGCATAACATCGCAACTTGGTATCCACTCATGATTGCACGGAAACACGCATGCATAGCAACTTCGGTCTTGCCGTACCCCACATCACCGCAAATCAATCTGTCCATCACTTTGTCGGACTTCATGTCGTTTTTAATGTCTGTGATTGCTTTAATTTGGTCTGCGGTATACGGGTGCAAGAACGAATTAAAAAATTCTTCCATAATGCTGTCGTCACAATCATACACACTTGGTCGTGCCTTAGCCCGCTTGACGTACAACTCGCCCAACTTGAAAGAAAGTTCCTTTAACCTTCGCCTAACCCGTTGCTTTGCATCTGCAAAGTCTTTCCCTCCTATTCTGTTTAGTCTTGTCGGTTCGCCATGATAATTCGACAGCACACCCACTTGTTCAAGTGGCACATATACAAACGCCCCGCCATCATATTGCAACACCATATAGTCCTTGTCTTCCGACCCAAGACGTAAATTCTTTATACCAAGATACCGCCCAAGCCCGTGAAATTCGTGCACAACGACTTCGCCAATGTTTGGCATGACAAACTCGCCGCTTGTACGTGGTTGTGGCACAGAACTTACTGCCTTTGACGGAGAAGTAATTGAATACACAACAACACCAGACCCCGCAACTTCAAACGACAGTCCGAGAGTCCTATACACTATATTAATAGATGCAGACTTTATAATTTCACAAGATGGGTTTGACCTTGAAGTCGAGGACTGTTCGAGCGAAGCGAGTTCCGCAGACGAGAGGGCGAACTTATCTCGTGAAATTACATTAAACTCCACTCCCTTGGTATTCAAATAATTCTCAAGCGACTTTGAATTTCCAACAAACACAAGCACAGTCTTTTTATGAGTTTCAACATTACGAATAATATCAGGCACAAGTACACCCAAAGCAGAAAAATAATTTGCCGTGGGTAAAGTTTTCAAATTAAAAGACTTTTTACTCTTGAACAAGTCATGATTTCCGCCAAAGCCAACACACAACATACTTTCAACTTCTTTCAACACATTCGCGACAGACATAAATATCTTTTCGTGTTCAGCAAGCAACAACCCGCCCTCAATCAAAGAAACCAACCTTGCACTGTTTTGCTTTTCATGATTTCGCAAACTCTCCAACACTTCACGTGGACGTTCAAACACGATGACATCGGAAACTTGTTTAATATAATCAAGCACACTAACCTGTGAATACAAAAGGGGTGACAACCATTTGATTGCACCCAAATTCACACCCTTTTCAAGCTTGGTATAAAGTGTAGTAATGATATTTTTTGTGTTATCGTGACTTGATTTCACATTGTCCAACTTTTTTCGCACTAGATCAGCCGACACATTTGCAAACGAAGTAATAGGTGAAATTTTCAAATCTTTCAAACTCTCGATAGTCGAAAAATCGTCCGAGTCAATTTTCTTGATTGCTTCGACAACATCACCGAAAAACATAACACGAATCGGATTGCCACTGTCGGCAAGCCACACATCAACAACATCACCCTTTTGCGAAAAGTCACCTTCGCGCGTCACTCGCCCAACACGTGTATAGCCAAAATCTTCCAATGAACCTGCTAACTTCTTTATGTCAAATTTGCCGTTAACTTTGATTTCTAATGACGATGCGCTGACACTTGGCACACAAGACAACAAATTCGATGCGCTGATTACCAACACATCTGCCCCACCGCTCTTGTACACATTCAACGCGTCAAACAATTCATTCCCGCCTTGTTTAACTTCCGAAAATAATGGCATATCACATTCGACTTCGCAACTTGCAACCCGTTTGCCAAGGTTTTTGAATACTGCACTTACTTCGCCGACACTTTCAACCGAATTTACAACATACACAAAGGGCTTTTCAATAGACAAAGCCAATAACGGCGACACAGCTAAATCGTCCATAGAAATATTTGCGTTTTCATTCGCAACGGATAAAAAACTAGTAATTATATCTAGTTCCTTACTTTTAATAATTTGCGTCAGTTCCTTAATCATTACAAACTATATGTTATCACACTTCCACGTCTTTAACAATGTCTTGGTGTTTATTTGCAATAACCTTCCAAAATTGTGTAATGTAAAATGTAGCGAGTGTCAAACCATACACATAAACAACGATTTCAAATATTGCGTTGAATGTCGTCAATGCCCTAAAAGACCCCGAGTAAAATCCGAACATGAAACTTATCAGTGCATGAAATATAAGACCACCCGCAACAAGCAACCCTGTTACCACTGCCATTGTGTTCCGTTTTTTAAAAAGTGAATAAACCAAAACCCACGACAATAATGCAAAAACAGCGTTCGGCAATGCAAACGACATAAACCATGGTACATAACCATAAACGACTGCTTCGGGCGGAAGTACTCCGAAAAATCTGACTAAGTAAAGTGTATTTACCGTTGCGTTGAAGATACTTAAACCAATAAGCAATTTTCTGCGCTTCATATATTCCCCTTTATTAACTATTCTTACAATTAAATTTGGCTTGTAATTTGTCTATACTTTCTCCACTAACTAACATCTTCACACATTCAACCGCATTTGCGCAAGAGTCTTCCACATATTCCCTGTCTTCTTCGCCAATTCGTGCAAGAACATAATTAGACAAACTATGAACTTCTTTGTCGGGTTTGATACCTAATTTTACTTTTATGTAATCCTTCGCCCCCGTCAAATTGTTGATAGACCGAATTCCATTGTGACCGCCATTACCACCACCACGACCGACGCGAATTTTGCCCTTGTCAATATATAAATCATCGACCAAGACAATCAAATTCTCGCTTTCGATTTTGTGCTTTCGTATGATGGACAAAACGGCTTCACCGCTTCTGTTCATATATGTCAGTGGTTTCAATAAGATAACCTTGTCGCTGTTTTCCAAATGTCCACTTGCCATCTTGAAATTTGCAAGCGGCTTTTTCTTCCAATCAAGCCCCAAATCGTCCGCCAACATATCGACGGCAATAAAACCCATATTATGCCAAGTCCGCGCATATGTCGCCCCATGGTTGCCAAGCCCAACTATAAGCCATGTTTTCATAGTTTATATTTTACCACAAAAAAGTTTGACTCATCAAATAAATCTGCTAAAATAACCGCATGGAAAAAAATCAATCATCACTTGACAAAGTCATTGCAACAATCGCAAAACAACTTGGTAAAAAACCAGAAACAATTAAAGCAGAACACAGAATCGTTGACGATTTAGGTGCGGACAGCCTTGATGTTATAGAAATGCTCATGGGTTTAGAAGATGACTATGGTGTGGTTATTCCCGACGATGTTGCGCCGACACTTACTACTGTGGCACTCATTGCCGAGTACCTTGAAGCAAATGTGAAGAAATAAACCTAAAACTTATCGCTAAATCCACTTGCATGGCCAGAGTCCAGACATTGGACTTCTTCCAATTCGTCGATAGAAATTTGTTCGGGTATATCTTTGACAATATGGAACACAAGTTTATTAAGTGGCTTGATAAATGACAAGAGTATTATCGCGGTGCTTAATTTTACAACCAAACTGAAAACCGATATTTGCCAAATTGGGTTTGGCACTATTCTTTGAAAGAATGGTGCTATAACATGTTGCAACGGCCAAATGATAGGCAAGAATATCAACGCCGCCAACACGTTAAATAACAAATGCGTAACCGCCGCCCGCTTTGCATTTCGATTGGACGGAATAGAAGCAATCAACGTCGTCAATGTGGTGCCCAACATAGTCCCGATAACCAAGTACATAATACTTGTAAATTCAAGGAGTCTGCCCACCGCATATCCGCTGCTGTCATAAACATTAGTCGCGGCAAGGGTAATAAATATCGCAATTGTCGCTGTAGATGACTGAATAATTGCCGTAATTAAGAATCCAAATAATACAAGCAACAAGGGAAAACTTACTGCTTCTAACATTCTGGCAAAGCCGTTTGTTAAATAGTCACTACCGCGAAATGACATACTCATAACTTCCAGCCCCACGAAAATCACACCAAAAGAAATCAAAACATCGGCGATTGCGTTCAATCTTTTCTTGGTCGTAAAAATCTTCATCATCGCCCCAATAAAAACAAGAAACATGAAAAAGTATTTTATCCGAAATGCGGAAAGCGAAAGTAACATATTCGACAATGCACTGCCCACATTTGCACCAAAAATTACCGCCGTTGATTGGGGTAGCGTCATTATTCCCGCGTTAACCAAACTTACAACTATAACGGTCGTAGCGGTAGAAGATTGAATAACGCCTGTTGCTGCTGTCCCGACGCCAAAACCAACCATTCGGTTATTACCCATTCGGCGGAACATGTCTTTAATCTTGTCGTTACCAGATGCCTGTAACAAGTTGGAAAATTTAATTATTCCAACCAAAAAGACACCAATTCCGGTCAAAAGCAACAGTACAGAATAAAAAACTTCCCAAAACATGGGACTATTGTATGTTATAATTCTCTTTCTGGCAAACCTTTAATAGTGTCATTGGTCAAACTACGAGTATAACCAGCACGAGTAAAATCTTTACCCAAGCCACTTTCACCGTATTCGCGCTTCAACCTCTCGTGAACAGAATCATCTATCTCGGCAATGATAGTATCCACGATAGCCTCTGGGCTTTCGACACCCATCTCGTTTAACTTTTGTAAGATTCTATTACGAGTATCGCCCTCAATTAAACCTGATATCCCATCAACGGCAGAATCCTTTATATTTTGAAAAAATCCCATACTTCATTGTAATCTATATCTTATGCTCTGACAACCAAATTGTCGCTACCATCTTCTCTTTTGAAAGTGTTTTCTATAAAATCTTCGGCACCATTTTCTCTTATCTTTTTCAACTCCTCTTCATTAATTGCAGTAATACACAAGAAATTAATTTTCTTTTTGCCAAGCAATCCACCACACTTCAATTCCATAACCCCAACATCTAACCACGATGGAAAAGTCACAAACCCTGCACACATCTTTGTTGATTCGTGAAATGGCTTGTTGTCTTCGTCCATACTGAAAGTGTGACCAACACTCAAGAACGCGTCATTGTAATATGGCAACCTTGCCGCGTTTTTCAACATAGCAATCGGCCAAAACCATTTTTCGTCATCAAGACTTTTGTCGTCCATTTTCCAATTTTTTGGCAAAAACATTATGAGTTCCAAGCGTGAAAATGGTGCATTTGGCATTTTGTGCGCGCTCATCCCCACAGTAGCCAATATATGATATGGAAATTTAATCGTTGGCTCATAATGCACTAAATCAATATGCAAACCATCGCTCATCATCTCGTGCATAACTATGCCTGTATCCTTTGCCCCGATTTCGGTAAAATACTTGCGATAATGCTCGTCTATGCTTTTGATTTCTTTGTCAGATAGTAAAAACATTTTGTCCATAAAAATACTCTAGCACAAACCCTTGACATAGTAAACTATTTTGTATATTATGCATAGCATTAGACAAAAATAGGAGATACAATGGGACTTTTTGGAAAAAAGAAAGTAAAAGAAGTTAAACAGGAACCTGCGAAAGCAGAGATGAAACCAGCACCAAAACCGCAAACCCAGCAACAAAAGTCTGTTACTAAACCCGCACAAAAAACGGTGACTTCTAAGGCTGTTGTGAAACCAACTGTTACAAAAGCTGTCGCAAAGCCCACCACTAAGTCTGTACCAAAACCTGCCGCGAAAAAAACAGCTCCTGCTAAACCTGCGCCAAAGCCGCCCGCCAAAGCTGTAGGACCAAAAGTTACGGCGAAAACAACTGTAAAGCCTGCTTCTAAAACCACGCCAAGACCAGTTGCAAAACCAGCAGCAAAAAAGCCAATCTCTCCTGTAAAACCTGTTGTAAAGCCAGTACCAAAAGCCGCAGCAAAAAAAGTAACACCAACTAAAGCCATTGCAAAATCCGCTTCTAAAACCGAACAAGATGTATATATCAAATGCCCACGCTGCGACTTGAACTTCGTTATTAAAAAGGAAAAATTGTGCACAGTGTGCAAGCAAGAGATGCAAAGCCTGTCTACTAATTTTACAAATGATGGCGACCTTGGATTTTGTCCGATTTGCAAGGTTAATTATGTAACCGAAGACGAAACCGTATGTGGTACATGTATGGGCGAAAGCGACTTAAGTGAAGAAGAACTTGACGCATTGTACGGCACAATTTCAGCATCAGACAGCGATTCAATTGACGAAGAAGACGAAGTTGTGGACGACGAGGAAGAAATGGAAATCCTGTCCCTAGACATGGAGGACGAGGCGGACGAAGACATGGAAGAAGAGGGAGAAGACCCACTCGACGATTTCGAGCCAGGCGACGATGATGATTTCGATGACGATGATGAGAGATAGTAAAAATAAATCTTAAATTAATCACAGTACAAAAGGTCTTTCAATACCATTTTTCTTATGTAACAAAGTCGTGTTTATGTCAAAGCCTTTTCGCTCGGCATCAAGTTGCATTTGAAGTGCACAAATATCAAGCGTAATTTCTTTACCACTTGGAAGTTTTATTTTATTGTATACATGCGGAATAAGTTGCAATTCTTGCTTGAATATGTTCAAGCAATGCCCCATTGATGACACCATCTCTACATTCATTCCATTGGCACGAAGAACTCTTGCCACTTCATTGGATGTCGTCACACACTGACCACGTTCAAGCAACCAAAACGTTGGGGATTCACGCTTTCGCTTGCCTTGTAAATCATACCCACCCTCTGGGTCGTAAAAACCTTCTCGCAAAGTAATTGATGGCGTTTGAAACTTCAATGACCCAATTTCTACATCGTGTTTTTCTCGTGGAACATCTGGAAAAACAATATCGTAATCGTACTTCCTGCTTTCATCTGTCAACATCGCAACAAGCGCATCAATTTTATCAAGTTGATTGGTATACAGCAAAATATGTTCAACGGCTTTTTCACGCAAGCCTTTGTTAACTCCTGCCATAATTCGGCATTTATGATTTCCCTCACACCCATCCCAACAGTCAGAGAAAAACACTTCGCCTGCTTCTATCGGGGCTTCCTTGCCATCTTGAATGTTAAATCCAAAAAAATCCATTGTGTTATTTATCAAAATTTTACCACAAGCACACCTTTTTGTAAAGGCAAACTGTCCCATAAGTCAAGTCAGACTCTAACTATTACTCCCATCCCCTAACAAAGGTATATCAATTTCACCCTTCGAGATGGCACGCATTTCCCCACTAAATGACATCATGTTTGTCATCATTATTTGCATTGATTTCTCGTATTCACCCCATCGTTGCATTGTTGCAAGTTTGTCTTTCTCGTGAAGTCGACTTAACTCCACATACTGTTCACCCATTTTTTTAAAGCGATTTTCAAATTCTCCGCTCGTTAGATAATCATAGAAAGATTGCACTTGCTCGTTAGCAAACTTCATGCTTGTACTTTGTTCGAAAAAATTAATGAGCTGTTGCCTTAAGATTGATGCAACGAATCTGACTAAATGGGATTTAATTGCCAAAACACGCCCACCTTCAATATTCCTTATTTCACCAAACTTCTCTGGCAAATCCTTGACAACCAATACAGCCATATTCGCTTTTGCTTCTTCCATGTCGGCTTTCAGCTTTGCAACCCAAGATTCTTGCCATTTTGCATTTTTGATTTCCCACAAAATAGTCCCACAATTTTCTTCTCTTGCAGTCAACACAGTTTGTATTATATCCGCACCACGAGTCCCTTTACCCACCCTTTTAATATCGTCATATTTCCCGCATTCGGCTTTCAATTCTTCTTCAACGATTTGCTCTAGTGCTTCGCCTTGAATTTGTTGTGAGCCCTGATTCGCTCTTTGTTCAAGTTTTTTCACAGCGTCCTGCATTTGCTTGATTTGAATGTCTTTTTCTCGTATTGAAACTGCATTCTCTTCTAAGGCTTTTGCCCTTGCCTCTGCCAAAATCCGCTTTTGTTCTTCCTTCTTCTCCTCATTAAACTTCTTTCTTTCTTCGGCAAGTTTTTTCTCTTTGTCGGCGACTTTCGCTTGCACCATCATCTCTGTTTCTTTTGCGTTTTTTTCACGCTCCGCTTGCAATATTTTTTCGGCTCGTTCTCTTTCTTCTTGCAAAGATTTTTGCAATTTGTTATTAAATTTCGCCTCAATTTCCGCAGTCAACTGATTGTCTGTTTCAAAGAATTCTCTGCAGTGTGGACATTGTATTTTCATTGGTAGTCTCCTTGATAATCAAGGAGAAGCCTGCCAGCTTCTCCTAATAAAATTACCTGGCTCCCCCGGCAGGATTTGAACCTGCGACCGATCGGTTAACAGCCGAGCGCTCTACCACTGAGCTACAGGGGAATACACAATTATTATAGTCAATTTCCGCATGAGTGTCAAGATAATTTTGACAAAATTACATGGAAATTGTACAATAGTTACATGATAAAAACAGACATTGAAATTGCAAAAGAAGCAAAAATTCGCCCAATCACCGAAGTGGCAAAGTCGGCGGGAATTCCCGAAAATTTTCTTGAACAACATGGCAAATACAAAGCAAAAATAGATTCGACTATCTTTGATTCTTTAAAGAAAAATAAAGACGGGAAACTTATCCTTGTCACAGCCATCTCCCCCACACCCGCTGGCGAAGGCAAAACCACAGTCAGTGTAGGTCTTGGCGATGCCCTACGACATTTGGGTAAGAACACAATCATTTGCCTGCGAGAACCATCGCTTGGTCCTGTGTTCGGAGTAAAAGGCGGCGCGACGGGTGGCGGTCATGCACAAGTCATACCTATGGAAGATATTAACTTGCACTTTACGGGCGACTTTCACGCAATTACTTCTGCGAACAATTTGCTGTCTGCCATGATTGATAATCATATTCATCATGGCAACGAATTGGATATTGATTTAAACAAGATAACATGGAAACGATGTCTTGACATGAATGACCGTGCCCTGCGAAAAGTTGATGTAGGGCTTGGCGGGAAATTCAACGGAGTTCCACGTCCAGATGGTTTCGACATAACGGTGGCAAGTGAGATCATGGCGATATTGTGCCTTTCAAATGATATACACGACTTGAAGCAAAAGTTGGGCAATATAATCGTTGCTTACAACGCAAAAGACAAACCTGTTTTCGCAAAAGACATTAATGCACATGGGGCAATGGCTACATTATTGAAAGACGCGATAAAACCTAACCTTGCACAGACTATTGAAGGCACACCAGCGATTTTGCACGGCGGACCTTTTGCAAATATCGCGCACGGCTGCAATTCGGTGATTGCGACAAAACTTTCTTTGAAGCTTGGTGATTTCATAGTAACAGAAGCTGGCTTTGGTGCCGACCTTGGCATGGAAAAGTTCATGAACATCAAATGCAGAAAAAGTGGTCTTGCACCCGATGCAGTTGTATTGGTCGCTACCATTCGGTCATTGAAACATCAAGGCGACGGCGATTTATCGAAAGGTCTTCCTAACCTGACCCGTCATATCGAAAACATTACAGAGGTTTTCGGTCTGCCCTGTGTTGTTGCAATAAACAACTTCCCAACAGACGAAAAAAGCGAAATAGAGATCATAAAAAAAGAGTGTGCAAGATTAAATGTTGATTGCAAACTTTGCGAAGTCCACGCTAAAGGTGGTAGGGGCGGAGAAGCACTGGCGAAAAGAGTTATAGAGCAATGTGAGAGCAAATCAACCAAATTACAACTTCTGTACAAAGACTCTGACTCTGTTAAAGACAAAATTAACTCTGTTGCCACAAAAATCTACCGCGCAAAAAGTGTTAATTTCTCGGACGAAGCAATCGCACAAATTACTAAAATCGAAAAAATGGGTTATTCACACCTTCCCATTTGCATCGCCAAAACCCAATATTCCTTTTCAGATGACCCCAAATTATTGGTCGCACCCACAGATTTTTCGGTCACAGTAAAAAGCGTACGACTTTGTGCGGGGGCAGGATTCATAGTTGTGCTTCTTGGAAACATCATGACTATGCCAGGGCTACCTAAGTCTCCTGCTGCTGAAAAAATAGACATTGACAAAAATGGACAAATTACTGGGTTATTTTAGACACAAGTGATGATATACTTATTAAACAAGGAGAAATTATTATGATAGGCGGATTTATTCATTCATTTACAAAAGGACTGATTGACGATGAAGAAGACACAAAGATAAAGCGGGTTGACACAACAGAGCAACAAAAACCAGAGTCGACCACGCCTCCTCCCCCACCTTCGAAACCGCGACCTGCTCCGCCTGTGCAGGCACAGCCTCAAACTGTTACTCAACCAGAGCCAATTTTTTATCAACCACCTACTCCGCCACCACCACAACAAGATGTACACTATCACCATGCATCGGAGTCAGTATATACACCACCTGTAATGGAACAACCTGCACAACCTCAATCAAAAGAAGTCGTTTACATTGATACAACATCGCGTGCTTTGCCGCATATTGAAAGAAAAGCTCGCGGGAAATCGGCACCAAAACCCAAGAAGCCACCAGTATATCCGCACAGACAACCAACAGAACAAACATCACCACAACTGCAACCGCAAGATTCTGCAGAGGTTTTAAGTGCCATCCGCCAAAAACATAGTCCTTACAAAAACCAACCAATCATTATAGATTTGGAGGAGGAAGAAGAAGAAGGTTTTATTGATGAAACTCCACTAGTAGACGAATTGCCACACTCAATTGGGCTTCGAACCACACATGAAACTCCACCACCTCCAACAGCCGCAGTTACCGAAACGGAAATCGAATTCATTCCACCACAAATGATAGAATTGGATAAGGATAGTGACCTTGCCAAAATCTTGGATGGTACGTGGGAAGTACCAGAGTACGAAATGCCGGTCGCACGTTCGGACAAGAAAATCTCACAGCAAATGTTGTCAAAAATCGAAAAAGAATCTCGTCTTGCCCATCAACCCCAATCACCAAAAATAACATCAATACCAGATATTACCACATCAGAAGCCGCTCAAATTATCGACGGGCGCGAGTTATCAAAGAAAATTCGGGCTAAATTAAAAACACAAGCCGAAGAATTCGAAAAAAAATGTGGACGCCAAATCGGAATTGCCGTTCTTATAATCGGTGACGATGCAGCAAGTCATACCTACGTCAGAAACAAAGTTAAAGCTTGCGAAGAAATCGGCGTAAAATCCTTCGTGGTCATGCGTGATTCAAATACTACACAAGAAGAATTAATTGACATGATTCGCACACTTAACGATTCGCCCGAAGTTGATGGGATAATCACTCAACTACCACTTCCAAAACATCTAAACGAAACAGAAATTTTGGAAATTATCAATCCGAAAAAAGATATAGACTGCTTCCATATACAAAATGTTGGGAAGTTGTTTACTGGTCAAGATGGTATGCGACCTTGTACACCTGCAGGAATTATTGAACTCGTAAAATCTACGAAAAAAAGATTAGAAGGCAAACACGCCGTAGTCATAGGTCGTTCAAACATAGTCGGTAAACCCGTTGCTCAACTTCTTTTACAAGAAAATTGCACAGTAACAATATGTCATTCACGGACAAAAAATCTCGCCCGAATAACAAAGAAGGCAGATATTTTGGTTGCGGCTATTGGAAAGCGTGAATTTGTAACTGCCGACATGGTCAAAAAAGGTGCAATTGTAATTGATGTCGGAATTAACCGCGATGTCATGAATACAAACAGAATCTATGGAGATGTCAACTTTGAAGAAGTGAGTAAAATCGCGTCGCACATTACCCCAGTACCTGGCGGTGTTGGACCGATGACCATTACGATGCTTATGGCAAATGCTGTTACCGCTGCGACCAATAGATAATTCACATTCTCACATCTCCCTGAATATAGAAATTCATATCTATATTAAGGGAGATTTTTAAAATGCCAAAAATTTATTTAAGCCCGTCACTGCAACCATGGAATCAAACAGTACTTGGTGTAAGTGAAGAATTTCTGATGGGAATGATAGCGGACGCAATCGAGCCACTTTTACAAACAAATGGAATAGACTATATACGAAGTCGAGCGGGGATGACGCTGAACCAGGTTATTGCCGAATCGAATACTGGCAATTTCGATGCACACGTAGCAATACATTCTAATGCATCACCAACACCAGGATCGGCACGCGGAAGCCGTCAGTACTTTTTCACAACAAGTACAAACGGAAGGCGACTTGCAGAACACTTCCGCGACGAATTCGCAAGAATTTACCCAGAACCTGTCCGAGTCACGATAAACCCTACAACAGATCTTGCTGAACTTCGCCAAACTCGTGCACCTGCAATCCTGTCCGAGGTTGCTTTCCATGACAATATCTTGGATGCACAATGGATTCAAAACAATATCCAAAACATAGCCCAAGCAATTGTTCGTGCACTTAGCAGATATTTTGGAATGATATACAGAGAACCGTGCACAAGTGGCATAACACCAATTCTATCTAGTAATTGGTCATGGAACGGAATGCAATGGGCACAAGTATGCACACAAAGCGAGTCATTGAATATTCGTTCCGCACCAAATGGTAATGTTTTATTCACACTCCCAAGTGGCAGCCAAGTAATAATCACAGGAGCGATGCAAGACGAATGGGTACCAATCCGATTCAATTACTGGGATGGATTTGCAAGTGCCAGATTCATATGTGCTTGCAATAGTAACGGCGGCACAGACACAATGCCACTGCCACCGGTCACCCCTATCCCACCTATAATTATGCCACCACCATCGGTAGTCACACCTGTACCACCTATTGGCACGATTCCACATCCGCCAAGCAGAAAGTGTGGCGAATTACCAACAATGGCATGCATCGCAACCGTGCGAACACAGAGCGGAAACCTTAATTTGCGAACAGCACCAGACACATCAGCACCAATCATAACAAGAATGCCAAACAGCACACGTATCCTGTTACTCGGTGAACATGATGGTTGGTACTACGTTTTTTGGGATAATCATTTCGGTTGGGCAAGTAAAGATTATATCTTATAAAAAAGGGCTTAACGCCCTTTTCTTTACCCCGCCGGCTTAGGTCCTTGACCTCCTCGCACAACTCTCACATTTTCAACAACCCGCTTTGGTCTTCTCCGCAAGAACGAAAACAACACAACAGTCATTAACAACATTGCTATAATTATACCGATAAGCCATAATAAACTATCACGTGGAGCTGCTGGCTGTGGAAACACAACCGAAATATCTACACTGAACGGATCACTTTGTAATGAATCTTGATTCGTAACCCCATCGCCCAACGCAGTGATTCTGATTGTTGCAAATTGTAACCCAGCCAATATGTCACGAATATCAGGCACATTCAAATCAAAGTAAGAATCAGGAACAATTCTTGTAATTGTAATCCTACCCACAATTAAAAGTTGATACCCTTGAGAACCAGTAACAGGAGTCCACGTCAAATATGTGCTTCCTGCTGCAATATTCATACCTACAGGCGTATCCAATCTTGGAACTGTAAGCAACCAAGAAGCAACCAAGGTAACAGGTCCATCAATTACCCATCCGATAGTAAAAGAAGGACTTCCATCTGGTTCAAATATCCGCTGTAGACCTAAGTAATATCCCATAAAGTTATGGTCACCAAGAGTGGGTACAATAATACCACCCAGTACATCACCAACCCTATGATTTAAACTCATAGTACCACCAGCACCACCAGCACCGCCGTCTGGATTAAAAGTTATTTGATAAATACGGTGTTCGAAATGGGCAACAATTCTTACCGCGACATCTCCCATAAAAAATGGTGAAGTCGACTGCGTAGGAAAATCTACTGTTCCTAAAAACGAAGCGGAACTGTCGTCACACACCAACTCCCAGTGCGTAAATCTCCACCCAAGTGCTGCAACCGCAATAAGTGTCCTTTGCGTTCCTGGTGATAAATTGGTAAGCACACCACCAGTGGCATTAGCAGTCCCAGCACCAACAATATTAATATCCATAGAAATGTTCGATTGCTGTATGAAATTAGCAACAATAGTTGCTGAACCACTTGTAAATGTAAATACCGTGGTTGTATCAAGAGCATTCGTGACATTTCCACCACCTCCTGTGACAGTCCAATTAACAAATTGCCATCCAGCATTTGCTGTCACCACCAAAGTTCGCGATTGTCCAGCGTTAATGGCGACTGGTCCACCACCGCCTAAATCTGTACCTACAGCACCCTCATAAACTCTTATTGTACCTGCCCCAACATGATTTACCGAAGCCGTCACAGCCCCAGTCTGTACAAAATTAGCCCTGATAATCGCATTACTGTCACCAACAGTAAACGTAGTTTGAAAATTGTTAACCGAACCTATACTTCCTGTGCCCGTCAACAATTGCCAATTTACAAAGGCCCATCCAGGTGCAGCCGTTGCAGTTAAATTTCTAACCGTCCCAACAACAAGATTATTCAAAGCAAGTCCATTTGTTTCAACAGCAGTACCTGCGCCAGGATTACTTATTTCAAGCGATACGCTTGACGCTTGACGTATGACCTCGATGTCCAAATTATGACCAACAAGCGATAACACCAAAGTCGCTGTATTTCCCAAACCACCATGACTCCATGTAGCAGAAAAATTGGTGAGCACACCACCAGTATTTCCGACGGTTTGACCATTTACTAATATATCGGCGATACCAGAGGGATTTGTTATAGTCAGAGTAACACCTGTTGTCCACGGAATAGATCCAGTCAGATTGTCCGAACCATTTCCAGAAGTTACCCAACCACCTAAACTTGAAACCGTGCCCCCAACATTATTCACAGTTATCGTAGGATTCGTTACCGCATTCCAAACTGGCTGACCCAAGCCCCCCCAAAATGTCGGCTGTCCAATATTATGGGTAAAAACCCGTGTCGTGCTTGGGAATATACTATTACCGGTTGACAACACAGTTGTTGGCAAAATTGCATGAACAATCGCAGTATTGCCGTAAAATGCAAAACCACCAATTGTTATTACACTTGCAGGAATAGTTACACTTGACAGAGAATTGTCACGAAACGCTTCCTGACTAATAGTAACAAGACCATTTTGCAATGTCACACTTGTCAGTGCGTTATTTCGAAAGGCACTGTTACCTATAATCGTAACAGTACTTGGAATCGTCAATGTTACTAATGCATTATCTCGAAAAGCATAGTTGCCTATACTCGTAGTACCACCCAAGTTAACACTCGCTAATGACGTGTTACCATTAAATGCGTCAGCACCAATAACCGGTGCACCTTGGATAACCAAGGACGTCATACTAGTATTTCCTCTGAAAGCATTTGCTTCAATGTTTGTTATATGACTTGGAATTGTCAAAGTTACAAAGCTATTATCCCAAAATACTCCGTTTGCAATAACGCTTATCCCGGTTCCGATTGTAAGACCTGTCAATAAATTCTCGCGAAAAACTTCTCCTCCCAAATGTGTGACAGTATTTGGAATCGTCAATGTTAATAATGCATTATCTCGAAAAGCAAAGTTACCTATACTCGTAGTACCACCAAGAACAAGGTTGTTTATTGAATTATTTGTGAATGCACTTGCGCCAATTGTTGGATTTCCCAGGATTGTTACACTTGTTAAATTGGAATTTAAAAATGCATTCGCAGGAATCGTGACAATATGCGGCGCAACAGTCAAAGTAGTCATAGGATTACGCGCGAAGCCAGTAAGAACAGTAACGGAAGTTGGAATTGTTGGTAATGTCGTAAAGTTATTACCGGCAAATGCATCCAGACCAATCGATGTCACAGTAGTCGGTATAGTTAACGTGGCAAGATTATTATCTCGAAATGCATTGTTACCAATTGTAGTAACAGTTCCAAGATTCAAAGTAGTAGTGTTAGACCCATCAAACGCACCAGCGCCAATCGAATTAACATGTCCGGGTATCGTCACTGTCCCGAAAGGGTTACGAGCAAAACCATTAAGTGCTGTAACGGCACCCGGGATTGTCGGCAACGCCGTAAAGTTATTACCGGCAAATGCATCCAGACCAATTACAGAGACACTGACTGGGAGGATATTAATATTTGAAAGACTGTTATCAGCAAATGCACCTTCCGGAATTGTTGTAATCGTGATAGGAATGATAACGTTGGTCAAATTATTGTTTTCAAATGCACGCAAAGGAATTCTGAAAAATGGCGTAGATGGTATCGTAAGGGTGGTCAAACTATTATCTGCAAATACACCCTCTCCCCCACTAGTACCAAATGTACTACCACCAAAAGCAACACTTGATATGTTATTGTTTCGGAACACATTTTCGCCTATATTTCCAAGTGCACCCTGGATAGTCACACCTGTAAGCAAATTACCTTGAAACGCACCAACCTGAAGTGACGCCCAGACTGTAGATGTAGGTGGATTAGCAACCGGATTACCATTGCCACCTTGTAACTGTGTAACAGTTGCCGGTATTGTTAAATTACCTCCTATTTGGTTAAATGCAAACGCACCGACGCCTATATGAGTAATGTTTGGCGGCAATACCAAATTTGTTATAAAATTACCTCGGAATGCATGATTTCCAATATATGTCAAAGTACTTGGCAAAGTAACCGAAGTTATACTTTGATTTGCAAGGCCAACTCTACGCGCTTGCTGGTTAGCGTTGCCAGAGGCACTAGTACTCCATGGAGCATCCTCAATTCTTGTCACGCCTTCAGGTATTACTACACTTATTATATTTCCACGGTCGGCGTTTACAGTATCCCTAAAGAATCCACCACCATTAACCACTCTGACTGGAACTCCATTAATTGATTGTGGAATTACTAGGTTAATCCCACGTCCAACTGGGCCTGTCGTTGGATGAAAAGCCAAAGTTCTCAGGTCATGCACTCTCGCAGATGTCGTGGCAACAAATCCCGTAATTGTTTTTTGATGTTGTGGAGTTCCCGTAAACTGCTCTGACCATGTAAAATCCCCCACTACAGTATCATACGGCGGCGGATTCGCCAAGACAGGATCACCCCGCATAAGGTGAAGAGACCCAAGAGTTATACCAGTTACCAAAAATATAAAAGCAAATCCAATTACAAGATACTTCTTCATTTGTTTCCCCTTT
>Ga0123355_10000430_pt1 | contig 55069 bp, 44 predicted proteins | sample TergutEmb28metaG_3_FD_89872 | JGI IMG/M metagenome (GOLD analysis project Ga0123355, IMG submission 89872) | Embiratermes neotenicus P1 segment gut microbial communities from Petit-Saut dam, French Guiana - Emb289 P1 | ecosystem: Host-associated > Arthropoda: Insects > Digestive system > Gut ... | reverse complement strand
CTGCTCAAGATCACCTGCTACTAGTACACCACCATTTAGATCAAACACCACTGTAAATTCTGGTGATATATGCCTTATCCAATTTGCTGTGATTGTTATATCATTTGTTATATTATTGTAAGCTCCTTCCGGTAACCAACCCAAGAACTCAAAACCTTCTCGCTCCACTACTGGCGGAATTGCATTACCTCCATAAACAACTAATTGCACAGACTCTCCTTCTACAAGCACACCACTATTTAGATCAAATGTTACTGTCCATTGAACAGGGATTATTTCTTCTGCTTCCCAAATTGCTGTGATTATAATATCGCCCGTGACATTATTATAACCGCCCGCAGGATCCCATCTTATAAAGATATAGTTTTCACGTTCTACAGTTGGTGGTAAAGCATCATCACCACGCCTTACCAACTGCTCAAGATTACCTGCTGCTAGTACACCACCATTTGGGTCAAACGTTACTATAAATCGTTCCGGTATATTACGTATCCAATTTGCTGTGATTGTTGTATCATCTGTTATATTATTGTATGCACCCGCCGGATACCAACCCAAGAACTCAAATCCTTCTCGCTCCACTACTGGCGGAACTGCATTACCCCCATAAACAACTAGCTGCACAGACTCTCCTTCTACAAGCACACCACTATTTAGATCAAACGTCACTGTCCATTGAACAGGAATTATTTCTTCTACTTCCCACATGGCTGTAATTGTTATATTGCCTGTAACATTATTGTAACCGCCCTCCGGATTCCAGCCCACAAAAACATATCCGTCTCTTTCTACTATCGGCGGAACTGCATTGCCTCCATAAACAACTAACTGCACAGACTCTCCTTCTACAAGCACACCACTATTTAGATCAAACGTCACTGTCCATTGAACAGGAATTATTTCTTCTGCTTCCCATATAGCTGTAATTGTTATATTGTCTGTAACGTTATTGTAACCACCAGATGGGTCCCATCCTATAAAGATATAGTTTTCACGCTCTACAATCGGCGGTATAGCACCACTACCATGCCTTACCAACTGCTCAAGATCACCTGCTGCTAATACACCACCATTTGGATCAAACGTTACTATAAATCGTTCCGGTATATTACGTATCCAATTTGCTGTTACTGTTGTATCATCTGTTATATTATTGTATGCACCCGCTGGATACCAACCTAAGAACTCAAAACCTTCTCGCTCCACTACTGGCGGAGTTGCATTACCTCCATAAACAACTAATTGTACAGACTCTCCTTCTACAAGCACACCACTATTTAGATCAAACGTCACTGTCCATTGAACAGGGATTATCTCTTCTGCTTCCCATATGGCTGTAATTGTTATATTGTCTGTGATGTTATTGTAACCGCCCTCCGGATTCCAGCCCACAAAAACATACCCGTCTCTTTCTACTACCGGCGGGACTGCATTGCCATTATTATCTACAGTTTGTACCAACTCACCACTTATTAATTCGCCTTCGTTTAGATCAAAGGTTACTGTCCATGCACGATAAGATTCCGGTATGATAATAATGACACTCTGCATGGAAACATCATCCGCATTTACGTAGTGGGTCACAGGTCTAAACCCAGGAACCTCTACAACCACTACATCGCCCACAACAGCAAATCTTGGTACATAAAAATAATGATACCCCCAGAAAGGTTCGATAGTTTCACCGTTAAATGTAAGTGTTGGCCTGCTTGTTACAGGTTCCATATTTTCATATGACACACTCATGACAAACAACACACCAGTTGGCATATAAACGAATGAAAAACATACATTAAATGCCTGTGTCTCCACATACTCTCCAGATACTGTTACAGTTGCCCAATAATTCCCCGGCCCAAGACCCATCATGGGTATTACACTAAAGCTGGCTGTACCTTCCACAGCTATACTCGGTATTGTTGTATTGTCAATTACAAAACTGCCTGCATTAAGACCAGACAGGCTGACAGTAAGATCACCTGTAGGCTGGTTGCCTGTATTGGTGATGGTTACTATGTGGGGAAATATATTACTATCATCATAATGCTGTGATGCACTGAAGTAATAATCACCGTCAGGCGTAAGAGTTATGGCAAAAACAGGAGTTGGATTATATTCACCAACCCAATGCAAAACAGTGTTGTTATCGCTATGTGCAGAGTTAGATCCTGCCAAAAGAGATACTGCTAAATCTACCACCATACCGCCTAAATCATCCAGTATTTCGTTTGGAATCAAGTCTCCACCGGCATCTCCAAGTAACTCTGTAATATCCATGCCAAATGTGGATAAAAGGCTACCTAGGTTTGCAGGGTCACCAAATAAAGACAGCACCAATAACCTAAGCGGTATACTTGTTATAGCTGCAAACCCAGTGTCAGCAGTTATAAGAGCTCCGGTATTAATTGTTACATTATTTAACAGGTCGTTTAATTCAGGAAGCAAAAGTGCCACTAAATAATCGGCCATTTCATTTGTTATGCTGCCATCATTAAGCCCTGCAATAATTGCATCTACCCAAGGTTCGCTCGTAGCGTCACCAGCCATTGCACTAAGGTAGACGTATTGAATAAAGTCGAATACCGAATACTCATTAGCACCATCGGTATAAATTGTCATGTCAATTAGACCGGCAAGTATACTCTCAAGCAAGTCGTTAACAAAATCCTCATCGCCAAGCAGGGTGTCGAATTGATTGAAGATAGAATCAACCAAATGCACTCTCAAATTTGCATAAGTTATACTTACACCGCCCACGCCACCAAGGGCGTTCATCCTAATACGATTTTGGTTTGGCTGATCAAGCACGGTAACCAAACCATCAAGATCCATGGGCAGTTCTGATCGCAATGTGTCTATAATAAAATCTGCCAAATCATTGCTTATTGGATTGCCGTATGTATCTTCAATAGGCAGTGCACTTTCTATAATGGCTCGTAAGCCTGTATGAGTTTCGCCTCTAGTATTTGTAAATTCCGTATCCAGCAGGTCTTGTATAACCCCCGACAGATCAAGGAGATCATCACCCAATAGGTCACTAATAAGCCCATCCAGCATTGCTCGATTAAGGGAGTTATCCCAACCGTATTGCTGAAGGTTAGTAATTCTTTGACCTGTTATAGGGCAGTTAAAATCAATTTCGGTGATATTAGTGGTTCTGATATTTACTTCTCTTTCTACTATGTCACCGGTTACGGTTTTAGTAAATATAGCATACCTAACAGGTGACGGATAAGTAACAGGTGAGCCAGTTTGTATATCGAATACAGTATTGCCATTTGTGGTGGTTAGCTCAGCTATGCTTTGTGCATGTAAGTGACCTGTAAATACATATCGTATACCAGCATCTGCAAAAGATTGACCAATTGCCCCGAAATTATTAACAAGGGAATCCGGCATAAGCTCCGGCTGCATAGAAAAGTGTGGTATAAGGTTATAATGCATGAAAGCGATTACAGTGTCGCCTCTATCCTGAGCTTGATCTGCTTGCTCCAACACCCATGCTAAAAGTTCACTACTAATATTACCATCGGTTGTGTCTATGGCAATGATAGTGAAACCATCTGCCGGGCGGGAAACATACGATAAACCGCCAGCTTGTCCGGAGGAAGGTATAAAATACATATTATCCAGATTGCCAAAACCAAAATTGTTATATATCTCTCTAAATTGCACAGGAGTAACTGTCGGAATCGGAACTGCCGGACAAGTTGAAAAATCATGTGCATTTGGATTGTTAATATCGTGGTCACCATTAATGACTAATATAGTAGCTTGGGGCAGGGCCGATTGCAAATAGTCCAGCCTTCCTGCCACATATCTATGTGCATGATATTCACCATTGCGGGTTAAGTCACCGGGAATAAGTACAACATCAGGTGCTTCTGCTATTATATCAGTGATAACTGCTTCGAATATTGCTTGGCTTTCAGCAGTCATCCTTCTATCCGCAATTACAGCAGCAGCCGAACACGGACAATTACCCCACATGGACTGTGGAGTTACATGGATATCTGAGATAATCGCAATTTTCAGCGATTGATTTTCAGCCGAAGCTTCTGGGTTCTGCTCATAAGCAGCAACATTAAAACTGCCAAAAACCATAAACATCATCAAGAATAACATGGTAAATATGAGCAGTTGTTTTCCGGTTATATGCTTTGCAAAAGACAATAAACTTCCTCCCCTCAATATTAAAGCAAGGTTTTATAAATTCATATAAAGTTCGATTTATACATACATCTTTGAGTATAGTATACTCAAATTTTTATTACAAGACTTTTATTACATTTTTTTAACATTTCATGACGTGACAGGCTGCTATAACACCTCTTGCAGCCTACGGACTGTTATGATTGCAACATTATAAATCACGCATATTTTCAACTATTAATAACCAAATACACACCCTAAGTTCTATCAACATTATATATATTAAGCTCATAAAAATGCATATATAGTATCTTTTGCGTTTTTCAATCACCAATTGTTAAATATTTATTGCAACATTTGCTTGTTTTTCTCAAATCATTGCATTAGCCATTCAACACCATGGTTTGGCAGTTTTTTTATATTAAAACCCAAATATACCTACTCGTAGATGTTCCCATCCAAATGCCGACTTTTGATATCAGAACTTGGCATTTAACAGCATGAAGCCCCATTAAATTAAGCTCTATCTCTATCCTATTTTTTCCATTTACCCTTCGGGGCCCATATTTAGCTCCTGTTGTATTAAAAACTTTTTGATAACCTTTACTATTATGTTTTTGTTTTAAGCAGCTTATAAGGCCTATTTTGCGACAGTTCTTTTTGATTTATTTCCATTTTTTAGTATTAGTTTTGCTGACATATAAGATTTGTTTTGTAAATGATAAGAGTAGTACTTATTTTGCTATTTCAAATAGCAAAGTAAATATAAAAAAGGCACAAGCTATTGTGCCTTTAAACTCATTGTATTTATTATAGTTCTTCCCATTCCAAAAATCTCGAATTCCATCTAAGGTAGTTATATCAATATTTTTGCTCCTTCACTAAGTCCATCTAGCTGTGGTTGGAGGATCATCAAGTCTCCCTCATTTAACCCTTCGGTAATAACTATTTCCCTTCCATTAGTAAAGCCAGTTTCAACAGGCTGGATCACTGCTATTCCATCTCTCACTATCCAGACTGCATCTCCTTGATTATAAGAGAAAAGAGCTGTCCTTGGAATTACTAATACATTATCTCTTCTATATATTGTAAACTCCACGTCCAGATCTAGCCCCGGAAATATCCTAGCATAACTTAGATCATCTAGTTCAATACTAACTCTGACCCTTTGCTCTTCCATACCCAGAGGAGATATCCATTCGGTTGCCGAAGAAGCTATTTCTTTAACTGTACCTTCATATGTAATAACTTCTCCTTCACTATTAATTACCAAATCCACACTCATGCCAACATTAATATTAACAATATCTGCATCCAAAACATGGTCCAAAATATACACTTCTATAATGTAGCTGCCTGCATCAACTATATTCATTAACGGAGCATCCGGACTAACAGTCCCACCTTCTTGGATGGATAAACCCCTAACCACTCCATCCATTGGTGCTGTAACATTGGTTTGCTCTCTCTGACGCTCCAACCGGTTGATCTGTGCTTGAAGCTCTCCAATCCTTCCTGCGTTAGGTTGTATAACAACACTTACCGGACGTGCATCTTCACGTAATAAAGTAAGTGCCTGTCTTTGTAGCTCCAAATATTCTTGTGCTCTCATCATCGTATCTCTTGCACTTTCAAAATTTCTTGCAGCTACAGCACCCTCTTGATATAGACGTTCCATCGTTTCAAAACTGGCTCTATGAATTGCCAAGTCAATCTGTGCTTGCTCTACACGAAGCTCCTGAGCCCTTATTTGTACCTCAGATGCAGGTGATGGTGATTGCTGAGAAACAGTTCCTTGGGCCTGAAGGTTTCTTAGCTGAGCACGAGCTTGCTGTAACTGAGAATCTAATTCAGGAAAACTTAAAACTACTAACAGATCTCCTGCACTTACCTCTTGTCCCTCATAAACAGCAACTTCCTGCACTTCTCCACCATAATTAACATAAATGAGCTGCTCGGCGTTAGGCAATACTCTGCCTTCCTCTGTAAATGTGCTGGCAATCGTACCCGGCTTTATCTCTAAAATATCAACTTCAAGCCCCTTATTACCTTCAATAACCATGAATATCAAGATTGCTGCCGCTACCAAAACTCCCAAGCCCACAGGAATTTTCCATTTCCTCTTCTTAGAAACTGTGGCAACTCCATCTGCCTTATGAGTTTTACCCCTGGCTTTTGCTTTAACAACAGCTTCCATACCATTACTAGCAACTTTTACATCGGCCTTAGGCAAATCCTCTTTTGGTATATCTGCAAGTGTTTCCTCTTTTACATTGACTTTGTTTAAATCTTCTTTTTGCAGATCTTCATGTGCTTCCATTTTTACATTGACTTTATCTAAATCTTCTCTTTGTATATTTTCATGTGTTTCTTCTATTACTCCACCATGTGTTACAGGTGCTTTTTCTCGAGAAAGCCTGCGCTTGTATTTATCCCTACTCACAAGTATCCCCCCTAAACTTTTTTACCACAAAATAATCTTGAAGCTTCGGGGTTGCCCCAAATACTCCAAACAGATACTGTTTTAAAAGCTTGCTTTCCTTCCTTACAGCTCTAAAATCTGTCAAGGAATACAGCCTGCTCACGCCATACTCATCCTTTTCCATAAAATATACTTGATCTCGACGAATATCCTCATCAAGTAAGAGTGCATCATGAGTATTACATATTAGCTGTGCATTTTTGGGGTTTCCATTATTGGAATTAAACATCATAACCAGATTTCTTACAAGCATCGGATGAAGCCTTGAATCCAGTTCATCCACAAGTAAAATACTTCCGCTTTCCAGGGCTTTTATCATTGGTCCGGCAAATTCAATCAGCTTCCTGGTTCCAGAAGATTCATCCAGTACATGTGTGGAAACAATACCTGCCTCTTCCCCATTTTCATTATAAAGATGACGCTTCATCATTAATGACATTTTCCTAGGCACTAAAGATTCTTTGGTAAGCCTTTTTTTCAAAACATCATTAGCAAATTCATTGTCTGTATTATCTTCTGACACTTTAATATCAAAATCAAGTATACTTGCATCTATTTTTTGAAGTAGAGTTAGCACATTTTCTTTTCCATCTTTATTTTCTTCCAAGTACCTAACAGTATCATCAAAAAGACTTTTTGTAATTTCTGTATCAAAAACCTGTATCTTTTCAAACCATTGATATACCTTCATAGCCATTTCATTATTACCACCATTCGCCCAATATAAAAATAAAATATCACGGCGAGTGTTTTTTGCAAGTCCTTTAACGTTATCCATATCTTCTCCAAAGAAAGATATATCTTTAAAATCAGGGCTTTTGCGATCAAAAACAGGTGTTTTTCTTTTTGTTTTTTTATAGAGATATTCTTTATTAACTTCTCCATTTAAAATCTCAAATCCATATGTATAGACTACAGAATCGACTATAAATTCAACTTCAAATGCACTCGGCATTCCATCTGATCCTTTAGAAAACAAAAAATTATCCACGTTGGAAATCATTTTGCTTTGCAAACTAAGCTCAGCAAGTACAATATTTTTCATATAATCAATAGCTTTTATAAAGTTAGATTTACCACTACCGTTAGCACCAAAAATAAATGCACTTTTAATCAATCCATCATATTCTGTTTCTACAGTATTAAGTTCACGAAACTTTGTATCAGGGCTTGACCTCATTGTAAATACATTTTCATCATAAAGAGATTTGAAATTTTTAACAGTAAAACCTACAAGCACTATAATCACTCCAATCAAAAACACGTAATGTTTATTATATTCTACAAACTGGATTTCTCCATGCTTATTCTGATATTTTGCATTTTTTTTCAAAATAACACATTTCCATTGTTTTTATAATAACATATAGCATCATTTACAACAATAGTTTAAACAAACCTTTTAGGAAGTTTTTTTCAAATGTTTATTTCAGCATTTGCAGTTTTACTTCAAATAGAAAGATAATATTTCTTAATCCAACTGATATTAATCTATGACTAAACATATTTTTCAATACCAATAGTATACTGTTTTAGTAAACAAGCCAGAGCATATAAAGATGATCTGCTCTGGCTTGTAAAATTTTGATCCTTATAGATTATATTCTTACATAAACATAGATTATGCATCGGCAAATTAACACACGGTTTATAATTGTGCTGATACTCTCTTGCCATCACTAAGTCCATCCAGGCGAGGCTGCAGGATTACCAAATCACCTTCATGTAATCCTTCAATAATAACCACATCTCGATTATTAGTAAAACCGGTCTCAACAGGCTGGACTCTTGCCCGTCCATCTCTTATTACCCAAACTGCATCTCCTTGATTATATGGAAAAAGTGCTGTCCTTGAAACTACTAATACATTATCTCTCCTATCTGTTGTAAACTCCACGTCCAAACTTAAGCCCGGGAAAAATCTAGTGCCAATTGATCCTTCTAGTTCAACACTAACCTTAACCCTCTGCTCCTCCAAACCTAAGGCAGATATTTTCCTAGTTGCAGAGGGAGCTATTCTCCTTACTGTACCTTCATATGTGACATCTTCACCCCTGCCGCTAATTATCAAATCTACATCCATACCAATATTAACACTACGAATATCTTCAGCCAAAACATATACTTCTACAAGATAGCTATCTATACTAAATATATTCATTAACGGAAAAGCCGGACTGGCAATCCCGCCTTCTTGAATGGACAAGTCACTAACTACACCACTAATAGGTGCTGTTATCCTTGTTTGGCTTCTTTGGTGCTCTATTAGGCTAATTTGTGCTTGAAGTGCCGCAGATCTTCCATCATAAAACTGCTCAGTACCACTTCCCGGACGTGCAGCTTCGTACAATAAGTCAAGAGCTTCCCGCTGCAAGTCTAAATTATTTTCCGCTCTTGCCAGTATATTCCTTGCATCCTCACGATCCCTTGCAGGCACAGCTCCCGCTTGATACAAATACTCTATCCGTTCAAGATTTAATTTGTTAGCTGTCAAATCTCTCTGTGCTTGTTCTATCAAAAGCTCCTGGCTTCTTAACTGTGCCTCGAGTGGCTGCTGTAAAGCTCCACTCCTTTCTCCCTGAAGACTTACTAGCTGAGCATGTACTTGCTGCAGTTGGGAATCCAACTCATAGGAACTTAAAACCACCAGCAAGTCCCCAGCTCTTACCTCTTGCCCTTCATAAACAGCAACTCCTGTCACTTTTCCTCCATAAATAGCATAGATAGTCCGCTCAATATCAGGAACTATCATACCTTCTTCTTTAAAGGTCATGGCAATTGTGCCCTTCTGCATTTCTATAGCACTGACTTCAAGATCTCTGGTACTTTCAAAAATTACAACCCCGGCAATAACAACTATCAGCAAAACTCCCAAGATAATTTTCCATTTTTTCTTCAATCCAACCACCCCCATTATAAAGATATATCCTGCACTGTGCTCAGGATGATAACCACTAAAATTCATCCTCAATCTCCAGATTTTAGTACTTCCACAAGGCTTAAACCTCTCACTTTTCTGGCAGCAGCCATTTGAGCAATCCAAATTGATGATACTGTCACAAAGGTTGCCAATAAATAGGAGTAAAAAGTAATTACCACCGGCATTGTATATGCATCTGTACTAACTGCCCCCGCCATAGAAGCCATCAAAATATATGCCAGCGGTATCCCTGCAACCATCGCAGGAATCCCCAAAACCCACTGCTCAAATGTAATTACAGAAAGCACTTCTTTTGGTGTCATTCCAAGTACCATCATAGAAGCCAGTTCACGACTTCTTTCAGAAACAGTAATAATAGAAGAAGTATAAATAATAGCAAACCCAATAATGATTCCTACTACCAAAAACACATAAATTGTACTGCCAAAGGTATTCATCAGCTCCTGCATCTGTGCAAGTCTTTGGCTTATATCATCTACACCGACAACCACGTCACTCTCCAAGTATCTTTGCTGTAAAGCAGGTATTCTTTCCTCATCCATGCTAATCATAACAGAAGTTGCCACAGAACCCTGTCTCAAGAAATCCTGTACTGCACCCAATTCCATGTATGCATTCATACCCAAATATTGAGGGACAATTCCCACTACCTCTAAATGTTTACCGTTTATTTCTCTAAGCATTGGGCTATTTAAAATTAATATAGTACCAATATCTGCTTCCAAGAGATCTGCCAGTCGTTCTGAAAGAAGCAGACCATCTTGTGGTGGTTCTATTTTATTATAATTTTTATCTAAAATGTTATAAAGCTGACTGTTTAATGGTAAACCCAGAAGTATTGTACCTTGTTCATGCCACTTGTTAGATAAAGTAACCGGTATTTCTGCCATGGCTTCCACGCTATGAACTCCGGGAAATGCCTGTAGTTCCCTGACAACACTTCTTTCATCTAAAGGCCTGGCAAAGGTCACTTTTACATCATACATTTCCACTCTTTCGTATTGATCATAGAGCATCTTCTGATACAACTCATTCATTGATCCGGTGAAAGATGAAATAGCAAAACAAAACATAATGCCTAAGAAAATAAATACGCTACGTCCTTTGTTACGAGAAATATTTCTTACAGCCATCATACCTTGCACAGTAAACATATTCCAGATAAATCCTATTTGCTCCAACAACACTTTTTTACCTATCACAGGTGCCGGTGGCCGCATGGCTTCAGCGGGTTCTAATGCTAGAACCCCTTTACACCCTTGATAACCGGCAACAAGGGAAAATCCTAGTGACAGCAAAACACCAAAGAACAAATATCTAACCTGAAAGCCGCCGGCCATACCAGGCATATTAAAAAACATTTGGTATAAATTGGTTAAAGGGGCAGAAAGGAACATTCCCAGTACTGCTCCCAAAATCCCCCCACTCAAACCAATAATAACTGCATAGAACAAATAATGGCTAATTATCTCTCCTTGGGTATATCCAAGGGCTTTTAATATACCTATCTGTCCCCTTTGCTGCTCAATAAGCCTCTTTAGAACAATATATAGAATGGCACCTGCTATTAACAAAAACAATATAGGCAAAGCTGTTGCCATTATTCTCAATGAGTCAAGCTCTGTAGTCAACAAAAGATGGCTTACATGATCAGCACGTGGAAAAATAGCAGTAAGGCCATAAGGCTCCAGCTGATACTCTAATTGAACCTTTATTTTATCAAAATCCGCTCCCGGCTCAAGGGTAAAAACAACATCATTAAAAGCTCTATTTTGTGGAAACAATACTTGCATTATCTCCAAAGGTACAAAGGCTATACCAAAGGTTTCCGGTGAAGGGAAAATATCTGCAGCAGTCCTTAAAGCATATATAAACTCAGGGCTTTTGCCTACCCCTACGATCTGCAACTGTCTCCTTTGACCCACAGCAACTATTTCTAATATATCATTTAGCTCAAGGTTGTTTGCATCAAAAAACATACTATCAACCCAAATATTTGTACCTCTGTTTTCCAAAGGAATACCCTGCGTCAAGAAAACAGCGTTTATGGGATTATCCCTATCCAAATCTATGGATACTAAGCGTAAATAGACATTTTCATCCCTATCAGGGGCTAATACTCTTACATCCTTTACCATACGCCCTTGAATATCTGCAATACCCCCTATTTGCCCCAAGTTTTCAACTCGTGCAAAAGGTAGTGCTTGGGTATTTATAAATCCATCTGCAAAGTTTTGATTAGTATAAAAGCTTTGCTGGGACATTGTCAAATTATCTGACACCATAGAAAATGAGGTAAAGACCATCAGAGCAATAATAATTATTACCGCACACGCCAAATAAGCACCCTTATTTTCGTTTAAGTCTCTAAATACCTTTTTCCATAGCATTACCAGCTCACCCTTTCAGGCGAAAGTGGATTTTCATTAGTGACAATCTTTTCAATCATCCCATCTTTTATATAAAAAACCCTGTTGGCAATTTGGGCTATTTCTGCATTGTGGGTAATTACCACCACAGTTTTGTTATATTCATCACAAAAATCTTTCAAAAGTTTTAACACTACGATACTAGTATGAAAATCCAATGCACCGGTAGGCTCATCACATAAAAGCATAGTAGGATTTTTAGCCAAAGCCCTGGCAAGGGCTATACGCTGCTGCTCACCACCAGATAATTGGGATGGAAAATGATCAGCACGATTTGTTAATCCAACCTTTTCTAACAGTTCATCAATGGAAAGAGGGTTTTCAGATATTTGAGCTGCAAGGCTTATATTTTCATATGCAGTTAAATTAGGCATCAAGTTATAAAATTGGAATACAAAACCCACATCATTTCTTCGAAAATATGTGAGTCGCTTGGTATCTGCATCATGTAACGGGGTTTCTCTAAAATATAGTTCTCCAGAGCTGGCCTTGTCCATTCCTCCTACAATATTAAGCAGAGTACTCTTACCTGAACCACTTGGGCCAAGAACCACAACCAGCTCACCTTCATAAAGTTCAAAGGTAGCTCCTTTTAGGGCATTTACTGTAACTTCACCCATTTGATAAGTTCTGCCCATGTCTTTTGCTCTAATAATCGGCTTCACCAGCTTTCCCCCCTTTGAAACTGCATTCAATGTGTATTAACTAAACTACCCTAACAACTTAGTGTAAAATATCCTCGAAATTTGTAAATTAAGCTATGCATCAATAATAATCTAATTGCAATATATTTACAAGTTTTCCTGAATTCCAATTACCATTCTAAGCTATAATGAAGAAATTTAATTGCCATTAAAATAGCAAGCTACCCCCTGTCTATTTGACAAGGGGTAGTTGATAGAAAAACAGTCTTATTTTATCGGAGATAGCTCTTTATAAACAAAGCATTCCTTAATATGGTCATTAACCATACCCGTAGCCTGCATAAATGCATAAATGATAGTAGAACCTACAAATTTGAAACCCATTTTCTTTAAATCTTTGCTTATCTGGTCAGAGAGAGGTGTAGTTGCAGGTATATCTTCAATCTTTTCCCGATGACCTATAATGGGTGTATAGTCTACATAACTCCAAATAAACTTATCAAAGCTGCCATACTTTTCAACAATATCCAAGAATAACTTGGCATTAGTTACAGCACCATTAATTTTCAGGCGATTTCTTATTATCTTTTCATTTGTCATAAGCTCTTGGATTTTTGCATCGTCATAAAGAACTATCTTATTAGGATCAAATCCATCAAAAGCTTCTCTAAATGCTTCTCGCTTTTTAAGCACAGTTATCCATGTAAGCCCTGCCTGCATACCCTCTAAAATCAGCATTTCAAATAGTTTGCCATCATCATGTACAGGCCTTCCCCATTCATTGTCATGATAGTCTATGTATATAGGAATATCTCCCGGCCAGGAACATCTGATTTTTTCATTCATACTTAATCTCCTTTGATTGAAATAACTTTACTTGCAGGTAACCAACCTTCTTTGTTGTTTTCATCTTTCACATACAGCCACGAAAATACAATGTCTATAAGTACAAGCTTTTGCCCTTTTTCCACTATTAATTCTGTTGGATTATAGTCCTGATTCAAGATACCATCAACCACATATATCTCCGGAATATAAGTTTCATATCCATCTATCACACAAGAAAGCCAATGGGGATATACAGGATATTCATTATCCTCTTTCAAATCACTAACGGCAGCACCTTTTTTGAAAAGAGGAAACACACCCTCACCATCATGTTTTTCTATCACTAATAAATTCATATAACTATCTCCCTTTTCTAGAAAATATAAGTCAATCATATCATATGAAACATGACAACTGTGTGTCATATTTGCTATTGATTTGCAATTATATGTAACCGGAACAAAATAACACGTTATCAATTCTTCTTCACATATAGCTGCAGCGTCTGTAAGGTAGATATTGTTTTTTTAGCTAGAAAAAAATTTACCCCAAAGGGCTTTTAGATTCCTTTGGGGCAAATCCTTTCTCTTTTTTATTATCCTAACACCATTTTAAGTTTCGTTTATCTAATATCCTGTGGTCTAGAGTTAGGTCTCTCTAATACTGTCCAATCTCTTGGCTCTCTTAGCTCTATCCATCTCTCATGTATTCCATCTGCTTTCATTTCATGGTCATGAGCGTTTGTTGCTTCTTGGATATACAAGTAGAACCATGCATTCTGATTCATATTATCCGACCAAACTACCATTCCCGGCAATAAGTCTGCTGTACTTTCCGGCTGTCTTTCCAGCATACGGTTGATTATTGCCGCTGTTTCTGCTCTGCTTATACTTTGGTTTGGTCTAAACTCTCCTCCTGCAAAGCCTCTTATCCAATCATAGTGTCCTACTGCATTAATAGATTCTCTTGCCCAGTGTTCACTTATATCGTTGAAGCGATCTGATCCTGTATGAGCAGGCTCTGATATAAATCGTGCTATTATTGTTACAAATTCTGCTCTTGTTATTGCTTGGTTCCCTCTAAATGTCCCATCCGGGAAACCTTCTACTATATCTGCATTGGTCAATGTTGATACTGCATTGTTGAACCAGTTAGTTGCTGCTACATCATTGAATGAGTTTTGCTGGCTCCATATTTGTGCACGATAATCATCTTCCAGCAAACGGAAGAAAATTGTTGCTACCTCTGCTCTTGTGATTGAACTGTTTGGTCTGATTGTTCCATCAGGGAAACCTACCAGATATGCTTCGTGTATTGGGCTGAAAAGAACTCCCAGGTTTACATATCCATAGCCTTCTAACTCAACGTTATCATACCTTATAAGCAATTCGTTTATCAGTGTATTTCCACGTACTTCGTCTGTAACTCTAAAGGTAAATACAATCTCATTGCCACGTCCAAAGTCAGCTGGAACATTACCAAAGAAAAGCTCTATTGCTGTATAATGCACATCACCTGTCTGTGATAATGTAAAGTTGAATGGTCGACTTGCATCTACTCCTGATATATATGTGTGCCACTCATTGCTGCCAGCTACTCTATATCTAATGTCATATGTTATGCCTGCACCATTATGAAACGCCGGAATACTTCCTGATTGGAAATTCAAGCCCACGCTTGGCATATCAACTATAGCAAAGTTTGTAACTGCATTGTCTGTTGGATTGTGGAAACCTCTTAAAGTCCAGTTGATAATTTCTCCAACGTTAACTGTCACTCTATCTGGGATTTTGGTTATTTCCGGTTCCGGTGTTGTGTCACCACCATTTCCACCGCCACCCGGACGGTTTCCGCTTCCGGATCCTTGTCTTTGCCACTGTGCGGTAAATTTCTTATCTTGGGTTACTGTAATCTCTTTAACATCTACTGATGCTAATACTCCTGCTGCTGCCGGGTCCGGGATAGTTTGCTCCCAGCCTAAGAATGTATAACCTGTAGCTACAGGATTTGTAACTGCACCTGCTGATACTACTGTGTTACCATCGGCTACTTCTCTGTTATACGGCATGTTTGTTACTGTGCTTGTTGCCGCACCATATAAGAATATTACTGTGTGCTCTAGTTCTGCAAATGTCCAAGTACCTGTAAATGTTATATTTGCATCAGTTATTGTTGCGATAGTTGGATTCCAGCCACCCCATGTCCATGCTCCGTCTGAAACAGTTATTGTTGTTTGTGCAGGTGCGTCTGGTGTGCGACTAGTGCCTACTGCTTGAGCAAGCTCATTACTTGGCAGTAAGTCTAGCACCTCCTGCGGCAAGTTTGGCCTTTCAGCTGTGCCGCTTACAAATTCATATAAAATATCGAATGTTGCTGCTTCGAAGCTCCATGTTGAAGTTAACACTACATTACCTGCATTGCTTCCATCAGGTATCGTAACTGCTGCACCTACCGCACGGTTACCGGTTACCGCACCACTTGCTTCCCATCCCAAGAAGGTGTACACGCCTGCTCCCGAGCCACTTGCTATGGTTACTGTGGTGGGAGTTACTCCCAATGCGTCTATACTATCGCCTGCAAACAAACCGGTATGCGGGTTTGGCAAGGATGGCATATCTGCTGCCGCTGGTACTTGACCGGGCGAAGATGCCGGATGTGCATAGCTTACAGTAAATGCATTGTCTAAACGCCATGTGGCTGCCAAGGTTACGCTGCTTGTAGGCATTTCAAATTCACTGCCGCCTGCACGCAGACCTGTTATGCCACCAGATGCTGTCCAGCCTGTAAATGTCCATCTGCCGGTAATAGCATTGCTTGCATCTGTGACGTTTACGTTTGCAAGATTTGCCGCTACATCTACTGTGGTTCCTACCTGGTGGTTACTGGTTGCGGGAGTTGGCAAGGCGGGAGGATTGTCCGGCCCAGCTCCTGCTGCTGCGTGAACGTAAGTTACTGTTACTATTGACCTGAATATTGCTGTCAATTCCACATTACCCATGGTCATAAGTGTTTCTGCCGTGGCTTCATTACCATTTGGCAGTTCCCAGCGAAGGAAATCGTATCCATCGCGTGTAGGTGTCGGCAAAGTACCAAAATTGGCATCTTCACGTACACGCATTGGGTCATGTGTGCTGCCGCCATTTGTATTAAAGCTTATTTCGCCTTCCCACTGGGCAAATACTGTGCCGGATGAACCAACAGGAATTGTTGATCCAAATACTGCACCTGTTCCGTTTGCATTTCTATTCCATTCTACAAAATGCCAGTCTGTACGGCTTGGGTTACCCGGGAAGTTGAGTAAAGGCAGCTCCAAATAAGGAACTACACGGTTAGCATCCGCCATCGGGTTGTTTAGCACACCACCATTGGGATCGAACATAAGGTTACCGCTCCACATTGCATAAAGAGTTAATGGCTCTATAAATGTGTGGCTGTTGTTTACCCAATCTCCTTGCCCGTTTGCTTGAGTGTTCCAGCCACGAAAGCCATTGCCCGGCCATACCGGTGCAAGGGGACCACCTAAAGCAGGAAAGTTTGGTACTGATTGCCCCAATACAAGACCTTCTCTTACTCTATCTTCTCCCCAAACTACTTCGTCTCCCGCAAGACCAACATCAAATACCAGTCCGTCTGACCATATAGCATATATAGTTTGATTACCAAAGATATTTGTATTTTCGGTAAACGACTCGCCAGATCCATCTGCGGCAAAGTTCCAGCCGACAAACACCTGACCGACAGGATTAATATTTGGTGACTGTATAAAGTTAGGATTCTGACTTGAAAGGAAGACATAACTACCGCTTACACTTACAAGTGACCCAGCAGTTGGGTTTGGTCGCATTACTCTAAAAGGTTGAATCCGATTATCTGCAAAAGACGAGTTGACAGTAGCCCAGCTTTCGCCTGATATTGTATTTACAGAACCACCGAAAGATGTTTGATTGTTGTTAAATGTTATTCGGCTAGCCCAGGCACTATACAGGTCAATCGGACCCGGACCGGATACTACGGTATCTACATGGAATAGATCGCCATGTGCATCTCGTTCTGTGGTAAATATACCTGTGCTGGCAGAGGTAGTGGCTGTGCCTGCAGCTATACCAGCTATATTGCTTCCACGATGGCGATCGAAATCAGTAATTCTGTGAAAACCAACACGGGTACCACCAGTGACACCTGGTGTAAGGTTGGTATGTACATGGTCGCTATTGCGAAAAACGTTCGCAGTACCGTTCACACCTGTTGATCTGCTCATTATTTGTATCTGTTGCCTGAATGTATATCCTGCTGCAATATATCTAACGGCTCCTGGTGTGCTGCCAGCATCTACGTCGTTTACTCCTGTCGGTGCATCATGCCATAGATTAACAATCACAGCCGGTACCCATCTTGCATAGTACGTTGCATCAGCCGTATATTGCGTGTGCCAAATCCACATGTCGTCTAATAAGCCATCGTTGATCGTATGGCCTGTCACATTTTGTGTGGGGAACCAGCCCATAAATACATAACCCGGCTTGCTCGGGATTGGTGGCGTACGGTGGATTGTACGATATTCCGGTTCGCTCCAGGAAAGGCGTAAAGAGATAGGGTTTGGCACCCTCACCATGCTTGTAGCACCATCCTGGAATGTTCCGCCATTTGCCTCAAATGTTATTTCTGTCGTCGAATGCACTTCCCATGCAGCAAATACGATCATACTGTTGTGAATAGGAGAATTTTCGTCAAATATTACCGGTACAGGGTTTGATGGATCTACCCCGTTGGCAATAAGGATAGCATTCGGTGCTACTGTGTTTAGTATGAAAGGATGATCTATAGTCCCCGCTCCATATGGGTTAGGGATTTGTGGCTGCTCATTAATCCAATCTACTCCATCAACTCTTAAAAATGGAACAGTATACCAGCCTAAAAATGTTCTGCCTTCTACAACAGGATCCGATGGCATTGTGAGGAGGTCTATTCCATTGTGGGTACCCGGGTTGATTGGCATCATGGCGTGATTTGCAACGTTGCCCCCGGCATCTGCCACTCTAATGCTTACCTGATTGTAATTGTAAAAAGCTCCTGAACCCGGTTGGGTAGGACGTGGGTTTTCATGAAAATGAACACGGTGCATCCAGTTTGCGTAAAGTTCTACTATATACATACCTGAAACAGGATCATATACTGCCCAATCCTCAAACAGCGTATTTAGCGTAGCATTATTAGGTGCAGCAGGTACTCTAAATGGTGCATAACCCTGCCCATTTGGTAGTGTAAACCACTCTTCCCAAGCTATGTTATTTGGCTGAGCACTGGTCGTTAAACTGTTTGGATCAAGACCTTGATGACGGCTGTTAGGTCCTTCCATTAGATTGTGCGTTCTAAGTTGGGGTGATGCCGGATTGCCATTTACTACGCGGTTCAAATAATATGGCGAACCCGCAGATGCAGAAAGAGACCTGATCGTACCATCTTCTGAAATGGCAAAATAATAATGGGCACGCCTTGGCGGTGCATTTACGCCACCGGCCTGTACACCACCAGTAATATTGAGTCTTACTAACATAGTTGAAAACTCTATCGATGCTTCTGTCCATCTTGGGAAAAGGACTCTTACCTCTGTTACTGTGGTGTTCTCGGTAAACCGTTGCCCCGGACCTGGTGGCGTATCTACAATTTCACCCGGGTATGCTTGGTCAAACCAGCCCAAGAAAGTATGCCCAGGTCTGTTGGCAGGTGCACCGGGTATGGTTATGCCATTGTCTTCAAGACTGCTGTTTAGCGGAATAGTTAAGTTAACAGGACTGCCCGGCAGATATATACTTGATGAAAATACTACTGCCACATTCCATGTTGCGGTAAGGGTTATTGTTTCTGTTATAACTGTTGCTCCACCGGGGGCAGTCCACCCGCCAAATGATGCACCTGACCCGGCAGGGGCTTCCCATGCAGAGCCAAGCATAGTACTGGTGATGTCTGCTATTGGGGTACCTTCCGCTAAGTACGCATACCCTGGAAAGCCAACATTAGCCTCCCAAGTACCGCCAGCAAGGTCGAAATCTACCCTTATACTACCCAGTGGTACTGGTGTAATGTATCCCTGTGTGTAATCATCGCCTTTCAGCATTGGGACTTCTTGCTCTTCTTCAGGCTCGTATTTATATCCGTAGCCTTCGTACTCATTATTTCCATACTCATAACCGGCATACTCGCCATTTTCGGTTTTTTCTCGAATCACTTCGTCATTTGAGTACTCTTCTGTCACAAAGACATTTTGGTTTACGTCAAGTACTTCTTCTGCTCCCACTTCACTTGCCAAAACAGCAGCCGGAGCAAATATGCTAAAGAGCATAAAGAATACCACCAGTATGCTTATAATTTTCTTCAGCAAACTCTTCTTCGCTTTTGGTCTTTTGTCTAGTTTGTTTTGATTCATATTAGCATCTCCTTTTCTAAAATTTTGTCATATATATAAACCCTGCTAAGGAGTTATTTTAGATGTGTATTATCTATATATCCAATCTCTAAGATCTATTGTGTGTGTAGGTCTTTGTCTGTTATGAAAATGCTCAAACCTAATACGAATGGGACTGTTATCTTCATATATACCTACGCCAACCATAATTTCCCCACTACCTTCGTTTAGTACATAAAAGCTGTACTGTTTTTCTAGAGTACTTCTTATTTCACTCACAAGAACAAAGCCATAGCTGGTAATAATGTTGTTGATGTCCCTGTAGGTAATTGCACCTGCAAGTGCTGCTAAAACCTCCCTTGTCCTGTCGACAGTTTCCGGTTCTGTTTCCGATAGTAAAGGTTCTTCCACTTGTGGGGGCTGCGGTGGCGGAATAACTACTTCAGGCTCTGTCATTTCAGGCCTTGTAGTTTCAGGTTCGACAGTTTCATATACTTGATAATTTTCATATATGTTGTACCCTGAATTGTTTGGTATGTATAATTGTTCTTCTTCCCCACTTCCCTCTATTGGATTTTCGAACTCCAATATTGCTACTTGAGTAAGTGCAACTGCAGCTGTAGCCGGTTCCGGTATTTCCATTTCCTCTGTATTTTGCCACAGAGTTAAGTATGCTGTTACAAAAACAGCTCCGGCAACTATCACACATGCCGCAGTGATAGCAACAGTATTTGTTACAGTTGCAGCAGTCGTTGTTTCGGTTATTTTTCCGGCAGTGCCCAGGGCCCCTGCTGTGCCTATCCCAACACATTCTGCTGCAAAGGCTTCTCCTTCTGCAAGAAGTATAGCCGTAAGCGTTACACCTGCTCCTGTCACGTACTTACCGGTTTTTGTCTGTCCTTCTATTTTGCTTTTGATTGTATTTCTAGCCACGTACAATATTTTGCGTATATTTACACTTGAACAGTTATTTAGCTTTGCTATTTCTTCGGTGTTAATACCTGCGTAATAGTATAGGTAAATCATCTCTCGCTGCTTTGGTGGCAGGCCGCTTATTATCCGTAAAAACTCAGCTTGCCGCTCTTTGTTTTTTAGATATTCCTCCGGTAAAAAATCCTCTTTAGTTTCCATGCTTTCCGGTATATCATCCAATCCTGAACAGGAAAGGTTGTCAATTTGATTTTTTTTGTTCTTATGGTAACAGCCATCTACAGCAATTTTACGCAATAGTGCTAAAAATGTATCACCTCTTAGCTCATTAGCTTTTTTAAAGGCTGCCATAAATGTATCCTGTACAACTTCTTCTATATCTTCTTTGTTGTAGCACAATTTAGAACATAAAAAGGCTATATGCCTATAGCATCGCTTATAAATTTCTTCAAATGCCTCTTGGTCACCATTTTTAAATTTTACTAGTAAGGTGTTTAATTCATTTTTATCTTTTTTTATCTTTCACACCACCAATCTGTACCTGTTATCTAAGTTTGCTAAACAAAAAATCAATGAAAATGCATAAGTTTTAAACCACATTTTCCTCTATTTCAAACATTTCTTGGATGGATACAAAGTCGGTTACATCGTATGGTACTGCTTTTTTAAAAACATTTAATTTGAATGATAGTCTTTCGTAATATAATAGCAATGTGCTCATAACATACCATCTTGGCATTTCTGTCAAATCCGCAATTTTATTAATATCTAGTTCTGCAAGACAGTATAGATAGATAATAATTTTTTCTTCATAGTTAAACTCTTCAATGGTTAAGCATAATACTTGGTTAATTTGTGTATCTGCTATAAAGGCTCTTGGTATTTTTTGTATTGCTATTTGCTGCAATAAGCATTTTCTATGTTCAGGCTGCCTTATCTTTCGTGGCATAATATCTCCATCCCATCTTTATTATATTTAGATGTTATTTTTTTATAATTTTTCTATCTAAATATAGATCGTGCTAAAGTTTCAAAACCGTTGTCTTATTTTTAAAAAAATTTTTATTTATTTAAAAAATCACAAATCATTCCTCATTTAATCAAAATTTTGACCCGTTGAGGCCTATAAGCGTATTAGAAAAAGCCCTTAAAGTAATTCCAGCAGGATTATTTTAAGGGTTTTTTGGTTTTCTTATGTTACCTTATAGGCCTATATTGATTTACAGGAACTACTCTGGCTATATACACATGATTTGTCAGTACTCTCCCATGAGGTATAAAATATTCCGTGTTAAAACTGATCCCACCGGTTGACCCCTGGCTAGACCAATATGTGAAGCCGGTTATCCTGCCACATCCATCTCTTACCCATTCTATAAACACACCAATATGACCCGTATAGTTATTCCTGGAAAACTGTATAAAATCACCGGCTCTAGTATCCTCCAGATTTGTAATACCTCTGCCTATTCCGTATCTCTCTACAGCCACTACACAACTGCTATTCCCTGCTCCAAATGCTTTGTACCATAAAAGGACAAAATCAAACAGCTCGTCCCAGGTCATTCCATTGAAATTATTGGGATCTAAACCCAGCCCTTTATTCCTTTCCTGCATTGCCTTAAAAAACACCTCAAAAGTAATTCCGGTACAATGACTTGCCCTATTACCCGATGGATGAGCTCTTAGCAGCAATCTACCCTGGTAATACAGATTAGTGGTTACACCATTATAGTTCTGGTAATCGTTATTGAGTAAGTATGGAAACACTCCGGGTCCAATTTCATATCTGGTTATTACATCCAATACATATGAATTAAGATATCCAGCCAAATTATTGTTAGGATTTCCCCTGCTTTGCCCTGACCTGTGTACAATCTGCTCTTGATTCTGCTCTAGTTCCTGCCTTACCTCAACTTGTTGCTCTATATTTTCACTAGAACTCTCTTCTCTTAATTCGCCAACATTTTGATAATTTTCATCATCTTCGTTAGCAACTATTTCTTCTGGAGCGTAGCTTTCTGGCATCAGCTCGCCCAAGTCTTGGACTTCTATGGATACATCATCAATTAAACTTCCAGGTTCTATCTCATCTTCTGCTATACAAGAACCAGACACTTCCTCCGCTATCTCCTCAACTCTTTCTTGTATTGCATATACTGTAACAAGACTTATACATACAAAAAATATCAAGCCAAATGCCAAGAGAAAATTCTTTCGTTTTATTTTCTCAAACTTAATTGCCATATCTCTCCCCCCAGTTGAACAAGCTTGCTTGTCCCACGGTCAATTATACTAGAGATAAGGCAAATTTTTATTAGTAATCTTATCCAGTCCACTTGTACATAAATTTAATGCAAGCCAAACAAAGGGATATCAGTGCTCAGAGGATTTTCAAGGGGAATTAGGTAAAAGAAGGGAATAAAGTATAATAATCTAAAAATGATTGCCGAACTAGCAATAGTACGATAATATTGATACTATACAAATCATAAAAGCAGGTGATACTCATGTCTATATATGAAGCCATATACATTTCCCCAGTTGGACCCATAAGAATTACAGGTAATGATGCCGGAATTCTATCAATTGATATTGTAGAAGAAGGCGAAGCTTCAAAGGATATTCCCCAATGCTTTGTAGAGTGCTTTAAGCAACTGGATCAATATTTTAAGGGACAGCGTAAAGAGTTCTCTCTAAATCTTATTATTACAGGTACAGCTTTTCAAAAAAAAGTATATGAACAGCTTGCTCTGATACCTTATGGGAAAACCGTTTCTTATAAAGATATTGCCATAGCAGTTGGTAATGAAAAAGCAGTTCGGGCTGTAGGTGGTGCAAATAATAAAAACAACCATTCTATAGTTATTCCCTGCCACCGTGTCATAGGAAGTAATGGAAGTTTAGTAGGTTATGCTTCCGGTGTACAGAGAAAAGAATGGCTCTTGGAGCATGAACGCCAAGGAGATCGTGCATAATAGCAGCATACATGCTAAAAAACATACAGAAAATGAAAACTAAAGGAGCTTAGTATGAATTACATAAAAGTATTTGGTGTTTTAATGATTATAGTGCTTTGCATTGCAATGATTATTGCCGGGGCATTTACAATATTTACGACCTACATCAATGAAAATGATACCCACTCCTTGCTGGAATTTCCTCTACTAATAAGTGAAAATGACACACGCACCTTGGCAGAGCAAGGAGATGCGTATGCACAGGCCCAATTAGGTTACATGTACCTGCATGGTGAAGATACCCCACAAAGTTATGAACAAGCAGCCTATTGGTTTCGCTTGGCAGCAGAACAAGATCATACCTGGGCACAGACTAACCTGGGTTTTATGTACTACATGGGAGAAGGGGTTCCTCAAAATTACGAGCAATCAGTATATTGGTATCGCTTAGCAGCAAGACAGGGCTATGCAAGGGCACAGGCTAACTTAGGCTTTATGTATGCACATGGCCTGGGTGCTCCTCAAAGTTATGAACAAGCAGCTTACTGGTATCGTTTGGCATCAGAACAAGGCCATACATGGGCACAGACTAATCTAGGTTTTATGCACTACATAGGTCAGGGAGTTCCTCAAGATTATGTGCAAGCAGTTTATTGGTATCGCATAGCAGCAGAACAGGGCTACGCAAGGGCACAGCATAACCTAGGCTTTATGTATGAGCATGGTCTGGGCGTTCCCCAGGACTATGGACAAGCCGAATATTGGTATCACTTGTCAACCAATTAAACGAATTAAAATATGTTAAGATTTCTATATTCTTGTAATAAAACAGAGACTATATACACTAAATAGCCGAAAGGGGAGTAGCAATGACATCTGCACCGGGAAAAACATATTTATTAGTAATAGGAGTGTTCTACATTGCTTTTGGTGGCATAAGTATTGCACTTTCATTCAATGGATTGCTCAATGCTGGCACTTGGGATATAACACAACCTACAGCAAGTGGTATATCGTGGAATGTATATTATATAATTTTGCTAATTGGATCATTACTCCGTATCACTGCCGGAGCTATGGGAGTAATGTACCGCACACGCTTGGAAAAGTCAGCATTATTATTGACAATCGGCATAATATGCTTTGGATATGCTATCTTATATATGGTTTCAAGTAGTATGATTATTTACGGAGGCTTGGTTGATGGGCTGGGAGCTAGTCTGCTTATAGGATTATTTGTTCCTGCGTTATACGTATTCGGTGCACATAAAAACCTTACAGAGTATAAATCACAATCATCTAAATAAGTATAGAGAAATACGCAAAAAAATAAGTGTGTAAATGCAAAAGGAGTTGGCTTCCATTCGCCAACTCCTTTTATTTTCCGACTTCTGATTTCCGGCTTCTGACCGCTGTTACCGACCTCTGTTACCCTTTAGGCTTAAATATAAGGGCAGCTATAAAACCAAAGATAATAGCAGCTGATATACCTGCACTGGTTACTTCAAATATCCCTGTCAGAACTCCAACTGCCCCATGCATTTCAATTTCTGCCAAGGCACCTTTAACCAGGGAATTGCCAAAGCTGCTGATAGGCACGGAAGCTCCTGCACCTGCAAATTCAATTAGCGGCTCATAAAGACCCAAACCGCCTAATACAGCCCCGGCAACTACCAAAGTACACATGGTATGTGCCGGAGTTAATTTTAATACATCCATCATTAACTGGCCGATGACACAAATACCCCCACCAACCAAGAAAGCAATCAAGAACTTTTCCATGATTTATCTCCCTTTCCTACTCTATTTCGACATTGGGTACCTCTAAAAGCTAAAAAACCTTCCCCCTTCACAACTTCCTTGAAACTATACATAGTAACAATTAATATTAAGTACCTTAGCATAGTTAGTCACTAAAATTCCAATTATTGTATTTGTTTTGCAAGGTTTTTCTAAGGTAAATCTTTGTGGGAAGGTTTTAAGGGTTTTTAGAGGTACCCAATTCTAGGCCTATCTGTGCGGGCGGTTAATAACCGCCCCCTACGCTTCTATTGATACTGCATGTGCAATACAAGGTATAGTCTCTTTCTGCTGATATGACAGCGGCGACAATAATGCTCCTGTCGCAACTACCAGTATCCTTTTTAGTTCACCCTTTTTCAATCTATTCATAAAGTGCCCAAAGGTAACAGTCGCCGAACATGCACACCCACTTCCTCCGGCAAAAGTCGGCTGGTCCTCTTTATAAATCATGATTCCGCAATCGGTAAATATCTCCTCAGGAATATGCATACCATGCTTTTTTAATAAATCTCCGGCTATTGCATGGCCTACTTTACCAAGATCTCCTGTTGCAATGACATCATAATAAGTCGGGTCAATGCCCATATCTCTAAAGTGGGCTTGAATCGTATCAACTGCCGCCGGTGCCATGGCAGCACCCATGTTAAATGGATCTGAAATACCCATATCAACAACTCTCCCAACAGTAGCAGCTATTATCCGCGGCCCCTCCCCTCGCTCAGCTACCAAAGCTGCACCTGCACCTGTAACAGTCCATTGAGCTGTTGGAGGCTTTTGAGATCCATATTCAGTAGGATATCTAAACTGCTTTTCCACTGAGCCATTATGGCTAGAGCAGGCAGCCAAAGCATTTTTACCGGCTTTGCTGTTAACTATAAGAGCAGCAATTGCCAGGCTTTCCATTGAGCTGGAACATGCCCCAAATACGCCCAAAAAAGGTGCACCCAAGGTCCTAGCTGTAAAACTGCTGGAAATTATCTGATTCATAAGGTCACCACTTATGAAAAACTGCACATCTTCTTTTTTCATACCAGCTTTATCAATAGCTATTTCACATGCCTGCTCCAATAATTTTTTCTCTGCTTTTTCAAAACTTTTCTGTCCCAACCACATATCCCCATGGCAAATATCAAAATCATCACCCAATGTTCCATTTGCTTCAAAGGGTCCTCCCACTGCTGCCGAGCCTATTATTACCGGCTGTGAATCAAAAAACCAAGTTTGATGATCTTTTTGCATTTTTTACACTCCACCTAATTTTTGAATTATCAACGAAATAATTGCTATCACAAATGCTGAAAAAACACCATAAACAATTACCGGACCTGCCACTTTAAACATATTAGTTCCAACGCCCAGGACAAATCCCTCACTTCGATGTTCTATAGCTGCTGATGATACAGCATTGGCAAAACCGGTGACGGGCACAGCTGTCCCTGCACCTGCCCATTGAGCAATACGGTCATATACTCCAAAGCCGGTCAGCAATACAGCAATAATGATTAAGGTTGCCACTGTCGGATTACCTGCTGTAACCTTTGTAAAATTAAAGTAGGTCATATACATCCACATTAGACCTTGACCAAAGGTACAAATTAATCCACCAACTATAAATGCCTTAATTGAATTCATCAACACAGGCCGTTTAAGTTCCCTATCCTTGGCAAATTTTTTATAATCTTGCTGGGTAAGGGTTAAATTTTTGTTTTTTAAATTTGACACCTGTTTCTTCACCTTCTATTCCATAGGCTTGTCAGTATTTATATCCCACTCAACGAATAAGATACGGTTCCAGTTTCTCCTTTAAACTCTGTACCTTTTGTGCATTTTCCATATACATAGCTTTAGCTTCATAATCCAGCGTATCCTGTGTATAACATAATAAGTCCACATGAACTTTTTCTAAATTTGCATAAACCAACTCTTTTACCTTAGGTGTGGGAATTCGCATGGCATCATCAAAAGTATCTATATATAACTCACCCACAGTATCTATTTGAGCAATAAAGACATTATCCAAAGATATGCCCTTACTTTCCAATTGGGTTTTCAACCAGCCTCTATTTAAGCCCATATTGGCAAGTGGTTCCTCCATTATATTGCCATCCAAAACTACTGTCTGGGACTCAGTTTGGGGTGCTATTTTCCTTCCAAGATCATGGGATGTAAGAGGTTTTCTGTCTGACTTAAACATGACATTTATATCTCCCGTTGTTTCCATCACGGCAAATTCCACGTCTGCTACATTAAAAGCATTTTTTGACCTTAAACCTCTTATTAAATCTTCACCTGTAAGTCTGGTTTGCATAAGGCTTTCTTCCATAATCTTGCCCTGCTTGACCAAAATTGTTTCCTTGCCATTGACTACATCATGAACCATCTTGCTTTTTAGTGACAGATACTCCAGAGCAATTGGCAGGCCAACCCACACAGCAAGAGCAATAATGCCAAAGGCTGCATCTATTAAATTTAAGACCAACACAGCAGCAATAATAGCAATTACTATGTAGTTAACAAATTGGAAAGCTGTCATTCTTGAAGGCTGCCTTTTACCCATCAGCCTGACTACTCCAAAAATCACAGCAAATATTATTATGGCTCTTAGTAAAATTTCTATCCATTCCTGCATCACATAACCCTCACTTTTATCGCTCGTCACTTGTCAGTCATCGGAAATATTGTAGTTTCCGTTTAGTATCCTTTATATTGTGGTTCTTCAAATTCCAATGTTTGTATCCTTGCTTCCAAACCCTTAATAATCTCCTCCGAAATATGTACAGCTTCTTTAAAAATCTCTCGTGTTTCTTTTTCTTCAGTTTGTACTGCATAAATATCTAAAGTTCCTTTAATGCCTTTTAAAGTAACCAATGTTTGTTTTACATTAGAAATTACAGTCATCAAAATTCCTCCTTGCTAAAATATTATTCCTAAAAAAACCTAATCTAATTCCTCAAAATTAACTAATCAAAATTTTATAAGCTTCTTTAGCACATGTTTTTCATCCTGATTTTTAATGGAAATGTTTCCATATCTATGGTATATTTAGAGTTGCTTATTTTTGAAAACAATAGGGGGAATGTCCAAATGAAAAAATACGCAAAAATATTTTGTCTTTTAACAATCATTGCAATGCTTATAGTATCTACCGGATGTAGCGGTGAAAGAGATATCCGCAGTTTGGCAGAAGACGGAGATGCATGGGCACAAAATGAACTGGCTTCTATCTACCTAGAAGGAGAAGATGTTCCTCAGGATTATGTACAGGCAGCATACTGGTTTCGCTCAGCGGCTGAACAGGGATTCAAAACAGCTCAATATAATTTAGCCAGGATGTACTTTAACGGTCAAGGCGTTCGCCAAGATCATGTACAAGCGACATATTGGTTGCAATTAGCAGCTGAACAGGGACTTCCAGAGGCACAAAATAATTTAGGCACTATGTATAGGTTTGGTATGGGTCTTCCTCAAAATTATGAGCAAGCAATATATTGGTATCATCTAGCAGCAGAGCAAGGACATCAAAGGGCACAGTATAATTTGCACACTATGAATGATCCTGGCTTAGAAGCATTTCGGAATATCTCTTCAGCAGAGTAAGTATTTCTACTCTATGACATATTTAGAGTTGTTTATCTTCTAAAATAAAAGTACATAAATGCCCTGGATATTATGAGAATATAATCTCATAATACCCAGGGCATTATTATTACTTCTTATTATTACTCAAAAAAACGTAAGCTGTTTATCACCATAACCTGCTTTGTATTGACGTGTTATGGTTTTCATATCATAGGGCAACCCAAGTCGTTCACACTCTGCTGTAAATATACCCCAAAGTTTTCTTGCATTGAATGATGAACACTGATATCGGTCGCCATATCGTTTAATATACTTTTCCTTTATTTGCGGAAACAACTTATCAAGCTGTTCATAGTAATATTCACGATTTCCTTGTCTAAGGGTCATACCCAAAGCAGGATATACAAATCGAGCCCCAACTTCCTTTGCTCTGCGTATAATTGTTATAATATTTTCTTCGGTGTCATTGATAAAAGGCAAGATAGGCATCATCAGGACACCACAGTAAATATCTTTTTCAGCCAATATCCTCAGAGCTTCAAATCTTTCTGAAGTACTGGACACATGAGGCTCTATTTTTTTACATAGTTCATCATCTGCTGTAGTGATAGTGATTTTTACAATGGTTGGCGAATGAGTCTTAATATCTTGTAATATATCTACATCACGGGTTATTAAGGCAGATTTTGTGTCAATAGCCACTCCAAAGCCAAAGGCATTTATGAGTTCTAAGGCATGACGTGTAAGCTTTAACTTCTCTTCCAACGGGTTATATGGATCACTCATTGCACCGGTAGCAATTACTCCGGTTTTGACCTTTCGCCTTAACTCATCACGTATGATTTGTAAGGCATTTTCCTTTGCTTTAACTGTATCAAAGTCTTTATTGTTATAGCAATCGCTTCGGCTGTCACAGTAAATGCAGCCGTGTGAACAACCACGATAAATATTCATATTGTATTCCGCACCAAACCAGAAAGCAGGCTTTTTTACCCTATTTACAATGGTTTTGGCAGGTATAGTAGGGACATTTTCCATAAACATGGCCTCCCAGGCGTACATTTCATTTAATTGCACACATTACAGGGCGGTCACATAGAACCGCCCCTACAGTCATATATAAATAATAAGTTTTGATGTTTTAAAGCTTCTGCTCAATTTTAGACCAACTGTCACGTAAAGAAACTATCCTGTTAAAAACTAGCTTTTCGCCTACACTGTCTTTATCAGCACAGAAATAACCCTGTCTTAGGAATTGATATTTATCTCCAGGTTTGGCTTCTTTTAAGCTGGGCTCTACAAAACAGTTAGACAGCTTTTCTAAGGAAGCGGGATTTAAGTTTTGGATAAAGTCTTTCTCCCCTTCTCCCTCTGAATCACTTGTATCATCATCTGCAATAAGATAGTCATAAAGACGCACTTCTGCTTCTAACGCATGTTCAGCGGATACCCAATGCAAGGTTCCTTTGATTTTTTTACCACTTGTATCTTCTCCACTTTTTGAAGTAGGGTCATAGGTACAATGAACTTCGATAATTTCTCCATTTTCATCTTTAATAATATCCTCACACTTAATAATATAAGCATGCTTTAACCTCACCTCTTGGCCTGGAGCAAGACGGAAATATTTTTTAGGTGGATCTTCTCTAAAATCATCTTGCTCAATGTATATTACACTAGAAAAAGGGATTTTTCTTGAGCCCATTTCAGGCTTTTCCGGATTGATTTCAGCATTAAGCTCTTCAACTTTTCCCTCAGGGTAGTTTGTAATAACCACTTTTAAAGGTTTAAGAACTGCCATTGCCCTTGATGCTTTATAATTTAAGTCCTCTCTGATGCAATACTCAAGCATTGCCACATCAACCATACTGTTGCCTTTTGCAATACCAATCTGGTCACAAAAGTTTCTAATAGCTTCCGGAGTATATCCCCTTCTCCTTAATCCGGAAATGGTTGGCATCCTAGGATCATCCCATCCGTCTACATAACCTTCTTCTACCAACTGCCTCAAGTAACGCTTGCTCATAATTGTATTGGTCATATTTAGCCTGGCAAATTCAATCTGCTGTGGTCGGCTTTTAAAATACTCACATCCTGCCAGGGAATCCAAAGTCCAATCATACAAAGGCCTATGATCTTCGAATTCCAATGTACAAATCGAGTGGGTTATCCCCTCAATAGCATCAGATATGGGATGAGCATAGTCATACATTGGATATATGCACCACTTATCCCCTGTCCTGTGATGGGTAAACCTTAATATTCTATATAATACAGGGTCACGCATATTGAGGTTGGGTGATGCCATATCAATCTTGGCTCGCAGCACTCGAGAACCATCTGCAAATTCTCCTGCTCTCATGGCTTTAAAAAGCTGTAGATTCTCCTCAACTGTTCTATTTCGATATGGACTATCTTTACCAGGCTGGGTAAGGGTACCACGATATTCCCGCATCTCTTCTGCATTTAAATCGCAAACAAATGCTTTTCCAGCTTCAATAAGCAGGACTGCACATTGGTAAAGCTCTTCAAAATAGTCAGATGCATAAAACATCCTATCTTCCCAGTCAAATCCCAACCATTTTACATCTTCAATAATTGAATCAACAAATTCCACATCCTCTTTACTGGGATTTGTATCATCAAATCTTAAGTTGCATTTTCCTCCATTAGTTGCTGCAATTCCAAAATTCAAGCAGATGGACTTGGCATGTCCTATATGTAAATATCCATTTGGCTCAGGTGGAAATCTGGTATGAACACTTCCACCGTATTTGTTGGTCTTCATATCTTCATTTATGATATTTTGAATAAAGTTAGATGACATATCTTAAACTTCCTCCTTAACAGACATTTATTTATTTTGCTCTTCATCCAGATCTATTCCAACCATTTTCATTAAATATATTGCATTTCTGGTGGTGGATACTCCGGAACGCAGGGTATAGTCAAAAGAAATTTCTCCATCATGATAATGCTCTTGAAAATTAAAGTTTTTAATACCGAGATTTTCTTCATATTCCATATGACCCAATTCAAGATCATGGGTAGATACCAAACCGAAAGCTCTCTCTTTGCTCAATTTCTTCAAGAGAATTTTAGCCCCGGTATTTCTATCTGCAGAGTTTGTACCCTTAAAGATCTCATCCAGCAACACCAAAATCTGGGTACCTTCTTTGGCCGCCCTTTCTGCCGCTTTTATAATGTTAGATATCCTTAAAAGCTCTGCATAAAAAGAAGACAGGTTCTTTTCAAGGTTATCTTTAGTCCTCATACTGGTATGAATCTCCATAAAAGAGTAACGAAAAGCTTCTGCACACACAGGTGCACCCGAATAAGCCAATACCATGTTAATGCCAACACTTCTTAACAATGTGCTTTTCCCTGACATGTTGGAGCCCGTTATTATCAGTAGTGATTGGGAGTTATCAACTGTCAGATCGTTACTTACTCTCCCTTTGGTTATTAATGGATGACCCATTTCTTTAGCCCATAGCCCTGGCTGGTCTTCCACAATAGCAGGGAATACCCATTTGGGATTATCATGCCTTATGTTAGATAAGCTGGATAATGCTTCTGCTTCGGCCAACACCTTAAACCACTGACGCAAATTTGCTCCTGAATTATTCTTCCACTTTTCAAGCTTTATAATGTTTTGATAATCCCCTAATAACAGGATATTAATAGCTATATAAAACATATTGTTTCTATTATTAATCGCATCAACAATTCTTTCTAAGCCCATGATTTGTGAATAGGCATCCTTACCACCTTTACTCTTAAGGTGTTTTTGGAGGTCTTGCAGATGCTCTGTTTTAAATGCTTCATTTTCAAAAGTAGTGAAAAGTTTACTATAAACCCTTAGATTGCCTCTATATTTATAAGCCATTTCAAAAACCTCTGCTCTTTCATTTCTCCGGTACAAAAGCAGAAGGATATGTATAGCAACTGCAGTTACAGGTATATAAGGAGAAATTATGTTAAAAGAGCTTAACGCAACAAGAGCTATGGTTATAAAAGGCAGTATTTTAAACACTGCAATAAGATAATTTTTCAAGTAAAAATCATTGCTTGTTTCTGCCCAGGTACATAAATCTTCCGGATCATGCATTTTTCCTGAAGCCATAAGCCCTTCAGCAAAAAACTTCTGCCTCCAGTCTAATTTTCCGGCAAGTTCATCAAGTGCCTGTTGTCTGGCATATATCTGATCTTTGTCGTTAATTGGACTTGCCAGGATTTCTGCCAATCTCTCTCTACCCCAAAAGGTACTTGCAAAATTAGTCCATTGAAATAAAGAGCCCTGTCCAAAAATATCTAAATCTTGGGTATAGCTATGATCATCATCAATGAATTCTTGTCCTTTATCTTCAAACTCTGTCCATCTTCCTTCCAAACGCTCTATAGCATTTTCATTTACTAAAACCATGGTTACATAAAATTTATGTTTATGTTTGGCATCATGATGCACTTTAATCAAATATACAAACAATATTGCTGCCACAGCAAAAATTGCTGCTGCCGGATAGTAGTTTTGTATCCAATATAAATAACCTGCAAGCCCTGCTCCGACACTAAAAACTAAAAACCTTATATGGCTAATAGAATTTACCGTTTTTTTCTGATTTTTAGCCTGTTCAGTATATTTATTTCTTCGATTAATATACAGTTCTTTAAGTTCCAAATATTTGTCCTCCAGGTTCTTAGTCTTTAGTTTATTTTCGCCAAAAGGATATCTATTCCTTTTAATAGTAACTACAAAATCTATGAATATTATATACCACTTTACCTTACTCTATTGACGTATGCTTAAATTTGGGTATTATTTTATTTTCATTCTTTAATGATTTTATCAAAAAGCTTGTCAATGCTTAATAAAATGAGTTATACTATATTTATATATTGCATATAATATAAAAACGAGTGCCAACGCTCATACGTTGACACTCCGACACGAACCAGCCTAGCGGTTGGTTCACGGTGTTATGTTAAAAACTTTTTCAGAAAATGACCGCTGACCTTTTGCCTAGGGGCGGTTTTTTTCTTTGTCTCTCATCATCGCAATGATTACTAACCCAAAGGTCAGCATTAACATCAAAGCTTCAAATGTTGACATAGGCATCCCTCCTTTCGAAGGTGACACCAACCGCCCTGCTAGTCGTGCTTTTTATATTATAGCCTATCTTCCTAAATTTCTCAATTTTTTTAAGCAACTTTGTATATAATATAAATCCAAAACTCATTTTCAAATTTTATAAAGAATTACATTTTTTACTGTCAAGTTTAGCGGATTTTCGACAAGAAATTTATATAAAGTTATTGATTATGAATATAAATAAAACTGTGTTATACTAGAGTTTGATAAAAAACACTAAAAACTTGTTAGGAGGCTCCTAATGTTTAGCAATTTGGATGAGGTAAAAAAGTACTGCAGCAAAAACGACATTAAAATGATTGACTTTAAGATGATTGATTTATTTGGTCGTTGGCGTCATCTAACTATACCGGTAGAACGGTTTGGCGAGGAAACTATGAGCAGTGGTATTGGCTTTGATGCTTCAAACTATACCTTTGCTCCTGTAGAAAAAAGTGATATGATTTTTATCCCTGATTTAGCCACTGCTTTTCATGACCCTTTTGTAGAAACACCAACCCTTTCTATGATTGGTGATGTTTTTGTAGTTGGCCGTGACAAACCTTTTCGTTTCGAACAAGACCCACGGACAGTTGCTGATAGAGCAGAAGAATACATGAAAAGTACTGAAATTGCAGATGTGATGAAAATCGGTCCGGAATTTGAGTTTTATGTATTTGATCATGTTAGCTATGAGGTCAAGCAAAATACCTGCAGCTTTAAAGTCGATGCTGAACAAGCTGAATGGAACAGCGGCAAAAACTGGATTAGCCCTTATGGACAGGAAATGGGGTTTAATCAAGGCTACAAGGTACCATTAAAAGGCGGCTATCATGCTACCCCTCCCATGGACATGCTTTACGACTTAAGAAGCCAGATGTGTTTACTATTAGAAGAACGTGGTGTTGAGATAAAGTATCATCACCATGAAGTAGGCGGACCGGGTCAGCTTGAAATTGAAGTGGAAAGTGGCCCAATGAAAGAAATGGCTGATAAGACAATGCTCATAAAATATATTATTAAAAATGCTGCCTTTAAAATAGGTAAAAGTGCTACCCTTATGCCAAAACCTCTGCTAGGTGAAGCAGGTAGTGGTATGCACGTACATATGCATCTTTTTAAAGATGGAAACCCTGTTTTCTATGATGAAAAAGGCTATTCAGGGCTGAGTAAAACAGCTATGCACTTTATTGCCGGTCTTATAAAACACGCACCTGCTTTATGTGCTTTAACTAATCCCAGCACTAACTCCTATAAAAGATTAGTTCCCGGCTATGAAGCACCGGTTAATATGTGTTTTGCAACAGCTAACAGAAGTGCTGTAATCAGAATACCTGCTTATGCCAAGACTCCTCACCAAAAACGCTTTGAGATAAGAAGTCCAGATGCCACTTGCAATCCTTATTATGCATACGCAGCTATCTTGATGGCTGGATTGGATGGTGTTGAACAAGAGCTAGACCCGGTTAGATTGGGTTACGGTCCTTATGATATCAACTTATACAACCTACCCAAGGAAGAGCAGAAAAAAATAATGCCCCTACCCAAATCATTGGATGAGGCTCTTGATGCCTTGGAATCTGACTATGAATTCCTATTAAAAGGCAATGTATTCTCTAAACATCTCTTGGAAACCTGGGTAGAGAAAAAGCGTGAAGAAACCAAAAACTTCAACCAAATTCCACACCCGGCTGAATATCAGTTATATTACGATCTATAAAAAACACCAAAAAGCTTGATAGCAGTCAACAGACGATAATATAAAACAGAGGCACGGCTAAAAAATTAGCTGTGCCTCTGTTTCGTTTGGTATAGAACTCGCTTCCTTATGCAATCGCATCCTAATGGTTTAACGCCCATTCCAAATACTTATTTTATAAATTGCCTGCTACATAAGTACCATTATCTGTAAAAGTTATAGTGTAGCGTTCCGTTGTAAAACGTAAAATCAATAATGTCGGATCATCTACTCCGCTCCAATGTGGTCCGCCATCAAAAATCGGAAGCCAGTTTTCTTTTTTGGTTTCAATGTCGGTTAATGCTTCGACTGTGCCAACAAGATTTATTGTATATGCACTGGAATTGATACATACACAGGCTTTGTTGTTTTTGCTGATTCGTTCAGCATAAGGTCTATCAGTAGCCGTATTAAATGTCAGCCATTTTATACCGTCAGCTCTTGTAATGCAAAACGTAGTGGCTGAGGGGTAGCCATTATCATCAATAAGAGAAAGTGCTGCGTAGCCCTCCATGTCACCGGTTTTATACTCTGCTTTCGAATTAATAAGTTCTGCTGCTCTTGTAATAACCTCTTGATTCATTTTTCAACAACCTTTCTGTTTTCTTATTAGCATATCACACCTAACATGACAACAGTGTGTCTACTTTATAAATTTGAACTGCTCGATACTAAGCAAAACAACGCATACAGTGGTATGCTTTTTATCCCGCCTTCAAATCCGAAATTCTTTGCCGACACACGAACAGCGTACTCTGGATTATACAGCGATATATACTGCTTCAAGCTCTTAGACCGCACATTATCCCCAGATTTGCCCTCAAGAGGGATAATATTGCCCCCGGCATCTTGAAACACGAAATCCAACTCTGCTTTGCCGGGACTGCTCCAATAAAACGGTATAAATCCATTTGTTGCAAGGCTTTGGCAGATATAATTCTCCGCAAGCACACCTTTGAAGCCGTCAAAAACCGGCGTACTGTTAAGAACCACACTTGCCGCTACGCCAAACTTTGAGCAAAGAAGCCCTGTGTCCATCATGTACACCTTGAATGATTCATTGTCAGCATAGGCGGTCAAAGGCATTTTACCCTCTTTCACCCTTACGCATTTATGGATGATACCAGCGAATTTCAACCAATCAAGAGGCGTTTCGTACTCATAGGCTCTTGCACCGGATTTTATGACTTTGTATTGGAATTTGCGGTTTTCCTTAGAAAGCTGTGCAGGTATGCTTGCCCACGCCGCCATAATCTTTGTTGTTTCCTGTGGTGTTGCATATTTAGCCATATCAGCAATATAGGCATCGTTTATGTTTTTTTGGGCTGCTAAGACAAAGTTAAAATCTTTTGTACCGATATATTCAAGAACGGCTTGCGGCATACCACCTACAACAAGATAGGTCTTGTATAAATCCATAGCAGTATCATGCAAAGACATTGGCGAGAAGTCGGCATAGGATTCCCTTATAAGCTCGACAAGGGAAGTATTGCCTATTGCCATCAAAAACTCCTCAAAATCAAGGGGATATAACGTAAGCATATCGACTTTTCCCACAGGGAAAGAATACTGCTCACGATTCATTGCCACACCAAGTAAGCTGCCCGCAGCTATGATGTGATACTCCGGTGCATTTTCGCAAAAGTATTTCAAAGAAGTTAAGGCTCTCTCACAAGCCTGAATCTCATCAAAGATTATAAGTGTATCGCCGGGAAAGATGCTTTGCCCCGAATGAACAGACAACTCCCGGATTATCCTTTCCGGTTTCAAGTCGCGATCAAATACAGCCTGAACTTCTCTTGAATCCTCCAAACTGAAATATACAGTGTTTTTGTAATGCTCTCTGCCAAAAGTTAAAGCAGAATAAGTCTTGCCTACTTGCCTCGCACCTGTAATGATAAGTGGCTTACGACGAGAGTTTTCTTTCCAAGCATGTAATTTCCTAATAATTTTACGTTCCATAAAGTGTTATCACCTCACATTTATTATGCCCAATAAATGTGAGAATTACAACAACAAAATTTCAATCCTATCTTTTTTGTGTTCATTGAGAATTTCGGAGGCAGGAAAACCACGGAATAACGAAAAAAACGGACACTTGTAAGGTGTCCGTTAATCATTCTCTTGCTGTGTTTCTTCTTTAGCTTCTTCTTCTTTAGCTTTTTCTTCCTTAGCTTTTGCTATTTTTTCATTTAAGTATTCAATAAATTCCTCTTTATCTCTATCTTCCAGTTTTACGCCAACATCAACATTATAAAACCTGATAATAACATGCTTGCCTTCATCTTTAACCTTCTCTATATCAGCATACTTTACAGTACTAGTTCCTATACGAAGTGTATCTTCATCAAGAGCTATGTTTAAGTTTCTGATTCTCACATATATAGAAGCTAACAGTGCAATAGCAGTTAGTACTATAAGAGCAACAGTCCATGTAGGATGTCCTTCACTTATGGAAATTGACAGACCCAAGTATAGTATAAATAAAACTACTGCACCCAGTACAATATACGTAACTAACCTGCCTTGTGCCCCTTTTTGCCTAATAATTTTCATAGGTAACCTCCCGGATTCATCTGAAATTTGCTATCCATAAATACATGGTCATCCAATATCTTATATATTGCTATTGTAGCATGAACAAATATACGTCCACAATATAGATAAGATAGATAAATAAATAAGTTCTACCTTAATTCCTTAATCATCTTGTCATAATATCCTATTTTTGCAAACTCTTCTTCCCAAAAATCCATATTTCTCATAGAGTCGATATATTCTTGGGAATATCCAAAAGGCAGCCAGTCCTTTTCCTTCTGCTTAAATAACCTCTCTTTATCCTCCGGTTTACGAAAGTCATAAACATCCTCTTTGTTGGCTTTCATGAAAACATCGTCAAACCATCTTTCCATAGCTGCCTCACCATGTTCATGGCACCTTTCATTGAGTTCTTCCAGTACAGATGGGTAACGGTCAAAACCATCTGTTGCAATTGTAACAACATTTTCTTCAGGACCTAGGCCTAGGTATTTAGCCATTTTAATTGCTCCCAAAATATTGCAAATGCCGGATACACCAAATTTACCAATCAAATTTTTAGCAACTTCTTGGGAAATATCGTTTTTAACCAACACGTCTTGCCCATCCTGGATTATCTTCAAGCCTTTAATACAGTCATCATCATGAATTAAGGCTACAAAATCTGTTGTTAGGATATTATGTATAAGAGTACACATTTTATCCCCAATTCCCTCGATTCTATGTTGACCAAATCCACCATTTGCAAGGGTTGAGCATTCATATGGCTCCAATGCAGCTACTTTACACTCCGGAAATGCTTTTTTAATCTGGTCACCGGCAGCTATTGTACCTGCTGATCCCGGTGCCGATACAAAACATGAAATCATGCCATTACCAATATCTTTAACAGCTTCTATAGCCGAGCCTCCTGTTACATATCTATGAAAACGATAATTTGGCAAAAGCTCAAATTGGTCTAATGACTTATTTTTCGGATCTTTTTTTAACTCATTGGTTTTATGTAAAGTTAAGATAACATCCGATTCCGTTCCCGGTGTCAACTCAAGCTTGCCTCCATATCTCTTGATTCTTTCATATCTTTCTTTGCTCATGTTATCCGGCATAATAATCACCGCCTCATATCCCATAAGCTTGCAACTATAAGCAACACCTATACCAAAATTTCCTGTCGATGGTCCTAGTATTGTATGCTCACCAGAGATAATATCTCCATCTATGCAGCCTTCTATCATGGTGGCATATGCAGCTCCCACTTTATGGGAACCTGATGGAAAATATTTTCCAAGCAAAACTACAATATTAGCCTCAACCTCTGTCAATTCCTTAGGCAAGACGATTTTGTTTATTTCATTGCTTTCATTTTTCCAATTAATATTAAAAAGGTTAATTGGATCAAGTTCATCTTGTACTTTTAATGCTTTTTGCCGTATCTCAGGAGAAATGGTTTCCGGATGAAGCATCTCTTCATAGGTTGGACCAAAAGGAATCTGTTGTTTAGACATTAAATATCACTCCTTTCAAGAACGCCTCAGTTTTCTTTTTATATTATACTACTATTTGCGTTTAAATAAAGGAAATGTTTCTTCCCATTTGGCTAAGTACCTCTAATATCCCCGCCAAATAAAGTTTCGTTTTAATCAGCAAAAAATACAGGATATTTAGCAATCTAAAAAACACTCTATTCAGAGTGTTTTTCTTTACCTTGCTTTTGCTCAAGTGCATACGTAGTTAATGCACCACAATACGCACAATAAATATCATCGTCCTTATACTCCCTGCGAAAACACATTGATGTTTTTTCTTCACTACAGCGGTTCTCATCTTTTACAAGTTCTACTCCACATTTTGTACAATAGTTTTCAAGATCCATACATCGCTTATTACACAAAGGGCATTTTTTATACATTAACTACAATACACCTCCATTATATAAACTAAATCTCGCTCTGAGCATCCAAAGAATTCAAATATTCATTGCTAAATATATTATTATTGCTGCTATTATATACAGTATAACCTGCTTTACCTACGTTATCAACAAATAGCCTTATTATATATTAGATATCATATAATAAATTTTACTTTCTTTATCTCTAGTTATGTATTTTCGCACCCTTTAGTCTACTTGCAAAAGCACCATTAACTATTTTTGAAATTTTTCTGCAAATCTTAGCATAAAAATCTTGTCTACTTGCACAAAATCTATAAAATTTCTATGCTTTTATCACCTGGCTTAACATTTCCTCCACATAAGCGGGTAAAGCAAAAGCTCCCTCATGCAACTTAGTTGTATAATATTTGGTTTTTATACCCAAAGCCTGCCATTCGGCAGATCGTAAATCCTTTATGGGATGATATTTTTTTGAGGCAAAACCCCATAACCAAGACCCTGACGGATACGTGGGAATATGTGCCTGGTAAATACGACTTAATGGAAATGTATTTGCCACATGTTTGTGTGCTCGTTGCATTGCCAATGCATTTTCGTCATAGAAAGCACTTTCCTGCTGATTAACTAATATACCGTCTGACTTCAAAGCCTTGTAACAGCTGCCATAAAATTCTCGTGTGAACAGATCTTCACCCGGTCCAAAAGGATTGGTAGAATCAACAATGATTATATCGTATTCATCTTCTCGCCCACGTACAAATTTAAGACCATCTTGATAATGAATATGCACACGCTCATCATCAAGCTTACCTGCCACAAAAGGCAAAAACTCACGACATACCTCGACTACCAACGGATCCAGCTCAACTAAATCAATATGCTTAATACTGTTATAACGTACCAGTTCACGAACCACACCGCCATCCCCTGCACCAATCACCAAGACACGTTCAGCCTTGGGATGCACAGCCATTGGTACGTGGCTAATCATTTCATGGTAAATAAATTCGTCACGTTCAGTAAGCATCATTTTGCCATCCAAAATCAAAAAACGACCAAAATCTTGTGAATCGAAAATATCAATACGTTGAAACTCACTATAGCCACTATAAAGCTGTCGCTCTACACGGATTGAAAGTTGAACATGAGGCGTATGCCGCTCTGTAAACCATAGTTCCATAATTCGTCACCCTTTTTTATGATGTCCTTCTACTAACCAACTTTTTCTAGCTACTCTTTCAACACATTTAAATATTCAATATTTGCATCCTGGGGACCTGTTAATGAACAGCCCTTAGTCTTTGCATAGATTATATAGTCAAGAATCTCCGATGTGATTTGTTCCCCGGGAGCCAATATAGGAATACCCGGCGGATAACACATCACAAACTCGCTGCTGACACGACCAGCTGTTTCACGTAATGGTAACGCCACCTTGGGTGCATAAAAAGCCTGTTGTGGTGTATAGACCACCTGCGGATTAATATACTCTTGACTTAGCATACCCGTCTTATCACGCTTATAGTTACGACGTACCTCTGCCAAAGCACTAAGTAACCGCTCCACGTCTTGATGACGATCACCTATTGAAATATAGGCCAAAATGTTTCCTAAATCACCAAATTCAATTTGAATATCGTACTGATCACGCAAAATATCATAAACTTCAATACCGGCTAAACCAATATCCAGTGTATGTACAGAAAGCTTAGTTATATCAAAGTCAAAAACGCTATCGCCATTAATTAATTCTCGTGCAAATGCATAATAACCATCAATAGCATTAATTTCCCGGCGTGCATATTCGGCTAGTTCGCAAACTTTACGAAAAGTTTCTTGCCCACGTAGAGCCAAGTTACGGCGTGTGATATCCAAACTTGACATCAACAAATACGAAGCACTAGTAGTCTGGGTCAAGTTAATAATTTGTCGCACATAGCCTGCATCAACCTTTGGCCCGGTTAATAATAACGAGCTTTGGGTTAAGCTGCCTCCCGATTTATGCATGCTAACAGAAGCCATATCCGCTCCGGCTGCCATGGATGCCAATGGCAATTGATCAGCAAAGTAAAAATGTGTACCATGGGCTTCATCCACTAGCACCAGCATATTACGCTGATGTGCCAATTCCACAATGGCTCGCAAATCAGAACAAATACCATAATAAGTAGGATTATTCACCAGCACTGCCCTGGCATCGCTATGCTCGTCCAATGCTCTTTTGATTTCCTCTCGCCTCATACCCAGCGAAATACCTAAACTCTTATCTGTTTCAGGATTGATATAAACCGGCACTGCACCGCATAATACCAAAGCATTAATTACACTGCGATGCACGTTACGTGGCAAAATGATTTTATCACCCGCCTGACAAGCAGCCAAAATCATACTTTGCACCGAACTGGTAGTACCACCTACCATCAAGAAACTATGTGCTGCTCCAAAAGCTGCAGCAGCTAACTCTTCTGCCTCACGAATTACAGATGTGGGATGGCAAAGATTATCTAAGGGTTTCATGGAGTTAACATCCAGCCCAATTGCTTGCTCGCCTAAAAAACGTGTCAATTCGGGGTTACCACGACCACGTTTATGACCGGGAACATCAAAAGGCACCACCCGTTGGCGACGAAAGTGTTCCAGTGCTTCATATATTGGTGCACGTTCTTGTGTAAGTTTTGTTTTTGTCATCTCTTATCCCCATCATCTCATGCTATTTAAATAGTGAAAAATCCGTCTGCTACTGTTTTATTTTACTTAGCATAGCATGACACTATAGATAAATCAAGGTTTCCGACCTATTACCACTGTTTATATTATAAAGCTCTACTATAATGCTTTTTCCTCTGTTTCTTTACGTAATATCCATTTTGTTACCCAAACAGTTAACGGCATAGTCAACCATTCATAACCCCACTTTAGTGTAACACCAATAAAAACCATCCCTAACAGTACTTCATTAGGCACTACACCTGCAAAAGCTATTAGCGTAAATATAGTAGTATCTACTATATGTCCACCAATTGATGATGCCAACGCTCTGAATGTAAAACCTTTCATATCCTTGTGTTTTTTCTTGAAATAGTGAAACAATATATCATTCAGCCATCTGCCAAATGTAAATGCTACTAAGCTGGCTATTACAATTCTCCAAGTCCCTCCAACAGCTGCTGCAAAAATATCACGATCATACCACTCCGGCTGCGGAAGCACTAAACTTAATTGAATCAGGAGTGCCATTAAGCCACTCAATGCTAAACTTATCCAAGCAGTTCGTCTTGCCCACTTATATCCATAAATTTCTGCAATAATCGATGCTAGTATATACGAAATTGGAAAAGTTAAAATTCCTGCACTTGTTGTCCAATTTCCTACTTGCAACATGTTATTGGCCAGCACGTTTGCTATACATAAACATGCTGCCGAGATTGCCACCAAGTACACTAATCTAGTAGAGATAGGTTTCGGTGTCTGACTTTGCATCAAAGTCTCACTTCGGTTTTCCATTACTCTCACTCCTCAAGCTATGTAATTTTTAAACTGCTAACTTTAGTTCCCTATAGGAAGCCTAATAGCCTATTAGATTATGCCACAAGCAAACAATGTGGGTCAAGCCTCCAATTCTTCGCAGGAAACTAAACATACTTCAATATTCCAAAACTCTTAGCTGCTATATTAGGACAAAAATAAATAACTATTCACAAAAGCTCTCTGTTGCAAATAGTTATACCTGTACTTTACTTCATTTTGCATAGCACTTAGTGCAAATATGTAGGATGCCATTACTGGCTCATTAGCTTGTTCATAATCTTGTTCTTAAACAGCAAAAATACTAACAAGGCAACACCCAACACAGCAACCATCACAATAATTGTTGTATGGTCACCATTTGAAATGCGATCCCCCAAGACTGCATAGATTATAGAAGCAGGTACGCTTCCTGCAACAACTGCAAGTATATACTTGGTCATTGATATCTTAGTTTGTGCAAACAAGTAAGGAATTATGCCAGATGGAAATGGCAGCAAGAACATAAAAAATATTAGTATCTCCGGCCTTTTGATTCTCTCAAGGCTTTCTTTAGATAAAATACTCTTACGCTTTGTGTCATGCTTTGTTTTTGGCTTGAACAAGCCACTTAATTGACGTACGGAAACCATTACGAATATATTACCGACTACAATACCTGCAAGGAAGATGATTGGCCCCCAAATAATCCCATAACTAAGACCAGCCAGGATTCCAACTGGAGCCACCGGAATAAATGGAATAATCACTTGCAGTGCAAATAAACCAATCAACGCCGGAATACCTCTCCAGCCTAAAGCTTCAACTGTATCCGCAATGCTCGTTTCACTCCCTTTGTTTGTGAAAAGATCTATGATTATTGGAAACAGCTGCACAACCATCCCTATCAACAAGCAGACAAATACCACCTCTATAGCTATGGCTAACTTGTTATATTTCTTCATAATTCAGCTCCTATATGTAGTATATAAATTGGCTATAAGTGGTCTAATGTGATGTTTGTGCCAATAAGTTTAATCATTAACGAAGATATCTTACCCTTTATACCCCTAGCTATTCTACTTTTAAGTCATATATTTACATTTTACAACATACTTCTACATATAGTTAATTTTCCCTTTACCCAATATCAAAATTTGAATTTTTTTGTGAAATATTATCGTAAGAAATCTTATATACAAAAAAACTGCTATGGCATTAAGCATAACAGTTAAAATTTACTCCTACTTATCTTTCATACTGTGAATGACTTTGAAATTTAAATAGCCTTTTTTAATATTCCATTTTTTTCTAAATTGTCATACTCATCTTCAATTGTTTCAAGTGTAAAATGTGGTTTAATTTCATGTACATAATTTGTAATCGTTTCTTTGTCACAGTCCCAAGAATTCATTTTAGAGTTATGATACAAATAAATAATAGTAGTTGATAACTCAAGTTCTTTCGCCTTTTTCCCTCCAAATAGCTCTAATAATTCAGTGATCCCATTTTCAACATCGGTAGAAAAATTTTTATCATCTGTATAGTTTTTTGCACGAATAGAATATCCCATATGACCAGGATAAGGAACAGTTTCTATTGAAATCACATCTTGACGCTCAGCAAGACTTATATCCTCCATTACCTCTGATGCATATGGACCATATGTGTAAATCTCAAAATCATAGTTTAATGGCAGCTTATAAACCTGTTGCAGCAAAAAAAGATATTTCACCATAGCAGTTTTGCCTAACTCGGGTTTTCTAACTGCCAACTCATGTATAATATTAAATCTTTTAACCATATCCATAGAAATCATCCTTTCACATAGAATCTCTTTTGACAAGGTTTTTCAATCATTGATTTCACAATACTTGATTTCTCACTTAAAGGCTGAACACGATCTTTTCCACAGATCATAATATCTTTATCAAGCTTATACCATGCTGTTTTAGCTTCATCTAAATAAAATTCCTGACCACTATACTCGCTTTCCAGTTCAGCCAGCTCAACTTCATCAGCTGTAGTGGGTATGATTTGTGTTTGATATTTACACTTATAGTGCTCTCTATTAAGTATGATATCTCCAAATATACCAGCTTTTTTCGCAATAATTTTTGAATTCATAAACCAATCATCATATTTTAAATAATCATCCAATTTAGTCGGCGGAGGATAACATCCATAGTTCTTCTTTTCTTTATTCAAAATTTCTTTACAGGCTCTAGAAATATGATAATCATATATTCTTCTTACTTTATGAAAATAAACCTGCGTGAACATTTGATACCTTGCAATCACCAAGCTCTCCGCAGTATGCCAACCACCATCTTTAATAGCTATCAATGGCGCATCTGTTTCAGTTTTTGCCAAAGTCACACAGCTAATTAACCTACTCCTATCATATAGCCCATAACTTACACCTAAATGAATAGAATCCCTTAGTAAATAGTCTGCTCTATCTGCATCAAGTTGACCAGATATAAGTTCTTTCCATAACAATCCTGCTTTTTTTAATCTAACAGATGAATCTCCTAACAATGCTGTCACTTCATCAACTGTAATATTATAACTGTTATTGATGCTATGGTTTTCGATTAGTTCTTTAAAAAATTTCTTTATAATTTCTATACTGTAATCTTCATGTTCATATTTCTTAGCTTCATTCTCTTTATATCTTTTATGGCTCTTTGGTAATGCCGGCATAAGATCTTCCCCAGCATGAGAAAAAGGCGCATGACCTATATCATGTAAAAGAGCTGCTAATCTAACTATTTTACGATATCTTTTAATGCCTACTTCATCTGGAAATAAATTTGCCAAAATACCTTTTGCGTCTGGATCTAAAACAATGTTGTTATACATATCAGATGCCATTTGCATCACACCAATGGAGTGCTCAAAGCGAGTATGTGTAGCTCCTGGATATACCATATCTGTTAGGGAAAGCTGTTTGATTCTTCGTAACCTTTGAAATACAGGATGGTTAATAATAGCACATTCTTGCTCATCTAAAAAGATAAAACCGTAAACAACATCTCGAATCTTTTTTATTTTAGACAACACTAAACCTCCTGTAGCTAAAAAATACACATTACCAAATCATAAATCAGCTAACCACATTTATATATAGTTTTGAAATGTCATCCTGTCAGCTCTTCATGTAGCCATACATTAACACTTTCTGATTAGTTCTACATATAGTTAATTTTTCCTTCGTCGAATGTTACCAACAATAAATTTTTGCCACAAAAAAACTGCCTTAGCATTAACCAAAGCAGTCAAAATTCACACCTATCTATTATATCCATATTTCCAGTATCATTATAAATACTCTTAGATAAGCCAAGCTTCTCCAGCATCTTTCACTTTATCTCAGCTCTATTACTTCCTCCCCTATCTCTATTGCGATAACGGAATCCAAGTCAAGAAAATCTTTTCCGACAAAGCTATAGGCTTCCCTGGAAGAATAATCAGCAAAGAAACCGCTAAAATGCCATCCTGCTCTAAAGGTAGTATCCAGTACACCATTTTCTGTGATAATTCTTATATATGACTCGTAGTCATTATGCCCTATGCCTATATCTCCGCTTTCAACTATTAAGAGCAATGCAAAGGGATTGATCTTTATTTCTCTGATAATAAAACCTTCATATTCTATATTTAACCCATCTGCTACAAGATACATTTCGTTATGGGATACAGTCCAGCCTAACTCTATTACCATCATCTCATCAACTATCTCTATAGCCGACGTATCAGATATTGCTGCATCTGAATCTGATTCTAGCTCATTGGTATAATAAATTCGCTCTATAATAAAATATACATCCTGTATTCTCACTAATTGGCCAAAGCTGTACCTAGGAACATCCATACTGACCCTATTACTACTATCACCATTGTCATCAATACGACTTAGAACATCTCTAGTCAAAAAAGCCCCACCACCACGCCTGTTGCCAATAAATAAATCAACATATACATCTCCATCGAGGCGATTATCAGTCAAATCTTCAAGAACTAAAAATGTATTCAACTGAGTATCTCTAGTGCCAGGATGCTCTATTACAATGGCTGACAACTCTATTTTGATACCATCTTTAATCGTAGTCTCTATAATTTCACCTATAACTCTAGGCTTCTGGTCTGCTTGGCAGCTAACCCAAGCAAATATAAGTAAGGCACAACACACTACAGCCAATATTATTTTACGTTTCATCTGACTACCTCCAAATTTCCGGCTAACTTCAATACTATCTCCCCAACTTTATGCTATTTTCAAATCTTTTTTATTTTACCATAACACACATTACAAAGTACTCTTTTCTACAACCAATAATCAAAGATTAACCTGGCTTCTATCCTTAGCTTTAACACCAAGTTCAGGAAGAAACCACGATATAACACCCATTATTACTAACGTTAAACTAGCCAATGCAAATAAAAGTGTGAAATTATGCCCGGCTATTGGGGCAATTATAAATGCAGGTATGAAAAAACCACCTGCCAATTGAAGGGTAGCTAAGATACCTCCGGCACTTCCAGCATAAGTGGGACCTATCTCAGGCAGCAGCATGGGAAATGACAACAATAAAGGTGCACTTATTCCCAAAAAGAAGCCTGCAGCAAAAAGCATTGGCCAAATGCCTATTCCCGGAGTAATCCAAGAAAGATACATAACAATTGCACCTATAAATGCTACAGGTACAAGAAAAGGCTTAATCCTGCCTATACGTGCAGACATAATAGGTCCAATTATATTCCCTAAAATAATACCAATTGGCACCACCGACGACATAATACCTGCCTGTGCCGGACTAATACCATGAACCTGACCCAAAGCATCGGGCAAAAAACCAACAAATGCTATATTTGCACCCATAAAGCACATCAATGCCAACCCTGCCAGCCAAATGTTTCTGCTTTTGATAGCCACACCAATATACTCCAAGGCAGGCATGGCTGGAGGTTCTAATGCTCCTTCGGGTTTATTTTTGACTAATACCAACCACAAAATTCCTATGATAAGCATGATGATAGCAGCCGTAATATAAGCAGTTTTTGCAGTAGGAAATAAAGCTGTTGTAGCCAAACCTACAGTCGTGCCAACCCCTATAGCACTAAAATATATTCCCAGAGCAGTCCCTATTTTTTCACGTGGAAACCAAGCACCCAAAAGCTTAGGAGCATTGGCATTTAAAAAAGCAGGAGTCATTCCTGCTAAAAACATCAAAATAAAATACCCAAAGAAGCTATCGGGAATATATCTAAAACATGTACCAATTATTGAAAAAATAAAGCTAACTGCAACTACCTTTTTTACTCCAAACTTATCTGCCAAAGACCCTGCAACCAGGGCAAATAATACTGCAGGTAACATAGATGCACTTAATAACATAACAAAATTTCCCGGTGTAAGGTTTAATGCAGGAATAATTTCAAATGACAAAGCTGCTACTTGAAATTGAGCCAGCACACTTATAAACATTGTAAGCCACATTATTGCCAGTACAACCCAACGATATGAGGAAACCGGCATATTTTGATTACCTTGCATGTTATCATTCCTCACTTGTGTCTTTGAACCAACTTCTTCCCACTTCTGAAAATGGGACAAGTATTGATAATAATTGCCACCACGGCTATTTTATCAGACATATGTGCCCCGGTAAAGAACAAGGGATCGTTTTTTGGATAAACAGTATTATCCATACCATCTGGTATGGATTTTTGCCATTTAGTTACAAAAACCTACAAAAGATACATCAAATGTAGTAATATATATCAAATGAGATGATGAATTCCAAGATTAAAAAATTAGAAGGTAGGAATGAAATATGTTTGAAGTATTATTTGAACCATCACAGGAGTTTGTCAACAATTTGTCGCCGACTATCCAGTGGCTGGGCATCATGCTGATCGCTACGATTCCTTTCATAGAATCCTATTTTGGCTCGATAATCGGCATTATTGCAGGTGTAAACCCGATGATTGCCATTCCGGCGGCAATCATCGGAAATATTGTTTCCATGTTGGCATTTGTGTTTTTAGCATCGTCCGTACGTAAAGCATTTAAAGGTAATGTTGAAGAAAAACCTGAAAGCAAGCGGAGGCAAAAACTGCGTGCTGCATTTGACCGATACGGAGTTGCTGCAGTTAGCTTGATCGGACCAACTATCATAGCGTCACAGATTTCCTCAACAGCAATGATATCATTCGGTGCCGATCGCAATCGTGTCATCATATGGCAAATCATATCCATCGTCATGTGGGGTATAATGTTTGGTGCCTTGGCACATTTCGGGCTCGAACAATTGAAACGGAGCTAGAAAAACCACCTCTGTTCCTACCTTGTCCCCATGATTATTAAGATTATCCCCAATACTATCATTATGACCTTATGTGGCTGTAGAATTGCAGCCGCTCCGGTTATCCCTATAATGGCTACAGCAGTAAAAAATATTGGCCCGATTGTTCCCACTATTGCATTAATACGCAAACCAGCTTCCACTGTACCATAGGAATATATAAAATATGCAGCTAAAAAATTTACTACTCCATAGGCTGCCCTAATTGCTGCCATTGCCATCACACTTGTTAACATACTTTTGTCCTCCAGTTCTTTGTCATTCATGGTAATTATAGCTATCTTATTTATGTTTCCCCATTTTTCTAAAAACCACAAAAGCTCGTGACTGCCAAATTTACGGCAGTCACGAGCCTTTTTTAATCTCCTTATATCAGTTTGTATCTTTATCAACCCCGTGGCATAATAAGCAAATCAATACCATCTATAATTTGGTATACTCGTTCCTTCGAAAGAGTACCAACTTTATCAGTTAATTCACTTTTATCAACTGTGGTAAGTTGACTAACATTTACTACACTCTGCTTTGGCAAATTTCCTTCAGCCTTCTCAAGAAGTACATTACCTGGTATACCTGCTTTTTGGATATTGGATGTTAGAGCACAAACTACAGCAGTATTCATCCTGCTCTTATTGAAAATATTATTTTGAACCACTACATACGGATGCTTATAAGCCATCTTCGAACCTGTAGGCTCTCCCATATCAATCCAGTAAATATCACCTTGACAGATCGACATCCTACCAGTCCTCTCTTTCTACAGCTTTATTTCTATGCTTACGCATTATTTCAAGTATTTTCTTATCTTCGGAATCATCCACTTGGTAATGCTCATTAATCTCTCTAACCAACATTTTATTTTGCCTCTCCATAAGAAATCTTTCAAGTGCTATTGCATAAAACTTGCTACGTGAAATGTTCATTGTTGCAGCTACCTTTTCTGCTTCATCATAAAGCCCTTTTTCAATTGAAATAGCTGTTTTAACAGTATCAGCCATCTTTTATACCTCCAGTATATATAGTTATACCTCAAGTATAACCAAAGGTATAACTTGCGTCAAGAAAAAAACATAACAGGATATTTTTTCAAAATCTATTGACAACCATAATCCATCATGCTATAACCGTATTAATTCACCTAGTACAATCAGGAGGTGGTTTATTTGTATCAAATTGATAACCAATCACGCCAAGCAGTATATGAACAAATCGTACAGCAAGTAGAAAAATATGTCTTGACCGGCATACTCAAGGGCGGTGATAAGCTGCCATCAGTTAGAAATCTTTCAATACAGCTTAACGTAAACCCCAATACCGTCCAAAGAGCTTATACGGAGCTGGAGCGAAGCAATATCATCATCACAGCTCCGGGACGAGGTGCTTTCATTAGTGACCATGGGTCAGCAAGCTTAAAGAAAAAAAGAGAGGAAATTTCTTTGCTGAATCTAAAAACATTGCTCTCTGAGTTAAAACTCACAGGGTTTGAGAAGAACAATATCATCAAAATCGTAGAAGATACATACCGGGAGGGACGACATGATTAAAGCAGAAAATGTAACGAAAAAATTTGAAAATTTCCATGCTGTCTCCAACCTAAGCTGTGAAATCCCTAAAGGATGTATTTATGGGCTAATTGGAGCAAACGGAGCAGGTAAATCTACTTTTTTGCGGCTGCTGACAGGTGTCTATAAAGCTGATGCAGGACGTGTCACGTTGGATGGTGAGGAAATCTATGAAAATCCAAATGCCAAAAAACGTATGCTTTACATACCAGACGAACTATATTTTTTACCAAATGCATCTATGAATCGTATGGCAGACTTATATCAGTCTATATACAGCACTTTTGAGCGACAACGCTTTGTGGAGCTTACAAATATCTTTAAGTTAGACCCAAAAGTCAGTACCAACACTTTTTCCAAAGGTATGCGTCGTCAAGCAGCAACGATTTTAGCTCTTTGCTGCAAGCCGGAATACATATTTTTTGACGAAACCTTTGATGGCCTGGACCCTATTGTGCGAAATCTTGTAAAAAACCTTATTGCCGAATATGTGGTAGAGCAAGAAACTACAGTTATCATCACATCACACAGTTTGCGTGAACTGGAAGATACTTGCGACCAGTTGGCCTTACTATATAAGGGCGGTATTGTTTTTGAATCAGATGTACAAGACTTAAAGACATCGTTGTTTAAAGTTCAGATAGGATTCTCGGAACCATATGACAAAGAAATGTTTACAGAACTCGAACTATTGAATTACAGCCAAAAAGGTTCTGTGGCAAACTTTATCATACGCGGTGACAGGCAAAAAACTCGTGAACTATTAGAAGCAAAGTCCCCTGTTTTACTGGATATATTACCACTTTCACTTGAAGAAGTATTTATCCATGAAATGCAGACCATTGGCTATACATTTGAAAGTATCATCGGGGAGGAGAATAGAGATGCTTAATTTCGGATTATATAAAGAAGGTCTGAAAAGATCAATGATACTATCACTCCTATTCATCATTACCATGATGCTGGGTGCTGTTTTGATACCTATTGCCAATATCATGTCCCAAATGCGATCAATAGAAAATGGCTGGTTTCATGGTCCAATTATTGTTAGCGGCTTCGGCGATAACATAGCTTTATTCATTGCATTGATTGCTTTTGCACCAATTTTGACTTTATACTTATTTTCATTCTTAAATAATCGTAACAGCAGCGACTTTTACCACAGTATTCCCCATAAGCGGGAAACCTTATTTATATCCTTTACAGCTTCTATTCTAACGTGGGTATTAGGTGGGATATGGCTTTGCACTGCTGTGACAATGGCTATTTATTCGTTTTCTAGTGCCTATGTAATAATAGATATGCCCACTGTCCTTTTTACAACCATAGGTTTATCAATAGCTTGTATACTGGTGATAGGGGCTACATTGATTGCTATGAGTGTAACAAGTAGTGCATTCTCCAATATTATTGCAACACTTTTAATTCTATTCCTGCCACGGATTATCATAACATCATTTATCGCCATAGTAATAGACCTTACCCGTGTGGTATCTATAGAAAATTTCGGTTTCATCGGAAATAATTCGTATAATATCGTTTTTGGATTTGTAACGTTAATATTTAATCCATCCATTCATTTATATCAGCTATTCACCCAGGGTATTTTCTATACAGCAATATTGGGACTGATATATTTAGGAATAGGGCTGATACTCTTTAAGAGACGAAAAAGTGAAGCTTCCCAAACTCCTGCTCTCAATAATTACATACAAGCGACTGTTAGAATTGCCCTTGCTTTTTTAGTATGTATTCCGGCAGTCTGGGGTATTACGTATCTTATCAATCGTGAAGCTGGATTCCGTTATGATGATATTTTATCTTTAATAACTATCTATACCATAGCATTGATTGTTTATTTTGCTTATGAGTTGATTACAACAAAAAAATTAAAAAGTATAATCAAAGCACTACCTGGCTTGGGAATATTAGTATTATTGAACATAATCTTTATAACCGGTATAACATTTACACAAAATGCAATATTGGACAGAGAGCTTGAAGTAAATGAGGTAGCATCTGTGCAGGTCATGTTATTACATGAACGACACTTATCTGGCAGCTTGCCCTATGGCCAACATCTAGCTCAAAACGTGAAAATTCAAGATGATGAATTGACAAGTATCCTTTTATTGTATTTAGCAAGGGAGGTTGCACAGGCCAGGAAAGGTAACACCCCATTTTTTCAAGGAAATCAACGACAAATCACAGCTGTATTTGAAACTACTTCAAGGCAAACGATCCGCCGTAATTTCCCATTACCGGAAAATGCGATCTTGACAACTTTAGAGATTCTAAACCAACACGAAGAATATAGAGCAGCCGCTTTGACTTTGCCGGAAAACCCATCAGAGATATGGTCAGGGAGATTCAATGATCTCTCCGAAGAAGCATTAAGGGATACTTATGAGACATTACGAGAAGAAGTTCGAGATTTAGACTTAATGATATGGCAAAGGATTGCCTGGACTTTTCCGAATCGTTTTGCGGATATAATCCATTACGGAGAACTTCACGTGACAAGTACTTTAGGTAGAGGGCATACTTATATGGGTCGTTATTCTATTACAAATTTCACACCACGCACAGCAGATAAATTCATCCAGCACACTAATAACTATAATTTCGAAGCTACAGAATACCTATTGGAAATAGCTTCAGCAAGCAGTGATGAACATATTAACATTTTTATCAATGTACATAATGATCCTGATTATCATAATGTTCCAAGCTCTCGTGCTCGTTTCGTGGATCAAGATGTCGCAAAAATCTTATTGGAAGCTATTAGAGAACAGCAAGATAACCCGGTAAACCGAGAGCAGGTACACTATAGCATTGAAATATCAAACTTTATGCCTAGACCCAATGAGCTAATCCAAGGTAGATTTTTCTTCAATTCTGATAATGCGGAACTGTTAAGATTTTTATCTAACAACTAGGCGTTTCTTGCAATTTATTAGTAAACAGACTAAAAGCTCGTAACTGTAAGTTTAATCTTACAGTTACGAGCTTTTTTAATGCTTTTATGCTTTAAAACTTGATATCTTCAAAGCATTTAGAGCAATATATTTCTGAGCTACTGTATTAAACAAATTAACTTTTACATTTACCCCACGTATAACACGATCTTCAGCAGTTATGCCCAGCTCTGTTCCTGTATCTGTCGGAAGCTTATAACTT
>Ga0123355_10000429_pt1 | contig 55079 bp, 41 predicted proteins | sample TergutEmb28metaG_3_FD_89872 | JGI IMG/M metagenome (GOLD analysis project Ga0123355, IMG submission 89872) | Embiratermes neotenicus P1 segment gut microbial communities from Petit-Saut dam, French Guiana - Emb289 P1 | ecosystem: Host-associated > Arthropoda: Insects > Digestive system > Gut ... | reverse complement strand
GGTCGCTGGCGCCCAGTTTTTCCATGATGTGTTTGATGTGCACCTTGACCGTCTCTTCTGTGATAAAAAGTTGCGCCGCAATATCCCGGTTTCGGTTACCCCCGGCGATTTCACGAAGTACCTCTATTTCGCGTTCGGTGAGGGCTTTATCGCTGATGTGTTCGGCGATTTGCGCAGCAATTTCGGGCGGGATACGCTTCTTGCCGGCATGCACTTGGCGGATGACTTCCAACAGTTCCTTCGGAGGCATGCTCTTCAACATATAGCCACGAGCTCCGGCCTCAAGTGCGCGCTGGATCTCCACATCGCCTTCGAACGTTGTGAGCATAATGATGCGGGCATCGGGAAACTCCGTGCGGATCGCGATCAATACATCAATCCCATTCATATCAGGCAATCGCAGGTCCATGAGTGTGACATCCGGCTGGTGCTTCTGAAATTGCTGAATGGCTTCACGCCCCGTGGATGCCTCACCGACAAGCACCATGTCCGGCTGGTTTTTGATGAGGGTGGCTATGCCTTCGCGCAGCAGAGGATGATCGTCAACGCTGAAGATGCGGATGCTGTTCAGGGTGTTCATCTTCGTTGTTTGCTTTCCGGCTCCTTGGATTCATGTGCAGCCGCCCTTGGATTGAATCGGGCAAACCACTCCCGCGGGTGCGCTGTCGCAGGAGATTGAAAGGCGACATGGCCGGGCACCGTCAATTCAACCTCTGTACCAGCAGCTGCACGACTCCATACCCTGAGTTTCGCCCCGATCTTTTCTGCACGCTCGTGCATTCCGGGAAGACCCCAGTGTCCCTCACGTCCTGCGCGCAGCACCTCAGGATCGATCCCGCAACCGTTATCACGGATCAAAATGCTAAGGGAGCTGGTCGAATATTCCACCTCAACCTCAATCTGTTTGGCGTGGGAGTGGCGGAATGCATTCACCAGGGCTTCGCGTCCAATGCGGTACACATCGTCGCGAATAACCGGATGCAGAGCTCGGGGTATCCCTTCCACCACGACGCGAAAGTCGACTTTCTGCTGGACGACAAGTTCCTGCGCAACCCGGGAAAACGCTTGTCCCAGATCGTATGAATCATCAGAAGTGGAACGCAAACCACGAACGGCATTGCGGCCTTCATCGATGACCCGGCCCATGAGGGTGAGAACCCGGTTCACCAGAGGTTTCGCAGGTGAATCTGCCGGAAGCTGATCCTCTGCCACATGGAGTTGCATCGATGCGCTGAGGAACCCCTGCAATAACGTATCATGCAGCTCCTGAGCGATACGCGTGCGCTCGGCGAGGCGTTCTTCGAAACGCATGTTCAGTTGTTGGGTTAAGCGACGCAGGTGCAGCCGGTAAAACCCGACGGCTATGCCCGTGAGAAGCACGGCCAATGTCGAGCGGAACCACCATGTCTGCCACAATGCAGGCTCAACCTCGAAACCGACAACGCTTTCCGCCCCGGTCCATTCGCCGTAGCTATTGCTGGCAAGAAGATGAAAGTGATAGCTACCCGGGCCCAAATTCGTGTAAACAGCTTCGCGAGCAGCGCCAGGCTCACTCCATTGCCGGTCGAAGGGCTCGAGAAAATATCGAAAACAAATCCGCTCCGGCACTGCAAGGCTTAGGGCGGTATAAGCGAATGTAATTCTCTTGTGGCCAGCAGGAACACGGATCGAATCGATTGGAGTGATTGCCGTCCCGTCCACCATAACGGATTCAACATGAGCAATGGCCGGGGGCCAAGTGTGTTGCTGGTGAGATGGGTCGACCACCGAAAGTCCACCGTTGACAGAAATCCAGATCTTTCCATCAAGGGCACTGATTACCGACCTGCTGCGATTGATTCCTTGACTGCTGGGCAGACCATCGGCTGGGCCATATTCGCGAACGTCGCTGGTTCCAGCCTTGCCGGCGAGCAGTTTGTCTCGTGGCACCCGCAAGACATGATGGGAAGTGGTTATCCAAAATTGCCCCGTCTTATCTTCAGCGATGCCGAATATGGGTTCGCGCAAAACCTCTGGCAACGACCGAACCTGAACGTTTCCGGAGATGAGAATCGCGAGACCTGAAGAGGTTCCGCTCCACAGCACTCCCTCTGAATCCTCAAAAAGGCAATTCACAGTGGCCGAAGGTAAACCATCCCGCGTGCTGTAGCTTCTCCACTGACCCTTGGAGAAGGAACTTAGTCCATTGGATGTCGCCAACCAAATCGCTCCATCGCGAGCTTCGAGGATCGAATACACGGTGTTGCCGGCAAGACCGTTTGCGGCAGTGTAGGTGGTAAATCGCCCGCCTTGGAATCTGCTGACGCCGCCGCTTAGAGTGCCAGCCCATACTGATCCATCTCGACTCGTGAGCACAGCATAGACGCTGTTTTGAGCCAGCCCATCCACCTCGGTGAAAGTTTGGCTGCTTTCGTTTCCATGCTGCCATACGAGATGTGTGAGTCCGCCACGCTGACGCCCAATCCAAATTTCGTTCCCGCGGCCCGCGATGGAATAGACCACATCATTGCCGGTGACCGCGGTCGATTGTTGAATGCCAGCGTCCTGGAGCCGATACAACCCGCCTTGGCTAGGAGCAAACCATGTGCGACCCCCCGGATCGACATAAATGGGGCCGGTGTTCTCGAAGCGGGGGTCCATTGCCGGTGAAAAGGTCACGAAAACTGTGTCTCGGATGCGTCCAAGGCCACGCGCTCCGCCGACCCAGACATTTCCTTCGCGGTCCTCAAACAGGGCGTTGATGGCACCGTTGCCGCGAAGTTCTTTTTCTTCAGAAAACGCTGTGCCACTTCGATTGAGGCGCAGAAGGCCGCGGTCCGTGCCGACCCAAAGGTTCGAATCACGATCCCGCAACATGCTCAAAATCTGTAGGTTGCCGAGAGAGGAGGGCAAAGCCTCGCGACGATAGTCTTTGCCGTTCCAGTGATATAGGCCATTGTCGGTGCCGACCAACAAATCCTCTTGGCTAATGGGCAGAAGGCAATTGACCTTTCGTTCCGGGAATCCAGCATTCACAGCGGCGGCATGGCTATCGGCGAGAAGAAACAGACCGGCGCCCAGGGTGCCCAACCATATCTTGCCGTCTGACGTCTCCGCGATTGAGATCACGGGCGACGCACCGGGCAGCATCGTAGGCGTCGCAACCCTCTGAGTATCCTTTGCCCCGAACCGGAAGGTGCCATTGATAACGTCTGAAACCAACACCGCACCATTCCTGTCCTTCGAAACCGCAGTAACCTGGGAACTCGGTGATCCGGCACCAGACTCAGAACTCAGTGGTCTGGCACCATAGTCAACCGGTTCGAATTTACCGTTCTCTTGGCGCAGCATATCCGATCCTTGCAGGCGGACCCATAGATGCCCGCTCGCATCCGTCAGCAACGCCAATATTGGAACATTTGAAGCGCCTGTCAGCGAAGGAAATGAGACCTTCACGAAGTTGAAGCCGTCAAAGCGAAACAGGCCCTTGCCCGTGCCGATCCACAGATAACCGTCGTTGGTTTGAGCGACTGCATTGACCGCACCACCAGGAAATTTGGCTTCTGTATTCCAATTTTCCTGGACGTACTCGAACAAGGGACGATTGGGGTCGAGTCCGTGTGCCTGGCTAACGAGACATATAAACGCTATCTCTCGAATTGCCGTTCGATATCGTTTAAGCCAAGAGATCACGGAAGATACTCGAACCGTTCGATAACGACTTCGTCTCCGTTTTTCAACGCCACTTCAGCTCGATGAAAAACAAACAGCGATATGCTCACCTTCTCGTTGCCCGCGGCAGGAACTCCCGAAGTGAATACATGTTGCTTGAGCAAGGGAGTTCCGGGACCGCCCGAACCTGCTGCCGTTTCAAACGTCGCCTGCCCAGGTTCCCAGTGAAATGAATGCGTAAAGACCCCGGCCGGAATTCGAAATCGCACGATATTAGCGGGAACGTAATAGGGCTGGACGACATAATGAGCATTATCGTTTTTGATGTATCCCCAACGGCTGAGCTCAATATCCAACTCGTTTCGGTTCTGTTCCGTACCTACACCGTCCCAGCTGACAAGTGTCAATACGACCGAAGGTTCGAGATGAGAGATGTCGCGCACCTGGAATCGGTACGTTCCATACCCAAGGCTGCGCGTGAGCTTCACTTCGGCAGCACTCCATTTACCTGGGCTGCCTGAGATTCGAAGATGCAACGCCCCTTTTGCGTCTGTCCACACATTCGCGGGATCAAAGTAGTTTTTCGAGCCAGCGCGGTAGTTGAAACCGCTGCTGATAGCCCACTCGTAGCCGGCGAAATTAATGGTTTTGGGTTCAGGAAATGCTGCTCGAGCGCCTCGATCATCCACGATTTCCAGAGCTGTGACGCCGGGGCCTACGGCGGGCAGGGATTCAGTTTGCTGGGGCGGCGTGTAGTCAGGTTCCACCAGCAGAGCGGCGTATTCGGATCCAAGATCGGTCGAGCCAGTCCAGCGACCACCCGCCTCAATTTTCGTAAACGGTTGCCCCGATTGCAGTTGTACACCCCAACGTCCGTTATTCATCGCGTACAGCACAATTCGTTGTTCGGATCGTGCCCCGGTCACGCGGCCCGCAAGTGGATGGGTTTGATTGGGCGCGCTGGAGTTTTCTCTAGGGACTTGATCGAAAACGATAGTCGGAGCGGAAGTCGCTGGCTGTGAGTGGCAGGCGCAAAGCGCGAAGGAGGCGGCGAAAATTGACAGTGCTTTGCCGAGTTCGAGGATATAGGGTAGAACCTTCATCGTTAATCGTCACAGGGAACGGAAACACCAGCCCCGAGCGACTGAAAATGGCGAATCAAACTCTGCCGCGCGCACGCACGGGTCGGAACAACTCCGATATTCGGTACGAATCCCTGCAGCTGAATGCTTCTGTGGACGCCAGTTCGTATCGCTGATTGTATACGCAGGGCATCCCCCGGCGCACCACCCGCAGTAGAACAAACAAACGGCCATTCCGATGACAGTGCGCCCCCCGAAAAGTGGTATTGCGTCGCCCCACAATCTCGTGGCGCCAAATGTCGACCATTTGGGGTTGTGGACTCCGCTGAGGCTGTTTCAAAATCACCCTACAACAGTGAGGTGAAACATGACTCTACCGCATTCATCTGGTCAGCAGCTAGGGGTACACTTGATTCCGAACTTCCCGTCAATCGTCTTCGTCATTGAGGAAGACGTCTCTCTTCGAACCTCGCTAGAATCCTTGATTCAGTGCGAAGGCTGGCAGGCGGAGACATTCGCATCGGTCCAAGGATTTCTTGGCCGGCCGCGGCCGCTGGTTCCGAGCTGCCTGATTCTTGCTTTCTCACATATGAACGGCCTCGAAGTGCAAAAGCAGATCGCGCGAGAGCGCGCCGAGATGCCGATTATCATCATTTCCGGCGAGGGACATATCCCAACTACGGTGCAAGCCATGAAGGCCGGAGCCGTCGATTTTCTCCTGAAACCGTGCCGTCATGACGTTTTGCTGGCGGCAATCCGGCAAAGTCTGGAACGCAGCCGCAGGATCCTTGATCGAGAAATTGAGATTCGCGATCTTCGAAGCTCTTACTCGTCTCTCACACCTCGAGAACGGCAGGTGATGGCACTGGTGGTCTCGGGCCTATTGAACAAACAGGTTGGGGGCCAGCTGGGTATCAGCGAAATCACCGTAAAGGCACACCGTGGGCAGGTCATGCAGAAGATGAAGGCCAATTCTTTGCCCGAACTTGTGAGGATGGCGGCCGAGCTCGAACCGGGGCGTAACGCGATTCACTTGGCCTAAAGCTGGCAGGCCAGCTGGGAGTCGAGCAATTGAAGGCCTGACAGCAACTTCCAGGTCACGCGAGCAATTGCATTCGCTATCGAACGGCAAAGTGAACCGTTCGAATAGCAGTCCGGGCGGTTTCACTAGCTGTGAACAAGATCATAAGGTTTTTCCGTCTTTGGTTGTTGGCATCGCAATCTTAGTCGGCCATCCACCGAATGAGGTGGTCTCAACGGCCGAGAGGATGTTTGCGTATGACCGCGCCGGGTCAGCGGCGGAAGGCGACACGAAAGATCTGGCTCTTCCACAGAATTGCACCAACATTGCCTCTCTCGGCGAGGCTATCCTCCCACGGGGCGATGCGTTGACCGGGGGTGCACGGGCTCTTCCCGTGACCGCCTAAAAATGCCCTTAAGGGCATCTGTGCTGCATCTCAACTTCCCCAACTATTAATTTATTAATTGACAAGGCCGCCTTCGCGGCGCTATAAAACCTGGAACTATTAATTACATAATTGTTTATTCCCAAGGGGACCACTTTGGCGAGAAAAAAATCAACGCACCTCACAGAAGGCGAATTACGGCTGATGAACGTGGTTTGGAAGAAGGGGCCGGCGACGGTCGGCGATGTTGCAGCGTCACTCACCGACGAACCAGCTCTCGCCTACAGCACAGTGTTAACCACGCTTCGCATTCTCGAAGGCAAGGGCTACCTGCGCCACAGCAAAAAGGGGCGCGCCTTCGTTTACGAGCCGGTCATCGCTCAGGAAGAAGCCAGCCGTACCGCGCTCGGCTATCTGGTCAACCGCTTCTTCGGAGGCTCGCGCGAACTCCTGGTTGTGAATCTTTTGAAGGAAGAAGCCATCGGTCGGGGGGAATTGCGCCGCATCAAGAAAATGATCGCGGAAAGTGAAGGAGAGCCGAAATGACGCCCTTTAACATTGCCATGACCACTCTTCTGAATGGAATCTGCCTGGGAGCAATTCTGGCGGCGACCATGATGCTGACTCTGAAATTGTTTCCGCGATTGAACTCGACGACTCGCTGCCCCGTCCTCTGGATGACCTTGCTCGCCGTGGTTGCACTGCTCGCTACTCCGCTTGCCCCCGGAGGATCTGTCGCGGAGCCTCGGATCGAATCGCACGCCGTTGTCTCCCCGAGTCCTGCCGTAATCCCCGCACCCGCGCCGGCACAAGTTTACCGCTCAGGACACAGCACTGATGCTTCCACCGTAGTTACGTCACCAAGTAGTGCGTCGACGTCCGAGCAACGTGTGGTATTCACGCTTTCTCAGAGTGCCTCCACAAATTCCTTGCGCGTGGCATCGCTATCCGAGCACTCTCTGATTCGCATTCACTCGGCGAAGTTCCTACGCGCGATGGCAATTGTTTGGGTGGTGTTCTCGTTCGTGCTGCTTGCCCGGTTGGCCGCGGGCTATCGCGTTTTGCGAAACCTGAAATCAACTGCCACCCCGGCGGCGCCAGATTGGCAGCGGCACTTCAGCCGTTTATGCGTGACCCACGGCATCCACCGTCAGCCCCAATTGCTGGTTTCGAGCCATGCCAGCGGACCGATGTCGCTCGGCTTTTTCCGGCCGGCGATCGTGATTCCGCATGCACTTCTCGAAACCCTCTCGCACTCCGAACTGGAGCAGATCGTCCTGCACGAACTCGCCCACCTGCATCGCCGCGACGACTGGAGCAACCTGGCCCAGAAATTGATTGAAGCCGTGCTGCCCATTCAACCCGCGATTTACTGGCTCGGCTATCAGATGTCGCTGGCGCGGGAAATGGCTTGTGACGATTGGGTCATCGCCGCGACCGGAACACCGGGGTTCTATGCCGCGGCTCTGACCAAAGTCGCCGAGCTCTCCCAATGGCAGCGCGCCGGTGTCTTCGCAGCGGGAGCAGCCGGAAACCGTTCGCAGCTCTTCCACCGCGTTCGTCAGATGCTTGATCGTACGCGGAACGCAGCTCCCCGTCTTACGATCGTGCCGCTGGCTTCAGCTTTGGCTGTCGTTGTGGCGCTCACTTGCCTGAGTGCCCGAGCGCCCCAGCTCATTGCGTTCGCTCAGAGCCAGAAATCGGTTGGCACCCCAGCGATGCTCATTGCGCCCAGCGCGCCACTCGCCCCGCAATCGCCACGAGCCCCGGTGACCAGGACAGTCGCATCTCTCGCCTCACGCGCACCAATGGTCCTCGCGGCTCCAACGTCCGCCCGCAATGACCTGGCACCGGCCACACCCCTCGCACCGCAGGCGGAAGTGTCACCTATGTCAGCGCCGTCTCCGCTATCGCCACCGTCTCCCACTACCCCGCAATCTCCCATGTCACCCCTCGCCCTGACCGCGCCTGTAGCTCCTCGACCGAGTGGCAATTCTCATGTGCAAATAACCACTCGCAACGGGTGGACGTCGCTCAGCATAACGATCGACGGGACGGTCGAATTCACCGACGACGACACCGACATCAAATCCCTCTCGCCCGACGGACGTTTCCGGCTGGAAGATGGCGGGTTGTTTTCCAAGCGTGCCTATGAAGTGAGAGCGGATGCCGGGGGGCATCTCACCCGTTCCTATTCGGTCGGCTGGAGCACCAAGCCCATGGACGACGAGGGCCGCGCCTGGCTGGCCAGCACGCTCCCGCAGGTAATCCGCGATACCGGCATCGGAGCCGGGCCTCGCGTCGCACGGATTCTGCGCCAGGGTGGCCCGCAATCAGTACTGACTGAGATCGGACGCATCCACAGCGATGGATCGAAGCGAGTCTACCTGGAGCAGCTGTTCTCCCAAGCCACGCTGAGGCCCTCCGAGCTCAAGGACGGCGCGAGGCTGATTCGAGGCATTTCTTCCGACGGCGACAAAGCCCAAGTCATCATCACGGTTGATGCCAATTATTTCACCGCCGACTTGCGCTCCTACCTTTTTGACGCTGCCGCAAGCATCAATTCCGACGGAGACAAACGGCGGGTTCTGTCCGACATCGTCAAGAAAGACGGCGCAAGCTTAGAGACGCTGGCCAGCGCCGCAAGGGCTGCGCGGCATATCTCCTCGGACGGCGACAAAGCGGAAGTGCTCATCGAGATGGCGAGCCCGTATCGCCCTGGAGGCGGAGTGGACATGGCCTACTTTGAGGCGGCGAACTCCATCTCCTCCGACGGCGACCACGCCCGCGTTCTCTCAAGAATGCTCGCCTCCCATGACGACCCCGACACTTTGACTCGCACGCTGACCTCGGCTCAGCGGATTTCCTCCGATGGCGATAAAGCCCGTGTACTTAAGGAGGCGGTTATTGCTTACAGCGAAGATGCCTCTGTGCGCAAAGCGTTCTTCGACGCCGCTAATTCCATTTCGAGCGATGGCGATCATCAGCAGGTGCTCGTCTCTCTAGCTCAGAAACAGGGAATCGGGGCCGATACTGTGGGCAACATCGCCAGTTCCGCTCAGAGAATTTCTTCCGCCGGCGATAAAGCTCGCGTCCTGATCGAACTTGCCGGTACAGACATCGATCCGGCCCGCGACGCTTTCTTTGCCGCTGCCGACAGCATTAATTCCGATGGCGACCGCAGCCGGGTTCTGATGGTTGTGCTCGACAAGCCCGGGATTTCGAGTTCGCTGGCCGTTGCGGCAATCCAATCGGCCGTCGGCATTTCTTCAGACGGCGACAAAGCCCGCGTCCTTCTCGACGCCGCCGAACGTTATTCGAGCGATCGAGGGGTGAACGCCGCTCTGCGCAAAGCCGTCGAGAGCCTACACTCGGATGGCGAGTATCGCACCATAATGTCCCGGATCGGCCGTCACGAAGCCAGTCTGTAATCACCCACGTCCACAAATACGCAAGGTACACCGCCCCCTGTCGCCGGATGATGCGCAAAAACATTCGTTCGCCAAGCGAAAATTCGGATTTATGGGTTTCTGAAATCGCTGCAATTATTGGAAAAGAATGGCCGGGGAGTGAGGATTTGAACCTCCGACCCGTGGTCCCGAAAAAGGAATTAGGTTGTCAAGGTGAATGTTTTCAGTCTCAGCGGCTAGCACTAAGCATATCGGCTTCGGCAACGAGATGGAGCCGCTGAGCCGGATCGGCAGCGAGTTGAACCAGTTCACGGGAGAAGCCGCCTAAGGCAAAAAGAATGTAGCTGGGCTTGTTCCGCCAGCGGGCCTCGGGCAGGCTGGCGACCTTCGCTTGCAATGTGCTCAGATCGTTTAGCCGCATGACGCTCTCCTTACGCCACTTGCATTCCCCAAAAAGTAAGGTGCCGTCATCCAGTTCTGCAACGAGATCAATTTCTGTCCGACCATCGCGGCTCCAATAGCGGGCCATCTGGCGAACGATGAGACCAAGGCGCGGCTTGGCGTGTCGTTGAATCCATTGGCCGCAGATTTCCTCGAATACTGACCAGCCATGTAGTCGGCCAGGCGAGGTGCTACTTGGGAAGCGTACACCGCGGCAGGATCGGAGAACTGCAGGTCGCTGGCCAGCGGCCCAACGAAACGATACCAGAAGGTCAGAAATGGGTCGGCAACGCGATAGATCGCCCGACGTTCGGAGTGTTCGCCGAAAGCGAGTTCTCGCCGAATCCAGCCCAACTCCAGCAATGTTCGCAGCGAGAAAGAGAGTGCTCCGCGCTCCGCGTCGATCAACTGCTGAATGCCATTGAATTTTGTTTCGCCGCCAGCAATCGCGGCGAGGATCGCATTGTAGGGAGCCGGATCGCGAATGTGCTCGCTTCCCAGCAAGAACCGAACTTCGTTTTCCAGGATCGCGCGCGGCTGCATCAGGAGGGTGACAATCTCCTCGGCCGGCGGACGCGATGTATCCACCAGGGCGTGATAGCGGGGCGTTCCTCCGAATACGCCGTACATGAGCAGCTTCTCTTTGACGCTGTAATGCCGGCTGCCCTGGTAAAAGCAGGCAACGTCGTCGTAGTGGAGGGGTTCGATATGGAAGATCCCGGCATTGAAGCGCCCGAACAGCGGCGCACTTTCTTGCCCGAGCGCAGACATGACCGAGAGCTGCGAGCCACAAAGGACCACGAAGAGGGGAGAGTGAACTCCTTCGCGATCCCACCATGCCTGCAGGGTGGATGGCAGTTCGGGAGTCTGAGCAATCAGATATGGAAACTCGTCGAGGATGAGGGCGAAACGGCTCTCCCCCTTTTTCCGTGCCTGTGCCTGCTGCGAGGCGTAGCGGAGCAGTGTGTTCCACGAGACGGCGATCTCCTCAGCGGCGACGCCCTCGGCTGGTAGGGCTCTTACCAGCTGACCGCGCAAGCGTCAGGCGTTGCGTAGCGCCGGTTGACTGCTCAGCGAGAAAATAGCAGTGGGGCTTTCCCGGTTCGTCCCCTCCGGCTCCCGCTGTGAAGTACCGTTGCAGGAGGAAAGTCTTGCCTAATCGCCTGCGGCCATAGAGCAGCAGCCATTTGCCCGCCGCTCCCATGACGCTTCCAAGCGCGATCCAAGGCGGCCAGTTCGAGTGCGCGGTTATAAAAAGGATGGGGTTTGATCGTAGTTCCGGACATCGTCTTGACCCTTGCAGTTGTCACATCGTGACTTGTCATCTTATATAGTGTCAAGTCATACCAATACTATTTTGGTTTTTACAATTGAGGGTACCGGGCCGGTCGTTTCAACCTTTCACCGGCGGATTTTGAAAAACTAGTCCAGCGATCAATCCGGAGATTACTTGAGGGACTCAGAGCTTAATGTTTTCGAGAGCATGGCTGCACCGCAGCACGCAACGTACTCGAAAGAATGTGATCGCGCGTCCGCGCTGAGTAAAATTCAATGCAATCGGGTGAATTCTGAAGACTTACGCTATCGCCGTAATCGCCGGTGATGGAATCGGCAAAGAAGTAGTGCCGGAGGGCATTCGTGTACTCGACGCTGCGGGAGCTCACTTCGGCTTCAAGTTTGAATGGCATTCGTTTGACTGGAGCTGCGAGACCTATCTGGCGTCAGGCAAGATGATGCCCCCCGACGGCCTGCAGCAACTTCGAAGATTCGACGCCATATATCTCGGTGCAGTCGGACGCCCCGACGTTCTGGATCATATTTCACTTTGGGGTCTGTTGATACCTATCCGACGCAGCTTTCAGCAATACGTCAACTTGCGGCCGGTGCGTTTGCTGGAAGGTATCGAGACCCCACTCAAGAACCGGAAGCCAGCCGACATCGACTTCGTGATCGTTCGTGAAAACAATGAGGGAGAGTACTCCAATGTTGGTGGCCGCATCTATGAAGGGACAAACGAAGAAACAGTCGTTCAGCAGTCGGTGTTCACTCGAACAGGAGTGGACCGCGTACTTCGTTTCGCCTTTAATCTAGCAAGGGGTAGAAAAAAGCATCTAACTTCGGCTACCAAGTCGAATGGCATCATCCACACCATGCCATTCTGGGATGAACGTTTTCGCACATTGAGCGCTGCATACCCGGATGTGAGAACTGACCAGTTTCACATCGACATCTTGACAGCGCATTTTGTGCTGCATCCGGACTGGTTCGATGTCGTGGTCGGCTCGAATCTCTTCGGTGACATTCTCTCTGACCTCGGACCGGCCATTGCAGGTTCCATCGGCATGGCGCCTTCGGCGAATCTTAATCCTGAAAAGAAGTATCCATCCATGTTCGAACCGGTACACGGGTCCGCGCCCGATATCGCAGGCAAAGGGATTGCCAATCCCATCGGCCAGATCTGGTCTGGTGTGCTGATGCTGAGACATCTCGGCGCAGCTGAAGCGGCCGACGCTATTGAGGATGCGATTTTTGCGACTCTCGCTGAATCCGCCATTCGCACACCAGACATCGGCGGCCACTCGTCAACTAGGGAACTGGGAGAGGCAATCGCTCAACGGCTCAGGAGGCGCTAATGATGAACCTGGGTCACAACTCCAGTCCAGGAGCCTAGACGGGAATGGCACTGCAGTGGACAAGCGGCACCCGAGACCAGAGCTTCGCGGCTCTGGATTCAGACGCAACGGGCTTGGCTCGGCGTACCAGCCGACGCATAGCACGACGTCTTCTGCCCTTTCTCTTCCTGCTGTATGTGACTGCATTTCTGGATCGGATGAACGTCGCCGCAGCCGCGCTTCAAATGCCGCGCGATTTGGGATTAAGTGATCGAGCGGTCGGACTTGGTGCGGGTATTTTCTTCTTGGGTTACTTCCTGCTAGAGATTCCCGGCGCGCTGATCGCCGAACGCTGGAGTGCGCGGCGATGGATTGCCCGCATCATGATCTCGTGGGGGATCCTGACAAGCCTAGTGGCTTTCATCCATTCCACGCGCCAGTTCTACGTTGTTCGTTTTCTGATAGGTGCCGCGGAAGCAGGATTCTTTCCCGCCGTAATTGTGTATCTCACGCACTGGTTTCGTGCGCTAGACAGGGCAAAAGCGGTAGCCGCCTTTTACGCGGCAATGCCGATTTCGTACGTGATCGGGTCGCCCCTTGCGGGTTTCGTCCTCGGGCTCTCCTGGCTTGGCCTACGTGGATGGCGCTGGTTGTTCATCCTCGAGGGAGTTCCTGCGGTCCTGCTCGGTATTGTGACTCTGGTCTACCTCACCGACCGGCCGCAAGAGGCACAGTGGCTAAAGCCTCACGAGCGGGATTGGATAACGCGTACCCTGAAACAGGAGAAGGAATCGAAGCAGAAAGTACGGTCGTATACCATCTGGCAGGCGCTTCGTCAGCGCGATGTCATTCTCCTCACGACGTGTTATTTCTTCGCTGTGACAGGAAACTATGGCATCGGGTTCTGGTTGCCGAGCTTTCTAAAGCGCCTGTCCGGCGAAAGCGATACCCAGGTGACCCTGCTAGCCGCCCTGCCCTATGTTGCCGGGTTCCTGGTTCAGCAGTTTAACGGTTGGCACTCCGACCGAACCTGTGAACGCCGCTGGCATGCGGCGATTCCTCTGGTGCTGAGCGGAGTTTTTCTCTTAGCGGCAATCCGCATGGGGTCGAATGTCTTTCTTTCGATGCTGTTTCTCGTCGGAGTAGGTGGGGCGTACTTCGGCTTCCACCCTGCTTTCTGGCCTGTGCCGACCGAATTCCTTGCCGAGTCGGCGGCCGCTGCCTCAATAGGACTTATCAACTCCGTAGGAAATTTGGGCGGGTTCGTTGGCCCGTTCCTTGTGGGGTACTTGCTGACACGCACGCGTTCTTTCAGCGCAGGTCTTTGGTTTCTGGTTGGCAGCTTCTTGGTGTCGGGGATTCTGATGCTTCTGGTTCGCGTGCGGAAGCAATCTGTTCCAAGTTGACCTGCTGGAGGCAGCTCAATGGATCTCGGGCTCTGGGATCGGCTCGGTTCCTTCCAGAAAATCAAAGTCGCAGCCCTCGTTCGCTTGTTTAATGTGTTCGAGAAAGAGTTTTCCGTATCCCCGCGGGTAAATAGCTTCCTGAGGATGCCATGCGCCCCGACGTCGGGCGAGTTCCGCCTCGCTGACACACATGTTTAGCTGGCGCTGTGCCACATCGAGTTCGATAATATCGCCTTCTTGCAACCAGGCGAGTGGTCCGCCTACGAACGATTCTGGCGCTATGTGCAGAACACAGGTGCCGTAGTTTGTTCCGCTCATTCTGCAGTCCGAAATCCGCACCATATCGCGTACGCCCGCCGCAAGCAGCTTCTTTGGGATTGGCAGGTTTCCCCATTCTGGCATCCCTGGACCGCCCTTGGGTCCCGCGTTGCGCAAAACCAATACGCTGTTCTCGTCTACATCCAAATCGGGATCATCAATCCGGGCGTTCATTTCGTCGTAGCTGTCAAAGACAATCGCGCGCCCCGAATGTTTCACCAGCTTGGGGTCTGCAGCTACAGACTTGATGACCGCTCCTTGGGGAGCCAAATTGCCGTACAAGATGACCAGCCCTCCAGACGAAAAAACGGGATCTTCACAGCTGCGGATCACATCGGTATTGTAGATTTGCGCGTCGCTAACATTCTGGCCGAGCGTCTTGCCGGTCACAGTTGGGGCGGTAAGATCCAAATGCGGGGAAAGCGCGTTCAAGAGCGCCGGAAGTCCTCCCGCATAGAAAAAATCCTCCATGAGGTACTTGCCGGTGGGTCGCAGGTTCGCCAGCACCGGGGTCGTTTCCGATAATTGCTGAAAATCGTCGAGGGTGACCTTGATCCCAGCCCGCCCTGCCATTGCAATCATGTGAATGACGGCGTTGGTCGAGCCGCCCAAGGCAAGTACAGTCGCGATTGCGTTCTTGAAGGATGCCGGACTCAATAGGTCCCTAGGCTTCAGGTCTTCCCAAACCATCTCGACAATTCGGCGCCCGGAAAGATTTGCCATTTTGGGATGGTTGGCGTCGACCGCAGGAATCGAGCTCGACCCCGGCAGAGCGAATCCCAAGGCTTCAGCCACGCTCGTCATGGTCGAAGCGGTCCCCATCGTCATACAGGTTCCGGCAGAGCGCGCAACACCCTCTTCGATTTCTGCCCATTCCTGGCAGCCGATGTTGCCGGCCCGGCGTTCGGTCCAATACTTCATCACGTCTGCACCGCTGCCCAAGATCCGGCCCCGCCAGTTTCCCCGCAACATCGGACCGGCAGGAACAAAAATCGACGGCAGATTCATGCTGATGGCGCCCATCAACAAGGCTGGAGTGTTCTTGTCGCAGCCTCCAAGAAGCACGCAGCCGTCCGCGGGATAGGACCGGAGCAGTTCCTCGGTCTCCATCGCCAGAAAATTGCGATACATCATTGTGGATGGTTTTTGAAATGTTTCCCCCAGAGTTATAGCGGGCATTTCCATTGGAAAGCCACCGGCCTGCCAGACACCACGCTTCACATCTTCGGCCCGCTCGCGAAGATGGCTGTGGCACGGATTGGCATCGCTCCAGGTATTAATAATCGCGATGACGGGTTTGCCTGAATAGTCAGCGTGGATAAGCCCCATGGAAGCGGCGCGCGACCGGTGACCGAACGAGCGCAGATCGTCAGGACCAAACCATCGATAGCTTCGCAAGGATTCGGAGGTTTTTTGTGGCATAGGAGAGAGATTCGCTCACACGTATTCTAGCTGCCCGGTGGGAGTCTTCCATTTTGAATTGTGTCGTTTTCGATTATCAAATATTGCACGCCCACCGGTACACCAGCTATTAATTCGGTTTGCGAAGAATGATCCTGCGCAATTCGCGGTCTGGTTCGGAATAAGGGTAAGATCAATCGACCGGGAACTTACCCGGAACAATGAAACAGCTCCTGCAGCCATTTTGATGGTCGGTGTTTACTAGCGGTTCATGAGTGGTAGTTCGGCTTTTCTTCAACTGACCCACTTGCCCTGGTCGTTTGGAAGGATATTTGGAGGTCGTCGATGCTCTGGCTTTGGATTGTGGGGCCAGGGGTGCTGTCCAGTATGTGGCCCAGTGGGATGCAGGTACCGGAGCAAGGGCAGGCAGGAGCGGTTGCACGGACTCGCACTAAGAGCGAAAAAAAAGTAAGCAGCCCAGACCTAGAGTGGGCACCTCCAAACGTTGATGCACCGCTGAAATCGCTTTCCATGACCCCACATTGCGATCTCTCCGACGTGCTCCAGCACGCTGCAGCGAACTCACTAATCTTGGCTTCGAATTTGCAGAAGTTTACGGCGCAAGAACACATTGCATATGTCATGCTCGATCGTAAGGGGATGATAAAGGACTTCGATTCCGGTTCGTTCGATTATGTCTATGCGATGGAGCAGCAGAAGGACGGGGCCGCTAGCCGCGAGTACCGAACGCCGGTGAAAGGCAGCCATGCGTTTCCCGCCAGTGGGTTGGATGTCGGCGATGTGGCAATCGGGCTGATCTTTCGTCCCGACTTCCAAATGGACTATGAAATGAAATGCGAAGGGACAGACCAGCGAAATGGCCAAGTCGACTGGGTCGTCCATTTCCAACAGCGTAAAGACAAGCCCAGCCGCACGGTGAGATTTTGGGTGGACAATGTCGTCTATCCTGCTAGGTTGAAGGGTCGAGCATGGATCTCGAACGACAACTTTCAGGTCGTCCATTTGGAAGCAAATCTCATGGGAGATCTTCGGCAAATCGGGCTACAAGAATTTGCGGTTTCGACCGACTACAAGCTCGTCCAGAATCCCTCCGAAAATCTTGAGCTATGGCTGCCCAATAACGTCGTGACCTACACGGCGACGAACTTTGATGCCCGTCGTATGATCCTGGCTCACAACTTCAGCGATTTCCGACTCTTCAAGGTTAAAACAAAAATAAACATCCAGGAACCAAAAGAAGAACCATAACGTGTCGGGCAAAGGTGTCTAGAATGCTTCGCGCAATATCGAAGCGTCTAGTTGGAAGCGTGAGGCCGGGAAGCGCAATCATCGTATCTCGGCCCCAATCACTGAACCAATGGTATCCGGCGATGACACTCTTCTGTTCGCTGCAAGAGACGATGCACTGATCTGCAGCCGTGGTCAGCGAGGTTATGAGATCAGTCTTGACAAGAGCGCTCTCCTCCTCTTTACGACGGCGGGCAACTTCGCTTTTTTTCACACTGTTCAACGGCACCACGTGTTGGCTCTCAGTCGATGCAATAAGCCTAGCGATCGATCGCTGCCTGAGATCGAAGTGAAGCACACACGGAGTGAACAAATCTTCCCCGAAAATCAAGACCACGCTCGCATTCAGAGTCGTGACATGACCCTCGCCGAAGCGGATCATGACCTGGCCTCCACGGAAGCGGCGACCGGATCTGATGGACGCGACCCGGGCATCGTTTCCGTGTCATCCATATGCGAGGTGGTCGGGGAGCGGAAGGTCTGGAACTGCACCAGGTCCTTGGTGAAGATAAGATCAAGAGTCCAGTCCAAAGCGACGCGAAGCTTCTTCTCAAAACGTGGAAGCTTGCTCAGATAGATCGTTCGCCACATCCACCAGGCTATGAATCCCGAGAAATTGATACCCAGGATATTTGCCACTCCCGTACGCCGCCCAATTGAGGCGAGCTGACCTATGGTGGAAAACGAGAATGGTTTAAGATCCTCGCCGCGAAGAGTCGCAATAAGATTCTTTGCCAGGGTTTTTCCCTCGCGCAGAGCGTGCTGAGCGGTCGGGGGATGATATTGTCCGGTTCTGCGGTCCGGTACCAGTGCGCAATCACCTACCGCCCAAACTCCCGGCCAGCCGGGAAGGCGCAGCATTTCATCTACCTTCAAACGGCCGTGTTCTTTTGCGCATGGAAGACCATCGATCACAGGATTGGGCGATGTCCCGGCTGTCCAGATCAGTGCTTTGGTTTCGATCTCCTCCCCGGTGCTCAGCTGAACTCCGGTATCCGTGAGACCTGTCACCCGGGTGTTTACCAGAATCTCGACGCCGCGTGCCGCAAGTCTCTTCTCGGTGTAGCGTCCGAGTTTTTCACCGAGCTCCGGCAGAATCACTTTGCCCGGATGCACAAGCACGAGACGAAGCATATCTCCGTGCAGGTTGGAGTAGAAACCGACTGCCTCGCGAACGAAATCGTTAATGCCGGCGATCGTTTCGACCCCGGCGAAGCCTCCCCCGGCGACAACGAAAGTCAGCAGTGGACGGCGCACATCAGCGCAACACTCAGTGTCAGCCTCTTCGAGGTGCGCGATCAATCGGTTGCGCAGATGAATCGCATCACCGAGCGATTTCATCGTCAGTGCTCGCTGCTCAAGGCCGGGAAGGTTGAAGAAGTTGGTGATTGAACCCAGTCCGATGACCACATGATCGTAAGGAAAATTGTGATGATGGTGGTCGAAACCGTGAGAGACGGTCACGATCTTCCGTTCAAGATTGATCGATTCCACTTCTCCCGCGAAAAAATTGATTCTCTTGAGGAGTTTTCGGACGGGATTGACAATATTTGTGAGATCGAGATCACTGGCTGCGACCTCGTGCAGCATTGGCGTAAACAGAAAAAAGTTGTCGCGGTTCACGAGGGTGATCTCTGCCTCGGGATCGCGGGCCAGCGTGTCATCGAGGTGAATCGCCGCATGCAGCCCGGCGAACCCGCCCCCCAGAATTAGAATCCGAGTTTTCTTTGAGGAAGCCACCAAATTGTTCTCCAAACATTTCTACCGCAATGTAACGATTAGAGTTCCGCTACCTCGCAGAACACTTTTATGGATCCATTCGGGTTGGTGAGCTTTTTGAAGAGCTCTGCATAGTTTTCAAGTCCAGCCACAGGATCTGTCAATAGTCGGCCCAGCCATCCCGGATATTCAGCCTCAGCCTGCGACATATCGCGGACTCCAATTTCGAAGTATTCACGATTGGCATTCACGGTGCCGACCATAACCTTGTTTCCTAGTACAAAGTCCAGGTTGATACGATCAGCTGGAACTTGAACCATGCGCTCGCCGCCGGTGACACTTGAGAGCACTAGAACCCCGTTCTTTCCGAGCGCCTGCATACTATCGAAGACCACGCCGGAGTTGCCGGTCGCTTCGAAGATCAAATCGAACGGTCCGAATTTCTTTGCTCCCCCAATGATCGGCACTTCTTCGGTGATTACATATTGTGCGTCCAGTGCTTCGATCAGTTCAGCGTTCAAATTCGGCTTGGGATTGCGTGCAAAGGTGGTCACATCAATGCCTCGAAGGCGCAAAGCCAACGTAGCCAGGAGTCCGATGGTGCCGGCGCCCATCACCGCGGCGCGGCGAGGACGCCACACTTTCAAACGACGCTGGATCTCGTACGCCTGGTGGATGCCTTTCTCGACCACTGTGAACGGCTCAAGCAACACTCCGACGCGCTTCAATCCTTGTGGCACCTTGACGATGAATTCAGCGTCGTCCACGTAATACTCGGTTAGAAATCCGTGACGCAGATTGATTCCGCGTTCGAAGTAAGTATCGTCGGTGGTCATGTCATTGGTGCCGATCAAGTCGTAAATGCTTCGGCCTGGGCGGCGAACGGTAGCGACCACATGGTCGCCGGGTTTCATTTCGGTAACATTCGGGCCAACAGCCTCGACCCGGCCGAAGCCTTCATGGCCAATGACGAGGAAGTCAAATCCCGCAGGAGCGGCCCCGTATTCCGCGGCATTGATCTCTTTGTCAGTCCCATCGACGCCGACGCGCAAAACTTTGACCAGAACGCCGCGCCCATTCGGCACTTCGTCAACCGAAGGTTTGTTCAGGTCAGCGAGATGAACGCTGTTGGGCCTTCCTGGGAATACACTTATAGCTTTCATTTCATGTCTCCGTGTGAAAATTAATCTTGAGCTCAGTCTGCGAACGCCACACCGGCTCGCTCGGGCTTCTTGCGTTTATTTGACTCGCCGCTCTGCTGCAGCGTTTTGGTCACGAGACCAGTCCAGCCCGTCTGATGGTTTGCACCTACACCTCTGCCAGTGTCCCCATGGAAGTACTCGTGAAAAAGAATCAGCTCGTTCCAATTGGGATCAGACTGGAATTTCTGAATGCCCCGATAGACAGGCCGCTCGCCTTTCTCATCGCGCAGGAAAATCTGAGAAAGTCTGCGCGAAAGCTCGGCGGCGACATCCCACAACGTAAGCATCTTTCCCGACTGTGCGGGAAACTCAACTGTGAAATCGTCGCCGAAGTAATGATGGAATTTCTGCAACGACTCGATGAGCAGGAAGTTGACCGGAAACCAGATCGGTCCACGCCAGTTTGAATTTCCGCCGAACAGGCCAGTGCTCGATTCCGCAGGCTCGTAATCCACGCGGTACTCATTTCCGTTCACTGAGAGCACGTACGGATTGTCCTTGTGATAACGCGAGAGGGCACGAATTCCGTACGGCGATAAAAACTCGTTCTCATCTAACATGAACTGCAGTACGCGACGAAGCTGATCGCGGCCCACTATAGAAAGCAATCGCCGTTCACCTCTACCGGGGCTTCTCATGCAGGCAACATTCCCAATCAGATCGCGGCGATTGTCGATGAACCATTCCAGGCGCCGTTTGAATCCAGGCAAGCGTTCCAGGAGTTCGGGTTCGAGTGTTTCAACCGCGAATAGAGGAATGAGTCCAACCATCGACCGAATCCGCATTGGATATTTGCGGCCATCGGGAAAGCGCAGAACATCGTAAAAGAAGCCGTCCATCTCATCCCACAGCCCGACGCCCTCGTTTCCGCGATGATTCATTGCACGGGCGATGTATATGAAGTGCTCCCAGAATTTGCTGGCCACGTCTTCGTAAGCAGGATCTTCGCTTGCTAGTTCCAGCGCAATTGCCAGCAGATTGAGCGTGTACATAGCCATCCAGCTGGTTCCGTCGGACTGCTCAATGTACCCGCCCGTGGGCAAGGGAGCACTGCGATCGAACACACCAATGTTGTCCAAGCCCAGGAAGCCGCCTTGGAAGATGTTCATTCCCTCAGCGTCTTTACGGTTTACCCACCAGGTGAAGTTGAGCAGGAGCTTATGGAAGACCCGCTCCAGGAAGGCGCGATCGCCTTTGCCATTTCGCTTCTTGTCAATCTTGTAGACTCGCCATGCAGCCCACGCATGTACTGGCGGATTCACATCGCCGAAAGCCCATTCGTACGCCGGAAGTTGACCATTCGGGTGCATGTACCATTCGCGCAGCAGGAGCACCAGCTGCTCTTTCGCAAATTCGCAGTCTACGAGGGCCAGCGGCACACAGTGGAATGCCAGGTCCCATGAGGCATACCAGGGATACTCCCACTTGTCGGGCATTGAAACCACATCGGCGTTATACAGGTGCGGCCACTGGCTGTTGCGACCAGTTGTTCGTTCTGCCGCCGGCTGAGGATTGCCCGGATCACCTTCGAGCCAGTTCTTTATGACGTAGTGGTAGAACTGCTTCGACCAAAGCATTCCGGCAAAGCCCTGGCGCATGACATTCTGTGCGTCGGACGACAAATCCTGCGGAATGACTGTGCCGTAAAACTCATCAGCCTCATTTTTGCGAATACTGAACAGCTGATCGAAACCGTCGAAAGCAGCTTCGGCAACGCCGGAGAAATCAACATCGGTAAGGCGCAGGCGAACTGTCACGCTGCCACCCGGCGGAAGTTGGAGTTTGTAATGCGCCGCGGCTTTCGTTCCCATCGGCATGAGAGCGACCGCATCCTTTTTTCCGCTGACGATGCAATCGTTGATGCCGTCCTTTACACAGGCACAGTGGTTTTCAATGCCATACAGCCGCTTGTAATTGGTTTCGTTTTCCGTGAAGAGGATTTCCGGCGAACCGTCGCAGTGCAGCCAGCGCCGCCCTAGGCTGGGGTGGTCAAGTTCTATCCCACTGCCATTACGGCGCAAGTCGGGCCGCTCGAAATTATCGACCCACGACCAGGTATTCCGAAACCAGATGGTTGGAAGCAGGCGCAGCGGAGCAGCCTCGGATCCACGATTTGTGGCTGTGATCTTAATGAGAATGTCTTCGACGTCGCCCTTTGCATACTCAACGAAAACATCGAAGTAACGGTCTCGGTCGAATACGCCTGTATCGAGTAGTTCAAATTCCGCTTTGTCCTTTCCGCGACGGCGGTTCTCTTCAGCCAGCTGCGTGTACGGAAATTCCACCTGCGGATATTTGTACAGGTACTTCATGTAAGAGTGTGTCGGCGTGTTGTCGAGATAAAAGTAGTATTCCTTCACATCCTCGCCATGATTGCCTTCGTTGCTGGTCAATCCAAACAAACGCTCTTTTAGAATCGGATCGCGCTCATTCCACAGAGCCAGCGCAAAGCAGATGTATTGATGCCGATCAGAGATGCCGGCGAGTCCGTCTTCATTCCATCGATAGGCACGCGAGCGAGCATGATCGTGCGTGAAGTACTCCCAAGCGTTCCCATTTGGGCTGTAATCCTCGCGCACCGTTCCCCAAGCCCGCTCGCTCAAATAGGGGCCCCAGCGCTTCCAGTGCTTCGTTCTAGCGGCTGATTCGAAAAGCCGGATTTCCTCTTTGGTGATCGACCGTTTCATGCGAAATCTCTCTTTCCCCCCAGCACTCTGGGTCGTTCGACGAACTCATCAGAAAACCTGTAATCGCTCCCGGGGAATACCAAATCCGCCACCGTTGGCTCGTCGTCTGAGAAATTGTGTCTTTCAGCGCGTGCTGGATTTTCGAGTTCCGCCACTTTACTGATGTTAGGGATGATGCCTTTGCTCATCAGGTCCTCATTTCTGTTCAATCTCAACAGCGTGGCCATCCGGGTCTCTGACGATAAAGGCGGCTCTGTAACCAAGCTCGTCCATCTGATTCGCAATCACCCCGGAAGAGACAAAATTAACCTTAGCGGAGAATAAATCGCGGGCCGCCAGGTCAGCGCTCTTGGTTATCAGCACGGTCTGACGATGGATCGCATCGTTGGCATGCTCGTCCAGTGGAAACGGAGTGCCGTCACCGGGTGAAACATATTCAAGCAGTTCAATGCCGGGCCCGGAGCTAGACCGCAACGATGTGATCCGTAAATGGGCACCGAAGACGTTGTTCAGATGTTCCTGCTCGGTGCCGTAGTTTTCGCTCTCGCCGACGATCCGCATACCCAGCAGATCGCGATAAAAGCGCAGGCTTTCCTCTGTATCGCCCACGACAATGGCAGTGTGATCAATACCAAGGAAGAGCTTGTCCGAGGGCCGGTGCCATTTTTCAGCTCCCTTGTCCGGCGGGAATTGCAGAATCTCAAGCGGGTGACCATCCGGGTCCTTGAAATAGAAAGCTTTGATTCCCGACGCGTTCCTGTTCCAATCAGGCAGGCGCTGCGGCCCTGAAGATGCGTGCTCGACCTTGTTCTGGCGCAACCAGGCATACGCTTTGTCCATATCGCTGACAATGATCGCGATGTGCTGGAAAGAGCGGTCGTTGCTGCGTGCTCCTGCCGGAATAGGACGGCCTTTGGGCGACAAATATTCCGTAAGCTCGATGAATTCGTCGCCTAGTTGCATACGCACAACTCGCATGCGGACTCCGAAGACACCTTCAAGGTTTTCATAGGTCTCGCCGGCTACTTCCGTGTCGCGAACTTTTTCGAAGCTAAGCACACGGGAATAAAAGCCCACGCTCTGATCCATGTCAGACACAGTCATATCTATGGAGTCGACCGCCGAAGCCAATACGGGGGCATCGGCTCGAGCACTGGCAACCACGCTTGCGAGAAGCAAGAACATGATCGCCAGTACCCTCGGCGTGCGAGATTGAAGAGCTCTCTGCATCTTTTCTTACCCAACTACCTACTGCAGCAGGGTTGTTCTGCTCCCATTTGCTGCGTATTCAACGTTTGGTACACGCAATCGCTGCAGCAAGTGATCCCCCACGCGTAAGGCATTTGCCATGATCGTCAACGCTGGATTCACCGCAGCGCTGGATGGGAAGAAGCTGCCGTCTACGACGTAAAGATTGTCGAGGTCGTGCGCCTTGCAGTTCACGTCCAAGGCTGAAGTCTTGGGATCGCGGCCGAAGCGGATCGTGCCGTTCTGATGCGCTACGCCGGCCAAGGGAATTCTTTGGCCGACGTACAGGCTCCGTGCGAACAGGCCCTGGTGGCATTCGTGCCCATGAATCGAACAGGTGTTCTGCTTCATAACCCGTTGCAGATGCGCCTTGAGCCGATCATGCGCTTTGAGATTGTTCGGCGTGTAGGTAAGCACTATTTCGCCAGCTCGGTTGATGGTCACGCGATTGTTCGGATCGGGCAGATCCTCTGATGTAAGCCAGAAATCCAGCGAATGCTTCGCCATCAACTCAAGCGTGAATCCTGGAGCGATGGCCGGCGCGCCGGCTCGCAAGGTGATTGCATCGAGCTTGCCGACGAAAGAAATATGGCCCATCGGGTACTCAAAATCTTTAGATCCAGAATAAAAATCATTCACTGAAAGTGTCTTCTGAAAAATGGTGGGATTCGGGCACTTCGAGATCGCCATCAGAACCGAATTCGTGTGTCCCATGTAGTGACGTCCCACCATATCTGAGCTATTCGCCAGGCCGTTCGGGTGCTTTTCATTGGTCGAACGCAGCAGCAATGCGGCCGAGTTGATCGCACCGCAGGAGACGACGACGATGTCGCCAGAATAGGTCTCCAGAGCGCCATTCCGCTCAACAACGACTTCGCGCACCTCGCGCCCCGAGCTATCAGTTTCGAGCCGTTTCACGAGCGCATTCGTAAGCAGCGTTACATTTGGAAATTGCACCGCCGGGTCAACACACAGCACCTGAGAGTCTGATTTCGCGTGCACCAGGCAGGGGAAGCCGTCACAGGTGTCGCAGCGAATGCAGGGACTGAAGGGAGGGTTCTTCTCATCGAGCATGATGCCCAGCGGAGTATGAAAAGGATTCAATCCGGCGGCGCGAAAATCTTCGGCGAGATGCTGAATACGCTGTTCGTGACTCACAGCCGGCCAGGGATATGCTGTGCCAGCTGGCGGCTCCGTTGGATCTTCGCCGCGGTTGCCGTGCACCTGATATAGGTTCTCAGCTTGCGTGTAGTAGGGTTCCAGCTCGTCATAACTGAACGGCCACGCTGGCGAGATTCCGCCATGGTGACGAATCTCCCCGAAATCACTCTGGCGCAAGCGAAACAATGCTGCACCGTAAAATTTCGTGTTCCCGCCCACGTAATAGTTTGTATGCGGGTGCAGCTCCTGACCGTCTACGTCGCGCCACAACTCTTTGGTGTTGTACTTCGCATCGACATTCACGGCTTTCGGATTCCAGTTGTCCTTTTCCCGAGCTACATAGTCGCCACGCTCCAGAATGAGGACCCGCGTTCCCGACGGGGCCAGATGGTAGGCAAGCGTTCCGCCCCCGGCCCCCGTTCCGATGATGATTACATCAAACTGATTCCCGCGGCTCATTACCTTCTCCTTCTCCTTCAGAGAACTCAGGCTGTTACCGATTCTTGGCGCTCACCGCTGTACCAGCTGCGGTTAGCGGCGCCGTCGCGAAGTTCACGCCAAAGCGCTTGCACCAGATGCTGACGGCACGGTATTTGTTGAGATCGAGGTCTGGCGATATTTCGTAATTCTGGTCGCCGATGTTCCCCTTCAGTGCGCCAACTTCCACAAAACCAGCCTGCTTCACAGTGTCGCTGTCGCTGGCATCCTTGCTGGCGATGAGGTAAACGCGCACGTCAGGCCCGTTCGACGTTTCGAAGTTGGTGAACCGAAGCACACGCTTGTCGCCCAGTTGATAAATCGTGGCCTGTCCCACGCCTTTATGTGCGACGTTATGAAAATCGCCCGAGGAGAGGACCTGAGCCATGCTTGGCGCCGCGGTGCTGGAGTTCAGAGGTGCGGTGCCGAAATTCACGCTGAAGCGCTTACACCAAATGGTCGCAGCACGATACTTCGCCAGGTCAGCGTCAGCGGGAATGTCGTAATTCTGATCGCCGATGTTGCCCTTGAGTGAACCCAATTCCACAAAGCCGGCCTTCTGCACAGTCTGGTTGTCGCTCGCGTCGTTTGCGGCGATGAGGTAGACATGCACATCAGGGCCGTTTGACGTTTCGAAGTTGGTGAACCGGAGAATGCGTTTTCCGTCCGCTAGCTGGTAGATACTCGCGGTGCCCTTGCTTTCATGCGCGACGCTGTGAAATGAACCCGAGCTCAGGACGGTTTGCGAGACCTGCGAGAGGCCCGCGGGCATCGCCTCATTGACTTTCGCATCTACAAACAGCCGTTCAGGCCGGAATGCTGCCCACAGGGCGATCACCAAAATTGCGGCCAAGCCGTAAATCAACCTCTTGCGTTTCATTGCATCGTCTCCTTGACAGTGATTGTTGTTAACAGAGTCTGATAGTTGCAGCGGAAAATGCACCGCTTATGGTTGTCGTGGTGCAACTTCGCACAAAACACAGCGTGCTTACCCCGCAGCCAGAGATAAATCTGCGCGGCAAGCATCATGCCGAGCGGCGGCGCGGTGAAGTAAATCCAAAGTGAATTCCAAAGCCCTCCGGGCGCAGCCGATGCGAAGGAGCGGGCCGGATTCATACTCATGCCTGACAACGGTGATTCAAGCGCGACGTAGGTTGCGACCAGAACTCCCGCAATTGCGCCCGTAAATCGCGCGATGTGCACGGAATTCGAAACGTTCAGGATCATGGTCATCATTACGAACGAGATGACCATTTCGGCAATGAATGCGACTCCGATGCCAGGTGCGCCCGGCAGTGTAGCTGCGTACCGAACGTTCTGTTCAGCGATGGCGTGGCCCCAGATCAACCCGCTGACGAGTGCGCCGATGGTCCCGCCGATGAACTGCGCGACGACGTAGAAGCAGGCGTCCCAGGGCTCGATCTTTCCCAGCCGGAAAAATGTCAGGGTCACAGACGGGTTGAAATGAGCGCCCGATTGCTTGCCCCATGGCGAATAGATGAGTGCGATCGCAGTCGCCCCCATAGCAACGCCCGCAAGAAGGCGGCGAACGAATGCGCTCGGCAGCCTCTGCCGGATTGCCGAAGCCGGATGCTCGAGCAGAACTGTGAAGCTGCACGCCGATACCATGAACAGTCCGAGACAAACTCCTTCTATCAGGTATTCCGGCCAGTGCTGTGTCGCCGCCGAGACCGCGGCATGGATCCAGGTTCGGTTCGCAGTTCGCGTTTCGGCCACCGATGCCGCCTGCGCCAGTTCTTTTTTTGCCGGTGTTTTTGCCGGTGCTTGCATACGCCCATGGGATTCTCTGCTGATACTTTGGTGACAAATGGGTGTAGGAAATTTTTCAGTCAGAATTGTGCAAGCAAAGCGGCACGGAGGTTGTCACGTTTTGGGCGGAAAAGAATCTAATCTCTGCGGAGAAGGGGTGGGATCGCGGTGGTGTTCCGGACGGGAGGAGTCGTGGGCATCAGTTGCTTGGAAGTGATCCGGGAGCTTTCGAATTACATCGACGAAGACGTGACTCCGAAATTGCGAAAGCACATCCTTGCCCATCTGTCTGGCTGCTCGCGTTGTACCGCAGTCTACAACGGCCTGAGAAACACTATTACGCTCACCGGAGATGGACGTGCTTTCGATTTACCCACCGGTTTCAGTCAACACTTACGTGCCAAGCTCGCGAAAGAATAGAGATCCCGTCTACACTTCAGGTCACTTCACTCAGAGGGACCCTTCCGCCACGCCCCGTCCCATCCGGGCGCCAGGCGATCGCGCATCTGCAAACGGGCCCGCGAAGTCCGCGTTTTGACGTTTTCTTTGGAAATGCCAAGCGCCTTCGCTGTTTCCGCAATGCTCATCTGCTGTACGTCCCGAAGGATAAGGACAATCCGGTACTTCTCCGGCAGCGAGTTCAAGGCCTTATTCAGAGCCTCTCGCAATTCACTCTGCTCCAGCGCTTCGGACGGAATCTCGCGCCAATCGGCGAAATCCGTTGGGATGTAATCGCCTTCGCTTGTCTCTTGGCCAGCGTCGATCGCTGTGTACACAAGGCATCGGTCTTTTCGCAACTTCATTCTGGCATTGTTGATCGCAATTTGAATCAGCCACGTGCTGAATTTTGATTCCTGGCGGAAACGGTCGAGGTTTCGATATGCCTTCAGAAACGCCTCTTGTGCGGCGTCCTCAGCATCGGCGTCGTTGCCCAGAATTGCAGCGGCGGCGAGAAATACGCCACGCTCACAGGGCCGGATCAGCTCATAAAAGAGGTCCTTCTCACCCGCCAGAACGCGCTCGATCAACTCGCGTTCACGTGCGACTCTGGCATCGAACTTAGCAAGGGGCGCCGGCACTGATTTCAGTTCGCACATATCGGCGACGGCGTCAGGACCGAATATGGTTGCCTCCTCGAGCTGCTGCCTGAGAAAACTGGAACAGTTCACGTATTCAACCTCACGGGCGGCCAGTTCTCGCAGCAGAGCCACTCCCCTCGGGTCGACAAACAAGACTTTTGCAAGGTCGAGCCGGAGAGCCTTCGCTTCGGATAACTGCTGTTCGCTTTCCTTGCGCAGCTCGTCCACCCACGGACCGACCAGCCAACCTTCCAGTCCCAACCGAACGCGTTGCTCCGATTCGTCGATCATTGAAATTCTCAGCATTGTCTTGTTTCCTCTGAACGCACTGGATAAAGGCAAGCACTGTGCCAATGCAGAGGAAACGGCGGAATCCGCTATGTCGTTGAATAAGCGACAGTTCGCGGGGTGACGTGCTTATGCTCAGACATTGAAACCACGAAGTTTCGTGGGCGGGCAGCCTTGCAAGCTTCGTGGCCACGAATTTTCGCGGGGAGTAGTGCGGCAAGATTCGGTCAGGACAGCTGCCAGATCCCTCTACAAAGTTTGTCGAAGGCGAGCACATTCGCCGGCAGATCGCGCACGACAACCACCTTCTACTTTTCCGTGAGAGGCATGCATCCGATGTAGACTGCGGAGCGGGCTTTACGCCGCGCCACGATCTCCGCTGGGTGCGGAGGACTGCTGCACGGGCCGCTTGATGCCGAGCTTCTTCATCCTGCTACGAAGGGTGTTAGGGTGAAGATTAAGAATCCGGGCTGCGCCGCGCGGGCCTTCAATAACGCCACGAGTTTCCTGCAACACTTGAAGGATGTGAGAACGCTCAACGTTCTCAAGGGCATTTGGCGAACTCGCCGCGACCTCGGGTGCGCTGGTCGCCTCGTGCTCCGCTGCTTCCCCTGCGACCGGCAGCAGGTCTTTTCCGAGTCGAAGAACGCTGCCGGGACACAACACCACCGCCCTTTCGATCACGTTCTGCAATTCGCGAATGTTGCCCGGCCAGGAGTATCGCGAGAGCACATCCATTGTGTCTTGAGAAACTCCGGTGATCTGCTTTGCGAACTGGCGGCCGAACCTCTCGACGAAAAACGACGCCAGCAGAGGAATGTCGGAACGGCGCTCGCGCAGAGCTGGCAGGGTAAGTGGCAACACGTTGAGGCGATAGAACAGATCAGCACGGAATCGGCCTTCCTGGACTGCCTTCTCAAGGTCGCGGTTGCTGGCGGCAATGATTCGTACGTTGACTTTGATTGTGCGACTGCTGCCCAAGGGTTCGAACTCGTGTTCCTGAAGCACGCGCAACAATTTGACTTGAGTTTCCAGCGGCAGCTCACTGACTTCATCGAGAAAAAGAGTGCCTCCGTCAGCCAGTTCAAAGCGGCCCGTGCGACGCTCCAGTGCGCCAGTGAAAGCTCCCTTCATGTGTCCAAAAAGTTCGCTCTCGACGAGCCCGGTGGGTATAGCCCCGCAATTCACTTTCACCAACGGCCGGTGCTGACGCTTGCTGCGGTTGTGAATCGCCCGAGCAATCAATTCCTTTCCGCAGCCGGTTTCACCCAGAATCAGGACGGTGGAGTCGGTGGGCGCGACCGTCTCAACCCTGCGGAGCACATCAATGAGGCCTTTGCTGTTGCCGACGATCTCTTCGAAATTGTGTTCCTTCCGAATCTCTTCCTGCAGATATATGTTCTCTGCCTCGAGCTTTTTCTGTAACTCTTGCACCTGTTGAAGAGCGGCTTGCAACTGGGTTTCTGCTCTTTGGCGCTTTAGCTCTGCTGCTGCGCGTGCGGCAAAAATCTTAACCAAATCGATCGCGCGTTCATCGCGCTCCATCGGCTTGTCGTCGATGATTGCAATGTGCCCAATAACCCGGCCGTCCTGGTCCAACATCGGAACACCGAGATAGCTGCGAGCCCCCAAATCACAAAAAGTCTCGTCTGCAGGGAACAACTGAACCAGTCCATCGTGGTAATGACAAACTTCACCTTGAACGACCTTCAGGCACGGCGTTCCTTCAACCTCGAATTCAAAAGTTTCGCCGAAGCGATCGCCTTCCCAAAACGCGAGTGCCTTGGCGTGTTTTCCGTCGTCGCATGCCGCAACAAAGGCACAACGCACCCGCAGAGCTGCTGCCAGGTGCTTCACAAGAGATGGGAAAAAATCATTTCCGGTTGAAGAGGCTGTGCCCACGACGATCGCCCGAAACGTCTCTTCTGCCAGGTGGCGGTCCGTAATGTCGTGGACGAGGCCGATCACGCCGACAATGTTTCCGTTTGCGTCGAATTGGGGAGCAAAAGTACAGGATTCCCAAACGTCGTGCCCTTCGGCAGAGTGCTGGGGAACGAGGACATCGGAGATCTTCACCACTTCTCCGGCCAGAGCACGCCTCAGCATCGTCTCCACCTGGCTGGTGCGCAGACGCGGGAAGATTTCCGTTGCGACTTTGCCCAGAACCTCCTCGGCGCCCTTGCCGGTCAGGAGCTCCATGAAGGGATTAAACACTTTGTAGCGAAGTTCGCGGTCGTAAACAATGATGCCCTCACCGGCGTCCTGGATGATCGTACGGTTGAACTGCATGGCATCGCGCAGCGCATTTTCGCTGACCTTCTGGGCAGTGACGTCGCGGGACAACGCCAGAATGCGTTCCGGGTTCCCTGCAGCGTTGCGAATCGGACTGACGACAACATCCCACCAGCGCGGCTGCCGATGGATTCGTGTTTCGAAATAGCCGGTAAACCGGCCAATTTCGCCACGTCTCGCGTCGTCAAGCGCTGCTCGTGCGGCTTCGCGGTCTTGGCCTTCCCAAAGATCGATCCAGGAATTGTTCAGCACGGGAGCGAGATCGCAGATCTCGAGCGACTGCATTCCACCTTCATTCATGTAAATGAGCCGGCCTTCGAGATCCAACACCTTGATGCAATCGCGGCTGCATGCCAGCAGACGGTTCTTGAATTCCTCGCTGGCGCGCAAGGCTTCCAGAGCCGAATCGGTGCTGCTCGCTACTTTGTTCAGGTCAGTCTTGGGCATAGAAGCGAATGTGCGGCCCTGAAGTAACCAGGGGATTGTCGGCAAAGCGTTCATCCGAAACTGCGTCTGGAACAACCAGCAAATCCTGCCGCAAAATAGCATGCGCGCAAAAAGCCACATCGCGGCAGGTTTCTTGAAACGAGATTCCCCGCTTCGACTTGAACCACTGACGGTCAGAATCGATAAGGCTCAAGATTGCGATGAGCGTGCCGCAAATGCTGGCCGCCAGTTCGGTTAATTGATCGAAGGAACGCTCCGGCGCAGAATCGAGAATTCTGCTGCCCTGCAAGGCTTGCAGGCGTTCTTGCTCGTTTGCTGGTAACTGAGCTTTCACCGCAAGCTTCCTGACGGACTGGCGCCGACGCGTGTCTTTAACGGACCACGGCTTTGACGAAGATCGTATCAAAAAGACACCGATGTGTCCGTGTTTGTTAACGCTTGGCGAGCTCGCGGTGCGCCAGAGGCGGCCGAACTCCCGGCAAGTTCAGTCACGGTATGAACCCGTTTGGGCAGGGATACATGGTCTTGCGATCTGTAGCTTTTCTCTGGCCGTGTCCGGCGTTTGGGTCGGGACAGCCTGTGACCCCGCTACTCCGCTTTAGACGATGGACACGAGGCGTGCGGATTCGCCACCTCCTCGGCCGCCGATCAAAAGGCGGCGCGTCGCCGGGTGACGAAGCGATACGCCATGGCGAGCAGGTCTTGAAGCAACTCAGGAGTGAGTTTGGACATTCGGACCAGAACCGCGTCATAGCCGAGATAGTGTTCCGGGGCGTAGTAAAGCTCGGGGGCCTCTTTGAGCAGAGCTTCGCGTTCCTGACGGTCCATGCGAATCAGAAGAGAGCCAGGCTCGGCCGATTTGTTCGTGGGCACACCGGCCATAAGCTCCGGCTTTCCACCCCGTCCCTTCACCTTGAGCGCTGGGCTGCCGTATGCTGTACTCTTCTCGACGCCAGGAAACCTAGCTCCGATCTCCCAGACGGTCTCCAGCCGAACTCCGAATTTTGGCATAAGAGGTCTCCTTACGAAGGAGTGTGCCATGGTCGAGCTTTCAAAAAGGGATGGAATCGGTAGTAGATCGTGAATTTCTGCGGGACGATGTTGATGGGCAGTATGCGGATCAGTTGTTTTGCTCACGCTGGCAGCACGATGATCTCACGTTCATTCGGGGCTGGGCATTCGCCTAACAGCGTTCCCGTCGTCCTGTATAAACAGGCGGTAGCAGCGAATCTCCGCATTCTGGACAGTGACACCGACAGCGTCAATGGGGCAGACGTTACTTGCTATCAAAATAAGGGTGCGGCGCGACTGGCGGCTTCGGGGTCTCCCCGCGAATCATACGCACGGTTACATCGTCGAAAACGAACGAAGGAACAGCCAGCGAGACGGGCGTCCATCCTTCGTCCTCGCCACCCAACTCGACCCCGGACATCGGGATGTTGAACGAATTCTGCGAGGGGTGTCGGCTCAGGGTCAGGATGTTCTGGTCGCTTGATACCGCAACAATATCCTTGAATGCCGCCGCGTTCAACCCTGCAAACTGGACGCCCTGGATTGGCTCTTCGTGACCATCCAGGTAGAGCTTTGCAACCATCAAAGGCTGCTGCGCACTCTGCATGCGGCGCACCATGACGCCGAACTCCTTGTTGCGTTCCTTTACCATGGCCAGGAATCTGGCGCGGAGATCTGCATCGCTCAGGCCATTCTGTGCGGTCACGAAGACATTGGACGGGGCCGCCTGTCCCGCGTGGCGGCTCCCACTGCTGTGGTCGAACCCGCGAACCGGATCTCGGGTAGTTAGAAGCGTTTTGAGAATCCCATTTTCAACCAGCCTGGTCTCCCGCGTGGGCACTCCGTCTTCATCGACCTTGCACGAACCCGCCAGAGGAACCCCTTTGTATTCGGAAAGCGTCGGATTATCCGTGACGCTGAGAAAGTCAGGCAGAACGCGGGCGCCGATTTTGTCGAGGAATGGGTTCTCGCCGGGCATGTTGCGTTGCATGAACATCTCGGCCTGACTGTCCATCAATGGACGGTGCAAAGCAAGCAGATCAGATACAAACGCGAATTCGAAAATCTGCGGCGCCGCGTCACCTTCGACGAGAACCGGCCCATTGTAGTTCTCGATTCTTGACGTGACGCGGACATCTTTGAGGCGCTGGCCAAGTGCACGCACACGTGCAGCCAAGTCGTCTGCGGATGGAAGCTCGTCGAGCGAGCGCGCATAGAGCCACACGGCATCCTCCAGCGGCGTTCCGTCCGGTGCCTGCGTTGTGGCACGCGCGTTGAACGTGATCCGCGGTTCTCGGCGCGTGTAAGACGTGCCCTCACTGTTGATGTAGCGGGCATAGGAAGTCTTGGCCCAGAAGCGAACCGAGGACATGTAGATATCGGGCATTTGCCGGAATAGGCCGGAAAGACTGCGCGCTGTACTCTCCCACTTGGCCACGTCGACCTGCACGGTCGGGACATCGAGAGAGATTTGCAGCGGAGTCTCTTTGGTGAAGTCCGGAGTATGGTCCGTATCCACTTTGTTCTGAAGCGCGGCCCTCTTCTTGGCGAGATCCTCGACCGCTTTTTTGTATGTGGCATCGGTAGCGAGCCACATCTGGTGCCTTAACTCGTTGTAGTCGTCGTCGAGCGGAAGCTGGGCGTTTCCGTTGAACACTCTGGTCATGCCCGACGTGTCGAAGCCGAAGGAAACGAAGTTGGTGTTGTCCGACTCGTAGCCGCCGACTCGGACCTCGACGTTGATCATCCGCGACCGGCCTTGAGAACTTGACGTCAGCGCACCGAAACTGGCACTTACGACTGTGGTCTCGGAGTCCAGAACACGATAGGAGATGAAGTATGGCTTTTCGAGGTTCTCCAGGCGCAGCTGCTGCATCGAGCGGTCGAGCTCATCGTGCATGGCCTTCAAAACGACGTCATTTGCTGTCTGCGTATGGCCCGCAGCCACGCAGACACAAAGCAATAATGCTGCAGCGGCAATTCGCATTTCGTTTCTCCTGTCTGTGCCCTGCTTACTTCTCAGATGGAGCGGGAAGAATCGGCGGGCGCGACTGCGATTTCGCCTTCTTCTGCACCTCGATTTGCGAAACCAGGATCGCCGGAGAAACGGCAGAAACGGGAACGCCGCCCGATTCCGCTCCGCAGATTCCGTTGAAGACCGCGAGATGATTGTCGGCGGCTTCGATTTTGCTAAAGGTTGTCAACGGCGTGCCGATCAAATCCACTCCGCGAACCAGTTCTTCTCTCCCATCGGGTGAAATTCGATACACCATGAGCGGCATGACATTGAAGGCGTTCGGAATTGTTCTTCCGGTAAAGGTGAATCCCCCCGAGATGTCGTCAAAGTAAAGTCCGTAGGGCAATCCCTTCTTTTTGATTTCGTCAATCAGGAGCTTCTTCAAATCGGGCTGCACTGCCGAAGGCGAAACTTCGACGATGAGGTTCGATTGCCGGGCCACAGGGTTCAACCCCGCTTGTGCGCGTCCATGCCCGTTAGACTGCGGCATGCCCTGGATGGGCGTTCTCGACATCAGGAAAGTCTTCAGCACTCCATCCTGAACGACATCGATGCGGCGGGTCTTCACGCCCTGGTCGTCGTAGAGATAGTAGCCGGCGAGAGAAGTGCCGGCCATGGTGCGAAGCGTTGGATCGAAGTAGACGTTGAAATCCTTGGGCAGTACGTCTTCGCCGATCATTTTCTTGAAGGTCTGCGATTCCTGCGACAGCTTCTGGCGATGGCCCTCCAGGCGGTGACCGAAGATTTCATGGAAGAAGACTCCGCTGGCGCGGCCCGAGAGAATGGCGGGACCCGTGTACGGATCGGCAACCGGTGCTACACGCCGTGCTTCGAGGTCGTCGATCATCTTGTCTACCAGCCGCATCACCGTAGCTTCATCGGGAAGATCCTTTTCGCTGAACCCGAGGAACGATTCATAACGCGGCAGCTCCATACCGTCGTCGGCCTTAGTGTTGGCGATCAGAAACAGCCGCTCATGCTGCCGGAGTTTGCCTCACTGCCGAGCTCAGATTGCGCCCCTCGGAGCGTTGCCGATGGAATCGGTGTTAGCAGCGTTACAGAAGCCATTTGCTTGATTGAACTTCGGTGATCGGGACCAAAAAGTGCGAAAACTGAACGCTACCCGTCACGGGTTCACTCGTAACGGCAATCAATGAAAGAGAATCCGCAAGCAAATCGCTGCGAACTTCGGAGGAGGATCGATTTGTTGCGCCCTGTCGGGCGAGCTTGCCGTGGATGGGCGAATTCGATATTGTCTAAGCGAACATGTTGATTTCCGGGGAGGTTAGACCAAGGATTCTCCGACACCGGCGAAGGATTTTCGACGGCTGCTCTTCGATGGTGAACTTGAGAATCGGTACTCACTACTCGATTTCAATACTCCTCGCTTTGTGTCTAGCCGCGCCGAGATCCCTGTTTTGCGAAAATCAGCCAACGAGTACCTCTTCTGCACCGTCTAGTTCTGCAAGGGTCCCACTCGCGCGAATCAGGATAACAACAGTCAACTACCCGATCGTGGAGGGCACCGACATCCGTTTCTCCCGTCCTGACGCGCCTCAGGGACTGTCTACGACCAAATTAGGCCCCATCGTGCAGGACAATCAGGGCTTTTTGTGGTTCGGATCGCAGCACGGCCTTTACCGGTTCGACGGCTACAGCTTCAAAGCATTTGTTCACGACCCGGCGAACCCAACCAGCCTGAGCGGCGCTTTCGTGAATACGCTCTTCAAGGATCGGAATGGCACGCTCTGGGTAGGCTGCGGCCAGTTTCTCGATCGCATGGACATGGAAACGGCGACCTTCACGCATCACCCGGTTTCCTTCGTGCTGCACATCAGCCAGGACAACGCCGGATTGCTCTGGTTATCGACTCCTTCCGGCCTGTATGAATTGGATCCAGCAACCGGACGCAGCCGCCGTTATGTGCATGACCCTGCCGATTCCTCGAGCTTGAGCAGCAGCAACATCAGAGCCACTGGCGAGGATAGGGAAGGGAGATTTTGGGTCTCTAACCGCGCGGGAATGGATGAATTCGATCGATCCTCAGGAAAGGTCTTGCTGCGCATTCCCTTGCGTGAAACAGTGCGCCATACCTTCGCATTTTATGAAGATCATCTCGGTAGTTTCTGGATTTATCGGGGCTCTGGCAACCCATTGTCGATCTTCGACCCGAAATCGAACACGCTCACGAAATTTTGCTTCAGCGAGGACACTCGATCCGGCAGCATACCCACCACCGTTACAGCCATGCTGGAGGATCACAATGGCACGCTATGGCTCGGGACGATTGATGCGGGCTTGCTGAAACTCGATCGCGAACACAAGAGGTTCATTCGATACCGCCACCATATCACCGACAACGACAGTATTGGAGAGAACAGCATCGGTGATCTGGCGCTGGACCGCGAGGGATTGCTGTGGATAGCGCTGGGAGGCATGGGGCTGACGAGCTTTTCGCTAAGTCCCATGCCATTCAAGCGTTATCGCCACGATTTCGGCGATCCCAATCTCGAAGGCGAACCATTCGTCGGCGCGGTCTTTGAGGACGAAAATGGAACATTATGGATCGGGAGCCATGAAGCGCTGAATCGCATCGACGACCGCGCGAGGAGGTACGCTGCTTATCATCTCGGCTCCCCGGGAGAGGATTCGGATGCCATCGCCATCTCGGAAGATCGCTCCGGATATCTCTGGATCGGAACCTATAGCCACGGCCTTGTTCGGTTCGACAGGAAAACAGGACGCTTCACGAGATATCGGCACGATCCTGCCGATAGATACAGCTTGAGCGATGACATTGTTCCGCGGCTTCTTGTCGACCGCCATGGAACACTCTGGGCTGCAACCGACAATGGTTTGGACCGATTCGATGCGGTTCGTGAGCGCTTTACAACCTACCGGATGAGTCATCAACAGAGGGACCACTATTTGGACCTCATCGAAGATCGGCATGGGGTGTTTTGGTTGGGCACCGATTCCTCTGGCCTCGAACGATTCGACCCGGCGACCGGGCAGTTCACTGCTTACGAACACGAAGAGAATCGGTTGCGTTCGCTCAGTGACAACCGAGTCAATTCAGTACACATCGACAAAGCCGGTACGCTCTGGGTCGGTACACAGGATGGTTTGGACGAATTCGAACCGAACACTGGTCAATTCACTACGTACAATCGGCGCGAGGGGCTCCCGGGAAGCGCAGTGGGTTGCGTGCTCGAAGATGAACAGGGACATCTGTGGATGAGCACCAACAACGGCGTGACAACCTTCGACACAAAGAGGAAGTCATTCAAGAGTTACTCAATTGCGGACGGACTGCCCGGCGTCGATCTGACGGGATGGGGAGCCTGTTTCAAAAGTCCTTCTGGAGAGATGTTCTTCGGGGGCTTCGCCGGCGCGACCTCGTTTTTTCCAGACAAAGTTCAGGAAGAGCTTTACGCGCCCTCGATCGTGCTCACAGATTTTAGAGTCTCAGGGGCGAGCATCGCGGCTGGAGAGAATTCCATATTGAAGAGAACGATCAATTACACCGATTCGATTCGGCTTACCTCGAAGCAAAACGTATTCTCTATTGGATTCACAGCCCTTAGTTACGCAAATCCCGCCACCAATCGTTACCGCTATAAGTTGGAAGGACTTGACAAGCAATGGAATGAAGTCAGTAGTGATGAGAGGTCAGCCAGCTACACAACGCTTCCCGCTGGCGTTTATGAATTTCGCGTTGAGGGAGCCAAGACTCGCGGGCCATGGACCGAGCCCGGCAGGAAACTCACGATCGAAATTCTTCCTGCCTGGTGGTTGACAACCTGGTTCCGGCTTTTGTGTCTGGCTGCTTTTGCGGGGCTGCTCTGGGCGCTTTATCAATGGCGTGTTCACCAAATGCAGCGGCAGTTCGCGATCGGGCTGGAAGCGCGTGTGCATGAACGTACGCGCATCGCGCGTGAACTCCATGATTCGCTTTTGCAGGGCTTTCAGGGCCTGATGTTTCGCCTTCAAGCCGTGCGCCACCTGCTTCCCGGGCGCCCTGCCGAAGCCATTCAGGCGCTTGATGTTGCACTGGAGCGCGCAGACCAAGCCATCACTGAAGGCCGGGACACAGTTTCGGACTTGCGCGAGTCCATCGTCGGTGACAGTGACATTGCGCAAGCGTTGACCTTGCTGAGCGAGGAATTGGCCCTGCAGAGCGACAACGGAACTGTTCCCTGCGTGCGCGTTATAGTGGAAGGGAAACGGCGGGAGCTCGATCCTCTGTCGCGAGATGAAATCTACCGCATCGCGCGGGAGGCCTTGCGAAATGCGTTCCGTCACGCTCAAGCGCAAAAAATCGAAGCCGAGGTTACGTACCGTGATTTTGAGTTTCTGTTGCACGTTCGAGACGATGGGAGTGGATTTGACCCGACAGTCGCCAAGCTGGGGGTTCGTGCGGGACACTGGGGCCTCCCTGGAATGCGAGAGCGTGCCGAGAAATTTGGCGGGCGGCTGGAAGTCTGGAGCGAACAAGGAGCCGGCACGGAAGTCGAGTTGAGTGTTCCTGCGTCCATTGCTTACGCCAGGTCGGAGGCTCGTCGCAGATTTTGGTTTCTAGGAAAGAAGGCTGAAGAAATCAATGGGCAGCAGCCCTAAGATGGCTACCAGTCCTGCTCGAATCCGGGTTCTGTCGGTTGACGACCACGCGCTCATCCGAGATGGGATCGCAGCGCTCATCGCCACTCAAAACGATATGTGCTTGGTGGGCGAAGCCTCCAACGGGCGTGAGGCAATTGAACAATTTCGGTCGCACCGACCGGACGTCACTTTGATGGACTTACAAATGCCAGAAATGAATGGGATCGACGCTCTGATTGCGATTCGGAGCGAATTTTCGAACGCGCGCATAATTGTTTTAACGACCTATGCGGGCGACGCGTTGTGCAAGCGAGCGATGAAAGTCGGCGCGCAAGCGTACGTCCTAAAAGGCAACGTACGGAAAGATCTGCTGGACACGATCCGAACAGTTCGTAGCGGCAGAAAAGTCATTCACGCGGAGATGGCCGCTGAACTCGCTATCCATGCCGCCGATGAGGCTTTGAGTGAGAGAGAGATTGAGGTTCTGTCCCTGATCGCAGCCGGAAACTCCAACAAATTGATCGCCGCTCAGTTGTCGCTCTCAGAGGATACGGTTAAGGGCCACGTCAAGAGCATCTTCCTGAAGCTTGGCGTGAACGGCCGGACCCACGCCGTGACAGTTGGATTGAAGCGCGGAATCATCCAATTCTAAGCCGTCATAAACCCCCCAAAAGAGTCTACATTGCACACCCACATTTGGGGATTCGCATGCTCCACGATTCGGTTACCTTCTATTCTGCACGAGTGCCCAGTGCGACTAATACGGTGAAAATTTGCAACGTTTGTTTTCGATTTTCCCAGGAGGCTGGCCAGGGGCTGGACTCCTCGTCCTACGCCTAACCGCAGCGATCCCCCTGATGATTAGCGGCAGCCCTGAACTTCGAGGTGTGCCGCATCCATGGCTTCATGCGGCGCAACTCGCAGTGATCGGCGTGGGAATTTTGCTGCTCGCCGGTTTGTGGACGCCGATTGCGGGAGCTTTGCAAGCGATTATCGAGCTATGGGATATGCTCTCTGCAAGGGACCCAGCAGTCGTGCACCTCACGCTAGCCGCTCTCGGATTCAGCCTGGCAATGCTCGGGCCAGGTGCATGGTCGGTCGATGCACGCCTATTTGGAAGGAAGCGGATTGATATTCGGAGGCACTAGAGTCCTTCCGCGTGAGAGTTAGCTTCCGCCCCATGCATGGGTCGTGCTGACTAAGCGCCTGGGATACACGAAATTCTCTGTTCCGGTCGCGCCTAGGATCAGGATGCGGCTCATACAGAGCGTCTTACGGGCCGGCATCAGTGGAGGCGCAATCCGATACCCCCCAAAGTTTTGTGACCTTAATGAATGTGACCTGGGATTGAGACCCAGGACTAACCTGCACGCCGACTGATCGTCACAACCTCGCAGGCCTCAATCGCCGTTTTTGGTAGCTCGGTAGGCTTCGATTACGTTTTTTCAGCAAGCGGGAGGGAATGTGCGCCTGTGCGCCGCCAAATCCGGTTCCTCAGGGACAGGTACTAAAAACGCATGACCGACAAGCCCGGGATGCGCTGGAAGTGGCGCAGATTGCCGGTTCCTACGCTGTAGCCGAGTTCTATGGCAGTTACTCCGATCAGCAGATCGGCAAGCGGAATCCCCACGCCTTTCGCCTGGCTCTTACCATCGGTCTGTCCCTCCAAATCCTGCGGAGCCCACAGATGCCCGTTGTGGATGATGAGCGCGAAGACCCTCTCGATCGGTGCCTGGATATTTCCAGAACGTTGAATTTGGATCGCGCGAGGCCTGAACGCGGCAATCACCAGAACTACGAGAATGAGACATGCAATCGCGCGCTACGATGACGTTCAAGACCATTGAGGCACATCCGCCCTGGATAGCTGCTACAAGGATATCCAGGATCAAATCCGCAGTATCATGACTTCTGTAGCCTTGATGAGAGCAGCTGCGGTCTGTCCAGGCTTTAGCTGCATTTCGCGTGCGGAGCTTGCCGTGATGAGCGACGTGATTTGCTGGCCACAAATCGAAATCTTCACTTCCGCCAGAAGCCCGCTGATACGCACCGATTCAATTCTTCCGACGAGCTGATTGCGCCCGCTGATGCGTCGGACGCCCAGCTTCTGGTCTTTCTCTGGCTTGCCTCGGGCTCGGAAGAGCAGCCGGTCGATTTCGCTCTGCGGGATGCGGTGGTGCCCCCCCACCGTCGGAATACTACGAATCTTTTTCTTGTAAATCCACTGCTTGATGGTTGGGAAACTGATTCCAAGTTGTAAAGCAGCGTCGCGGACCCTGATTAATTCCTCGGTCTCAACTCCGGGTTGGCCTTTGCCCTGCACCGCGGAAATCCTACGGGCAAAACGAGCCAAGGTCAATGCGGATTCCTGCTCACCTTTCCCTTCAACCTGTCATAACTACGTCCATATCCGTACAGTACTTGCAGACAGAAACGTATCTGATATACACTTCGCAACTCTGGTCGTTGTCGCTTACCGGGGAGGTTTGTTTGCGCAAGATTGCTCTGGGTTTCGTCGCTCTTGTTTTCTCGCTTCTGACAATTTTCTGGCTTGCGATGGGGGCGTTGCCGGCGTCGGCCCAAACGGCCGCGAGCCTCTCCGGCGTGGTGACGGACCAAACCGGCGCAGCCCTTCGCGATGTCGCGGTGACAATCAAGAACGTCGATACAGGTCGAACGCGCGCGGTCACAACTGACGGCGGGGGGCACTATCAAGCCTTCGGCCTCCCTAGCGGGCGCTTCGCGATTCGAGCGGCAAAACAAGGGTTCGCCGATGAAACACGCACCGGAATCAGCCTGGCGGCAGGCCAGGAGGCCACGGTCGACATTAACATGCAGCGGAGCACCCCCGACCCCTGCACGAGCGGCCGCGAGTTCGCTACCACCGATTGCACGCTGACCTGGCACGGCATCACGCTGTATGGTGCCTATGATGTCGGCGTCGGCTGGGTCAGTCACGGCTTACCACAAAACGGATATAACTATGAAGGCCAATCTCTGGTCAACCGAAACGGCTATCTACATCAATTCCTGATTGCACCGAACAATCTGCAGCAGACCGGTCTAGGCATCAGGGGCAGGGAAGAGTTTCTCCATGGCTGGTACGCTGTGTTCAACGGTTCAACTGGCATCAACCCGCAGTCCGGTCTGCTCGCCAACGCGTCGGCCACCATGACCGCCAACAACGGCCTTCCCAGGGCCAGCTATTCGTACGCCATCGACGGCGCCCGCGCGGGTCAACCCTTCAATGACGAATTTTATGGCGGGATATCGTCCGAGCATTTTGGCACCCTGACCTTCGGTCGTCACCGCTCTCTCGGCACTGATGTGATGCTCCTTTACGATCCGGTCGCCGGCGGCTATGCCTTTTCCTACATTGGGTATAACGGCACGATGGCCGGGGGCGGCGACACTCAGAACACCCGTTGGGACGACGCCTTGAAGTATCGCCTTAGTTATGGCCCGGTCCATTTCGGAGCGATGTATAAATTCGTCAACGGCTCTGGCGGTTGCTTCTCGGCCTCCGCCACCTGGACTGCCGCCAACTGCACGGCGGAAACGGCGAATAATAACGCCTATGGATTCAACCTCGGCGGAGACTACGGCAAGTTCTCCGCCGACCTGGTCTACCAACATTACAACCAGGCGATCAGCGTATTGAACCCCTTGCTGGGACCTCAGAGTCTGACGCAGCCATATCAATCGACCACCAACAGCATCAATACAAACGCCATCACCGGCGCCAATCTAATCGACCCGGCCAACACCGTATATGGCATCGTGACCGACAACAACGCAATTATGGCCGCTGCCAAGTATAGGTGGGACCCGTTCAGGTTTTATGGCGGCTACGAATACATCTGGCAGAATAACCCGTCGAACCCGTTGGGAGTGGGCGCCTCGGACCAGGGCGGCTATATCATGAGCGGGGTCGAAAACAACAATCTTGACTCTGAAAAGTTGGTGCAGATCTGGTGGACGGGAGTGAAGTACACCTACCGCAGCAAAACCGACGTCACTTTCGCCTGGTATCAACAGCGGCAGAACGACTTCCGTGTTCCGCCGGGCTGCAACCCGACGGCCGGTTTCCGCAGTTCCTGCGCGGGCACTCTCAACGAGGTGTCGCTTTACACGGATCATCGCTTCACCCCCCGTTTCGACGGTTTTGCCGGAGTTGCGTATTCCTGGGTAAGCGGCGGTCTGGCCATCGCTATTCCACACGGACCCGGCGTCCCCTATTTCCACAATAACAACTTTGCTCCGGTAGTCGGTGGTCGTTTACCTTCTGATCGTTTCCGCGGCGGGCTCAGTCGAGAGCCAATATGGTTTGTGGTTCATCAAAACGTCGAAGCGCGTTGCAGGCATCAAGCCTGCTGAGGAAGAGTCCGATGTTAGGTGTGCATTTGAGAGCCCAACTGTTCTTGATTTTTGCCTTGGTTGGCATGACGCTGGATGCCACACTGCTGCAATCCCAGCAACTCACCATTCAAACGGAAACAGGAAAGCAGGTTACCTTAACGCAGGCAGACATCGAGTCATTGCCTCGTATCAAGATCACAATTCATGGTCCCAACAGTGATACGTTCGAAGGAGTGGCGCTCAAGGCCCTTCTGGAAAAATCTGGGGTTGAGTTGGGGCATTCGTTGCGAGGCAAGAGGCTGGCCTCGTGTTTGCTGGTAGGGGCGGCCGACGGGTATCGTGTGGTGATCGCTCTGCCTGAACTCGACCCAGATTTCACAGATAAGCGAATCGTGCTCGCCTTTTCGCAAAACGGAAAGCCGCTAGACGCAAAGGAAGGCCCATACAGAATTGTAATACCCGATGAAAAGAGAATGGCTCGCTGGGTTAAGCAGGTCACCACATTGAAGATCGTTGACGTGCAGTGATTGCTCAGTCTTTCTGAATCATTACCTCAGTAGCCTTAACAACTGCAGAGACCGTGTCTCCCTTTTTTAGTTTCAACTCGTCCGCGCTGCGTCGAGTGATGGCACTCTCGATGAGATTGTCTCCCACCCGCACGACGACATGGGCCATGACATCGCCCAGGTGGACTTCCTCAATTGTTCCTCGGAGTTTGTTTCTGGCTGAGATTGGCATGACCTCATTATAGACTGCCAGGAGAGAGAGCATGAATGTCCGAAGATCTACCCTGATTGTGTGCTTGGCACTCGCTTTTTCCCGACTGTGCTTTGCACAGGAAATCACTGTCGCCACAGCGGCTGACCTTCAGTTCGCAATGGAAGACATCGCTAAGCAATTCCAGAAGGAAACCGGAAAAAACGTGAAGCTGATTTTTGGTTCCTCGGGCAGCTTCTTTCAACAAATTCAGAACGGCGCACCCTTCGATATCTTCTTCTCCGCGAACCTCGACTACGCGAAGAAACTGGAGTCGGCAGGACTCACAGAACCGGGAAGCTTCTATCAGTATGCCAAAGGCAGGATAGTGATTTGGGTTCTCAAAGATTCGAAGCTCGACCTGAGTTCCGGTTTGCGGTCCCTGCTCAACCCCAGCATCAAGAAGATTGCTATTGCCAATCCACAGCACGCTCCTTACGGACAAGCTGCCGTCGCCTCAATGCAAAAAGAAGGCATCTACGACCAAGTCAAGGATAAGTTTGTCCTTGGCGAAAACATCTCGCAAGCTGCATCGTTCGTGGTTTCAGGATCGGCTGATGTAGGCATAGTGGCACTGTCTCTTGCCTTGTCTCCAACCATGAGAGACAAAGGACGCTACGTTGAGATTCAGTCAACTGAGTACCCGCCTATCGAGCAGGCGTCCGTGATCCTTCGTTCGTCCAAGAACAAGGAGGCGGCTAGGCAGTTCTTGGCGTTCATCAAGACCGCGACGGTTTCTGAGACTTTCAAAAGATACGGCTTCGATGTCCCGGGTGCCTCAAAACCTTAACCGTTGGGCCCTGAAAAAGAGCTTAAAGAAGGCTCAGACAAGCGATGTGACTTGGAAAGGTGCATAGAAAATTTCCTTTGCGGTCCTGTCGCTGTAAGAACTGCGGGCTTTTCTTTGGCTCGTTTAGCCACCGGCACGATCGAAGATTGGGAGCGCACTCTGAGGAACTGGATCAGTCCCCACATTTCCGACGTGAATAACGGCGTTCTGAAACAGCTCGTGGCCGCAATGTCGAAAGCAGGCTTGTCGCCGAAGAGCATCGAGAACTACTTGCAGGTTCCAAAGATGGTCGTCGCGTCTGTTACTGATGATGACGGGAATCAGATGTATCCGCGCAAGTGGAACCACGAGTTCATCGATTTGCCCATCGTCGAACAGTCGGAGCAGAACCGGCCCTCGTTCTCACCTGAGATCATGACCGGACTTGCCACATATCGTCACCCGCGTGAACAGATGCTCTTCGTCCTCGCTGGCGCGGGCGGGTTCCGCATCGGTGAGGCGCTTGGGATCGAGATCGACAAACACCTGTCGGCTGACTGCTCGACTGTTAACGTCGACCAGAAGGCGGGGCACGGTCGCGTGGAACGCCGAGTGAAGTCTGTCAATGCGAAGCGGGAGGTCGATCTTCATCCCGCGATCGCAAAGCTGCTGAAAAACTTCATCGACACGCGCAACGCCGGATTCCTGTTCGAAACGGAGGCCTCTGACCCTAACCAATGTCCTTCGTCGCCACTTGCATCCGGCGTTGAAGGAACTGGGGTACTTGAATGGGCACACGGGCGACTATAACGCGGGAACGCACGCATTCCGGCGTTTCCGAAACACCTACCTGCGAAACGAGACCTCGTGCCCCAAAGGTCTTCGTGATTATTGGTTGGGTCACGCAGGAAATACGATGGACGATCTGTACGACATGGTGAAAGACAACAGTGCGTTACGGAAGCAGAAGGCCGCGGAATACGGCGTCGGATTTGAGCTTCCGGCTTCAGTTGCAGCGGTCATTTGTACCGACTGTACCGAAAAAGCGCGTGAAAACGAAGCGCGCTGAAAGCGTAAAGTGCTGAAACGGCGAGAGAAAATTGGTCGGGGAGAGAGGATTTGAACCTCCGACCCCCTGGTCCCGAACCAGGTGCTCTACCAGGCTGAGCCACTCCCCGACATCGCGCGGGCACGAGAAAGACAATGTGCGCCCATTAGGAACTGGTTTTCGAGATTATAACATTTCGTCGCGACGCGTTCCCGTTCGCTGATAGATGACGTCGGCCTACGCTCCGTGTTGCCGCCTCTGGTGAACGAATGGCTGCCCCGGATGGTTGTATGGAACCGTCCTGGCGGCTTAGGATAATCCTTCGCTGGCTACCATGAGAACTGCCTTTATCGCGCAACGACTCTACTCTCCCATCGAAGAGATTCAGGATCCGCTACTCGTCGCGGAAGACGGTCGCATTGTGGAAGTTACCTCGCGCTCCCGGAAGCAGATTCCGGCTGATGCTAGGCTTGTCGATTTCGCCGACGCGATTCTCGCGCCCGGTTTTTTCGATATTCACATCCACGGCGGCAGCGGCCTCGATCTGATGCGCGCGTCGCCTGGCGATTTGCCTCGCCTCGGAAAGTTTCTGGCGATGCACGGCGTCACCAGCTACTTCCCGACGACAGTCGCGGCGCCGCTCGACGCCACTTATAGGGCGCTGGAGAGGCTCGCCGATGCGATCGAAGCTCCCGCACCTTCCAACGGTGATGCAGTCGAAGCCCGGCCGCTGGGCATTCATCTTGAGGGACCATTTCTCAGCCACAAGCGCCGCGGCGTTCATCCCCCAGAATATCTCGTCACTCCCACAGTCGAGATTTTCGATCGCATGTGGCAAGCCGCCCGCGGGCATGTGGGCATGATGACGATCGCTCCGGAAATTCCCGGTGCTCTCGAGGTCATTCGAGAAGCCGCTCGCAGGAATGTTTGCGTCAGCATCGGACACTCCGACGCGGAAATGCCCATCGCCAAAGATGCCGTCAAGGCGGGCGCCCACCATGCCACGCACACCTTCAACGCAATGCGTCCGCTGGATCATCGCGATCCGGGAATTCTCGGCGAAGTGCTCAGCGACGACCGCATCACGGCCGACCTGATCGCCGACGGAATTCACGTCGCGCCGGAAGTGGTGAGAGTCTTTCTCCTGGCCAAAGGCCGCGAGCGGGCTGTGCTCATCACCGATGCGATCTCTGCGACCGGTATGCCCGACGGCCGCTACCAACTCGGACCCATCCAGGTTGACGTTAAGGATGGCAAATGCACGTCCAACGGCAGTCTCGCCGGCAGCGTTCTCACCATAGACCGCGCCGTCCGCAACGTAACAAAGTTTTCTAACTGGACCCTGCGCGACGCCGTGCGCGCCGCGACACTGAACCCGGCGCAGGCCGTAGGCTTGTCAGCGAACCTCGGAAGTCTGGTTCCAGGATCACGCGCGGATTTTGTCGTGTTGAATCCAGCAGGAGAGGTGCTAAAGACGATTGTAGCCGGCCGCGGGGTTTAGGATTTCTTTCTTTCTTTCTTTCTTTCTAGCGGGCCGCGCGCCTGGCGGTCGAAGATTTTTCGGCTCTCGCCGCTTTGCATCGCGCAGGTGGTGGGCAGCATGATCTCGTCAGCCCGCGAAAGCTGGTTGAGGACCACCGTTCGGTCGGCCGCCGGTTCTGCCGACCGCAGCTTCAAACTCGGGTTCGTTGCGCACCATCCGGGAATAAACCACGGGAAATGTCGCATCCGATCGAGCACAACGCGCCGCGTCTCGATGGGTTCAGCCTCGGAAAGCGAGCTCAGCGCTGCCATCAGCCCCGGATCGCTCGGAGCCTGCATGGCGGCGCAATGAGTGCCTGCTGAATCGTGCGCCGAGTCTTCGGTCACTGGCGCAATTCGCCGGTGAAGATCGTTCGGGTCGTCGAAAGACATTTCGTTCGCTGTCAACCATCTCATCGGCAAACCGCAGCGAGAAGATGTTTCACGATCATGCGCTTTCGTAATTCTAGGGTTACCATCGTCCGTCGGAAGCTCAGCTGGTCAAAACCCCTTGATGGGCGCGGCTTTTCATGCCTACTGTGCTTTGCAGTGCTCCAATAGCCGTTTTGATCCTGGGCAGCATTCTCTCTCCCAAACCTTGGTGCAGTCGTTTTCTGATCCAAAGTCGCTGGACTTTGCGTTCTCCACGAACTTGTCAGAGGGCCCTGCACTTGTGATACAAACTCGCCGTGACTCGAACCGCGTCCCGCACTCCTCCTCCCCAAACCCTCATGCGCGCCATCGGCCGCTGGAGCCTCGTCGCCCTGACTCTTAATTCCATCCTGGGAAGCGGCATCTTCGGGCTTCCATCGCAGGTCGCGAACCTGGTCGGACGACTCAGTCCTTGGGCTGTGCTTCTGGCTGGTGCAGCCATGGCGGTGATCGTCGCCTGCTACGCCGAGGTCGCGTCGCAATTCACGCAGACCGGAGGAACCTACATCTACTGCCGCGTTGCCTTCGGACGCCTCAGCGGCCTCGAAGTCGGATGGATGTTCATGCTCAGCCGTTTAACTGCCTGCGCTGCGAATGCGAACCTGCTCGTCATTTATCTCGCTGAATTCTGGCCGCAAGTCTCGCGCCCGGGGGCGCGCTTTGCCGTCATCTCCCTGCTGTTAGGAAGTCTGCTGCTGGTGAACTACCGCGGAGTTCGCACCGGCGCTCTGGTCAGTAATCTGTTCGTAGTGGCAAAATTGGTTCCGCTCGCCCTGATCAGCCTCGCTGGAGGTTACTACCTGTTCGGGCACGGATGGGCGGCGGCACCGTGGCAGGCGGCCAGTTTAGGCAAATGGCGGGATGTCATGCTGCTGCTCTTCTTTGCCTATGGAGGCTATGAAGCCGCGATGAATCCCTTAGGTGAAGCTCGAAACCCCAAGCGCGACGCCCCATTCGCGCTCTTCGCTGCCCTCGCCATCATCACCGTGATCTACGTGCTGATTCAGTGGGCCGTCGTGGGCTTGCTTCCAGCCGGCATGCGCAGCGACCGTCCTCTGGCCGACGTTGCACGCGTTCTTTTCGGTCACGGGGGCGCGGCGTTGGTGGCGGTCGGTGCGCTGATCTCCTGCTACGGGTACCTCAGCGCCAACTTCCTTACCGGCCCACGCACGACCTTCGCCTTCGCGGAACAAGGCGACTTTCCGCGCCTGTTTGCCGCCGTGCATCGGGACTTCAGGACTCCGCACGTCTCCATCGTAGTTTTCGCGCTCGTCTGCTGGTTTCTGGCGCTCGCCGGCAGCTTCACCTGGAACGTCACGCTCTCCGCTGTGGCGCGCCTCTTTTATTACGGCTCTGTGTGCGCGGCCGTCCCGGTACTGCGTCGACGGCAACCGGAAGCCGCCTGGTTCCGTCTCCCGGCGGGAACCGTTTTCGCGTCCGTAGGAGTGTTGATCTGCGTAGTGTTGTTCACTGGGGTCGACTTTAGCAAGACGATTATCCTGCTGGCGACCATCGTGGTCGCATTTTTCAACTGGCTGGCAGTGCGAAACCGCGCCTAGTTCTTGTAACTCCGCACGTAGTCGACGAGCATTTCTGTCGAGACGGGGTGGTGTTGTCCGGTGGCCCGGGCCAGCTGCCGCCGACCGCCAGGTTCGGGATAATGAAGTTAGCTTTGTCCTCCATCGGAATGGCCAGATCGCGCCGCTCAGCCCATTCAGGCTCGAAGTCGTTTAGGTCTACTCGGGACTGAAAAGGACGAGCGCGAAGGGGTTAGATTTCGAGGCCACGCTCCATGGCGAGCAGGGTTTTCTTACGTCCCATGCCCCACCGGTATCCGCCCATGTCACCATCCTCGCGGACCACACGATGACACGGAATGGCCACCGCAACGGGATTGGTAGCGCAAGCCCGCGCCACCGCCCGCGCCGCACGCGGCTGTCCAATCGCCTTGGCCACCTCACTGTAAGATTTCGTGACGCCGAAGGGAATCGACTGCAGATATGCCCACACGCGCCGCTGAAACACAGTTGCCCGAATATCGAGGGGTAGAGAGGAATCGAGATCCTGGCCGCTCATCCGCCGCAGCAGGGCCTCAACCCACGACTCCAGCCCGCCGTCATCGGCCTTGCGCACGGCAAATGGGAACTCGCGCTTCAAGCCGGCCAGCAGTTCGCTATCGGACCGCCCAAACTGGATCGAGCAAATTCCGCGATCGGTGGCCGCGATCAGCATGCGTCCTAAAGGCGAATCCGAGCAGGTATACCGGATTGAAGCTGCAATGGCTCCGCGCCGATACTTATCAGGAGTCATACCTAGCTGCGACGCCGTCCGCTCATAAAGCCGGCTGCTTGATCCATAGCCTGCGTCGTACATGGCGCGCGTCACCGAATCCCCTGCCTGCAGATTGCGCTTGAGGGCCTGCATCCGCCGGGAGTCTGCGAATTCCCGCGGAGTAATCCCAAGCACTGCTTTGAACCGCCTCTGCAGGTGAAACGGGCTCTGGTGAAATTCCTTGCCCAGCCGTTCAAGCGTGAGCGGTTCATCCAGATGCTGTTCGACGAACCGGCAAATCGCCTTCACACTGTCAGATTCGGCGTTACCGCTGAACGCTTTCGGCTTGCAGCGCAAGCACGCGCGATACCCAGCCCTTTCCGCCGCTTCGTTGGTCGCGAAGAACTGTACGTTTTCCCGCCGCGGACGTCGCGCCGCGCACGACGGCCGGCAATACACACCGGTCGTCGACACCGCAAACACAAATTGCCCGTCCCTCGCGGCGTCGCGCGCCAGCACGGCATTCCAACGCGGATCGTCCGAAAGCGCGTTCGAGGTTTGACGGGCAGTCATTGTTTCCAAACTTTCCGTTGTGAGTATGGCATTGGTCGTCATAGTAAGAAAAGCCTACGGCCAGCGCCCCGAACGGACTATCCGATTCTTGCGCCCAAAGCAAGAATGATTCGTGAGTTCCGGCGCTCTCGCAGCCCATCCCGAACCGGCGAACGCGGGTGGAATGATCGTCCACTGGCACAAGAGGTGGGTAGGCTACCCACGGCAGCACCCCAAATTCATTTCCGTCCTCCCTGCGACGAAGACTGGATCACGATATGGACACTATGACGGGATGAGACCTTCGTTGCTTTATCGGAATTTGCCCGCGAAACGGCGTGATTCCGAGTCCACGGACAAGCCGTGGGGGAAGATCGAGAGGATGAGCCCTGAAAAGGAGGTTCAGAGACCTTGCCACAGTGCCTATTTAGCCGCCTGATGCAGTCGAAAAGCTGTGTCTGGAGTCAAACCTGACTGAAGAGGCGAGCAGGGAAGCCGGAAGCCCGAAGCCTAGTGGCGCCGTGGCGCCATTCACCGCCGCCCCAGGGATTGTAAAACATTGAAAAGGCAAGGCAGGGCGTTTGACTTATGGAGGGCGCTCACTTAGCCTAGAGGAGTACGACTCCGTGGAGGTTCCCCGTGGGTGAGTTTTCTCCGTGGCATTGGCTAGTGATAGCGGGCATCGCTCTTTTGTTGTTCGGTCCAAAGAAACTGCCTGAGCTCGGCAAAAGTCTGGCGGAAGGCATCCGTGGCTTCAAGGAGGGCATGAAGGATCAGCCTCCAGCCCCGTCCTCCGAGCAAAACAAGACCGAAACTAAGAGCTAGCTCGTTCCTCGTCGCGAAGCGTGGCGGCAATTCAGCTTTGCCTCTTTGTCTCTGTTTCCCAATTTGGCGTTCTAGCGCGTTGTGGGCTCCCAACTGAATTTAAAAAAACAAACTCCCTATTGGAGGTAGGCTGTGCTGCGCAAGTTTGAATCGTTGTTTCTGACTTCGTTCTTCCTATTTTCTTGCCTGTCATTTGCCGATCAGGTCACACTGAAAAACGGAGACCGCATCAGCGGCACCGTCGTGAAATCCGACGGCAAAACGCTGACGCTCCACACCGACGCCGCCGGTGACATCACTCTGAAGATGGACGCGATTCTCGAAATCAAAACCGATAAGGAGTTGCACGTCACGGTGAAAAGCGGCAAGACCGACGTGGGCCCGGTCACGACTAGCGAAGGCAAACTCGATATTGCGACAAAGACCGCCGGCACCGTGGAAGAGCCGATTGGTGACATCACCCTGATCCGCGACGACGCCGAGCAAGCCGCCTACGAGCATTCGCTGCATCCCAAACTGACCGAGGGATGGGCCGGCGGCGCGAACGTCGGATTCTCGGTCGCGCGCGGCAACAGTGAGACCGAAAACCTGGCACTCGCCTTCAACGCAACGCGCACCACGCTGCACGACAAGATCGTTCTTTACGCGACGTCGATTAACACCACCAACAACCTCGCCCCGCCGGGCTTCAGGACGGTGGCCAACTTGGCGACCGGTGGCTTTCGTTACGAACGAAACGTCAACCCGAAGCTGTTCGCGTTCGGCGCCGGTGACTACATGGCGAACGCCCTGCAGTTCCTCGATCTGCGGCAGGTCTACAGCGGCGGTTTCGGATTCCATGCCATCCAGAATGACTCTACAAAGCTCGACTTCTTCGGCGGCCTGAACTACACGCACGAAACCTATTCCAATGGCAACCCGATTCCCAACACGAACCCGGTCGTGTTCGAGTCGTACGGCGTAACCAACCGTTTCGTGGCTTTGACCCTCGGCGAGGCCCTCATCCAAAAACTCGGAAAGAGCACAGTACTATCGCAGAATCTGACTTTCTTCCCCAACCTTCAAGACACCGGCGAGTACCGCTTTGTCTTCAACCTCGGCACCGTCACCAAGGTTAACAAGTGGTTGGGCTGGACAAACCAGTTCGGCAACATCTACGTTTCCAACCCACCAATAGGGGCAAAGAAGAACGACGTCATCCTAACCACAGGACTGAACGTCTCCTTCATTCACTAAGGTGGGCAAAAAGCGTGGGAACCCAGTCGCCATTTACCGCAGAAATGTTCCTGCCGGCCTGCAGGAACATTTCCATGTATGGGAACGGACATAGAGCCCATAACCGCGTTAGGGCGAGTGCCGAGCGCTTCCGTCTAATCTCTTACCGCCCCCCTTTGTCAGGGGTGACCTGATGGATTTTGGCACAACTCTAACCATGCGCCATTATCGGTGTTTCCGATGCTGATGCCGAATTCAGCGTCTCGCCTTACGTCAGTTCACTCGTGTGAACCGGCGGGCACCAGCTCTAGCTGCAGCCGCTGGTGCTGCCGCAGCTCATGCATCGGTAGCAGCTGCCGTTTCGGGTCATGATGCTGCCGCAAAAGCTGCAGCTTGGAGCGTCGCCGAGGTCGACGATGCTAGACAGAGCGTCAGCGGCGTGGACGGAACCGGCTCCCGGCTTTCTTCTTCCGGCTTCGGGAACTGCGCTCACACCACTCGCCTCTCCTGTTTCTGGCTGACCGCCGGCGACCAGCTTGGGCCGGAGGTTTTCGAATAGCATCTGCTGCTGGCCGGTGAGGAAACGCAGCTGGAGCCAGCGGAAGATGTAGTCCATGATGGACTTGGCATAGCCGATGTCCGGGTTGCCGCTCCAGCCACTGGGCTCGAAGCGGGTGTGGGCGAATTTTTCGCAGAACAGCTCCAGTGGGACGCCATGTTGCAGCGCGATCGACACCGCTAACGCGAAGCTATCCATTAGGCCGCTAACCGTCGATCCCTCTTTCGCCATGGTGATGAACAGCTCGCCCGGCTTGCCGTTGGGATAGAGGCCGACTGTGATGTATCCCTCGTGGTCTCCAACTTTGAATTTATGGGTGATTGAGGCGCGCTCCTCCTGCAGCTTGTGGCGCACGGCGCGCGGCGGAGCATTCAGGTCTTCTTCCTCGATGGCTGGTGTAGCAGGGGACACATTCCGGCCTGCGGCTTCCGCAGTCTTCGTCCCCGCCGCCGAAAGCGGCTGAGATTTCTTGCATCCATCGCGATAGATCGCAACTGCCTTCAGCCCCAGTTTCCAGGCCTGCAGGTACACGTCGCTGATGTCCTCCATGGTCGCCGTCTCGGGGAGATTGACCGTCTTCGAGATCGCTCCCGAGATGAACGGTTGCGCAGCTGCCATCATACGTAGATGTCCGGTGTAGTGGATCGAGCGCGTCCCCTTAGCCGGCTTGAACGAGCAATCGAACACGGCGAGGTCGTCCTCTTTGATATGCGGCGCCCCTTCGATCGTGCCGGTGGCGTCGATGTAGCTGACGATGGCGTCGGTCTGCTCGTGCGTGTATCCGAGCTTGAACAGCGCCGTGGGCACGGTGTTGTTGACGATTTTAATCATCCCTCCCCCAACCAGCTTCTTGTATTTCACCAGCGCCAAATCCGGCTCGACACCAGTTGTGTCGCAGTCCATCATGAAACCGATGGTTCCGGTTGGGGCCAGGACTGTCACCTGGCTGTTGCGGTAGCCGTGTTTTTCGCCGTGCTGCAGGGCTTCGTCCCAGCATTGTTTGCTGGCTTCGTACAAAGCACTCGGAACGTTTCCTTTATTTATCCCATTTACGCTTGCCCGGTGCATGCGGATTACGTCCAGGAACGGTTCGCGGTTGATGTACCAGCCGGGGCAGGCTGCGCCGGGCATCGTGCCGGTGTCGGCTGCGCTCACGCTCCCCTTCACTTCGCTCGGAGTCGCGGGGCGGACGCATGCCTCCGCCCCCACACGAGTTCCTAGATTTGTTTCTGCCAGATTCTTCTTTGTGGCTTCCGTCGCTGGGACCAGCGGGTCGCATTGTTCGGCGATGCGGCTCGACTGCAGGTAGGCTTCGCCACACATGATCGCGGTGACGCAGGCGGCGTAGTCGCGGCCGGCATCCGAGTCATAAGGGAGCCCTGCGGCCATCAATAACGCTCCTAGATTCGCGTAACCCAGGCCGAGCGGGCGGTAGTCGTGGGAGTTGGCCATGATCGATTGCGTGGGATATCCGGCGTTGTCGACCAGGATCTCCTGCGCCGTGATTAGAATATCAACCGCGTGGCGGTAGGCTTCGACGTCGAACGTGCCATTGGGAGCGAACTTCAGCAGGTTCAGGCTGGCCAGATTGCAGGCGCTATCGTCGACGAACATGTATTCGCTGCACGGATTGCTGGCGTTGATGCGCGCGGTGTTCTTCGACGTGTGCCAACGGTTGACCGTGGTGTCGTACTGCATGCCGGGATCGCCGCAGTGCCAGGTGGCCTGGGAAATTTT
>Ga0123355_10000428_pt1 | contig 55084 bp, 46 predicted proteins | sample TergutEmb28metaG_3_FD_89872 | JGI IMG/M metagenome (GOLD analysis project Ga0123355, IMG submission 89872) | Embiratermes neotenicus P1 segment gut microbial communities from Petit-Saut dam, French Guiana - Emb289 P1 | ecosystem: Host-associated > Arthropoda: Insects > Digestive system > Gut ... | reverse complement strand
CTTGGATGTTCAGTGATTGTAACTTTATGCAAATGGCCGCATCGGCATTTAGAGCCGGTGTCCATAACAACCCATATATGTACAGAACAGAGCATCCGCTTTTGAGCACCGCAAGATGGGGTGACGATATTGAAGCTGCACTTGAACCCAAATGGTTGCCGGATGATGACAGACCCGGTGTTTGGGGTGCGACTGTAAATGAGTGGGTGGACGAGCATAATAATTTCCACTTCTACATTCTTCAAAGACACAACAATGCAGGTAACTACGGCACATTCTTATCATATGATATAGCCGTAAGAAACACAGTGGCTGATGCATATGTTGTTGGCGGAGGACTTTCACTGACTACAGTAGGTACTCCAACGCCGGCCTCTCCGGGTAATTTTTCAAGGCAAAGAGTTGCACTGAGACACACCGGTACTCCAACAGCAACGGATATCGTTAGAATTACACTAGATGGAGACTTGGCTCAGCCTGTAATGCGTACAACACCCGGTGGCTATGAATATGTTGCGCATACCAGATATCAGGATGTTGTAATCCTCAACAATCTCTTTGCCCTCGCACCCGGTGAGACAATAGAGTTTGACGTATTCATCAGAGTTCCCGCTGATCATGTCGGCACAGAGTTTAATACGACTGATATCTTGGATATATTTGCACAATCAGAGACCAATGCGACAAAGAGTGATAGACTCAGCGGTGAAGAAATTGATTTGTCACTAGCTAATGCGATTGGCTTGATAAATGGTGCAAGCCCAATAGAAATAGTCATTGCAGGAGGAGAGAATGCACCGGTTGTAGCTAGAGCGACAGCACTAGTAACATATCTTAACAACCTGACAGGCATGGATGCATTTGATGTAACGCTTTCCGCTGAACTTGTTGATGGTCAGTGGGTTGTGACAGCGGTAAGAGGTAATGTTTCGGGCAGCACGACCGTTGTAGTGACATTTGTTGCGCCACCTCCGCCACCGTCAACTGGTGGAAGCTGGGGCGGAGACCAAACGCAACAATTGCCGCAACAACAAGTACCGCTTGCTGATTACGGTCGAGTAGCGCAAGCCGTTGCAAACACAAACGAGCGCAATGAAGGCACAAGCGTAGTTGTTTCCAATGTTACCGGAGTGATAGAAGCAGCTCCACCCGAAGATGCTGAAGGTTTGACACTGGTCACTATTGAACTTCCGGCAGGTGCTGCACGTCAAGCCACAGCAATGGCGATCCTCAACGATGATCTGACATTCACAGCCATTCCGGCCAGATTCAATGCTGATGGCAGTGTAACAGTTATTATCGCAGAAGGAGTTACTTTGGTGGCTCTGAGCGTGGAGTCGAATTTCATAGACATTGATCATCTGCTACAGCACGTTCAAGATGAGATAAACACAGCAGCAGCCAGGATGATCGTCCAAGGTGTGGGTAACAATCGTTTCGACCCAACAAGATCAGTGCTGACCTCTGAGGCGGTGACTATGTTTATGCGCGCCATGGGTATGCCTGCTGATGCGGATGCCCCGGCGGTATCCGGAGTAAATCAAGAAGCATGGTTTGCAGCATATCTCAATACAGCGGTTGCCAATGAACTCATAGGCGGCAATGTAAGCCCAACAGATCCGATGACACGCATTCAAGCAGCCGAACTTCTGGCCAATGCACTCGAAGTGTTTGGCATGAGACCTGAATTTACGGAATCAGAAATTGACGCATTGCTCAGTGAATTCTCTGATCTACAGGGACTAACTCAGACTCAAAGAGAAGCGCTTGCAGTTACTGTGTACCACGAAATCTTCCGCGGACATGTCGGTGGAACAATGGAGCCGAACGATCAGCTCACTCGTTCCCAGATGGCAAGCCTTGCCGTGCGATTTCAAAACCTTATTTTGAGTAGGTAAGCAAAAAACAGGTTATTATATAAATAGCCATCAGACATCGGAAGCGGCGTATATCACGCCGCTTTCGGCGCATTAACCCAATCAAGCGTTCCGGTAATCTTTAACTCAAGTGTCATTTTTTGCGCTGCCATCAAATGACATGAAGATGATATTATGATGGAGAAAGTATGGTGGATCATGGGCAGACCTATGATAAGATTTTTATTGCTGCTCATAGCGGCATTAGGTATATCTGTTCAAGCATTGTGCAGCAATTTAGGACGACATAGAGCAATTGCGGTGTATCCGATGAGTGTTTTTGCCCCTCTTGTGCATCACAGCCTTGATGCGATGTTGGTGTCTACAACAGACGTGCTCAGAGTTGAAATAATAGGTGTGCGGGTAGCACAGCTTAATGTGCGTCTGGGAGAATCTCGATATACAAACCCATCTTATATGATACATACAATTTACAGATTCAAAATTTTGGAAATATTCAGAAGTGATGCAGACACGAATATAGGGGATATAAGAGAAGTGGCACAATTGGGAGGATTTTATGGGAATGAAATCTGGATTCATCCTACGCTGCAACCATTTAGGGTGGGTGATAATCTCATATTGTTTCTCACCCCCCGAAGCATAGACGGCATGCCCGCCGCATTGAATGGCTATCGTAATGCAGCGTATCGATTTCCGCGGCCTGTGAGGAGGATGACTGACGCATTAGATGATAACCAGGTATTAGAAAGTTTTAATGCAAGCAACAATCTTACTTTAACAGCGGGAGACTTGCGGCGCATTGCAGAAATGCCGATTATTTTGGAAGCAAGTCAAAATGACTTGAAAATAGGAACTATGGAAGAGGAAATTTGGTTAAGTATAACAGCGAACCGTCGGTGGAATGTAAGCAGTGATGTTGATTGGATAACAGCATCAGGTGGTGTGTCAACAATTCGGCTTATTATAGAGACCAATGTAGATGCGGCTGAACGAATAGGAAGAGTAACTATGAATGTCGGGGGCGTTGAAGAAACCATTACGATAAAACAAGCCGGTTGGCCTGTGGATTGGCCGAGATTAACAATTTATCCGAGTACGGCCTATGTTACTGTTGGTGGGCGCATACAGCTAGAGGCTATAATTGAAAACCTAAATGGTATATCTGATGAAGTGCGATGGAGCACATTTGGAAATATATCGCCGGATACGCATATTGATGAAAGAGGTGTCCTTTTTGTTGGGAGCAGAGAAATGATGTTTACAGTGAGAGTGCATTTGGCATATAACCCGGCTATATGGGATAGTGTGACAATATTGACTCGCCATGCGTCTTGATCAAATATTATATTGGAATATGCGAAATAATGGTGCTTGAATATTTGTCAAAAGTAATATATAATCTTCAAACGATTTAACAAGTTAATACATTTGTGATTTAATGTACTATCTTGTTGGTGAAGAACAAACAATATGGAGGGAATTTTATGAGCAGAGCGAAAACGAGGTGGATATCGTTACTACTGGTTTTGATGTTGACGCTGAGTCTGATGCCGATGACCCACGCATTTGCGGCGGAAGATTATCCGGAAAGCATAACTGATGAGAACCTATTGGACGATTCCGAAGCCACTGCAGAGCCAAATTATGAAGAGGCATATCCGGACGATACATATGAGACGTACGAAGCGTACGAAGAATATGAAGAAGACCCGGAAGATGTTGAAGATTTGGAACTGTTGGAACTGTTGGAACTGTTGGAAATTGAACTCCTTAGCAGTTCTGTATTATTAGATGCAGCAGCATCGGTTGCGCAACTCGCAGCGGATGCTCATGTTGGTGCAAGCCCTATTGCTGCGATCAATCAACAAAATATTAACACCATGCGAGATGGTATTCTCAATGCAGTACGTACAGCGCTAGGGGCAGATGTGCCTAACAATGGATTCCCCGGAGTTACAGTTGAGTGGATGTCAGGTTTTTCGGGTGAACGTGCGACAGTGACAGAGCCCGGTATTATGGCGGGAACACTGTGGCTGCAAGACGGTGCTTATTCATACTTTTTGCCATTGTTCTACGAAATAGTGCCGCAACTTACACTGACACCCCCTGCTTCTTGGACGAACAGAAATCGGGTTCCTACAGATGCTATGAGCGGGGAATTTATGCCCAGAAATGATTTGGAGCAAGATATCGTAGAACTGACGCATGTATCCGGCCCGAGACTATGGGGCTCACCGAATCAAACTCGCGCTGCGGAATATGTGGTTGATCGCTTTAACGAAGCGATTGCTGCCGGGGGCGCAAATGCAGTAGGTGCAGTAGCTGAAGTGGTTTCGGTCAATATGATAGCGCCGGAGCATCCGGAGGCACTATCACGTGTAGAACATGCATACATAGGAAGATTTCAGTTTGCCAATGATCTCCATGACTGGTATGGAATGGCCATGCCTAACGATTCAAGTTTCCCGACACTGAATAGTCCGAGGCTTGTGGACCTTGGAATATTCCCGAACCTTGAAGTGCCTTTGGGAGAGACCTTTGGTGCCGGAGAAGCCATTGTTGCTGTGGTGAGATTCAGCACGGCGCATTTGCATATGGAGCATCAACTCTTGCCTGCGCTCAGACAAATTGAAGTTGACGAAAATATAGAAATTGAACTGGTATTGCTTGCACGTTATCGTACGGATAGGCCGATATGGAATACCATGACCGTGCAATTTATAAACAGACCGCAAGATGCGGGAACCAACGAAATAAACTTTGGTATGTTACCTGCGCTTCCGGGACATGACGAGATGGCAGCGCAAATACCATTTGTGCTCGTGGCACATTGTAATCTGGAGAGCATTCAGGAGCGTCATGATGAGGGATATCTTGATAGAATATATCGTCACCAAAGGACATATCTGAGATCACCTTTCTTAAGGCTGCCCGCATCAAATGACCCGGATAATCCGGAATTGGTCGTTTTCCTGACCGGGCATTTTGACAGTGTAGCGACCACAATAGGTGTCAGCGATAATGCCGGAAGTACTGCGGCGATGATGGAACTTGCACGGCGCATTGCCGGTATGGATCGTGCCGGTGTGGAATTTTGGATTCTGCCGCAAAGCGGTCATGAAGCAGGACATAATGCGGGGAGCGAAGCGTTCTTCCCCGGCGGGATAGGATTTAGCGTATTTATCGACGAAATGGTCAGAAGATTCACAGACGAAGGTTTGGCCGAAATAGGTCTGTTCTACCATTTTGATATGATCACTTCACCTGCGTTTAACCCGGTAGGTAATGCGCTACCGGCGCTGAACATAGGAGGGCCGATACAGTCTTGGAGGCCAACGGTAGCTATGCAGCCGGACACACCATTTAACTTGGCTCAATATTTGCTTATAAATGCAGCATACGATATGCCGTCGGGATATTGGGCACGCGATAGTGTGACAATAAACCGTGGAGGTATGGGAGAGGCTACTCAAGCGTATCGCGATCATGATATCATGGGTTCGGGTATGGCGGCAGGGCTAGAAATTCAGTATCACAATACAAGAGATAATCTTGAAGAAAATTACTGCTATAACCGTCTGCGCATGGCTGCGGAAGTCATTACGCGCGGCATGATCAGGGCGATTGAGCAAGAAGTGACCAGACGTGCTGAATTTACTGTTGATTTGACAGAAGGTACGCTGACGCTTGTAAATGCAGCGCAACTCTTCCAAACGTATGACCACGTGGAAGGTACGCTCATTGTTGGGCGAGGAACGATCCCATTTGTATTTGAAAGTCCGGATACGACTTTTGAATTCAATCCCATCGAAACCACTTCGCCTGTGGGAATCAGAAACTTGTTTGCTACAGGTGCCACGGTTGTTACCAATAACAATACTTCCGGTGCAGTGACCCATGGGCGTTTTCGTGCCGGATTGGTGTCAAACATGGAACCAACGGCTGAACATATGCTATCACGTGCGCAGGGTTCATGGATAAATGCAAACATGAGGGCGTATTCTGTCGGTTATGAAGTGCGTGATCCGTTTATGTGGGTGGGCAGCGGTGAAAACAGAGTCGGCTATATTTCCAACCGTGCGTTTGCAGACCTCATCGGAGGCCGTCAGCATTATTGGCATATCGTGATGAATCAAGTTACGATCTACGGTAATACAACGATAAGTGGTTATAATTTGAGCGGAGACTATATAGAAATTAGGATTGAAGGTTGGCGTGATCCAACTACAGCCTCACGTGTGACATATGCCGGATGGTGGACAGTGCCTGTGGCACAGTCATTTACGGCAACGATTACCACAAATGGCGGACTCCGGTTGAGGTAGACATAGCAGAGTTTGCTGGGCTTACAGGGAATCTGGGTGTAGTTCAGCAACATGCTGCGGCGTACCTGCCGTTGCGCTTCCTGGCTGAGGCCTTTGGTTTAGAAGTTGTCGAAGATGCAGAAAACGATGGATATTTTATAGTGGATACGGCGGCATATTTGGATAGTGCAGCGGTTGACGCTGCGATTGCGTTGATTGAAGCAGCGCTTATAAGAGTGATAGAAGTTGAAGGTGGAGAAGATGCGTCGGCTGAGCTCAAAACGGCAGCGCTGTTGGAATACCTCAATAATCTTGATGGTATGGATGCACTTGGTGTAACACTTGCTGCCGGGATTTTGGAAGGGCGGCAGTGGATGGTGACCGTTACAAGAGGTGATGCGTGGACGTGGAGAGGTATAGCTCTTACTCTGAGATTCGTTAATCCGGGGGAAGTTCCTCCTGATTTCGCAGACTTGTGGGCAGCGGTCGAATTAATCCTTGATGCGAGTCCGATAAGAATAACCATTGCAGGTGGCGAGAATGCGCCGATTGAGCTCAGAACAGCTGCTTTGGAAACATATCTCAATAATTTAGTCGGTATGGATGAGCTTGATGTAAGACTCTTTGTTTCGCTTGATTTTGACGACTGGGGTTTTACAGATGGAGAATGGGTTGTCAAACTTACAGTGGGGGAATATGTACTTGGATTTTTCGTGGCTGAACACACGCTTTTTATGACAGTTCATGTGACATTCGTTGCACCGCCACCAGGCGGAAATTGGGGAGGCGGTCCTCCAACACAACAACTCCCACCAGAGCAAGTGCCGCTCGCTGGCTATGATGATGTAGCTCAAGCCGTTGCAAATACAAACGAGAGAAACGAAGGTACAAGCGTAGTCGTTGCGAATGTCACCGGAGCGATAGAAGCTCAGCCGCCCGAAGATGCAGAAGGTCTGACATTAGTCACCATTGAGCTTCCGGAAGGCGCTGCACGTCAAGCCACAGCAATGGCGATCCTCAACGATGACTTGACATTTACAGCCATCCCGGCCAGATTCAATGCCGACGGCAGTGTAACGGTCATAATTGCCGACACAGTAACTCTGGTAGCGCTGCGTGTGGGATCTGACTTCATCGACATGGATGAGCTGCTACAGCATGTTCAAGACGAAATAAACACAGCAGCAGCCAGAATGATCGTCCAAGGTGTGGGCAACAATCGCTTTGACCCCACCAGAACGGTGCTCACATCTGAGGCAGTGACAATGTTCATGCGTGCCATGGGTATGCCTGCTGATGCGGATGCCCCGGCGGTATCCGGAGTGAATCAAGAAGCATGGTTTGCGGCGTATCTCAACACAGCGGTTGCCAATGAACTCATAGGCGGCAATGTAAGCCCAACAGCTCCGATGACACGCATTCAAGCAGCCGAACTTCTGGCCAATGCACTCGAAGTGTTTGGCATGCGACCTGAACTTACGGAATCGGAAATTGACGCATTGCTCAGTGACTTCTCCGATCTGCAAGGACTAACACAGACTCAAAGAGAAGCGCTTGCAGTTACTGTGTACCACGAAATCTTCCGTGGACATGTTGGCGGAACCATGGGTCCGAACGACCAGCTCACGCGTTCCCAAATGGCAAGCCTCGCAGTGCGGTTCCAGAATCTCATACTCAGCAGATAAACGAAGTATGAGCATGTACAAATTATAAAATAACCGGACTCTACTCCTGAGCTATAAGAAACATGGCGGGAAGTGTTAAGCTGAGAGACAGCTTAACACTTCCCGCCATGTTCGTTGTTATGATTGGCTTGTAAAGTGGTCTATGTGATGTATGATGCCTTGTTTACCGAATATTAAGCGAGTTTAATAATAATTGAAAATGTCACTCCACGGTATTTCCATGAGTACGGCACCCAGAAATAGCCAAAAGATAGTAAAGAAAAATGCGGAGACTATCCCAATGATGCTAAATACCAACGCAGTAACCCAAAGTCCGCCCTGTCCACCTCTGGATCTGGACATGATGACAAATACAATGGCGAGGATACCTAAGATAAGATCTAGTATTGGGATGGGGAGTACGAGTGCCAAAATACCCAAAACCAAGCTGGCGATTGCAAATCCTTGTCCTTGTGGTTCTTGAGACGCATGAGCAGCATTTTGGTGAGGTGGGGAAACATATTCGTGTTGCTGTGCGTGATAAGCATGATGTTCTGTAGTGCTATGATGTGGTTGCTGGTAGTCGGAAGTGCGAACATCTGCCCCGCAACCATCACAAAATTGCATATTAGGGTTGAGCGTTTTGCCGCACGAGTGACATTGTTTCATAAAAATAATCAATCCTTCCACAAAAGATATGTGACATTCTGCAATGCTCGAAAGCGATGAAAAATAGGTAGTGTGTGCAGGGTTGTCATGGATGTAAACCTATAGCCGGAATATACCACATAGCGAAACATACGTCAATGGTGGAGAAAATGTGATGCATGAAGAGGAATCTCTTGACAACGATATTATCATTATGATAATATAATCGAACATAGAATTAAGTCTAACAGTTTGGAGGGAAAATATAATGGTTGTTGAAAAAATAGTCATAGGCAATGAATATCCGCTCGATGGGCTGCGCACAATTCCTGATAAAGCGGAAAATAAGTGCCCGGCAGTAGTTTTGGTGCACGGTTCGGGGGCGCATGATATGGATGAAAAAATCTACGGCATTCGTCCCTTTAAAGACATTGCGGAAGGGCTGGCAGCGGTTGGCATTGCGAGCGTTCGCTATAATAAACGTTCACTGACATATGGCAAAAAAATGATGAAAACAATCGGCAAAAGTCTCACTGTAAGAGAAGAAACTATTGAAGACGCCGTATTTGCTGCGAATCTTCTGAGAAATGACCCGCGTATAAATCCGGAGAAAATATACATTATCGGCCACAGCATGGGCGGTATGCTGGCTCCACGCATTGATGCCGAGGGGGGAAACTTTGCCGGACTGATCATACTGGCCGGTTCTCCGCGTAAACTGGAGCAGATCATGAAAGAACAGCAAGCGAATTTTATGAAAACGGCAAAGGGGCCAATAAAATGGATTGCCGGTAAACAAATAAAAAAATATGCGGAAAAACTTGACAAAATTTATATATTGAGTGATGATGAAGCGAAAAAAGTTGCTTTTGCAGGTGGCACATCGCTTTACTATCTAAAAGAGTGGGGCATGAAGTCGTCAGCGCAATATCTTGAAAATTTTGCAAAACCGATCTTGGTGATGCATGGTGGCAAGGATCTCCAAGTGTCTACAGAAGAGGACTTTGATGGATATAAGGATATTCTGAAAGATCACCCTGATGCGACTTTCAAATTTTATCCTGATTTAAATCATGCATTCATGCCGGCGCTCTATAATGAAGTCGGCAAAGCTATGAAAGAGTTTAAACAAGAACGCCAAGTAGAAGATTACGTTATTGCCGATATGGCGAAATGGATTAACGCACATGCATAATCAGTTGATTGAAAGCCTTACTAATCCAATAAAAAACAGACTTCTACTGGAAGTCATAAACCAAGGACAAACCACCGCAAAAGTCCTTGCTGAAAAGAACAAAAATGTGCCGCAAGCGACACTGTACCGGTACTTAAACAAAATGGTATCCGATGGTGTGTTAAAAGTCGTGCAGGAACGTAAAGTCAGAAATGTTACAGAAAAAATCTATGCTCCGGCAATTGATCTTACTGCGCATATTGACCAAATGATTGCTGAGAATTCCGGAGCAGTTTACTTTCAGATGTTTCAGCAGTTTATGATTGGATTACTCAATGAATTTAAGACCTATACGGAGCAAGAGGAAATAGACCTTCGAAATGACGGTTCAGGCTTTAGAGTGGCGTCTTTTTTTGCAACAGTGGATGAATTAAAAGAATTATCCGGGAAAATCCATGAACTGATTCAATCCTATGCAAAAAATGAAGCGACTCCTGAAAGAAAAGCGCGTTCAGTGGCCGTGATATTTACACCGCCGACAGATAACTGATCGTACAACTGTTCCAAAATGAAATCGAAAATGAGTGATTTAAGATGAAAGTGTTGCAAAGAAAATGGAATCAAAAATGGAAATAACAGTTGATGAGTTACATAATTTAAATCCGGCAGATTATATGCTTGTGGACATCCGTGGGGATCGGGCATTTCAAAATGGCAGTTTACCGGGTGCGATATCGAAAGCGAAAGAAAGCTTAGCATGCGATTTGCCGCAAGACAAAATGATTATTGTCTATTGTGTAAGAGGACTCATCAGCGCTGATGTTGTGGTGGAATTGCGTACACAGGGTCTTAATGCTTTCCATTTAGCCGGAGGTTATATCGCATGGCTCATGGGGCAGATGGAAGAAGATGCGTGCGTACAGCAGATAGATGAAAGCATACGAAAGAAATTCCGTAAGACGATATTCAGCAAGTTTACAAAAGCAATCAGCACATATCAGATGATCAAGGCCGGTGATAAAATTGCAGTCTGCATCTCCGGTGGAAAAGACTCTATGCTGATGGCCAAATTATTTCAAGAGCTGCAAAAGCATAGACAAGCTCCGTTTGAGGCTGTCTTTTTGGTCATGGATCCGGGCTATGCACCGGAGAATAGAGCGCTGATAGAAAAAAATGCAAGATCAATGGGGATTCCAATTACCGTATTCGAGACAAATATTTTTGATAGTGTGGCAAGTGTTCCGAAAAATGCCTGCTATCTCTGTGCGCGAATGCGTCGGGGGCATTTATACAGTCAAGCTAAAGCTTTAGGCTGTAATAAAATAGCTCTGGGTCATCATTATGACGATGTGATTGAAACGATTTTGATGGGGATGCTCTGGGGTGCGCAGGTTCAGACCATGATGCCCAAGCTCAAAAGTACGAACTTTGAAGGAATGGAACTCATTCGCCCTATGTATTTTGTGCGGGAAGCGGATGTGAAGCGTTTTAGGGATTATCATCATTTGCATTTTTTGCAATGCGCTTGTCGCTTTACGGATACGTGCAGTACGGATGGTAGTATGACTTCAAAGCGGACGGAGATAAAACAGCTGATTAAAGAAATGAAGAAAACAAATCCCGGCGTGGAGAGTCATATTTTCAGCAGCGTTGAAAATGTACATTTGGGGGCTGTGTTGGCCTACAAGAAAGATGGGGAAAAAGTACACTTTCTGGATGATTATTAGTATAGCTAAAGAAATTAAAATCAAAATGCCAGTCGGCTGCTGAAACGCAGCCGATTTTTTTGAAAAATTTTCAATGTCGAAAGAAACGTGTAAAGTGGCAACTTCTGATGCGGTATTTAAAAGTTTGAATGCGAAAAGTGGGAAAAATGCTGCTAAAATTGCGATAAATATTATCAACATAAAATATAAAAAAAGATAAAATAATGAGAATTATGTATTGACGAAGTCAAATCAATCATGTAAACTCAAGACCCAATACGAAATTGCAACGTAGTAAAATCGGCTATATAGCAGCGCTTGGACAAACGAAAGGGATGGTCATTAGCATGAGGATAAAGTTAGCTATTGCAACTTCTGAGACCGATTATTCGGAGCACCTGTCAAGCTATATCTCACAACATTATTCAGACATTATGGATGTTATTGTGTGCTCTACCTCGAATAGTCTGGATGATGCACTTGCGCATCACAAATTTGATGCAGCGCTGCTTGAGCAAAGCTTCATTTTCGAAGCAACCGAAGCAGATCTGCGTGTCATCACTTTGCCGCTTGTGCTCATAGGAGATACGGAAGAAGATACGAAACCAATATTGGAACTCAAAGGCATAAGGAAATACCAACGCATATCCTCAATTGTTGCAGATTTGTTTGAGCATCTTGCGAAGATTTCTAAGCACTCGCGAAACTTAATCTCGGGAAAGGCAAATATAACAGCCTTTTGGTCACCGTCCGGCGGTGTAGGAAAGACCGCAGTGGCGCTGGCATATGCCATAAGAAAATCGGCAGAAGCAAGGCAAGTCCTGTATCTCAATTTAGAGACTTTTTCCAGTGTTCCGGCATACTTCTACGAATCGGGGAAGAGTATCAGCACCGTATTTGAAATGCTTGAAAGTGATGAAGGCGATATAAAAATGATCATCAGAAGCATTTGCAAACAAGACCAGAGCGTGGGCGTATCTTATTTTTGCAAGCCGGAGAATTTTGACGATATGCATACCCTCTCGGCAGATAACATCGCCGAGCTGACCTCCGGGTGCGCCGGAATAACAGAAGAACTCGTGATTGATATGTCTTGCGCATGCGACTGGAAAGCGAGAAAGATATTTGAACTTGCAGATCAGATCATGATCGTCACAGACCCATCGGTGACATCAGAAGTTAAGCTCTTGCAATTTATATCCCAACACAATGTATTTGAGAGTATTAGCGAAAAACTGACAATTATCGCAAATAAAGGAGCGGCGACAGAAAAAGTCAATGACAATGCCATTTTACATTTGCCCCTGATTACCTCAAACGATCCGATGGAGGTATGTAAAATGCTTTCACTAAGTTTTGAAGACATCTGATGAAGTGGATGTGAATGAATGACTGAACGATACAGAGATGCGCTTGTAAGCGCACTGAAAATAGATATCCAAAACCATGCAGATTTGACAAACTTTAGTGATGCGGAGCTTCAAAGCATCGTCTCCGAGGCATTAGAGGAAAAAGTCAGAGATGCAAAAGCCAATCTATCAAGCTGTGATGCAGATATGGGATTAGCGGCACTCAATTTTAGGGAGAAGCGGCAAATTACCGTAGCGGTATTTGAATCCATTAGGGGTCTGGGGGTACTGGGACGTATCATCACTGATCCTGATGTTACAGAAGTCATGATCAATGGATATAAAGATATTTTTATTGAAAAAGATGGAAGATTATTAAAAAGTGAGCGGAAGTTTGAAAGTGCTCGGGAACTTGAAATCATTATCACGAAATTTGTATCGAGGGCAGGGCGGGCAGTAAATGAAAGTGAACCGATTGTAGACTTTAGGCTCGATGATGGATCTCGTGTGAATGTGGTAATGGCTCCGGTTGCACTCAATGGCCCTATTGTAACGATAAGAAGATTTCCCAAGGACGCCATGACCATCGAAAAGCTCGTAGCATTTGGTTCAATCACTTCGGAAGTTGCAGAGATCTTGCGGCTGTTGGTCACGGCAAAATACAATATATTTGTTAGCGGAGGAACCGGCAGCGGAAAAACGACCTTTCTCAATGCACTCTCGAACTTTATACCACATGATGAACGGATCATAACGATAGAAGATTCAGCAGAGCTCCAAATCAGAAATATTGATAACCTTGTGCGGCTTGAGACACGAAATGCAAGCACCAATGGAAAGGGTGCAATCACCATTCGTGACCTTATAAAATCGGCGCTCAGAATGAGACCGGAGCGCATTGTCGTGGGAGAGGTTCGGGGTGCTGAAGCGTTAGACATGCTCCAAGCGATGAACACAGGACATTACGGATCTCTTTCGACGGGTCATGCCAATTCAACTTTTGACATGCTCAGTCGATTAGAAACCATGATACTCCAAGGGGCGGATGGGCTTCCGCTCGATGCCATTCGTCAGCAAATAGCTTCATCTCTGGACATCATCATTCATTTGTCTCGGCTTCGCGATAAGAGCCGCCGGACTATGGAGATCGTTGAAGTGCTGGATTACGACAGTGAAAAAAGGCAAATTGCATTAAACAGGCTCTTTGAATTTAAAGAATCGGATCGAAGTACAAAAAACAAAGTTGTAGGTCAGATTAAGCGGACAGCAAATCCCATGAAAAATACGTATAAACTAGAAACTGCCGGGATCAAAAGGCTGATATAGTTATTTTAGAAACAAAAATCTTTGTTCGGTAGGTGTCGCAAAATTCGCCATAATCTTTTTCAGGCACTATGCTGTGCCAAAAATTGGGAAATTTTTCACACATAGGTGTGCTGCTTATTTCGATCATGGCGAATTTTGCGATATCTATTGACAGGGATCTAAAGAAAGGGATGATCCGATGGACAGTAGACCGCAAGAACTTACCGGTACATTAGTTCAAAACTACGAACAAAGTCAATCCACACCGCTTGACCATGCGTTATCATTTTTGATTGGATGTGCAGCAGGATTTTTGATTCTGTTTATATTTTACAGGCTTACACTGCTATCAATCATAGGCGGTGCAGTCATTGGTGTCGTCAATATTTTTGCATCTGATCGCAAAGCGATCGTGAGCAGAAGACTCAGGCTGCGCATACAGTTTTTTAATTTGCTGGAGGCTATGTCCGTAGCCATGCGAGCGGGCGGCACAATGCTCAAGGCCTTAGCCGGTGCACGCACCGATTTGCTTCTGATTTATCCTGAGACCAGCGACATTATAACTGAGCTGGACACAATAATCGGAAAGTTTAATAATGCGGTGCCGTTATCAGAAGCATTTACTGACTTTGCCAAGCGCAGCGGACTTGAAGATGTTGCAAGTTTTGCCACAATATATGCGACTATTGAAGGAAAATCGGGGCGGGCAGACGAGATTATAAAAGAAACACAGCAAATAATTGCCGACAAGATGGAAATTGAGATGGAGATTGATACACTCATGACCGCAGCAAAAGCTGAGGTAAATATGATGCTCCTGATGCCGATAATAATACTCGGAATCATCGGATATGCAGGTGCCGGATTTATGGATACAATATATACAACCGGTGTCGGGCGTGTAGTTTCGACAGGAGGGCTGATTGTGTTTATGATCAGCTTCGTGATGGCGAGAAAATTCAGCAGCGTAAGACTTTAGGTGAGTAGATATGTTAATAGCAATAATGATACTTTCCACAGTATTCATGGGGGCGTGGCTTGTGCTGATGAGCAGAATAACCGGAGACGACTGGCGTTTGGCGGCATACAGCAGGGTCTTAGACAATCTATCGAAGATAGAGGCGCTTTCGGAAAAAGCAAAAATACGTGAGACAACACATTCAAGCTACAGAAGGCTTGCCGACTTGTGGAAGCGCGTTATGCCCGGGGATGGGTCTTTAAAGAAAGCAGATAAGCTAAAGCAAGACAATATACGACTTCAACAGGGTCATTTAAGAACTGTACATGTGTTTGAAATGCCGGGTTATGTCTTACAGCGAAAATTCGAAATCATCGGCAAGGGCGGTATACATAAGAACATAATGACTTATTGCTATGAGCTATATGGAAAAAAGTATGCAGCATATAAAACAAAGCAGCTTCTGGCAAGATTGTTATCCTATCCGATAATCGGTATAGCGGTTACGTTTATGTTGGGCGCGTTGCTTATAGGCATAGGAAGTGACACTGCAGGCGCTGCAATCTTGGCAATCGGAGGCATATTGGTATTAGTGATTGTGTATGCCATGTATGACGAACTTCGTGATCGCGTAAAAAAACGCCGAGCGGAGATCAGCAGACAATTTCCCAATGTGGCATCAAAGCTAGCCTTGCTGGTCACTTCGGGAATGGTTATGGATAGAGCATGGAAAGAAACCGCATATAGTGCAGAGCTTGAGCTATATAAGCAAATGCGCAAGACAACAGACGAACTGGACAATCTTGTCAGCCCTGAGGTCGCGTTTGGAAATTTCGTCAATAGATGCAATACAAAAGAAACATCAAAACTGGCATCAGCTATTGTTCAAAACATTTCCAAAGGAAATGCCGAGGTGGGAAGACTGTTAAAAGATATGGCTCGTGAGGCTTGGCAGGAGCGTCGGCATTTGGCAAAAAGAGACGCCGAAAAGGCAAATTCAAAACTGATGATACCCACAATGCTTCTGCTGCTTGCGATTTTAGTAATGCTGATGGTGCCTGTTGCGATGAATTTTTCGGGTCTGTAAACCGGGAGATTAAAAAGTGATCAAAAAGTTAAATTGAAGGGAGGGTAAAGTGATGCTTAAAAAGGTGATGCAGTGGCCGAATCAGGTGTGTTGCACATCCTTCAGCGCAGCTCAGCGTCTGAAAGAGGATGAGCGGGGATTGTCGGGAGTGGTTGTTGCGATTCTCCTGATACTGATTGCAGTGCTGGCGGTTGTGCTGATTTGGGGATTTTTGAGTGGATGGCTTCAAGAGTTGTGGGAGCAAATAACAGGACAAGCAGGTCAGATTCAGTAAGCAAGTATAGGAAGAAAGATGGTGGTCGCTTTGCTGAAAAATGAAAAAGGACAGGCCTTTGTTGAAGCGGCCATTATCTTTCCTATAATGATCATGATCTTTGCCGCACTGGTGTTGCTCTCTATATACCTGCCCACAAGAGGGGCTTTGCAGCGGGCGACCCAAAATGCGGCAACAACAATAGCGGTGGTGGAAAGTGATACATGGCTTTTTTTCGATGCAAGTACAATGTCATTTTTCCGGGAGACCAACAAATCAAACTTAGAAAATGTATATGTTGCACTTTTTACGACCATGGATGTTCAAGATATAGGTGAGCGGATTGTAACCGAAATTGAAGGGCGCAATCTCAGCTCAAAGGCGGGAACACTGACAGTGAACTCAAATGTGATTGACCGTGTGATTTACAAAGAAGTAGTTGTAGAAGCCAAAAGGGAATTTCCCATACCGATAGACTTATCATTTATACAATTTCCTCGGACGATTTCAATCATAGTTACATCGACAGCGGTCGTGAAAAATGGTGCTGAATTTGTGCGGACAGTTGATATGGCCGTCGATTTTGTTCAGTACATCACCGACAGATTTGGCTTGACAGACCTATCCGGAAATATCTCATCTGCGGGAACACGCGTGAGATCACTATTGGGGTGGTAATGATGAAAAATAGTGACTTCTCGCCGTACAAGAACCATGGTCTGAGTATTGCGATGGTGATACAGGAAGGTGGAGCATGAAAAAGTTTTTAAAAAACACAAGCGGTGCCGTGACGGTGTTTATAACAATACTCCTGATCCCGGCAATGCTTGTCAGCGGAACTGCCGTTGATTTGGCACGCATCCATACAGCACAAAGCACATTGCAAAATGCAAATCAATTGGCAGCCAACACAGTACTGACCCAATACAACGCTTTACTATACGACATCTACGGACTGATGGGTATTGCACAAGACGATCCCATCCTCTGGGATTTGCTGGATCAATACATCAAAGTAACCATTTTCGGTGAGCAGGGAACAGATCGGACACTTGGAACGCTCCAACCATTTTACGGAGCAAATATCCACATGGAAGAGATATATTTTCCCGCCGGAAAAAACCTAAGCAATGAGGATATATTGCGGCGGCAAATTGAAGAATATATGAAGTTTCGAGGGCCGATACTGCTTGTCGAAGAATTTATTGAACGGATCACGGATAACAGAATTGTTGAAGATGCGGCGCTCATTAAAAACAAAGTGGAAATAGACGCTGCCATTGTTGATATTTACGAAAAATACAAGGCGCTATATGATGCGATCGTTGCGGCAGATAGATGCACCCAAGCTATAGGTGGTATTGCAGGCGGCTCTTTTGGCAATATGTCTTCGATTCTGACCTCTATATATGATGAATTTCAAGCATTGGCGTTACTCAATACCCAATACCATAACAGTGAATGTCCGGTTGAAAGAGCGTTTATTGCTCAAATTTATAATGGGACTATTGGAAATGTTCGCTCGTGGGTAGAAGGTGGTCAGCGGCGTGCGTTTCGGGCAAATGAAGGGTGGGTCGTTATTGGGAATATCAATGTTGGACTTACCCAAGCGATACAAAATGCGATGACGCAAGCAGACAATTTTAAACCCAGATTTGACTTGGTGGTTTCACTCGCAAGACAGATTGATGAAATGAAAGTTGAACTAAAACAGAAATTAGACACATTTGAGCAAAAGTTAAGCAGCGGTGAAATAAGTGAGGAGCTGCGCATTGCATTTACTCAAGAGCAGGGCAGTCCGCCCAAGTCAATACTACAGCGCTATCGAGACATCATCAGGTGGAACATTGAGCCAATGGCCATTGTGTTTAGAGACGGTGGATACAGTTATATTGACGATATACATAAGCCCATGCTCGAAGAAGTGCGTTATAGAAACAGGCTCAATGAATTTGGATCAGGTTTATCAATTGGAGAACTTGCTAATGTGCGCAACGACAGTCGATTTTCTATCCATAACGGAAGCGCAGCGGAGCGGTTTGTAAGTTTTCCAAGGGATAATGTTACATACAGGATGCTTCCGGGATTTCTGCGTTTTGCTGAACATGGAGGAGATAATGAGGCATTTTTTGCCGAACTGTACACGATGATGAATCAACCAACGCTTCCACCGGTCAAGTTGTTTGATGGTCAGGAAGATGCGGGCGGAGCCGATGCAGAGCAGCAGCAACGTAATCTGATAAACGAGCTGCTCACTTTAGCAAACACCGCCTATAATGGGCTTAAAAACGAGCCGTTGGGTGCGATGTACATAGGTGATGCGGCAGCACCTGAGTCAGAAAGTGTAAATATTTTAGAAATCGCTGCGCTGATTCCGCAAGCGCTGACACTGCCTGTGCTCAATGTGATAAGAGACCCTCTGGGTACACTTTCAAATGTTGCAGATTATGTTTTATTGCTTACATACAGTACCTTTATGTTTTCTAACTATTCAACGTCAAAGCCGGAAACAATAGGTATGACCAGGGCAAATCTGCAAAGAAATGTTCTTGAAAGTACTATAAGTGGTGTTCCTATGTGTCCTCATGTAAACTATTTTTATCAATCAGAACTTGAGTATTTATATAATGGAAGCGAGCATGCCGCAACCAATCTGAGTGCGATCACTCGGCTCTTGCTTCTGGTGCGGCTGGTGTGCAATTACATCAGAGTGTTTAGTGTAAGTGAGATAAATACAGTCATTGGGAGTATAAAAGCCTCATTTGCATGGTCGCCGCCGCTTGCTCTGATTTTAGGGGAGTTGGCTCGCGCAGCGTTTGTCGCAGCAGAATCCGTAATTGATGTTGCAGCGCTCCGTACCGGGCACAGAGTTACGCTATTTAAAAATATAGCCGCAGGGGAGTGGATTGCTACGCCAAGCGGTGTACTTCGTGCGGCAAGTAGAGTGATTTCTAATGAAAGTGTAGATGGCAATGTATTTGCAAACAATAGAGGGCATACCTATTTAAACTATATGCAGTTTTTCTTTCTGACAAGAGCGCTCTTTTACACGGGCAGCGATGGGGATGCAGGGACACAATTGGCTAGGCGAGTCGGCAATCTCATAGAATGGAATATTGTAAATTTTAAAAGCGGGAGCAAGGCAGACGAAAGTTTGATGGCGGCAGCACTCAACCAACCCGGCAGATTCAGGCTGGCTGAGATGAAAACAGACTTTAATATAACCACTACAGCCGATCTGCGCATGATGTTTTTGTCCATGGCATTTGCACAAAATTTCTCGGACAGTAGAGGTATTGGGATGCCTCAAGCGATGGCTATACGCGCCACAGTATATAGGGGATATTGATTTATGCGAAAAGATGAAAAAGGATATATCGTTGTTGAAACCGTTTGCGCATTTATACCCTTTGTTTTTCTGGTCATCTCAATTTTAAGCCTTGTCAACATTGTGACGCTCCAAGCGCGTGTACACAATGCGCTCACTCAAGCGGCGAAGACACTATCTGTATACAGCTATTTGCTGGAAGTGACAGGGGTAGCAAATGATCTGACTGCACTAGCGCACAAAGCTGACAACACCGCAAGAGGTGTAGGCGAATTACGTGAAGATTTAAGTGCTGCGCTAAGCGGCATAGATACGCTTGCAGGAGTGCGGCAAACGATGGATAGAGTGCATGGGTCGGGGGAGGCGGCCTTAAGCGACCCTCAAGCTGTGATTTCCGCTTTGCTCAGTTTTTCACAAAATGAATTGAGAAATCAGGTTTTCGAATTAATGGTCAGGCCACTGGTGGGAAGATACTTGATGAATGGAAATATGACCGGAGATGAATATCTCCAAAGCGTACGGGTTGTGAACAGACACACAGGAGCGACCGGGTTAGACGCACTGGAGTTTTATAGATTTAATAATTTGGGGCTGGGAAATTCCGTACTCATTGACAAGGATGGTAATGTGAAGCTAACGGTTGAATATGAAGTTGAATATACATTCGGAGCGCTGCCTTTGCCATTTCGGCCGACACTCAGAATCACGCAAACCGCTGTTACAAAAGCATGGCTTAATGGTAGCGGCAGGGGGTATTGGTGATGAGAGGTAATCCGGATATGACGCTTGCATATGTGATGGTTTTGATATTCGGGTGCATTGCAGCAATTTTTGACATGAAAACAAGGCGAATTCCGAATAAACTTGTGTTAGCGATGCTGATCACATGGCTGTTAATCATAAAGCCTAAGCTTGTTTTTGATACAGATGCGGCGCTTGTGTATCTGGAAAGTTCAGCTCTGGGTCTTCTGGTCAGCGGAGGTATGTTTGTACTGGTGTATTTTCTCAGCCGCAAGGGTCTTGGCGGAGGGGATGTGAAATTCATGGCGGTTGTTGGATTATATATGGGTTTTGGAGGGGTGATTTCGGTGATACTTATCGGATCAATATTGGCCGCAATAACAGGGGGGACATTGATCTTATTTAAAAAAATCAGACGCAAAGACCCTATTCCGCTTGCACCATTTTTGCTGATAGGGATTGCGCTTACTGTTTTGTTGCAATGAGCAATGAGTTAAAGCGATTCAGTACGTACTTTTACCTGTCGATAGAGTGTGAAAAAGGAGGGGTGCAAAATTGCGAAAGGGTATCCGGATTTTGATAGGAGCAGGGTGCACGGTCTTGCTGCTCATCACTTGGCTTATAACAATCAATGTGCAAACTCCTGCACAAAGGCAACTTGCATTGATTGCCCAAGCGGCTGAGCTTATGGATATCGGTGTGTACATACGTGCAGTCCCCCTGCTGGAAGAAGCGTCGGGAATAAATACTGCGCATACACTAATGGCCGAGACAAAACTCAAAGAAGCCTATCTTGCGCTGATGAACACGAGAGGGTTTGCCCGAAGATATACAAGTCTGCTGGAAAGACAGATGAGTCGAAGAGATGCAGACTCAAGCATTTTTGCGGAAGCTGCTCATCACCATCTGGAACACTCCAGAATTACCGAAGCACTTTCAATCCTAAGAAGCGGAATTGAGCGAACAAAATGCACTGTGCTTGCTGCACTCTATGAATCAAACCGCTACGCATTTGAAACGAATCGCACATCATTTGAGTATGTTTCGGAGATCAGCGGCGGCACGGTGCGCGTGCAGCGCGATGGAATGTGGGGTATTGCCGGAGCTGACGGAACTGTGCTGATTCCATGGATATATGAAAAGATCAGTACATTCAGTGTAGATAGAGCCGTTGTTCGAAAAGATGGCGAAATTTTCGCAATCGACAGGAATAACAACCGCATTGCATTGCTTAGAGATGATGCGCAGGATTTTGGAAACCTATCGGAAAATCGAATTTCTATACTCATTGATGGAAGTTGGAGGAGGTCAACCGGTGATTTTGTGATAGGTCATGTAGCATTTGACGAAATTTTGACATATTCCGGGGGATATGCGGCAGCAAGCATGGGTGGTAGATGGGGCGTGATCGGATTGGAAACCGATTGGATTGTTTTGCCGGAGTTTGACGGAATTATAACTGATGAACTCGGACGTGCCTTTGGGCAAGGTGCTGTATTTGCCAGAATGGGTGATCGCATTTATCTGATTGCCAATGGGAGAATCGCTGATGAGCCTTTTGAAGATGCGTGGCCATTTACGCATGAGGGATATGCAGCGGTCAAAAGAAATGGGAAATGGGGATTTATTGATACGGATGGTACGTTAAAAATCGATTTTGTCTTTGATGATGCGCGTTCTTTCGGACAGCATCTGGCGGCAGTCGAGATTGATGGTTGGTGGGGATATATCAGCAGGTATGGACAAGTGGTTATCCCGGCAGAATACTTAATGGCAAGGACTTTCTCGAATGGCCGCGCTCCGGTGCGCACAGAGCGAGGCTGGCAAATTATCACATTATTGGAATTTAGATAGATGCCACGGTAGTATATCTATGTAAACGAGACGACACAAAGAAAGACGAGGGGAAGTTTATGAGTTATAAGATTGAATGTAAGAATGACACGTTGACCGGGGAGACAGTGACCGTTACTATTTGCGAAAGTGACTTAGACAAAAAAGCGCTCTATACGATTCTTTTTGATACACCCAAATTCATACTTCCATTTAACTATGTGCATATAGATGGGGAAGTCAGATTCGTCTATCAAGTGGGGCTGCATTGCAAATTGCAACATTTGACCGGAGCGTGGGAGAAAAAAGAATATATTGAACTGTGGACGAGTATTATAAACCCACTATTTGATTGCAAGGACTGGTTTATGCAGTCTGATGGATTTTTATTGAAGTCCGAGCATATATTTTATAATCAAGAAACAAAGTCGGTCTGCTTTGTATATATTCCCTCGATTCACTGTACTTCGGATCAAAGCAGTGTGCAGGAGCTGGTTGCGGATGTGTCGGAGCTGATATCCGTTGATGATGCATATTTGGAGAACAAATTACTCAAGGCGATAATGAAGAACTTCGACCCGGAAGATATATTAAAGTTGCTTCGGTCGTATATACCGGAGGCGGATATACTGTCTGAAAGATCATATCTGCCGGAGAGTCAAGTTAGCAGTGGTCAGGTACCCGCAAATGGTTTGTCGGATATGTCGATAACCAAGCGGTTACCTGAATCTCGTGCGCCTGTATATACACATCTTACACAAAAAAAAGAATCGATGTATGTCAGTAAACAGGAGTCAACGCAATCTGATTTCGGAGATATTATTATTGACATTCCGGAACGAAGAGTAAAAGCAAAAAAAGACAGAAAAAAGAAAGTGCGCAACGAAGAAGACACTGCGCCCAGGGAGCGTATCTATGGAAATATACTCGGGGCGATATTTGGACGGAAAGATTAATCAAATGATATACTCCCCTCAGAGACGAAAAGTCTACTCTGAGAGGAGTATTTATTGAGATATGGCAGTTAGTAGAGATTAAATGTTGGGCGTTACCGCCTGCCGCCGAAACCGCCGCCAAAACCACCGCCGCCTCGCCCACCACCGAAGCCACCACCGCCGCCGCGACCGCCAAAGCCTCCAAAACCACCTCTTGAACCGCCGCCAAAACCGCCGAAGCCGCCTCCGCCGCTCGGTGGACGACCGCCCGCACCTCCGCCGAAGCCTCCCGGACCGCCGGGGCCACGAGGTCCGCGAGGGCCTCGCCAGTTATTGTGCCGCCACATACGGTGAGGACGAGCGCCCATAATAAACCACCAGTGATAGGGGCGCATAGGAATACCCATGTGCATATGATACTGTCTATATCGTGTCCTATCATTACCAACTGCAACAACAATAAAGATAACGACAATGAACATAACCATGATAAATGGCATAAGCAAAGCCACTATAGGAACACTTTGATCCACGATAATGTTCTCCTGAGGAACATTATGGCCTGCTCCATCAGAAGCGCCGCTTCCTGCAACGCCATAAAAATCAGCATACCACGAGAAGAGGACATCACAAATATTGCGCACCGCTGTATCAAAATTGCGATTGTCTACCTCAGGCCAAAAATGAGCATCTAAAGTCTCATTGATTTTGTCACTGGTCCAAATACCCCTGATGCCCGCACCCGGAACAATCCCTCCGCTGTATTCCTCTGTAACGAGCAGGAGTAACATGCCATTATTTTGCTGCGCATCGCCTATTTGCCAATCATTAAATAGCTGCATAGCAAAAACATCGGCATATACACCATCCAGATAATCAATGGTTACTACCACGATTTGAGCACCTTGTCCCAATACCATGAGACCGATATTGGCATCAATGATGTCGTTTTTCGTGACTTCACTCAACACTCCGGCGGTATCGTTGACGAAGAACTCCGCACTGGGTTCTAAAGCCATAACAGCACCACTTAAAGTAAGCGCAAGAATCAAGATCGCAATAATAGTAATAAATAACTTTCTCAATAGACACACTCCAATCTATATATCAGTTGGCAAAATAAATGTTATGCAAGAATTTGCTGGTTACTTAGGACATATAAAATAATTCAGGAGTTCGCGCCCCTAAGAATCTGCTCATCTGACGCAAAAGCGCATTTTGTTCAGACAGTCGGGCTTCGGCAAATGCATTATATTGTGCGTTGCCTATAGCAGTCATCGCGCCGCTAAATGATGCAGAAAATTGCATCAAAGCCTCTTCATCTCGCTCAGACAGATTCACTTGCTCAGCCGCAGTCTCAAGAGCGAAAAATGCCTCCCGCATGACTGTTGCGGCAGAGGCTTTTTCCGATATGCTTCCGGCAGACATAAGCTCCTGTTGGGTAGAAAGTAACATATTGGCGCTGTTTTCAAGTTCAGGATAGCTGCGCATCAATGTTGCAAGTGAAAGTGCAGCATCAGCGCTGTTGTGCAGTCCACGGCTAATGCTCGCTTGCGGACGCCCATCTTCGAGGACAAGACCATCGAAGAACAAGCGTTCAGCCTCACGAGATACCCGATGGGCAGAACTATATACACCGACTAATGTCGCAGCAATCACAACAATTGCGACGATGAGTATAGCAATACTACGCTTTTTAAGCAATTTCATATATGTAACGCTTATCCTTTCGTCATGCTCGTGTACCTACTATGTAAGCAGATCCATGCATCAATCTGTGGAGTGTCCACACATGTGAAGATATAGATTATGGCGCTCTATTGATCTCTAAAAGCTTTTGTTTCAGCTCACCCTCAATGCGTCCTAATTCAACCTCGGCGGAGCGTCTGCGCTGTGAGCCTTCGACTTGGATTGACCTGACTTCCTCAAGAGTCTCTATGAGCTTTTGATTGGTATTGACCAGCGTCTCCATATCAACGACCCCACGCTCAGATTCCTTTGCAATCTCAACGGTGCCGATCTTGAGTTGCTCGGCGTTTTTAGTCAGAAGCTCATTGGTCATATTGGTCACTTCACGCTGCGCTTCCATGGCTTTTTGCGCATTGTACATACCGAGCGCAAGCACCATCTGACTTTTCCAAAGCGGAATGGTGTTGACAATAGATGTCTGTATCTTCTCTATCATCAAAGTATCGTTATTTTGAATCATACGAATTTGAGGCGCCATTTGAATTGAAACCATGCGCGTAAGCTCAAGGTCATGCAGCTTTTTTTCAAAACGATTGATCATATTGGCGTAGTCGTTTGCGGCTTGGGCATCTTCGGGCTTTCCGCTCTCGGCAGCTTTAGTCTGTAGTTTGGGTAGCTCAATATTGATACACTCTTGAAGCTTCTGCTTACCGGCGATGATGTACATAGACAATTCTTTAAAATACGCTTGATTGACATCATACATCTTGTCAAGCATCGCGGTATCCTTAAGTAAAATGATCTGGTGTTTTTCCAGCATTTCGGCGATTTTGTCCACATTGGCAGAAACTCTTGCATGTTCAGTTCTCATGGCTTCAATACGATTACGCACCTTGCGCTTAAAACCTAAAATGCCCTTTTTCTCATCCTGATCTGCTGAAAAGCCTCTCAACTCGACAACCAGAGATGAGAGCATATTGCCCACCTCGCCCATATCTTTTGTCTTTACATTTTTGAGCGTGCTTTCTGAAAAGTTAGCAATATTTCGCTGAGATGCTGCGCCATAAGTCAGGACGGCATTGGTGTCTCTAATGTCAATTTTTGAAGCAAATTCCAGAACTATCTTTTGTTCAGCCTCGCTGAGCTGTTTGATATCAAGTTGTGTCGCTTCATCGGCAGTTTTTTGCTGGATGGCATCGACATCCGGTATTGCAGGTGCAGCCGCAACACTATCCGGGTTGAGTGTGAGGCTGGGTACGTATTCCATAGCATTTGTATCTTGCATGATCAATCTCCTTTAAAACATAAATTACGTAAATTGGGGTTAGAGCAACCCATCTCTTTTCAGTATGGTTTCCAGAACGCCGATGTCGGTTTCGATATCTAGCGCCTGATTGGCAAATAAGGAATCGTAGAATTTCTTATAACTCGTCAAAATGTTATCAAACGCCGAGTCGATTTGCTCTAATGTGCCGGTGATATGCACACCGTCTGAACCGGATTTGCCGAATCTATCGTATGTGTGCAGCAACTTTATGGTTGTCGGCAGATAAAAGTCAGCAAAACGCTTGACCTGAGGATAAACATTTGGCTCAATCAGGAGTTTTTTGAAAATACTATTGGTGACCGAAATGATCTCATCCAGTTTGAGACGCACGGTCTCGCCCGGTATAGCCTCTCTAAGCGTACGCATCTCACCGACGGCGCGTTCGCCCTCTGAGAGCATCGCATCAATTTTATCATCACCTGAACGTTCAGGCGCTACAGGCACTTCGATCAGCTCCACAGTTCCGAGAAAAATTCGAGACAAGACAATATAAGCAAGCACTGCGATGCACACAAGCACAATCAAATGCCAAGTGCGAAAGAGCGGGAAAATCAGGCAATACAAAGCCCATACAGCCCCAAAACCGTAAATAGGTATTACGGATTTTTTCTTGATCTCTACCATATGTATCTCTCCATTTTTACCATTAGGTGTTGACCATTATATACTATTGGTATATTATAATCTATACAAACTCACATTATTACATTAAATTTTGTGAAAATACGGATTAAATACAGATTATATCAGATTAAATCACGGAGAAGCATGTGATAAAGGTAGCGCCGTCAATACTATCGGCGGATTATACAAAACTTGGACAAGAAATAAACAGCGTATCCGGTGCGGACTACCTGCATTTTGACGTTATGGACGGAGTATTCGTTCCGAACATCTCTATCGGGTTGCCCGTGCTTGAGTCTGTGCGAAAAATTACAGACATGCCGCTCGATGTGCATCTCATGATCATCGAGCCGTACAGATTTACGACGCGGTTTGCCGAAGCGGGAGCGGACATCGTTGTATTTCATGTCGAAGCGGAAACGCCGGAAAACATAAATAAAGCCATCGATGAACTGCACAATCTTAAAAAAAGAGTCGGCTTGTCCATAAAACCAAATACCTCGGCCGAAGCAGTAATCCCTTACATAGAAAAGCTCGATATGGTATTGGTAATGACTGTTGAGCCGGGCTTTGGCGGGCAAAAGTTCATGCCGCAAATGCTGCCGAAAATATCCAAGCTTCGAGAACATATAGATGGTCACGGATTAAAATGTGATATTGAAGTTGATGGCGGTATAAATTTAGAAACCGCAAAAATCTGTGTGCATGCCGGGGCAAATGTCTTGGTTGCGGGAAGTGATATATTTGAGAAAGCAGACAGAGCAGGACGGATTGCCGAACTGCGCGCTGTTTAAGAGGTATAGTAATAAACATGGATTTTTTCCCATCAGCATTGGAAAACCTTATTGACAAATTTGCGACCTTACCGGGAATCGGACGTAAAACAGCGCAACGGCTGGCGTTTTATGTGATTTCGTTGCCTGATGGTGAAGCGCAGGACTTTGCCGAAGCGGTGACGATGGCGAAAAGCAGTGTGCGGTGCTGTGCGATTTGTCTCAACCTGACAGATGGTGAAATTTGTGCTGTATGCAAAAATGAGCGTAGGGAAACAGGTGTGATATGTGTGGTTTCAGACCCGAAAGGCGTTTTGGCAATCGAACGGTCACATGAATTTCGCGGCAGATACCATGTGTTGCACGGTGTCATTTCCCCGATGACCAATGTAGGGCCCGATGATATAAGAATAAAAGAGCTGATCGCTCGTGTTGCGGATGGCGGAGTTGAAGAGGTGATCATGGCAACAAACCCCGATACTGAAGGGGAGACGACCGCCAGATATATTTCGCGATTACTCAAACCATTTGAGGTCAAAGTCACGCGACTTGCCTACGGAATCCCCGTCGGCGGTAGTCTGGAATTTGCAGATGATGCCACGCTCATGCGTGCGATTGAGGGGCGGATGGAGTTTTAATGTGCGCTTTGCACAGTAATGCTTAAGGTATTAAGGACGTGTTCGTATGTCCTTCAAAATATGAACAAATAAAACAACAAACATTTTAAGGAGTATCATAATTCATGGCTGAAAAATTGAAAATAATCGCTCTTGGTGGTCTCAACGAGGTCGGCAAGAATCTCACAGTGTTCGAATATGGTCAAGACATGATCATAGTAGACTGTGGGCTGGGCTTTCCTGACGACGACATGTATGGCGTTGACATTGTCATACCCGATGTGACATATCTTGTGAAGAATCAGCAAAAAATCAGAGGGATCATCCTCACCCATGGGCATGAGGATCATATCGGTGCACTGCCATATGTCATGCGCGAGATAAAAGCCCCTGTATTTGCTACCCCGCTCACAGCGGGCCTGATACAGATAAAATTAAGCGAACATGGGCTGCTGGAAAAAACACAAATTGAAGTAAGAAAACCGGGTGAAAAAATTTCACTCGGCTGCTTCAAAATTGAATTTATCCACGTCAACCATAGTATTCCCGATGCAGTGGCACTTGCAATAAAAACCCCTGTCGGAATGATTATTCACACTTCTGACTTTAAAATAGATACGACTCCGGTCTCAGGCGGCATGATCAATATCGCCCGCTTTGGTGATCTGGGTCAAAGAGGCGTACTTGCGCTGCTCTCCGATTCAACGAATGTAGAAAAACCGGGATACTCTCATTCTGAACGCAATGTGGGTGAGCGGTTGGATGAGCTTTTCAATGGCTGTACTCAGCGGATCATTGTCACGACATTTGCATCAAACGTCCATCGGGTACAACAAGTTATAGATTGTGCCGCAAAATACGGCAGACATGTTGCCGTGACGGGGCGCAGCATGGAAAATGCCATGCGTGTTTCCATGGAACTGGAGAGCATAAAGGTTCCGGATGGGCTATTTATGGATCTCAATCAAATCAAAAATCTGCCGCCTGAAAAAATAGTCATCATAACAACAGGCAGTCAAGGTGAACCAATGAGTGCGCTGTATCGAATGGCATTTGCAGGACACCGTCAAATTGAAATAAAGTCCGGGGATAGAGTCATTATATCCTCATCAGCGGTACCCGGAAATGAGCGCATGGTAAGCCGGGTGATTGATGAGTTGTTCCGCAGGGGTGCGGACGTGATCTATGATAAAACCTCAGATCTACACGTTTCAGGTCATGCCTATCAAGAAGAACTCAAAATGATTATGGCGCTGGTCAAACCAAAGTTTTTTATGCCGGTACACGGTGAGCAGAGGCATTTATGCACCCATGCGAAAATAGCGAAGCAAATGGGTATTGCGCCGAAGAATATAATGGTCTCGGATATTGGGCATGTAGTTGAGCTGACCGGTAAGAGTATCAGCAGAAATGGAACCGTACCGTCGGGTAAAGTGCTTGTAGATGGAACCGGTGTCGGTGATGTCGGTTCGGTTGTGCTTCGGGACAGAAAGCATCTGGCTCAAGACGGTATGGTGGTTGTGATTATCAATTTATCGAGTGAAGACGGCAGCCTTGTGACCAGCCCGGACATTCTCACGCGCGGATTTATCTATGTCAAAGAATCAGAAGAGCTTATGCGGGAACTCAAAGACGTGGTTATGGAGACCATTGACGAATATTTGCTTGAAAATGTCTCGGATTGGGCTGCACTGAGAAGTTCAATAAAACGGTCACTGTCAGAATACCTTTATAGAAAAACCAAGCGCAAACCTATGATTCTTCCGGTAATTACGGAGATATAGGGTGATCACAAATTGGCCTAAGCTCCCTTGCTCGCGAGGGAGCTTGGTGCTTAAACAGAACAATGACTAATATTAACGCAAATTCAGAGGGGAAAATCGGTGGATGAATATTCAAATTTTTGGAAAGTCAAAATGTTTTGACACAAAAAAAGCCGAGCGCTACTTCAAAGAGCACCGGATTAAATACCAGCGCATTGATTTGGTGCAGTTTGGTATGAGCCGAGGTGAATTTGCAAGTGTAAAAAGCGCTGTCGGACTGACAAGCATGATTGATGAAAACGCCGCCGGTGCTGAAATCTTAGCTTACCTTGCCTATGACTCAGACAAAGAAGAAAAACTATTTGAAAACCCGGCGCTCATAAAAACGCCCATCGTGAGAAATGGAAAAAAAGCGACCATAGGCTACTGCCCGGACATATGGAAACAATGGGAATGATCGGTACCCTATGCTCAAAATTAGACTTGTGCGAAAGGAAAAGAGAAACCATGTCAGAAAATATGGCTCTTGGAGCAAACATACAACACAGACAATACCACATTGACCTCACGCCTGAGCAAGTGGGTGCGTATGCCATTTTACCCGGAGACCCAGGGCGTGTCGAAGAAATAGCGCAATATCTGGAAAACCCTGTGTTTGTCGCAGAAAAAAGAGAATACAGAACTTTTGCAGGTGCACTCGCCGGACAAAAGGTCATCGTCATGTCTACAGGAATCGGCGGACCATCGGCGGCCATAGGTATTGAAGAACTGATAAAATGCGGCGTGCACACATTCATCAGAATAGGCACCTGCGGAGGAATGCAGCCGGAAGTCCTTCCGGGTGACTTGGTTATCGCACAGGCAGTGATTCGCTCCGAAGGCACAAGCTATGAATATCTGCCCCAAGGCTACCCGGCGTGTGCGGACATCACCATAACCAACGCATTGCGGCAAAGCGCCGAAGATGCCGGATTACGCCACCATACCGGTGTGGTTCATAGCAAAGATAATTTTTATGGACAAACCGAACCGGACACCATGCCGATTGGAGACATCCTAAAGAGTAAATGGGATGCATATATAAAAGCGGGCTGCCTCGCATCAGAGATGGAAGCAGCCGCCCTATATACTGTAGGTCTTGTTCGCCGAGTTCGGGTCGGATGTGTCTTGACCGCCATTTGGAATCCTGAACTCCACAAGGCCGGAGTTGCCCAAACACAATATCTCAGCAACGAACGAGCTATAAAATGTGCCGTCAATGCTACTAAAATGCTGATAAATCAGGCATCATTTTGAAAATCATATGCATCATGAGTGATGCTTAATGTGGGGTCAAATTTCCTTCCCATCTGGTGACGCGCTTTCCGGTTTTCAACCGTGTCAAAGATAATAGAAAAGTCGTAATCCGGGGGATATAGCTCTGCGGCCGGTACTTTGAGCTTGATCCGATTGTGCTTCATGGTCTTTTTTACGCCTTTTACCTGCACAATCACGTCTCCTTGTTCGCTCACCGGGCGATATACGATACCTGTTTCCCCTGTTTGCAATATGGTTACGCTGTCACCCATACTGAACTTGTCTGATAAGTCGGTAACAGCCTTTTCGGCCTGAATGCGTACAAGCGTGCTCTTGGGGGATTTCATTGCGGTTTGCTTGGGCGTATGCTCTTGCTTTTGTCCGCCGTAAACCTCATGATGCGCCCGTTCCAACAGATGAGGGGCGAGGCCAAGCTGCTGTGCAATGTGTAGTGCGCAACTTTCTCCGGACATACCCATCTCCAATTTGTAGAGTGGGCGGAGGTTTTCGCGGTCAAAGGCCATCCGTGCGCTTTGTACACCGTCTGACTGTTGCGCATAGGTCTTAACCTGTGCGTAGTGCGTTGTCACCAAGAACATGCAACCGCGTTGCCGCAGCTCGTCGAGTACCGCTACAGCGATGCCCATACCCTCGGCAGGGTCGGTGCCGCTGCCCAGCTCGTCTAACAACACGAGACTGTCTCGGCTGGCGTTTTCCAAAATATTGATGATATTGGTCATGTGGCCGGAAAAGGTAGACAGGTTTTGTGAAATGTTCTGACTGTCTCCGATATCACACCAGTAGTTATCTTGCATGGCAATATAGCTGCCCTCTGCGCAAGGAATGTGAAGTCCGCACTGTGCCATCAGAGAGAGCAAACCCACGGTCTTTACTGCGACGGTTTTGCCGCCTGTGTTGGGGCCGGTGATGATCACGCCGTTTGTATGCGCGTCCATCTCGAAATCCAATGGGATACAGGAGTCCGCATCCAACAATGGATGGCGGCCTTTTCTGATGTCCAGCTTTCGCGCCCCGCCGATCTCCACGGGTACGGCGTTCATTTGGGCGCTGAGTTTGGCTTTGGCGAACAGCACGTCCAAAATCTCCATCGCTTCCATATTTCGGCGCAGCATCGGGGCATATGTTACAACCATGGCTGTGAGTGTGTAAAGGATACGCCTTTCCTCGGCATCTTCCTCAACGCTTAATGCACTTAGCTCTGTTTGGTGCTTTTCTATAGCAGTTGGCTCCATGAAGACGGTAGCGCCTTTTCCGGAAACTTCAATCACCGTTCCGCCAAATTGTGCCTGAAACTTTCTCTGTACAGGCAGCACATGGCGGCCTTGGCGGATGGTGACATATCCATCTGCCAGATATTGCTTGCGGCTTTTCAATATGTGATTTAACTTTTCCTTAATTTGTGCGTCCACATGGTCTTTTTTTCGGCGGATATTCCGCAAGCTGGGGCTGGCATCGTCACACAGTTTGATGTCTTTGATGCACAATTCGATTTCGGTGCGCAGGTCTGACAGATTCTCAATACTTTGTCCGTACATGGCAATGGCTTCTTCTGTGGTCTTACCTTTTGCTAAGTATATCGTCATACGTTTGCAGGACTCGGCAAATTTGGAAATACGTTCGAGTTGTTCCGGAATCAGCATGCCGTCTGCGTCTGCTAATGTAATGATTTCGTTTAAGCCGTCCATGGTGGGCAAAGGAGGTGTGCCGATTATATCCAGTAGTTTTTTGGCAGAAGTGGTTTCTGCCATTTTGCGCACACACATACTTTCATTCAGATAAGGGGACAGTGCGGCGAGTGCGCCTTTTGCGTTTTGGGATAGGGCATGTTCTTTCAGTTTATCTATAATGGTATTAAATTCGAGTGAAAAATAATGGTTGTTCAAATGGTCTTATCCTTTCGTACTTTCGTAAAACAAATGTATCTACTAAACTATTTACAGCTTTTAGGCAAACAAAAAAGCGCAGTGACCCACTGCGCTACAAGACAAACAAAAAAGAATGTGTCAGATAAACACTTCTCCGGTTGTCGTATAAGGCATTTGGACACACAAAACCGAGCAGGTAAATCCCGCTACTGTGATGCAAATCGCTGCCTTATTGACGAACCCTCACAAGTCATTCCACACTTTCTTAACTAATATATCGTCCTCAGGTTAACATAATACTTTTACATTGTCAATTGTGAAAAATTACCAATCTCAGACAGTTTGGAGCGGTGTAACACTTCACTGGGTATCTGAAAACTCGCAATGGTTACAGTCACTGAGCACACAATCTTTGGATATGATACAAATTTAGTATACGTAGACGTGCCTTGGCTGTAACCAACCTGTGTTTTCAGATACCCAGTGAAGTGTAACGGAGCGGGGGCTACAGTTCGCAGTGTATCTGATATACTGTATAATTTCTGTGCAACCACTGTTTCTCGTAGGGCGCGGCATCCCTATAAAACATAACTACAAACATCTGTGCTATTTGCAGATATTTCAATTTTTAATTCCCTAAATTGTAAGCTCAACCGATCGACCAAATTCGCACAAAAAATATTTTCAGTGTGAAAATGACCTGCCTCAATGAGGGTCAGACCATAATTTGCAGCAAAAACCATTCGATCATGACTTACTTCGCCGCAAATAAACGCGTCACATCCGGCATTGAGCGCTATTTCAACGGATTCTTTGGCGCTGCCGGAACTCACACCTATTTTGGAAAGCGCTTTGCCGGAATCGACATAACGAACTGCCGTGCAATCGAACGCTGCCTTGCATTTTTCAGCCAAATGCTCAGCAGAAATAGGTGTATCCAACACAACGACTCTGCCATAGCCAGTTCCATCGGAGTTTATGGGGAGGAGTACCGTTTCACTTTTTGGAAAGCCTAATTTAGCGAGCATTAAATCGGAGATGCCACCCACCGCAACATCAAGATTTGTATGTGCAGCGATGAGGTTGATATTATTTTGCACGAGTGCGTAAAGCGGGTCGTTCGTTGTGATTTTTGAGATGGGGAGAAATATAAGCGGGTGATGGGAAATGATTAAGTCAATTTCTTTCTCAATCGCTTCGGCAACAACCTTGCGTGTTACGTCAAGGCATACGAGGACTTTTTTGGCCTCGGCGTTGTAGTCACCGACAATTAGTCCTGAATTGTCAAACTTATCTTGATTTTTAAACGGTGCGATTGTATCTAGGTAATTATATATTTGTTCTATTATCATTGTATTTTAATCTCCTATTGCATAGCAGCATGAATTTAAAAATGCTCCCGAAACAGCCGAAGTGCATTGCCATAGCAAATCTTCTCCATATCACTCTGGCTAAACGACTTTGACAGGGCATCAATAAGTACAGGCATTCCCAAACAATCGTCCACTTCCCGCGTTACTGTACAGACATGACCCCATTTTGTCATTTAAGAGGGCATTTATTGCCCGAATCTTAAAATGATGCAAATGCATGGGAGAAGATCCTTCGCTACGCTCAGGATGACATTGGGTGTGTACAGTAATCTTCCCACCAGCATTTTTAAGTAAGTTTATCAGTAAAGCTTGACAAAGTCAAAAATAATGCCAAAATACTCATATGAGCAAAATAGTCATCGTTGCAATAAATGCAAAATACGTCCACTCGTCACTGGCTGCATGGGTCATCGCCGCAGGCATATCGAAGTATGCCCATAATCACCATGACATACAAATCGTCGAAGCCACAATCCACAACGATAATGCCGAAATAGCAAACAGGATCGCAGCCTATGCACCCGACATTGTAAGTATATCGGCATATATCTGGAATGCCTCGAAACTGCCTGGAATATTAAGCTTACTCAAGGAGAAATTACCCTCTGCACAATGCATACTCGGCGGACCGGAAGCGGTATATAATGAACGATATTGGCTGAAAAATGGTGCAGACTTTGTGCTGCACGGCGAAGGGGAATACACATTTCCTGCTTTTCTTAACCAAATGGAGCAAGAAACGTGCCATATTTCGAAGACAGATGTGATCCCTGTCGATCCATATACCGATGAATATTTCAGCACCCTCCAAGGCAGACTGGCATATCTTGAAACATCCCGGGGTTGTCCATTTACGTGTGCATTTTGTCTTTCTGCTGGTACTCATGTGCAATATTTCCCAATGGAGACCGTAAAAGCGCAACTATTAAAACTTTCAAAATCCGATGCACGGACAATCAAACTTGTAGACAGGACATTTAACTGCAATGCTCAACGTGCTTATGAGATATTTGACTATATGATCAGTCTGGAAACAGATTGTTGCTTTCACTTTGAAGTCGCAGCCGATCTGTTTGATGACCGAACTATAGCGCTACTACAATCTGCACCGCCGGGGCGCATACAACTTGAAGCTGGACTTCAAAGCTTTTTTGAACCTGCACTCAACGCATCATCGAGAAAGACATCACTTGACCGGGTCGCACAAAATATCAAAGCGCTTTTAAGCGCAGGCAATATCCATATGCATGTGGACTTGATTGCTGGATTGCCGCACGAGACACTCGGGGATTTTAAAAATAGCTTTAACGCCGCATTTTCACTCAGAGCACATATCTTGCAACTGGGATTTTTGAAACTATTGCATGGCAGTGCGCTCCGCAAACAGGCTTCAGAATTGGGTATTGTCTTCAATGAGCATCCGCCGTATGAAATCATCAGTTCGCCATGGCTGAGCATGGAAGACATTCAAATCTTAAAGCATGCGGAAAATGCGCTGCAACACACATACAATAAAGGTCGATTCATAACCTCCATTGAATATGTGCTCAAAGTAACAAAGCTTAGACCATTTGATCTGTTTTACACAATCGGGGCTTCTGCTCCAAACCATGGCACAGACTTGTCTGCATACGCAATTGAAATACTGGATATTTGTCTGAATTTGCCTCATGTGGATGAGCGAACACTTCTGGACTCAATGGTATATGACTGGCTGGGAATGGTCAAAGGGAAGAATATGCCGGATAGGCTCAAAAATCCGGATATCAAGCGAAATCAAGTGGTTAGTGAGGTAGAAGCGTATCTCGGGCGAAAGATTCGGCGTGATGAGGCAGCCGTTTTGCGTTCCGGAGGCGTCATATATGTGGACAGTAGAGTCCGCAATCCGGTCACCGGGTTATATGAGGTGCGCACTTTACCTACGACACCTGTACCTCCTTGTACATCGCCGGGGCATCAGCCTTAGTTGCGTGTTCTGAAATGCTCTGCACCTCAACTTTGAGCACCCTTTGCCCAAAGCAAATCTCAATAATATCACCGACCTTAACAGCGTAAGATGCTTTGGCCGGGCGTCCATTGACGTTAATACGTGCGCCATCGCAAGCTTCATTGGCAACAGAGCGGCGCTTGATGAGTCTGGAAACTTTCAAAAATTTATCTAATCTCATAATGTAATACTCCCTATCGCAAATTATACAAAAAACAACAATGGCGCAGGAAATCCCTGCGCCAAACATTGTACCATATAAAAACTAAAATTACACGAACGGATGCACTATTTTGCGACGGAATCCTTAAGTGCTTTACCTGCTTTGAACTGGGGAGTTCTGGTTGCCGGGATATTGATGGGCTCTTTTGTCTTAGGATTACGACCCGTACGTGCAGCACGATCCTTAACATCGAATATTCCAAAACCTACGAGTTGAACTTTGTCGCCGGAGACGAGTGCGGTTGTAATTGCGTCGATCGTTGCGGTTAGGGCTTTTTCACTGTCTTTTTTTGACAAGCCGGAATTTGCTGCGATAGCATTGATGAGTTCTGTTTTGTTCATTAGAATCTGTCCTCCTGAAATTTAACATTGATTATAATCGCTTATATATTAAAGAAGTAATATTTACCTCTCTAACTTCACTTTTTGGTAGAGCGCCTCCATCTCATCAAGTGTCATATCTGACAGATTACGCTCTTGTGCATGCGCCATTTTTTCGAGCTTAGAAAAACGCAACATGAATTTTTCGCTGGCACGTCCCAGCGCTTTTTCCGGATCAATTTCAAAAAAACGTGCGGCATTAACTGCTGAAAACAATAAATCGCCGAGTTCTTCTTCAATATCGCCACCGGACTCAATTGCGGAAATAAGTTCCGCGGTCTCAGCATGTATGGCATCAATTGACCCGTTGTAGTCAGGCCAATCGAACCCTACCTTGGCCGCTTTTTTTTGAATTTTTTCAGCTCGCCATAAGGCCGGAAGGCTGGCTGCCACATCGCTCATGGCTTCAGAGACTGATTCATGCTGTTTTTCCGCACGCTTTATGTCTTCCCAGAACAAAAGCGACTCGCTACCGTCCTTTGCCTTGACATCACCAAATACATGCGGATGGCGGCGTATGAGTTTCTTACAAGTCGCATCTGCGATACTGTCAAGATCAAATCGCTGAGATGATTGTGCAATGTCGGCGTGAAACACGACCTGCATTAAAACATCGCCCAATTCTTCAATCAAATGTTCCGTATCGCCTGAGTCAATCGCTTCAGCAGCCTCATAGGCCTCCTCTAGCAGATTGCGCCGGATGCTTTCGTGTGTCTGCTCAGCATCCCACGGACAGCCATCAGGACTACGCAATAATCTCATGAGATCTCTAAGGTCAGAAACATCATATCTGAGTTTGTTTTCAAAATCTACCATACTTTTTCACTTTCCGCAAGACAGTTTTTTAATTTTTTGCCTAAAAGGGTTGAATTTTGCACTAAATGAGACCTTTTTGATGTATCATACAGTGTTTTTGGGGTGCGGCTAACTCCTAATGCGCAAGAGTCTTGCTAATTTTGCACCCTTGGGTACGAGTTTCATATCCTCCATGGTTATAGTGCGTGTTACGATGATGAGTATTCCGTACACGGAAATACCAACGATGATCGAGAGTATCAAGAAAGCGGTCACTGCATATCGGCCCGTTCCCATAATCTCTGAACCGAAGCGCAGCAAACCTGTATATGCTAAATATGTTGCCATTGCCATGAAAATTGTACAAAGCAGCGGGCGAATAAAAGCTTTGTTGAATTTTGGTTTTTCTTTGATTTTTGCGATGATAAAGCATATGTTCAGTGCTGAAATGACGACAAAACAAGCCAGCGTTCCGATGGGCGAGGCGAGAATTCCGATGTTCGGATTTCCTGAGAGAAAATATGCGGTAAGGATCTTGATGATTGCGCCAATCGGAACGGTCACCAATGCCACGCGTTCATGTCCGTTTGCTTGCAAAATAGCAGTGGTGATGTATTGTAAACAAGAAAAAAATGAAGCAGCGCCCAAGACAGTCAAAATGGCTGTGGCCAGAGGAATGTCATAACCGTAAAGTGCCATGAGTATTGGTGTAGCCAGAATCATGAGCCCTGCTGAGGCGGGCATGGCAATTAAATTGGCGAGTTTTAATGATGATTGCATAATGACACCGGCCTCTTCGGTGCGTCCGCGTGCTATAGCGGCGGCAATTGCCGGGATGATGCTCATGGAGACAGGAACAACGATGGCAGGTGGAAGATTGTATACAGGCAGACCGAGCGCATAGATACCAAACAGTTCGCTGGCTTGTATTTCTGTATATCCCAACACAGATTGTAACCTGCCAAGCACAATGGCGCTATCAATGACCACCATCGTTGACATCGTTGCCGCACTCAGGGTAATGGGCAGACTGACTTTCATGATGCGGCCGAAAATATTCAGCGGTGTTTGACTTTCTGTTGTACAGTGATCGGAATTCGAGATATTTCGGTCAAGCTTCTGCTTATACCACACAAGTAAAGGAACGCTGATGCCCAAGCCTATGGTTACGCCTGTGATTGCCCCGGCAGAAACGATGCCTGTCCCATAACCGAGGTGAACCAGCCAAAGTGCTGCGGCAATACCTATGATGGCCTTGCAGATCACCTCGACAATTTGAGAAATCGCTGTCGGGATCATATTTCCGTGGCCTTGTGCATAACCGCGGTAAACTGCTATAATACATGCAAAGAAGACGGCGGGAGACAAAACACGGATACCCGGTGCCGCCAATGAATTGTTCATCTGCATGGCGAAGTAGTCGGCGAAAAAGAACATCACGAGCATTGCCACAGCGCCAATGATGATAAACGCAGGCAGAGCTACTGAAAAATAGCGCCTTGCGAGCTTGTTGTTATCGCTTGCATTGGCAGAGGAGACCATCCTTGAGAGTGCGGCGGGAATGCCGGCAGTTGAAATGGCCAAGATGAGTGCAAACACATTGTATGTGACTTGGAACGTTCCGCGCCCTGCTGCATCCATGATTTGGAATAGTGGTATTTTGTATACAACACTGATTACTTTGGCAAGAATCGAAGCCGCTGCTAAAATCGCTGCGCCTTTAAGATAATTTTGACTTCTGCTATCAGGCAACACTACACCTCATTTTTGGAGAAACTCACGCCGCTTCATTTTACACCCATTGGGCAATAAAAGCAATATGATGTGTAATAGTTAAGCTGGCGGGAGTTCGACTCTCGCCAGCTTAAGGCGCAATGTGCAGTCCAAAATCACAGGTTGGGTTACACGCCGCACCATGACATCAAATATGTATCCTATGCTAAAATGAATAATACGGAAAACGCTGTTTACATAACTCATGTGGATAAGTGTGTGGACAATGTGCAAAAACCCTGATAACGTAGTAAAAAATCATATGAGATACCCCTGACACTTAATTTATGGTAAACTATAAAATATTCATAAAATGATGAATAAGAAGATGAAAGTCTGAAAAAAATGATTAAACGACATTTTGTTTACAAAAATGCAAAAAATAATTCACGTATAATCCATATTCGGGGCTGAAATTATGACTTTTTGTGAAAAACAGTGCAACAGTATTTCTTTGAAAGATTTTTCTGACAATATATAATACAACTTTGTAACATGCGCCTGATAGTATGTGCATATAAAAAATATTCTAAGGAGGTTTGAGATGTACGATAACAACGAATGGAACAAACATGACCCGCAAGATACATATGAGTTGATGCAGATACAGCCACAACCACTGCAGCAACCGCAAACGCTGCAAGCACAGGAAATCACACCGCTAAAAGCGCCTCGACGCAAGCGCAGACGAGGCAATATGCGTGCGATTTTGTTATGTTTGTTTTGCCTGATATTTGCAGCTTCGGCCGGTTTTGTCGGTGGGTATTTGGCGACATCTATGAGGTTAGATCAAACTGCATATGGAGTACCTATGACCCTTTATGGATCGGAATCGAATCATATAGAAAGCCCGTTGGAACACCGGTCTCACCTTGACGAACTGGTCGGTGCATCTATTCCGGCGCATATGAGCGCTGAAGCTGAAGATGGCCAAGAGGATAATCAGGCTGCGGAAATCTCCAGACTTTTAAGCGCATTTAACCGATTAGATATGAACACTGCGGAAGTTGCTGCGGTGGTGAGACATTCTGTCGTTGAGATAAAGACCGAAACAGTGACCGCCGGACTATGGGGCGGTCAGCGAACCAATGTAGGTGCCGGTAGTGGTGTAATCATAAGTGATGACGGTTATATCATCACCAATGACCATGTTATAAATGGAGCCGCCAATATTTCAGTCAGGCTGACAGATGGCAGAGAATTTGAAGCCCGGCTCATCGCCACCGATGTCAGAACAGATACTGCAATCATAAAAATTGATGCAACCGATCTTACTCCGGCGGTATTTGGTGATTCAGACAAGCTTGCGGTTGGAGAAGGTGCATTGGCGGTGGGTAATCCGCTCGGAGAGCTGGGTGGAACGGTGACCAGTGGCATCATTTCGGCAACGCATCGCGACATTGCGCTTGATGGTGAAATTATGACGCTATTACAGACAGACGCAGCAGTAAACCCCGGAAATTCCGGCGGAGGATTGTTTAACATGCGTGGAGAGCTTATCGGGGTTGTCGTTGCCAAATCCGGTGGGATAAACGTTGAGGGCTTGGGGTTTGCCATACCATCAAATACAGCACAACAAGTAGCCGGAGATTTAATTGCTTATGGACATGTCAGAGGACGGGCGGATGTGGGTGTCTCGCTTGTGGATATCAGTACGACACAACTGGCGCGGCAATATGGTGTCAACCAGTTGGGTTTATATATTCTCGGTTCTGAAAACGAAAGTTTATTAAGAGGCGACAGAATTGTTGCCATGGACAATAGAGAAATTACAAATCAGCTCAGCTTCAATGCACTCTTACGTCATCGGGAAGTTGGCGAAACCATAAGTCTGACAGTAATCCGCGGCGGGAATGAAGTAACGGTTGCAGTAACGCTTGTAGAGTGGATACCATAGGCTGATAGGTGTAGAATCCATTGCCTGCCCCGGCTCATTGTGATGCTCTTATGAAAATCGAGGAATAATGCTATGATACGTTTCTTTGCCGAATCGTCGGCGATATCAGGTGATTTGATATATCTTACGGCAGATGATTTTTCCCACATTCGCTCATTGCGCTTGCGCCCTGATGAACGATTTATAGTCTGTGATGGTGAGGGTACAGACTATATATGCACGCTAAGCAAGGTAGAAGGGCATGCTTTGTCCGGTCAAGAATCCATTGCAAAGATCATAAAGGCCTGTCCATCAAAGGGTGAACCCAATGTAAAGTGCAGTGTTTTTATTGGGCTTGCCAAAGGAGATCGGATGGATTATGCGGTGCAAAAGTCTGTCGAGCTTGGAGCGCACGAGATAAAGTTATTTCCTTCCAATCGTTGCATTGCGATCCCAAAGGATGCGGACAAGAAAACGATCAGACTTCAAAAGATTGCCACTGAAACTGCCAAACAGTGTGGTCGAGGGATTATCCCGCAAGTGACAATACTGGATTCATTTGACTCTGCAATCAGACAGGCATCGCAGGCGAAATTGCCTCTGTTTTTCTATGAATGTGAAGAAAAGCAGGACTTAAAAGGTGCCCTTGGTCAGTTGCTTGAACATTCCTCCCCGGATACACCGCACTCAATTTCCATCCTTACCGGGCCGGAAGGTGGATTTGAACCACATGAAGTAAACTTAGCGATATCCAAAGGTATGCTTGTCGCCACGCTGGGTCCTCGGATACTCAGATGCGAAACTGCACCTGCCGCTGCGCTTGCAGCGCTTATGTTTCACACAGGAAATTTGTCATAAAGTCAATTGTATTATGAGTGTTTATTTGCTATACTGAATGATCACACAAAAATTATGGAGTACAAGTATGGCAAAAAAGCAAGCTGTTCGCTTAAATAAAGTCTTACCCAGAGTGGAGGCGTATGCAGACCAAGGGCTGACCACACAGCAGGCGAAAGAGCGGTTGGAAAATGGATATGCAAACACAAAGCCCGACTCTGCTGAAAAAACTGTAGGACAGATATTTAAAGACAATATATTTACATACCTCAATCTCGTGCTCACGATACTTGGATTATGTATCGTATTGGTGGGCTCGTACCAAAACTTGGTGTTCATGCCCGTTGTATTTATCAATACAACGATTGGTATAATTCAAGAATTGCGCAGCAAACGAGCGCTTGCAAAACTCTCATTCATAGCAGCCCCTAATGCAACCGTAATTCGTGATGGCGTGCGGATGACGATACCCACCGATGAAACAGTGCTGGATGATATCGCCATATTTACAGCCGGACAACAGATTTATGCAGATGCCGTTGTCATAGGCGGTGAATGTCATGCCAATGAAGCACTTGTGACCGGAGAATCTGATGAAATAACCAAGCAACCCGGAGATGTATTACTTTCCGGGAGTTTCGTTGTGTCCGGAGAATGTGCCGCCAGACTGGATAAGGTCGGACGTGACTCTTTTGTCGCCCAACTCACGCTGGAAGCAAAGAAAACACATGGAAAGCTCACGGTAGGAATGGTCTCGGCATTAAAGAGATTGGTACAGGTTATAGGCATTGTAATTATTCCGGTTGGAATTGCCATGTTTTTTCAGCAATTTCGTCAGCCACACATTACAATCGCGTCGGCAACTGAGGCGACGGTCGGTGCGCTCGTAGGTATGATTCCGGATGGCCTTTATCTTCTGGTTTCGATGGCGCTTACGGTCAGTGTTTTGCGTCTTGCACGTAAAAAGACACTGGTTCAGGAAAGAAATTGTGTGGAGACACTGGCGCGGGTTGATGTGTTTTGTGTGGATAAGACAGGAACGATAACAGAGACGAACATGGAAGTCAAAGACACTGTGCTTTTGTGTGCAGACCGATTCAATAGTCAAGATATAGGCCAAATAATGGCTGACTATGTGGGCAATATGCATGCCGATAACGAAACCATGACTGCTGTCCAAGCGTATTTTAATCAGCAGTCCACAAGGCGGGCACGCATGAGTATGCCATTTTCTTCGGCGACAAAATATAGCGGCGTATCATTTCATGAAGAAGAGGCTTACTTACTTGGTGCTCCTGAGCGGATTTTGCAGACAAATTACGAGCGGTACAGGCCGGAAATCGAAAAATATTCTGCTCAAGGATATAGAGTTTTGTTACTGGCTTTGTGCGATGACGACATAACAGGGAAAATAAATGGAGGCAGAGTTTTACCGCTTGCGCTGATCCTGCTATCGAACAAAGTGCGTCCCGAAGCGCCGGGTACTTTTAAGTTTTTTGCGCAGCAGGGTGTAAGGATCATTGTCATTTCAGGAGACAATCCGATGACGGTTTCACAGATATCATGCGAAGCGGGGATAGAGGGTGCAGAGAAGTTTGTTGATGCAGCAACACTTGTGACGGACAGGCAAATCAAACGTGCGGTCGGAGAGTATGTTGTATTCGGACGTGTCACGCCGGATCAGAAACGAAAGCTGGTCAGAGCGTTAAAGGGTGCAGGACATACGGTTGCCATGACCGGAGACGGCGTGAATGATGTTTTAGCACTCAAAGATGCCGATTGCAGTATTGCAATGGCCTCCGGAAGCGAAGTGGCGAGTCAGGTGTCCGATATCGTTTTGCTGGATTCTGATTTTTCGGCAATGCCCCATGTGGTTATGGAAGGGCGCAGAGTCATTAACAATATCGAACGTTCGGCGGCGCTTTTTATAACGAAGAATATTTTCTCGTTCTTGTTTGCTACAATCATGACCATTGGCTTGGCGTTTCCCTTTCCACTGGTACCGGCGCAATTTACGCTTTTTAATGTGATGCTTATAGGGATTCCGTCATTTGTGCTTGCTATGGAGTCGAATAAGAAAATCGTGCGCGGTAAGTTTATCATAAATGTATTGCGCAATGCTCTACCGGCAGGATTTACCAGCTTTTTTGCGATGGTTGCCCTGATGTTTATCGGGCAGTCGAGGGGCGTAGCAGATGCCGAACTGTCAACGATGTCACTGATTGTCATTGCATTTGTCGGATTTCAGATGCTTTATAAGCTTAGTAGGCCATTAAATACCTTGCGCATTGCGCTGATTGTAACGATGATTGTGGGATTCACAGTCGGTGCCATTGTGCTTTACTCAATTGGGCTGCTTACACCGATTTACGGTGGAGATATTTGGACACTTATTCTTACATGTCTGTCAACTGTTCCGGTGTTTTTCGGGCTGAGTCTTTTGGCAGGTAAAAAGAAATAATAAATATGTGGATGCCCTCGGGAGCTCGCAGGATTGCAATGTTTGAAGGCATTCACTCATTTTTGATAAAAGTTCCTGTAAAAAAGCAAATCCCCGCATTCGTCCAGTGCGAATGCGGGGTTACTTGTGGTTTTCAAAAATCAATTAATCAAACCACCTTTCATTTCAGATCTCGCTTGTTCCCTTAACATCATGTCTCCGATGCAGCCCATGCACACCATAACTTCAAATGAAGCGTGAATACTGGCGGTCTTATCCGCAGTTGTGCTAACCGATCCAATGATCCTGTCTGCCTTGGACTCGTTGTTCTCGTGAACTAAGCTTGATCCGTCTGCATCTAAAATATACAATAAATTGCAATAGATGTCAATCGGATTTTATGCAATATGTACAAAGTGCTGAACAAATCAGCAAAATAGACAAAGATGTGTATTTGCACGCAAGAACGTCACGGAATCCCTTACGAAATTGCCATTTCTGCCCTTTCAGGGCGTTTTATTGGCCTATTGGGAAGTTTTTGCGTTCTGGAGCCAAATTTTTGGTAATATTTAATATGCAGGTGTGGCAGAGATTACGAAGTGCCGCTAGAGCACTGTCGTTAAGTTGGCGTTCGACTGCTGTTAGCTTAAGATAATAGTTGATGGAAATCATCGACATATTCTATAAAGACTGTAGCGAAATTTTGAAATCGGAGGAACTGAATATGCTTCACGTGGTTATTTGCGATGATAACCCGACCCACCGAGTGCATCTTGAGGAAATTGTCAGGAAATTTATCTGTGCTGAAGGTCTTCATATCAAACTCGCATTATCGACCGGCAACCCGATAGAGGTTGTGCGTCGCTTGAATGAACGCACAGAAAAAGGTGCGCTCTATTTTATCGACGTAGAGTTGCAGCACGACATTAATGGCATTGAATTGGCGGCTCTGATCCGCAACAGTGATGTCAATGCAAAAATCGTATTCGTTACCTCGCACAGAGATCCTGTAGGCCTCATCTTTAAATACAAAATAGAAGCGCTTGATTACATTGTCAAAGGGATGCAACTCAGTCTGGAAAAAAGCATGATAGAATGCCTCACGGTGGCATATAAACGCCATTTGGATGAAAAGCATTCTAAACTCAAATATTTCAGTATTGAGGCAAAGGGTGAAGTGTGGAATGTTCTGATCGATGATATACTCTTTTTCAGGACGCATCCCACAGCCCGGAATAAAATGATTGTACACATGAAGAGCAGTCAAGTAGAATTCCGCTGTACCATAGGCGAAATTGAAGATATCGGCCCGGACTTTTATAGATGTCATCAATCCTGCATTGTAAATATCAGAAATATCGCCCGCTTGGATAAAACAAACAAAGTGCTCGAAATGATTACCGGTGAAGCTGCGCCCATTGCAGTGCGTAGCATCAATGGACTAAAAGCCAAGTTACTGCATTCCGAAAATGCCCTTGTTCCGATACGTAAGACCAAATCTGCGCTGTTACTGGAGGAGATTGGTTAATCATTTGAGACGTATTAAAGACTTTGCAATGGCGTTATTCTCTTTGGTTTTTTGTAGCTCAATATTTCTGCTTAATTAATGCAAAAATCTTTTTTGCATTAATTGCATTGACGCAAGTAATGCGTGTGTGTTAAAATGTGTGGTGTGAGATGTAAAAATTAGTGCGAAGAATGAAGGGGTGATAAAGATGGAGTTAACAAAAAATGAGCTACAATTCATGAATGTGCTCTGGACTGCGGGAAAACCGCTTGTTGCAAACGAAATACTTGAACTTTCTGTTGACAAGACATGGTCGGATGCATCATTGCATACAATTTTGAAGAGACTCTTAAAAAAAGGTGCAGTTGTTGAAGAAGGATTTACGAAAGGTAAGAAATTTTTCTTGCAAACCTATATTCCAACTATGACCAAAGAAGACTACTATCGAAACGAAGTTTTTAGTGACTGCAAAGAAACAGAAATCCCCATGATTTTCTCTGCACTGCTCAGAGACACAGACTGCGATGATGAGACGATGGATAAGTTGGAAGAGATCATACGGAAAAGGCGAGCAGGAGCGTTGTAATGATTAGCCGATATTCGATAATTATTGCGATTATCTTATTTAACTTATCTATAATCATTATAGCGATTATGCGACGCAGAACGAATTACCTTGTAAAGTACAGCACACTCACATTGGTTGTACTTGCGCTACTTGGCGTGTTGCGCATGGTAATACCCATGAGCTTTCCATTCACATATGTTATCCAGTCGTTTCGCATTTACCCTGCGATTGTGGCTGCTTTGGATAGACCACTATGGGCAGGCGGGATGCTTACGACACAGCGTGTAATACTTTTGGTGTGGGGTGTTGGGTCAGCAATAATGCTTGTCCGGACAGTTATTATGCTTTGCAAAGTATATGAGCAAAGGAGCAAGTATGCCCTTGTTGAGAGTGCGCAAGTTAAGAAAATGGTGGAAAAATTGCAACTCGAATGGGCTGAGGTGATTGTATCTCCGGATGTTGGTGTGCCATTTGTCACTGGGCTATTTAAGGCTCGGATTTACCTGCCGAATATGGAAATGTCTGATGATGTTTTAGAGGTAATACTGAGGCATGAATATCAACATTTTAAATTGCATGACCTGATGATAAAGGTGTTTTACTTTGTGCTATCAGTTTTGTTTTGGTGGAATCCAATTGTGCATACTTTCCAAAGAGAACTTGACAAACTACTTGAAATTCGCTGTGATATGGCACTTCTGGCGACGATGAATGAAGAAGAAAAGACGCTCTATTTGGAGGCGCTTGCGTCGGTAGTGACGCACACTTTTCACGAAAAGCCTGTGGCTGAGGGAAATGCCTTGGCACTGGTCAAGTCCGGACAACCCGGATTTATGGATCAGCGAATTGAGATAATCCTAAACAGTGGAGAGCTAAAGTCAAAAAGGATGCGAATGGCTTCTGTGGTAGTAGTGGTGGCTTTGTTTTTTGCATCATACTTCGTAACTATTCAACCTGCGCATGAAGTACCGGCGGATTATGATTATTTTACCATTAGTCCTGAAAATGCGCATATTGTTATTGCGCCGGATGGTAGATTTTGGTTACATATTGATGGTCTCGACAGGATTGAACTAGACGAAGATGGAGTTGTGCTTGAAGTATTTGGAGACATATTAACAATCGTTTATGAGGAGGAAATAACATGAAGAAAAAAGCAAAAATAGTTTCGGTAGCCTTATTATTTATTATGATCTTTGCACTTACGCTTTCTGTACATGCGTTTGATGCAAATGTTGAGGGTCAATTAGAGAAATATGCGGAAACGGTGATGGACGGCTCGCAACGCATGGAGCAAACTCAATGGCATTTTAGAAATAATAATGGAGTTTTGGAGATGCGCCTGTTCTCTATCACACGTGGAATTTGGATTACGGAATGGATGCGAGCGAATTAATAAACCAATTTTGAATTATGACTCATGCCGATCTTTGTTGAAATCGCACAATAAAGATCGGTGCAGTTTGTGGACAACTACAAAATTGCGCAAACACACATTATTTGCGTTGACACAAATAATATGCTTCAAGTAAAATAATTAGCATAAAGCATGGTCTGGTCATGTTTGCCAAGATATCCTGCAATTTAATATTGGGTGCACATAACACTAAGTTGTTTGATATAACAAATTATTTGCGAAAGGAATTTAGTTCTATGAGTAAATTGAAGAAGATCTGTTCTCTGTGTTTGGCATTAGTAATGGTTTTTGGGTTAGTGAGTACTCAGGCATATGCCCGAACAGAAAGTGACCAAATATCAATGGAGCAAGAAAAACGCACGGTTACGCTTGAGCTTCCATTTAACCCATGGGATAAGGAATCTGAACTACGCGCTCTTGAAGCGAGTGAGAATGCACTACGTGAGGTGATGACATCACAATATACGGTCAAAGTTGAGCTTGTAGATTCGCTAATGGCAGTTCCTTTTAGTCCGGGAGAGAGAAGGGTTGTTACCGATGGCGAATTCTTATATATCATTGACTTTGAAATAGAGCACGAATATACTATGGATAGTATCAGGACTGATCGAAACATCCTCCCTTTTACTGCTTCGGGAAATGCACGTGTTTGGTATCTTCCCACAGCAACGATACTTGGTTCTGTACTGATGCAAGTGCTAGGGCAAGAAACAGTAATTCCTAGGAGCATTCTTAATGCTCATCTTCACTATATGGGTTTTTGGAGCAGTGTCCCTGGTAGTAATTTTAGGGAAGCTGGTTCTCGTCACTTTTCTTTCAGAAATGGTGTAGTAAGGGTGGAATCGGCATTTAACGTGAGTTTGCCTAGCGGAGGATCTAGGGGTGGAGGAATAGGGATGTCATTCGATGTTCACACAATTAGGAATCCGAACACGTGGCCTGCATAGGAGTTTGTGCTAAGAGCAGTACTGCAATACAATGACTCTAGTGACTTGTGTAGTGTGACAAAATAACCATCCTTCTAAAATGTTTTGAGAGGCGTCTAAAAACAAGTAAGTTTAACAGATACACACTTGTTTTTTAGGAAGCTGATCTTCAATAATTGAGTGGGTTCGTGATTTTGTCACCTGCACTGACTTAAAGGAGGTTTGGATGTGTGTATATCAAGTATGTTCAGAAAGGTGAACTTATACCATTTCTTGATGGCGGTCGTTTTTCTAATACTTGGTTTAACATCTTCATGTGCAGGGCATGCAGAAATTGCAATGTCAGTCTCCGATGTGATACATTATGGGCATGATGGAGCAAGTGAAAATACATCGTCCATTGATCGACTATGTAAAGATGACGGAAATGAAGTAAAAACAATCACCATTGTGGCGCCGATAATTCCATGGCGAATGCCTTGGGCGAACGGCGAAAATCTACCACCATTGGGGCCGCAAGAGTTGCCACGCGGTCAGTACAATGTGCCTTTGAATATACATGTTATATCAGATGGGCCGATCGGGTTTGTTCCGGTGACTTCGCATTTTATGTTGTCTTCAGATGGAAAAATAGTACCTGAGCATCGGCTGATTTTCTATGAGATAGAACTTGTGGATTCGCTAAGTTGTGTTCCACTTAATTTTAAAGAGTTGACGGCGGTTTCTGATGGTGTCCTTGTATTTGTCATAAGGGATGACTATATCCAGTGTGGCTCTAATATTCGTGTGATAAGAAAAATACAATTTTTTAATCTATATAAGCTTTACGAGATACTTGGCGAGGTAATTATATACGTAGACACTGAGGTTGGCGAGTGTGGCATTACGGTAAATCACCATAATGTTGAGCAGCTTCTTGAGCGGGATTTGAGTATATCAGACATCAATCTACTGAACCAGCAAATGGACGCTATAATAGTATATGCCACGGTTACTCTGACAGCGCCGAGCATAAGGGTTATGAGTATGTGTGAAGCCGAAGATATCGACATACTTTATATTGATCCCATTGAATGGTCGAACGAAATAGGATTTCGAGTTGATTTGTCTGCCATTAACTTTGCATTATAAAATGGATATGGCACGACTCTTGGTAGGGAATCATGGTGGTAGAGTCGCTATTTTGGTCTGCCAAGAATAAATTGCAATATAACTGAGACATCTTACAACCCATTTTCTGTCCGGCTAATCAAATCATTTTGCGCATTGAGGCTCAGCTCTGTAAAATAAGCAGAATACCCTGCTATTCTCACCACCAAATCCCGATACGTCTGAGGATCAGCCTGCGCAGCACGCATAGTCTCACTGCTGACAATATTGTACTGCACCTCAAGACCACCACTATCGAAGTACGCCTGAGTCAACTGTATGAGCTTATCCTTACCATCCCCATTTAAAACAGTCGGATGCATACGCAAATTAACCGCAATACCATCCATAAACTTGCTATGATCATAACAAATCGCAGACGCACAAACCGCAGTCGGCCCATTTTTATCTCGCCCCTGCGCAGGAGAAGCCGCATCGGCAATCGGCTCACCTGTGCGCCTGCCATCAGGAGTTGCCCATGTGGTATACCCCTGACAAACATGGTCGTTTGCGCTGTAAAGCCCTGCCTTGTACACTTTGGCACGCTCACTATAACACTCTTTGCAAATATCGTAATAAGTATCGCACACCCACTTCATAAACTCATCGGCATAAGGGTCTGCATTACCAAAGTGCGGAACTTCATTAAGTATCTGAGTGCGCAAGTTTTCATAACCTTCCCAATTGGCCAGCACCGCATCTAACAATTCCTTTCCGGTACAGAGCTTCTTGTCAAACACCATATACTGTATTGTTGAAAGTGAATCTGCAATCGTCGCAAGACCCGAAGCCGTTCCACCATAGGAATTGTACTTACATCCACCCCATGTGCAGTCCGCTCCTGACTCCATACAGCCCTCCATGGAAATAGAAAGCCCCGCTTCGGGCGCATAGTGCTGTATGATATATTCAACATAATTATCTACACTGACTTGGAGCTTCAAGATATATTCAAGCGTATCTCTATATGCTTGTTTTACTTGCTCAATATCGGTCATCTCATACAAATAGCCGCATTGGATTTTGCACTGCTCGCCATTAAATGGATTGATGCCATTGTTTATAGCCATATCGAACACCACCCCATGATGGACGCTAGCATATGGCGGCGAAACTCCATTGGCCGCCGGATAATCATTTCCGCTGCCAACAATCTCTTGGCATCCGATGATGCAGTAATCACGTGCATCTTCAAGTGAGAAATCAAGCTCACGCATCAGCCCCGGAATGATCACATCATCATTTTGGAACAGCGGAAGCCCTCCGCAGATTTTGGTGGTTTCAATAGCCATGTTCCAAAGTTCGGTTGGGGTGTTTTCGTTGATGCGCAAAGAGATTGTCGGATCATGCAGATGCAGCCTGCTGATGGACTCAAGCACCATGTAAGTGACCGGATTTGTGGCATCTGCGCCTGTTTGTGGATCGACTCCGCCGATCGTGGTATGCTGATATGTGTTGCCGACACCGGTTGTTTCTGTGAGCTTGCCGGTACCTCCGGCGTAGTAGCAATTGGCCTTGAGGAAAAAAGCATCCATATACTCCTGCGCTGTGTCCATGTCTATACGTGCAGCTTCGAGATCGGCCTTTAAAAACGGCCAGGTATACTGATCTACACGTCCGAGCGCAGGCCCGGGGAAACTGGTTTCTGAATATAGATAAAGCTGATACAGCATCGTCAGTTGGAGCGCTTCCCAGAATGTTCGGGCAGGGTTCTGTGATATCCAAATCAGCCCATCACCCATCTGCTGTAACTCTTTTTTGCGTGTGTTATCTTGGCACTCATCCGCTTTTCGGTAACATTCTTCGCCATAGCGTTTTATTAAAAGAGATAAAGCATCACAGGTGATGACTACGGACTTATAAAACATATATTTCTTGGGTTTGTCGCCCATGAGGTTGCCATTGTTTGCCTCAATCCAATCTTGCGCCTGTTTTCGTATGGCGCTGATGCCGGTATTGATTATTTTTTTATAACCCGGTGAAAGGTGTCCGGACTGCATCATGATCAGTGGTGAGCCCGGCACATTTTTTGTGCAATGGAGTCTGCACAGTTCGTCATATCCATCCGGCTGCCAAGCATCGGCAATTCGGGTCAAAGTTCTTTCTTTCCAATAGTCTTTTACGCTGAGCAGCTTGTCCACATCTTCCGGAGATATGGACAGCCTGACCAGATCTTCTTCCGGATTGTGATAGAGTCCATCACCGCCCAACGTCCATGCGTCAGGGCTTTTGTTGTTGGTGTACTTGTCCTCATAGATGCCCTGCCACTCAACAAGGCTTGTGTTTCCAAGGAAATATTGCCCTCTGTTTCCGACGATTATCTCAAAGTCTTCGACTCTGACGACTTTTTTTGAGCAATATTCGTACATGGCCAGAGGCTTCTTAATCACAGGGAGGACATGCTCATGTTTTTTGTACGCCTCCGTCATGATCAAGGCTCTTTCTGCGTCATTTCGGACCACTCTGTCACGGATCAGCTCTCGCATGTGTGCAATGCGGTCAGAAATAGGTGCTTGATTGTGCATGGTATACCTCCTGTTTTCAACGGCTTTTGCAATAGCATACATTAAAAAAATCGGATTAGCAATCGTGAACATTAAAAATGTCTATAAATGTTGAAAACTTGAATATAAACCGGATTATAAATGAGTAAAGGCCATTGACAAAGATCATGCATTACTGCATATTGAACATCAAAAAGTCTGTCAACAGAAAGGGAAGTATAATGAAAAATACAGTAATCATAACAGGTGCAACATCCGGTATAGGTTACGCCATTTGTGAGACATTAATTGATGCAGGGTATCCCATAATAGGGATAGGCAGGAGCGAGTCAAGTTGCAACGAAGCCAGACAGAAACTGGCTGAGTGCCGCCCATATGTGCAGACGCATTTCATCGCCGCTGATTTGATGCAGCAGTCGGAAGTGATCCGTGCTGCAAAAGCGATAAAAGAATGCCTAGCGGGCACAGACCGCCGCATCCATGCACTGATAAACAATGCAGGTTGTGTGCGCAGTAGATATATGACAACAGCAGAAGGATATGAGCAACAATTTGCACTCAATCATCTTGCCGGATTTTTGCTCACTGAGCAGCTCATGCCGCTCATAAAACGTGATAATGCCACAGTCATCAACACAAGCAGCACATCACACAAAATGATGCGCATGAACTGGAATGATCTCATGTTTCAAAAGGGCTACAGGCCGCTCCGGGCATACAAGCAATCCAAACTCTGCAATATGCTTTTTGCACATCGGCTCAGAGAACTTGGAGTGCGTGCATGTGGGGTACATCCGGGATTGGTCAATACAGACATTGGCGGTAAAAACACGTCCGGTATAGTTAATTTTATATGGAATCTCAGGAAAAAGCAGGGCATCTCACCGGAACAGTCAGCGCAGATTTATCTATCCCTCTGTGAAAACGGATTTACCGGTCTTTACTATGGCTTGCGCAAAGGTACAAATGGGAGACTGGAAATTGAAAATGGAAACTTTGGAAACGAAGCCAAGCAATTGCGGCAAAATAGGCAAGTCAATCATGAAAATGCAAAAAGACTATATGATATAAGTCTCAAGCTTTGCGGAATGCAGACGGAATCGGAAAATAAGATGATTAATAAAGTGATGCCCAATAATGAAACAGGAGAAAGAGAAAATGAATGTACTGATAACAGGCGCAAGTGGTGGTCTTGGCAGAGCAATGGCAATGGATTGCGCAAGGCGAGGATATAATCTCTTCTTAACGGATATAAGTGCGCCGTCACTTCAAGCGATAAGCTTAGGAATAACCCGCGGCTATGATGTAAATGTTCAGATAATGGCCTGCGATCTGACTGTGCCCGGATCGGTTCGGACATTGCTCGACAATGCGCAAGCACGTGGAATCGCATTCGATATGCTGCTCAATGTTGCAGGGGTAGATTGTGAAGGTGCATTCACGCAATGCGGTGCACATGAACTCAATTCGATGATAGATATCAACATCGGGGCGACCATAAATCTCACGCATGAGGTTTTGGAGCGTCGCACACAGTGTGCAAAAGGGGCGTTAAAGCCATTTTATATAGTGTTTGTTTCGAGTCTTGCCTCGCTCTATCCCATGCCGCTTAAGGCAGCCTATGCAGCATCGAAGAGATTTCTTTATGACTTTGCTTATGCATTAGGCAGTGAGCTTAAGCCACAAGGTGTAAACGTAACGACTCTGTGCCCCGGAGGGCTTCAGACAAACGAGGAGTCCATAGCAGGAATAGCCGCACAGGGATTATGGGGGGAACTGACCACCAGTCCTGTGGAGACTATTGCAAGACGGACAATAAGCAAAGTGCTTAGAGGTAGGCGCACATACATTCCGGGTGCACTCAACAGCGCATTCGGAGTGGTCGGAAAGCTACTGCCCAGAGCGCTTATCGCAGGAGTCATTGACAGACGTTGGCAGAAAGCTCGTGCCTTGCGCACAGATCCTGCAGGATAAGGGGATGACTAATTTGAGGTTTTACGCTCAAGTGGCGTAAAACCTCAATTACTATTGCGTAGTCAGGAGACAATGATTCCTCCGCTTTCCCTATTTACTAGTACTTCATTCTTGAAATAAGTTTGCAAAGATTGTGGTAGGTTTTTTCGTCTGGCAAGGCAAAAAACTGCGGGAATACCACTGGTCTTTCAAGGTTTTTTAACGAAGTCAGACGG
>Ga0123355_10000427_pt1 | contig 55160 bp, 48 predicted proteins | sample TergutEmb28metaG_3_FD_89872 | JGI IMG/M metagenome (GOLD analysis project Ga0123355, IMG submission 89872) | Embiratermes neotenicus P1 segment gut microbial communities from Petit-Saut dam, French Guiana - Emb289 P1 | ecosystem: Host-associated > Arthropoda: Insects > Digestive system > Gut ... | reverse complement strand
CAGTATTTAATATTATAGGCCCGCTTACGAATCCGGCCGGTGCAAAAATGGAACTGATGGGGGTTTATGATCGTGGACTGGTAGAACCTTTGGCGCAGGTGATGTGCAATCTTGGTGTTAAAAATGCCATGGTGGTACATGGCGAAGATGGATTGGATGAAATATCGCTCAGTGCACCCACATTTGTTTGTGAAGTAAAAGACGGCTGGGTGCGCTCATATACCATCACGCCGGAGCAATTTGGATTTGAGCGTTGCCATCAAGATGATTTGCAGGGCGGTTTGCCTACCGAAAACGCTGAAATTCTCAAGGCCGTGCTCAAAGGCGAAGCAGGAGCAAAGCGAAATGCAGCCGTACTCAACGCGGCAGCAGCCATGTTTATCACAGGGCGGCATGAATCCATTGAATCGGCTGTGAAAATTGCGGAAGATGTCATAGACGATGGTAGCGCATATGAAAAACTGGAAGAGTTTGTTCGCTTCTCAAACGAAAGGTAGGTAATTGGTTTGGATATTTTACAAGAAATTGCAGCACGCACAGAAAAGCGTGTGGAAGCGCAGAAAGACCGATTGCCTTTAGACGAACTTATGAAAACAGTTTGCGCCATAAATGCTGTCTATGATTTTCCTTTTGAAAGTGCATTGCGCTCAGAAGATATCGCCTTTATCTGTGAAATTAAGCGGGCATCACCATCAAGAGGGATAATCGCTCCGGAGTTCCCCTATGTAGATATTGCCAAAGACTATGAGCGCGCTGGAGCGGCGGCAATTTCCGTTTTGACCGAACCGCATTACTTCAAAGGTGATGACTGTTATCTGCGCGAAATTGCAGACACTGTACCCATCCCACTACTGCGAAAAGATTTTACTGTTAATCCATATATGATTTACGAAGCGAAGTTGCTTGGCGCGAGTGCAGTGTTGTTGATCTGCGCTATCCTCGATAAGGAAACGCTTGCTACGTACTTGGATATTTCCCACAGCATAGGGCTTTCTGCCCTTGTGGAAGCGCATACGGAAGCGGAAGTAGATATGGCGCTCAGTGCTGGAGCCAGGATAATCGGCGTGAACAACAGAAATCTCAAAACATTTGAAGTTGATGTCACATTAAGCAGTCGTCTCAGAAAAATGGTGCCGCGAGATATACTCTTTGTATCCGAAAGTGGCATCCGAACAGCGAAAGATGTAGATGCGCTGCGCAAGCATGGTGTGGATGCTGTACTGGTGGGTGAAACACTGATGCGCTCCTCTGATAAAAAAACGGCGCTGGCTGAGTTGCGAGGTGGTGCATAATGACGAAAGTCAAAATATGTGGATTGAGCCGAGCGGAGGACATCGCAGCTGTCAATACTGTATTGCCAGACTATACTGGGTTTGTGTTTGCTCCAAGCCGACGCAGAGTGGACATGAAAACGTCGGCCATATTAAAAGAATCCCTTGACCAGACAGTCGAAGTTGTTGGGGTGTTTGTGAACGAAAATATAAATGTCGTTGCGGATATCTACCAGAATGGAATCATTGACATGGTGCAGTTGCACGGTGACGAAGATGACGATTATATCAAGCGGCTGAAAGAGCGCTGCGATTGCCGGGTGATTAAGGCAGTTGGCGTTGGCAGTACGCTGCCGCCTTTGCCGCTGGAAGTGGATTACCTTTTGTTCGACACACTTTCGGCGGCGCGAGGCGGTGTTGGTAGAACTTTTGACTGGAATATCTTAAATGATTATTGTGGTATCCCATATTTTTTGGCCGGCGGATTGAGTGCGGATAATGTGGTTGATTCGCTTCGTTTACTGAATCCATTTTGCGTAGATGTGAGCAGTGGAGTGGAAACAAGCGGAGTGAAAGACGCAGAGAAAATCGAAATATTTGTATCTTTAGTTAGGAGGAATCGGAAATGAATAAGGGGAGATTCGGCGAATTTGGAGGACAATATATCCCAGAGACACTAATGGACGCATTGCAGGAGCTGGAGGAGGCGTACAACCATTATAAGGACGATTCGGAATTTCGAACCGAATTGAACGCACTTTTGCACGATTATGCTGGACGGCCTTCGCATCTCTATTACGCAAAGAATCTGACAAAACAAATCGGCGGCGCAGAAGTCTATTTGAAACGGGAAGATTTGAATCACACCGGCTCCCACAAGATTAATAATGTGCTTGGGCAGACTTTGCTTGCAAAATATATGGGAAAGACCCGCATTATCGCAGAAACAGGAGCTGGACAACATGGTGTCGCAGCAGCGACTGCCGCAGCACTGCTAGGGCTTGACTGCGAGGTGTTTATGGGCAAAGAGGACACTGAGCGCCAAGCACTCAATGTTTATCGTATGCGCTTATTAGGGGCGAAAGTTCACCCTGTCACCTCCGGCACCATGACCCTAAAAGATGCGGTGAACGAAACCATGCGAGAATGGACGCGGCGGGTATCAAATACAAACTATGTGCTCGGCTCTGTCATGGGGCCACATCCATTCCCCATGATGGTCAGAGATTTTCAAAAAGTGATTGGAGTGGAAATTCGTGAACAACTGTGCCGGGTGGAAGGCCGTCTGCCAGATGCCGTAGTCGCTTGTGTGGGCGGTGGATCAAATGCGATAGGCACGTTTTATGATTTTATTGGTGATGAAAAGGTGCGGTTGGTCGGATGTGAGGCGGCAGGAAAAGGGCTTGATACCGATCAGCACGCCGCAACGATTACTTGCGGTTCCGTTGGTATTTTTCATGGGATGAAGTCAATTTTTTGTCAGGACGAGTTTGGGCAGATTGCTCCGGTACACTCTATCTCCGCCGGGCTTGACTATCCCGGCATCGGCCCGGAACACGCATGGTTATATGAGACCGGTCGCGCAGAATATGTGCCTGTCACTGATGATGAGGCGGTGGAAGCATTTGAGCGCATGTCGCGCACGGAGGGAATTATCCCGGCAATCGAATCCGCTCATGCTGTGGCACACACGATAAAGCTGGCAAAAGAGATGGGCAAAGGAAAAATCATCGTTGTTTGCCTTTCTGGACGTGGAGATAAAGATGTAGCGGCCATTGCTAGATATAAGGGGGAAAATATCAATGAATAGAATTCAAGATGCGTTTAAGAATAAAAAAGCCTTTATCGCTTATCTGATGGCGGGAGACCCTAACCTTGCGGATTCGGCAAAACATATCCTAACTGCACAGGAAGCAGGTGCAGACCTGATTGAGATTGGCATTCCTTTCTCTGATCCAATTGCGGAGGGTGAGGTGATACAGGCATCCAGTGCACGAGCCATATCTGCCGGAACAAGGCTTGACGGTGTGTTTGAGATGGTGGCATCCATCAAAGAACAGATGCGGATTCCGATGGTGTTTATGACCTATTTAAACCCTGTGTTTGTATATGGATATGACCGATTTTTCGCCAAATGTGCAGAGGTTGGAATATGTGGAGTGATTATTCCAGACTTGCCGTTTGAAGAGCAAGGCGAAGCGAAAGTGGCGGCGGAAAGGCATCAGATTGAGATTGTCACCTTGGTGGCACCCACCTCGGAAAAGCGAGTTATTCAGATTGCCCAGAGCGCAGAAGGTTTTATTTATCTGGTATCCTCTATGGGTGTTACAGGTGTGCGCAATGAAATCACAACCGATTTGTCAGCCATTGTATCTGAAATAAGAAAATATACTGACATTCCGATTGCCATAGGTTTTGGGATTGGGGTGCCGAAACAGGTGGAATATTATTCAGCCATTGCAGACGGCGTAATAGTGGGTAGTGCTATTGTGCGTATCATTGGAGAACATGGCAAAAACGCAAAGCAGGCGGTGTATGAATATATACAGAGCATGAAGCAAGGGCTTGTGTTGTAAATAGTCGAATAATGATGTAGAAGCACATGTGCCTGCGCAATAACGTTTGAAGGGGGCTATTGCAGTTTAAAGTGCAACAGCCCCATAAATGACAGATTACCCAAAGTTGAAGTTTTTATACAATAATCATCTCATGTGTTGATTTGTTTAGAATTTCAGCTCCGTTTTCGGTTATTGCAACGACATCTTCAACTCTCATTCCGAATTTGCCCAGAAGATTTATTCCGGGCTCAACAGTAAAGGCCATGCCCTTTTCGAGCTTTCTGGGGTTGCTGACCTTGATGTCGGGTGCTTCGTGTCCCATAAAACCGATTCCATGTCCCAGGCGTGTAAAAAATGCATCACTGTATCCGGCGTTGTTTACAACTTCACGAGAGGCCTTGTCTATATCCGGAATGAATGCGCCTTCAAAACATGCGGCTTCACCGGCTTCGGTGGCCTTGCGGCAAATGTCATACACTTTTTTTTGTTCCTCTGTTGCACTTCCGACAAATATCATCCGAGACATGTCCGAGCACATATCATTGTATGAACAGCCAAAATCAAGCAGTACGACATCGGGGGATTCGATGACACGCTCGCCGCCGGTGTAATGTGGGAAACTCGAATTTGGGCCTGATGCAACAAGCGCCCATGGTTTGATTCCACCATGCTTTATCATTTCCGAGGTTATGAAATCCCTCACCTCGGCCTCCAACATGCCGGGTTTTATAAATTCAATAACGCCGCTGAACACTTTGTCTGTGATTGCGGCTGAAATCCTGAGGTTTTCGAGTTCCTCGTCGGTTTTGATTATGCGGATTTCCTCCAGCAGGGGTCTGGCGTTTACAAATGTTATGTCTAGTTTCTTAGCAACATCAAGTACCCAGAATGCCGGAGCGGAGGTGTTGACACCGATTTTTTTGCCTGAAAGGCCTTCTGATTCAAGCAGTTTGGACACGGCATCATCCATGAAGTCACCGTCAAACCAACTAATAATCCTTAAATCATTGAAGATGTTTTTGAGCTCACCTGTGTAAATCAGATTACAAAGGTAGAAAAGGCTTCCATCTTTTTTTATGAATAAACCTTGGAAGCGTTCACACATCATGGGTGCATATCCCAGAAGAAATTTCATTTCCTCAGATGGGCAAATCATAACGGCATCCAGCCCATCTTTGTTCATTAATGATACCAGTTTTTTAATAAATACTTCTCTCACTATTCAAAGCCTCCATATGGTATTAATTACTGCCACTAAATTTTACTTTGCCCCATTATATTCCAAAGATGTGATGCCGTCAAATGTGAAAATTGAAATGGGTCGCTCAACTGCCTATCTTTTCTTCTGTTTTGGGTCAAGCGCATCACGAAGGCCGTCTCCTAAGAGATTGAAGGCCAATACAGTAAGCATGATAAATAATCCTGGAAAAGTCATTAAATAGGGGGCGGAGCGGGCAAATTCTCTGCTCATGGATATCATTGTTCCCCACTCAGGATACGGCGCAGGAACACCAAAGCCAAGGAAGCTTAGCGAAGCTGCAACGATGATTGACATACCCAAATTAACACTGAATGTAACAATAATTGGACTCAGTCCGTTTGGTAAGGCTTGTTTGAACACAATGATTATGTGCGACAATCCTATGGCACGTGCTGCCTCGACATACTCTTGGTTTCTTATTGACATTATCGATGCACGTGTGATTCGGATATAGTTGGGTATCGCAGACAACCCCACTGCCAGAATCAAATTTGGTATACTTTGCCCCAAAACTGTTACGATAACCAAGCCGAGCAGCATACCCGGTATCGAAGCCAAAATATCTGAAAAGCGCATGATAACCTCGTCACGGATTCCGCCGAAATAACCTGAGATTGCTCCGAGCGCTATGCCGAAAAATGACGCGACAGCGGCGGCTCCAAATCCGATGCCTAAAGTAAACCTTGTACCATATACTACTCTGAGAAGCTGATCGCGTCCCATGTTATCTGTTCCGAACGGATGGCGCAGATTTGGAGGTGTAAACCTTCTGGACATGTCAATGTTGGTAACAGCGTCAAAGCTTATGAACAAAGAAACCACCAAAATCAGAAGCAGCAGTCCGACGATGATGAAGCCTGCCATAGCACCTTTGTTTTTGCTCAAATGGTGGAAGATATCACCAAGTTGACTGCGTTTTTTGAACTGCTTAGAAAGCAATGTGCGGTCATCAGAGATTCTGTCGTATAGACTGGGTGTCTCCTTGGCGTCTTGTCTGGTGTTGTCAGCTTTAGCGTCAGCGGTTTGCTTCGATATTGCACTCATCGGCGTTTCCTTTATTGCCGACAAAGTGCTTGGTGCATTGTTGCATTTAAGGGCATCGTCTGCTGGGTTATCTGCAAAATTAATTTGTGGATTTGCGCTTTTATCCGAGGCAGTTGTATTAATTTTAGGTTTGCGGTGAAGCAGTGTTGATGAAGAGCTCTTCTTGCGCTTGCTCATATACTGAGATTTTATTCTGGGATCGACAAACGCATATATCAAATCTACTATGAGTTGGACTAATACATAAAGCACAGTTGTCAGTATAACCGTTCCTAGAAGCGTGGTTACATCCCTTCCAGAGACAGCTTCCGCGGCCATTCGTCCTATACCTGGCCATGCAAATACTTGCTCGATGACCACTGCACCTGCAAGTTGGGTCGCCAATGTAGTGCCTAGCGCTGTGACAATTGGAATCCACGCATTACCCAGGGCGTGACGGCGTATTACGATTTTTTCCGGAGCGCCCTTTGCGCGAGCTGTGCGAAGATAATCAGATTTTAGGACATCAAGCAAACTAGAGCGGGTCTGTCTGGTTGTGAAAGCCATTATTGTAAGACTGCTGCATACAGCAGGGAGTATCAGGCTACGTATCCCATCTCTGTTTCCGCTTGCCGGGAGCCACCCCAACCAAAAGGAAAACACTAAAATCAATAAAATTCCAATCCAGAAAACCGGCATGGACATGCCGACGAGTGTAAATACAGTTGTAACATTATCAGTTATTTTACCTGCGCGTCTCGCTGCAATGATACCCATTGGTATGGCAACGACCATTCCGATAATGAGTGCTGAAAATGACAATAGCAGAGTGTTAGGTAGCCTGCTCATAAACATATCCCAGACATTTGCCCCTGTGACCATTGAGATGCCCAAATCGCCTTGCACAAGATTTATCATATAAAGAGCGTATCTGTAAAACATTGATCTGTGCAAATTAAATTGCTCTCTGAGTTCAATGATATCCTCCGGAGTCATGTCGCCGGTAATCATTGCATCAACAATATCGCCCGGTGTAAGCTCCATAAGCGCAAAAACTATAAACGATATTGCAATAATGACTGGTATCAACAACAAAACGCGTTTGATAATGTAGCGAATCAAATTCTTGTCACTCCTTTAGCGAGCGGGAGCTTGGCTCCCGGCAGATTCATTACAGACCGGGACTTTTGCCCCGGTCTGTAGTGCTGTGCTGTTGATGCCTAGTCGATGATTCTGTGGATGGCTCTCATGTCAATAAGGAAATGATCCGCAGGCAGTATTACGCCTCCGACACCTGCTGCAGCAACAACAGGATTGACGCGCCAGAACATCGTAGACAGCGGGGCGTCCTCTGCAACAATTTCCTGTAAGCGGAAGTATAAATCTCTGCGTTCCCCGACATCATAGATGCTCAGCGCTTCGTCAAGCATTGCGGTGACTACAGGGTTGTCGTAAACGGCTCTATTCTGGCCGCCGCCCGGATAGAAGATGGCTCTGACAGAACCGGCGTTAAGTCCTGCTGCTGAACCAAACATTGTCATTTCTGTTTGGTTGTTATGGAATGCCATATATGCATGAAGTGCTGCAGCATCCATTTGGTTGATTGTAGTGGTTATACCAATTCTTGAGAGCTGCTGCTGAATAACTTCTGCAGCTCTGACATGTGTGATCATCGCAGTTGCAATTTCAATAGTCTCGCCATTATAAGGTGAAGCTTCTAAATATGCTCTTGCCCTGTCAAGGTCAAATGGAATTAGAGGGATATCTGTGTTACGGAATTCAGTTTGTAGACCCCAGAATGTGCCATCAGAATCTGCCGGAACAGCCCATTCGCCTGCTGCGGCCATTGAGATATCGGCTCTGTCGAGTGCGTGTAATACGGCCATTCTGAAGTTTCTGTCGCCGGTAATTGGATGGGTCATGTTGAAAGAGATGCCTTGAGGCACATTGAACCAAAGTGAGAAGATTTCAAAATCATCTGTGTTCTGGAAAAGCGGTACATCCTCAGAGCCGGTACCGAAGCTCAGATGACTCTCCCCATTTTGCATCATGATAGCGCGAGTTGTTATCTCAGGGATAAAACGGAGGTAAATTCTCTGTGTGATGGGAGCCTCTCCCCAATAACCATCGAACCTATGAAGCTCAACATGATCATATGCATCAAATCCTTGTACTGTAAACGGGCCGGTTCCAATCCAAGCGCCTTGTTCAGGATCTGCTTCGATAGCGCTAACGTTTACAATTCCGGTGGTGGGGAGCGACACATTGAATAAAAACTCGACATTTACAGCGTCCAGCACAAGCTCTATGGTGTGCGAATCAATAACATTTATGGTTTCAACCGGGCGCCACTGATCATGCGCTCTGGTTCCTACACCTTCACGCGATGCCAAAATAGTGGCCTCTACATCCGCAGCCGTGAACGGATCGCCATTATGGAAGACCACATCGTCACGCAAGTAGAATGTGAATGTTTGCCAGTCTTCTGTATGCCATTGTGTTGCGAGTGATGGAATGAATTCACCTTCTCCTGCGCTCTCAATCAACGTGTCGTAAATCATTCGGAATACCCAACTAATCATAGGTTGGTTTCCGGCAGGATTAAATGGATCAATAACTGCGAGGGTGCTGTTGTCACCGATAACCTCAATATAATCAGCAAAGGTCACACCGTCTTCAGGCGCAGGCGCTTCGCCTCCGATTACTCCGCCTGCACCGGGTGTGTCACCGGGTCCCGGGGCAGGCGCAGGTGCAGGAGTGGGTGCTCCGGGTGTAGCGGGTGCCGCTGGTGTTGCTGGCCCACAAGCAGCCAGCAACATGATGGCCATAGCTAAGCATATGAGCAGGGCAACGACATTTTTTAATTTCTTCATTTTTTTCCTCCTTGTTGTTAAATTTATTTACTATATCGCTCTCTGGAACGCACATAGATTTCCTCCCGAACCGCAGGAGTAAGCATTTTGCCGGCATATATCCCATAATAAGAGGGTTTGCTGGGGCTGCAAAATTTATCGACATATGCTCTGGCTATAACCCTTTGCTCTTCTTCGGGTGTTGTAAGAGGATCAAAGAAATCAGGCACGGTGCCTATGAGTAATTGATTACCGTAAGTCTCGTATGCTTCTTGTGCAATGCTCATGACTTGAGGTGTCCATTGATCCCAACCTGCTGCAATAATATTTGGTACTTGCTTTAGTATCTGGCCGCAACTATGTAGCTCGGTGAATTTGCCTTTTGAGCGCAGGAACGTTGTTATCCTTTTCATGTGCGGAACAATCATCTCTTCGACCAGTGCCGGTGAGAAGAAAGTCTCTTTTTGCGAACCCCAATCATCATGTATGCAAAAACCATCTATCATTGGGAAGTGCTTTATCATCCGCTCAAATATTTCGATGTATAGGTCGGTCAGTCGTGCAAACAACTCTGAGACAGCGGCCTTTTGATCTTCGTCATACATTGCCATTATTGCGCCTTCGAAATCCATAAATGAAATAAGTCGTTCAAACCACCCTGAAAACAGCCAGGTTTGCACAAACTTATCAGTTTTTAGAATTGTTTCGGTATTGAGTTTTGCAGACCCCTCCCAATCCCAATCGTCAAGATTTGGCCAAACTAGCTTTTCGCGCCACGCGTTGGCATCGCTTAACAAAGGGTTGCCGGGGCGTACCATAGAGCCGCCGGAAAAAGGTTCATATTCCCAATCAACGCCAAACATGCATTTTCCGCCGCCATCTTCCGCAGCATTAAAAGGCCGCCCCTCAATCACAAAACCACGAGCAACATTGTCAGGCAATATGCTTGGATTAAAGAGCACTTTCTCAACACCAATGATTTGCCAGTATGGTTTGCGAGCATACATAGCCATCATAGCGTCTTTTGGAGATACGGGATAATCGTAGATTTTTATGCTCGGCATAAGTGGAAGCGGCGGTGTTTCTCCAATCACCTTCAGCTCTTTTGGATCAAATTTTGTTATCATAAATAAATCCTCCACAAATAATATTGCATGTTGATTTGGGGTAGTATGCTATCTGCGGCCTACGGCTTTTTGGATTATTGCCAATGTTGTATGGTTCTAATGTTGTAAATTATAGCAACGTTTCAGCTATAATGGAAATCAATATTATCGAAGTTGCTATTAATTGCGTTTATTGCAAACACGTTTATCAATGAATTTGGAAGGTCAGTTTGAAGCGAGGGTGAATTAAGTTATCGAATCTGGTATTCTCTGTGACATAAGAACGTAATTGAGTGTTAGTGCTGACTGTCTTGGTGCGTGTGAGAAGAATTGGTCTAAATGTGTAATATAAAATAATTTTGAATTTTAGCTGTTGCAATAAATTGTTTTAATCATTATAATGTACATCAATTCAACAAATGTGAGTTGATAACAACGAAAGGATTGAGCGTTATGACTAGGAAATTCACTTTCGGAGAGATTGTCAGTGGACAGGTTTTTCAAATAGGGTTAGTTGTTCCTGATGTAGATGTGGCGATGCGCTTTTATGCAGATGTGATGAAGATAGGCCCCTTTACATGCAATCGTGGTTTTAGAGCGCCGGATGGATGGTATAGAGGAAAGTTAGATATGCCGGAATTGACAATCACTCATGCCCACACAGGCAGTCTTTTCATCGAGCTTATCCAGCAGCACGATGACACCCCGTCCGTGTATACAGAGTTTACTGACAAGCATGGTTATGGTTTGCACCATCTGGGTATCGCAGTTGCACCTGAAGAGTTTGAAAAAGTAATGGCGCATTATTATGGCCTGGGTTTCGAAGATGTTTTTACAGACAATCTACCAAGTGGCGCAAGAATTAGATATATTGCCCCAAACAGCGAGGCAGCAATCGAAAAGCTCCGAAATGATACCGGTGTCGGATATTTTGAAATAGTTGAAATTGTTGATTTGGAGGAAATCTTTTTCACCAAGATGTATGAGGCCTCATTGAATTGGGATGGGAAAACGATTTTACGAGAGAGATAATTAAGGAGGGATACAATGTCAATGTACAAGAGTGGAGATGCGTTCATTGAAATACTGAATGCGCACCATGTAGACAAAATTTTTATAAACCCAGGGTTTGAAGCAATAGAGGTGATTTCAAGTATTGCCTTGGCGAGAATTGAAAAAAAACAGGCACCTCAGCTGGTTTTATGCCTTGATGAATCAGTGACGGCCTCTGCTGCATATGGCAACTTCATGGTGTCGGGCAATCCACAGGTTGTTATGGTGCATTCAGAGATAGGCAGTCTTCAACTGGGTGCAAATTTAGTGAACCTGCAATGGGGACGGATACCTACAGTGATTTTAGCTGCAAATCAGAAAATTGATGTAGCGCGTACTGTTTGGAATGGGAAGCCATATGATCAGGGAGGCATTGTGCGTAACAGTGTCAAGTACGAACGCCATCTCAGTGGAGATGAAGATTTGCATGAAGCTTTGATTGAGGCATTTAAGATAGCGTGTACAGCCCCTTGTGGGCCGGTTTATCTTACTTTTCCTATGGAATATCTTTACAGAGCAATAGAAAAGCCGGAGCGTGCTATTTTGCCTGCGAAGATTGATTCGTTGCCGAAAGCAGATCAAAGAATACTCGAAGAGATGGCAAGCATACTTTTGGAGGCAAAAAATCCGTTGTTGGTTTGCGGCAGTGCGGGCAGACAGCCTCAAAATGTAGATGCGCTTATTAATTTGGCACAAACCCTTAGTGCCAATGTTCTGACAGGGTACAGCTGGATGAATTTTCCAAGCAACCATCCTCTATGTATCGGCATTGAGCAGATCGGTGGAAGCCGTAAAAAGGACTCAGGTTATGAAGATGCAGATGTGATTTTAGCTATAGACTATGACATGCCATATGTTGGCAGTGCGCCACCGGTGAATCCGGATACGAAAATATTGCATATAGATTCAGACCCCTTGACACAAGGTCGCGTTTTGTGGCAAAGGGGTGCTGATTTATTCGTGAAAACAGATTGCACAGAAGCGATACCTGTTCTGACTGACTTGCTTAAAAATATGCTAACTGAGCCAAAGAAAACAGAATTAGCTGAGCGTTACAAGAGGATTGCAAGCGCCAATGAGCGCAGCAGAGCCGAGTGGCAACTCAGGGCTGGTGCGCTTTCAAAACAAAGCAATATCACTGCAGACTATTTATGCTATTGCGTTAATCAGCTGATTGATGAGGACACAATTGTTGTAAACCACACGCTTGGGCATTGTGCCTCTGTTACAGAGCAAATAGTGCGCACCAAGCCAAAAACATGGTTTGGATGTCCTTCCGGTGCGATAGGGTGGGCTCCCGGTGCAGCGCTTGGCGCAGCGTCTGCTGCGCCTGATCAGTTGGTGGTTGCTTTTATTACCGATGGCGGTTTCGTTTGGGGTTGCCCGACTTCCACATTATGGACAGCTGCAAGTTACAAATTTCCTTTCCTTGCGGTTATCTGCAACAACAAAGGTTATGGTGCGATTCGTGATGTTCAGAAGGAAATGATGACAGATGTTAGTATTAGCGAGCAATTTCTGATGGAGTCAGGGGTTGACTTTAGCCCTGATTATGCACTAATTGCTCAGGGTGCAGGTGCGTTTGGAAAAAAGATTACAAAATCTGATGAAGTTATTCCTGCAATAAAGGAAGCTTTAGAGGCGGTGCGTAGCGGAAAGCCTGCGGTGCTGGATGTTTATTTGGAGGGGTAGCAATAGAGTATGCCCCTGCGTTCCAGAGTACAGACCATCAGCCAGCCCCTTGACGGTCTGCGCTCTGGAACATGGGAATTGTTATGCTGTTTGAGTTGTGGTGGTTTGATTGCCTGCCGACCAGTCATCAAAGGCTTGCATGATTGCAGCATGAGTATTTCTGGTAACCTCCGGAAGATTTTCAAATCCGCCGAACATTTGTGCGACTTGGTCAAACCCGGCCTGCACGGCAGCCCTCATGGATTCGATTTGATTTTGGTTGGCGCCTTCTCCTACTAGCGCTTTGGCAAAGCTCATGATTCTGTCCGTTGTCTGCGTTACGCCAAAGAAGCCTTCGTCACTGATCATTTGCTGAGCTTGCACCCTATCAGTTTCGCTAAGCTGTAGGTTTCCTTGCGCTCTGGCTGCCCAGAAGGTTTGTCCGGTGGAATCGGTTTGGTCGAGCATATTGCGAACCAATTTGCGAATCGCATCGGCATGGTGATTGGTTTCTCTCCAGAGGTTTTCGATAGTTTGGATATCCTGAATACCTCTGGTGGTGTTGCGTTGTGCGCTCGGGGTAAATGTGTCAACCGGATTTGCAATTTGAGTGTCTGCGTTGACATCGTTGCTTTTAGAATTTTTGGGGGAATTTTGAGTGAGTGGTGGGTATTGGTTTGGTGTGTTACCAACATAATTGATTTTCATTAGGATCCCTCCGAAGTTTTTTTGTGCGGTGCGTCATTGCATTGCATTCATTGATGACCCAGCTATTTCTGAATCGGTACATTAGATATTATCGGAGCTTTGATCCAAAACTTTAGCTGACGAGGTTCGGCTCTCGCCAGCTTTAAATGGGAATAAATTGTTTAGGTGTTTTTCGTAATTTAATCAAAAAGCGTGTATAGCACAAAAGTTTATGATATGATGGGGTCATGGAAAAATTATTAATCAAACTTTTAAGGTCAAATGCAAAACCTCCGAGTCGTCAAACTGGAGGTAGTGTTGGTTTTGATGTTGCCGCGTGCATTGAAGATGATGTTTTAATTGCACCGGGCGAAACAAAAATGTTAGGTTCAGGCTTTGCTATTGCGCTTGAACCGGGTTATGCCGCTTTTATTTACGCACGCAGCGGGCTTGGCATCAAGCAGGGGATAGTTCCTGCAAATTGTGTGGGTGTTATTGATTCCGACTATAGGGGAGAGGTCACTGTTGGGCTTAGAAACAATTCCAGTGTGCCTTTTTTTGTGCGGGACGGTGACCGAATTGCACAAATGGTGATTTGCAGATGTGCGTTGCCTGAGCTTGTGTTTTGTGAGCAGTTGGATGAAACGTCCCGTAATGATGGAGGATTCGGCTCAACAGGGAGTTCTTAAGCTGCTGCAAGTCGAACGCCTACGGGGGTTGATTTCCGGTCGCTTAAAATTGACGCATGCCGATGAAAATCGACGTGTGTCAGCTAAAGCGTATTTGTTGCAAAATGTTTATGGGAAAAGTGATGTAACCGTGTCTCTGAATATCCTGCCGGCGATGTTGTCGTCTCCTTTTTTCCAAATGAATACAGTGATGATTTTGGCATCTTCGCCGTCTATTGGCAGGGAGATGACATTCGGACGCTGATATAGTTTGCCAAGTTCACCTGGTAGGATGGCAATGCCTACGCCTGCATTGACTGAGAGGACAACTGATTCAGCTCGGTTGTAATAATTTATAATATTTGGGGTTATTCCGCGTTCTGAGCAAATGCGTGTGATGTGATTGGATAATGTCATGTCTGAGCGTGGGACGGAGACAAAGGGGTATCGTTCGATTGTAGACCAGTCCGAAAGGTCTATGGTTGTTACGATGCCTTTGTTTACGAGCAGTTCAAGCGAGCCTTCGTGGATGACAGCGTATTCATATTCGTTGCCTGCAGGAATCATCGGGACAACGGCAAAGAAGAAGTCATAGCTTCCGCGTTTGAGTGCGTCAGTCATTTCGGTGCCTTCAAGCAAGTCTATATCTACCTGGAAAGATGGGTGTTCACGGTACAGTTTGATGAGGCAATCGCTCAGTTGATAAGATGCAGATGATAATGCAGCCACGCGCACATGGCCGCTGCGTCCGCTTGCCATGTTCTGAATGCGGTTTTCAGCATCAAATGATATTGATAATATGCGATCGACATAGGCCAAGAATTCCTCGCCTTCCGCTGTCAGGCTGACATCATGGCTGGAGCGTTTGAGGAGCTTGACTCCAAGTGAGTTTTCCAATTTTTTAACTTGGTGGCTGACGGCAGGCTGCGTAATGAAAAACTGTTCGGCAGTACGGGAGAAGTTCAGTGTTCTTGCAATCGAAGCGAATAATTGGAGTTGTATCATATCCATAAGTAGTTCCTACCTCTATAAGTCAGCAATGTTCTGTCAATCTGAAGTATAACGATTATATGATAACAGCAAAGCGATTTTATTACAATGGTTATTAGCAATATTTATAGCCGCGACAAAAAAGATTGAGTTCCATTATGATAATGGTATCTATATAATCATATAAAAGAATGCTTCGATAGTGTTTGTTTAGGCGTGAAGATTTCTGTGATTGTGTAAAAAGGAGTAAAAAGAGATGAGTGAAAAAATATTCGAAAAGACCATAAATCTTTTTGATAAGACGTTTTTGTCTATATCACTATTTTCCTTGGATAAAATGTTGAACATATTGGCAAAGGCTTCACCTGAATTCAAAAAAGAATTGGAGGTTCATGATGTCACGGTTCAACTGAAAATAAGGGATAATACTATAGGCAGAAAGTTGTTTTTCCGCCGAGGTAGTGTCACTGGTAAAAATGGAGTGCTGGGCGCTGATGTTGAGATGGTGTTTGAAGATGAAAACACGGCCAGAAAAATAATGTCCGGCCAGATGATAGGCAAAACGAGCGATTTTGTTGCGGCGGCGAAAAATGGCTCGATGGTTTTAAATGGTCCTGATGAAAAAGCCATGTGGTTTTCGTCACTGCTTCTCAAAGTTTTTGCTTTTGATGTGTTGTATTTGGGGAATTTCGGAATGCTTATGCCAAACGGAGAGACAAGGTATGTTTCCGGGACTAATGGCGGCCCGTTATTTGTATATGTAAAAGATGGAAAAATTGTTCGTTTGACACCAATTGATTTGAGTGAAGAAGATGCTGATCCTTGGACGATTACAGCACGCGGGAAGAAGTTTACCCCACCTAAGCGTGCAACTATTTCACCATACGCTCTGGGTTGGAAGTCAATGATTTATTCACCGGACAGGTTGCTGTATCCGATGAAGCGTGTGGATTTTGATCCAGACGGTGAGCGAAATCCGCAAAACCGTGGGGTTTCGGGATATGAGAGAATTTCATGGGACGAGGCTTTTGATATTGTTGCAAAAGAGATCGTCAGGGTTCGTGAGACGCATGGGCCTGGTACTGTTTTTTATTCAAGAGGTTCTCATCATACCTGGGGAAATTGCGGTTATTTTATCAGTGCTGCCAACAGGTTTTTCAATTGCATAGGGGCAACGGGTTTGCTCAATAATCCAGATAGCTGGGAAGGTTATGCCTGGGGTGCAATGCATCACTATGGTGGCAGTGCCAGAAAGGGCGGCTGCGAGGCTTATTCAACTGTTGAAGATTGTATGAAAAATGCAGAGATGATTGTTTTTTGGTCCTCAGATCCGGAGTCAACTTCTGGCGTATATGGCGCTCATGAGGGTACGATTCGGCGCGAATGGGTAAAGCAACTGGGCATTCCTGTTGTTCATATCGATCCGTATTTAAACAGCACTGCCGCTTTTATGGGGGGCAGATGGATTGCGCCAAGACCCGGTACCGATACGGCAATGGCACTTGCGATAGCATATGTGTGGCTTGTTAATGAAACTTATGATAAAGATTATGTTCAAAAGCGTACCACGGGGCTTGATAAGTGGAGAGAATACATTCTTGGAGAAACTGACGATACGCCCAAGACGCCAGAGTGGCAGGAAGAAATCACTGGGGTCGATGCTACGATTGTGAGGGCTTTAGCTGAGCAGTGGGGTAAGAAAAAGACATATCTGGCCGCAGGCGGGATACATTCTTTTGGCAGTGCCTGCCGGACAGCTTACGGTACGGAATGGGCTCGTGCTATGGTTTGTCTTGCGGCGATGCAGGGGCTTGGAAAGGAAGGCGTTAATTTTGGCGGGCTTCAGATGGGAACTCCGCTGGATACGAATTTCTGGTTTCCTGGTTATTCTGAAGGTGGATTTTCCGGTGACTATATCGGTTCGGGCTCGGGCATCCAACTATATAACCGTATGCCGCAATCTCCGTCAGTAAACTCAAACTATCAGCGTATACCTCGTTTACGTTTGCCGGAGGCAATTTTGGATGGACATGCTGAGGCGCATGATATGGACAATTACACTGTCCATGGGCAGTTCCGAAAGGTTCGTTATCCTGCTCCGGGTCACTCGGAAGTGAAGATGTATTATAAATACGGTGGGTCATATTTCGGCACACAGCCGGAGTCTAACCGTTATGCAAAAATGTATCGCAGTGATAAAATCGAGTTTGTCGTAAATCAGTCGATTTGGATGGAGGGCGAGGCAAGATATGCTGATATAATTCTGCCGGCATGTACAAGTTTTGAGCGCTGGGATATTGCTGAGTTTGCCAATTGCGGCGGTTATATTGAAAAATCGTTTATTCAAAATAATCACAGAGTGATACATATGCAGCATAAGTGTATTGAGCCTCTGGGTGAATCAAAGTCTGATTTCGAAATTTTCCAGGGTATTGCAGCTCGGCTTGGATTGTGGCAGGTATTCAGCGAAGGAAACAGTGAGTTTGACTGGGTCAAGAGGTATTTTGATGCGACTGACCTTCCAAAGAGAATGTCTTGGAGGCAGTTTTTGAAAAAAGGTTATTATGTGGTGCCGCCGCTGCCGGAGGACAGGCGAACGCCGTTGGCGATGGCATGGTTTGCAAATGGAACAAAGAGAGATACCCCTGAACTTGCGCCTCTACCGTCAGAATATTACAACAGATACAATGAAGGTTTACAAACCCCGTCGGGTAAATTTGAGTTTGAGGCTCAGACGCTCAAGCGTTTTGATCCGAACGATGAGGAACGTATGCCAATATGTACATATATCCACTCTTGGGAAGGCGTGGGGTCGGAGCTTTATGAAAAGTATAAATTACAACTCATAACGCCGCATTCAAAATACAGTTTCCATACTATGGGTGATGGCAAGGATTCGGTCATCAATGATATTGACCAGCATAGGATGTTGATTGACGGATTTCGTTACTGGATATTCAGGATGAATCCGAATGATGCGCAAGAACGTGGATTGAAGCATGGTGAGGTTGTTGAGGTTTACAATGACCGTGGAAGCGTTCTATGCGGGCTTGAGGTCACTGACAGATTGCCCCCGGGAACCGTACACTCGTTTGAGTCTTGCGCTGACTATAAGCCAGCAGGGGAGCCGGGTGAGTCGGTGGAAATCAATGGATGTGTGAATATTCTCACACCAAGCAAGTTCATTACAAAAAATGCTCATGGGCTTGCGGTAAACTCATGCCTTGTTGAGGTCAGAAAATGGGAAGGAGCGTTCGGCAGATGGAAAAAATGCATTTGATTGTTGATCTTAAAAAATGCGTTGGTTGTTATAACTGCATGATTGCCTGTAAGGATGAGCATGTTGATAATAGCTGGTTGCCTTACACAGGTGCGCAGCAAAAGCACGACCAAAAATGGATAAATCCGGTAAAGCACGAGCGTGGTGCTGTGCCGCACACAGAAATCAACTTTGTGACAAAGCTTTGTCAGCATTGCAGGAATGCGCCATGTGCGCATGCACGCCCGGATGCTATAAGCAGACGCAAAGATGGCATTGTCCTGATTGATACTCAAAAAGCAGCAGGGGATAAAAGTCTTGTTGATGTGTGTCCATATGGCATGATTTCTTGGAATGATGAGATTGAGGCGGCACAGAAATGTACAATGTGTGCACATTTGCTTGATATAGGTTGGAAGGAACCCAGATGTGTTCAAGCTTGTCCGCTACGTGCCTTGAACGTGGTGTTTTGTGATGATGATGAGTTTGAGAGACTGGTTCGTGAACAAAAATTAAAACCGCTATCTGATGGTTCGAATGCTCCTCGTGTCATGTACCGTAATCTGTATAAACGAGATACCTGTTTTGTTGCAGGAGCGTTTGTGTATCAAGATGGTGAGATAAAGCGTGCTGCAGAAAATGCTGTGGTTCAGTTGAAAATAAACGGTGAGCTTATGACTACGGTAAAGACAGATTTCTTTGGTGAGTTTAAAATTGATCGCATACCGAAAGACAGCGGGACTTTTGAGCTTATTTGCGACATGAGCGGATACAAAACAATAAGCGTCCAGGTTACGATAGGCGAAGAGAGTCCTTGCCTTGAAACAATGATGTTTGAAAAACTCTAATTAGCGGAGGGTATGGTTTGATTTCGGATAAGGTGTTGTCAGATGATATTTGTTTGGCTGTGGATGAGGGGCTCCGCATGTGGGAGGCAACGATGCCATTTCCATCAGGGTTGATTTCTGATAGATATGCTGCAGATCCGATGTATAGCGGAGAAAATGCAAAAGCACTCTCACTTGTCTGTCAATGTTTCTGGCTCTATCGAAAGCTTCATGAAATGGTTGATGATTTTCCGATTCACGCAACGTTGTTGGGCGATTATTTTTTCAGTATTTTTTCTAAATGTCTTGTCCCGCTAGATAGCGTAATGCTGACTCATGAGTTTGCACGTTTGCTTTCTCAGGACACACAGTCAGCAATCAGTGAGACAGATTATTCAGAATTTATAAGAGGGATTAGTGCAGCATATTATGAAAACCAGCAAGGTTAATGCGATAATTGAAAATAGAATAAGAAGTAGTGTCCTTTACAATGATATTCAGACTGCATTGGAGCAAATGTGTGAACGTCTGGAGATTATGGCCAAAAGCGCCGAGGCACATATGGGAAGCGATCTGTCGGAATTGCTTAACTCTGGCGGAAAGCGGCTGCGTCCGATTCTTGCTTTTGTGTGTTCAAGGTTTGGGGAAAAGCAGATGGATATAGTTCCGCTGATGTGTATGTTGGAACTCATGCATACGGCATCACTGATCCACGATGATGTTGTTGATGGTGCAGTTAAGCGACGCGAAATGCCTACGATTAATAAAAAAAGAGGCGATTTTGCTGCCGTCCAAAGCGGTGATTATTTGTTAGCCAAGGCTATGGAGTTGCTTCATATTTACAAGGACACCGGCATCAATGAGATGCTTGCCGAGGTGTCTTATCAAATGACAGTTGGTGAGCTTTCGCAGCAGGCTGTGAGATATGAGTTTAACAAGCAATCCGCTACGCAATACTATGAGCTCATAAATAAAAAATCTGCCTTACTTATTGCTGCAAGTTGTGGCTGTGGTGCGATTGCTGGAGGTGTGCAGAGCGCTCAGGTCGGAGCGCTGTATAGATATGGTCAGCAGTTGGGTATGGCGTTTCAGTTGCGTGATGATTTGCTCGACTTTTCGGAGCAAACCGGTAAAGCGCCGGGACAGGATTTAAAAAATGGGATTTTTACTCTGCCTATACTTATGCTTCTGGAAAGCGGAGTCCCGGAGCCAGTGCATAGGCTGCTTATGAAAAGAGAAAAGTCAGATAATGAGCTGCTGAGCCTTATTGAGTATGTAAAAGGTGCTCAGGCGTTAAGTAACGTTGAAGATAAAATCAAAGAACATGTAGCAGTAGCACAAAAAGAGATTGATATAATGCAAAGCGGAAATGAAAAGAAAGCGCTGAAGGAACTCGCCGAGTCACTTTCGGACAAGGGGTGAAACAAATGGAAAAGGTTCTTAGCAAGGATGAAAACAAAGCATTGGCGCCAAAAATAGCAGAGCAGTCTGGCGTAAAACTGCATGAGTGTTATCAATGCGGAAAATGTACGGCAGGCTGTCCGATGGCACATGCCATGGATATTATGCCGCGCCAAATAGTCAGATATATGCAACTCGGGATGCTGGAAGAGGTATTAGAGTGCAAATCTATTTGGTTGTGCGCCGCTTGCGGCACTTGTTATGATAGATGTCCACACCGTGTAGATTTAACTGCACTTATAGAGGCGCTGAGACATGAGGCAAAGCATCATAAAATCTGCGCAGTTAGGGAAGTCGATATTTTTACAGAAACATTTTTAGGAAATATCAAGGTTTTTGGAAAATCTCAGGAGGTTATTCTGGCAGGGGTTTACAATACGCTTTCCGGAAATCTTTTGCAGAACATGAATAATGTGCCTCATATGCTCAGACATGAGATGGTAAAGCCGGAGATACACGGGGTCAAAGATAAAGAGGGTGTGAGGCGTTTGATGAAAGCAGCGCTGGAGGAGGATGATAAATGATGAAGTATTCATATTTTCCCGGTTGTTCTTTGGATGCGACGGCGGTCACATATAAACGCTCTATCAGTTTTGTTGCTGAGAAGATAGGTATGGAATTAAACGAGATTCCGGATTGGAACTGCTGTGGGGCTACATGTGCCCATAGCAGAGGAAAGTGGCTTGCATTAGCTCTGCCGGCTCGAAATCTTGCGCTTGCAGAACGAGAAGGGCTGGGGCTTGACATTGCTGTGCCTTGTGCATCTTGTTATTCAAGGATGAAGCATACCGTTCATGCAGCGCGCAAGGATGAGGCTGATAGGAAAAAGATAGAAGAAATAATTGAGATGCCCTATTTAGCAAAGTCTGATGTTTTGTCATTTCTTGAGATATTTGCCTTGCCTGAGGTTATGAAAGCTTGCAAAGAGAAAATGGAGCGTTCACTGGCAAGTTTAAATGTTGCTTGTTATTATGGATGTCTGACAGCCAGGCCACGAGAGATTACCGGTGGGATCAGCACGGAAAACCCCATGGAAATGGATGATATAATTGCATTGACTGGCGCAAAGCCGATTGAGTGGGATTTCAAGACAGAATGCTGTGGGGCGAGTCATCAGGTTGACGCTCCAGAAGCTGCGTTGCCGCTTATTGAGCGCATATTCAGAAATGCCAAAGCTAACGGTGCGACTGCAATTGTTACGGCTTGCCCGCTATGTAATTTGAATTTAGATATGCGTGAAGAAGAAATCAACAAAAAAAGCGGAACCGCGTTTGACATTCCGGTATACCAGTTTACACAACTGCTTGCTGTTTGTATGGGTGCTACAGCGAATGAGGCAGGTTTGCATAAGCATTTTTATCCGGCATACGACAGAATAAATGATACGCTCAGAAGGGCTGGTGCATAATATGGCAAGAATAGGCGTATTCATATGCCATTGCGGCACTAATATTGCAGGGGTCGTAGATGTCGATGAGGTTGTAAAAGCGGCTGGAAAATTCCCCGGAGTTGCTTATGCTACAGAGTACAAGTATCTTTGCTCAGAGCCAGGTCAGCAGACTATAAAAGCTGCGATAGAAGAACATAATCTTGATCGTATTGTCATTGGCTCATGCTCGCCCCGAATGCATGAGGTAACATTTCGCAAGATGCTTATGAGCACTAAAATCAATCCATACATGTTAGAAGTCGCTAACATCCGAGAACAATGTTCGTGGGTGCATACCGATAAAGAAAAGGCAACAGAGAAAGCCATAGATTTGACTAGAATGGCAGTTGCCAAGGTTTGCAAGAGTAAGCCACTGTTTCCGGATTCGATAGGCGTTACAAAAAGAGCCCTCGTAATAGGTGGCGGGATAGCTGGGATACAAGCGGCGCTCGATATTGCCGATGCCGGATATGCGGTTGACATAGTTGAAAAAGAGGCGTCGATCGGTGGGCACATGGTTATGCTTGACAAGACCTTTCCGACGCTGGACTGTTCTGCTTGCATCAGTACACCCAAGATGGTTGAAGCCGGGGCGCACCCTAATGTTACGCTAAGGGCATATTGTGAAGTTGAAAGTGTAAAAGGATACGTTGGTAATTTTGAGGTCGATATACGCCAAAAGGCGAAGTATGTTGACCACGATACTTGCACAGGATGCGGTGCTTGTGAAGTAAAATGCCCCATTAAGGTAAGCAGTGCGTTTAATCAGGGGATGTGCGACAGAACGGTTATGTATAAGCCTTTTCCACAGGCTGTGCCTTCCAAACCGGTCATAGATGCACTTAATTGCAGGAAAATCAGTGGAGACGGAAAATGCGGCGTTTGTGCGGCAGTCTGTCCGCTCAAAGCGGTGAATTTTGAAGATAAAGGTGAGATTATAACCGAGAAATACGGTGCAATAATAGTTGCAACCGGCTATGAACTTATTAAGTGGCAGGATATTTATCCGGAGTATGGCGGTGGACGGTTTGAAGATGTTATAACGGGGATTCAGTTTGAGCGACTGGTCAATGCATCCGGACCGACCGAGGGGCATATTAGACGTCCGTCCGATGGAGCTGAGCCTAAAGACATAGCAATAATAAAGTGTGTCGGCTCACGTGATATAAATAAAGGGAAAGCGTACTGCTCCAGAGCTTGTTGTATGTATTCGGCAAAACATGCCCATCAGATTCTTGAAAAAATTCCTGACGGTTCTGTGCATATTTTTTACATGGATGTCAGAACGCCCGGAAAGGGTTATGAAGAATTTTATGATCGGACACGCGAGGATGGAGCCAATTATATCAGGGGACGTGTGTCAAAGATATTCAAAGAGGGCAATAAACTCATCTGCAAAGGCGAGGATACATTGCTCGGTAAGCCGGTAAGTGTTGAGGCTGACATGGTGATTTTAGAAACAGCTATGGTTCCAGCAACAGATATTTCCAAGCTGACGGGGATACTTTCTATTGGGTCTGATACTGATGGGTGGGTACAAGAAGCGCATCCCAAGCTGCGCCCTGTCGAAACCCAGACGGCAGGGATATTCCTTGCGGGAACATGTCAGGGGCCTAAGGATATACCTGATACAGTTGCACAGGGTTCTGCTGCGGCGGTCAAAGTTTGTTCGCTATTTAGCAAGGTTCAGATGGAAACCTCGCCAATAATTAGTGCAGTGGATCGAGAAAAGTGTTCAGGATGTGAGATGTGTATACCATGCTGCCCGTATAAGGCAATTACGGTAATAGAAATAGATATGCATGAGCATGGCAAAAAGGTTAAGATGAATGTTTCTGATGTCAATTCCGGATTATGTCAGGGCTGTGGTGCGTGTGCCGGAGCGTGCAGGTCGGGGGCAATAGATTTAAAAGGCTATACCAATGACCAGATACTCATGGAGGTGGATGCACTTTGTCTGTAAATATCAAAGAGGGCTGGGAGCCAAAAATATTAGCATTTTGCTGCAACTGGTGTACATATACCGGGGCTGACCTTGCAGGGTTAAATCGTATGAAATATCCTGAAAATGTAAGAGTTGCTCGTGTGCCGTGCTCCAGCAGAGTCAATCCCCAATTCGTTATTAGGGCATTTCAGAAAGGCTGCGATGGTGTGCTGGTTTGCGGCTGTCATCCGGGTGATTGTCACTATGTGACGGGCAATTATTTTACCCGAAGACGCTTTATGCTTATGAAAAAATTGCTTGAATATAATGGCATTGACCCAAACCGTTTTCAAGCCCGCTGGATATCCGGTTCAGAAGCTGCTAAATTCCGTGATACTGTGACGAGGGTTTCAGAGCAAATAAAGGAACTTGGCCCTAATGTGAAATTTCGTGAAGGGCGGTGGAGCTGATGAATGATATCGAAACAAAGCTGCGTGAAACAGTAAAGCGTTTGCTGGCTGACCATACTGTCCGTTATGTGATAGGATGGGAAGCAACCAGGTTTGAGGATAAAACAAGGCCTGCGTTCATATCAGACTCGGCAGATACCGACCGGCTTGTGTGGAATAAATATTGCGTGAGCAGTCTTGCAAAGTATGCTCTTGATGAGCAGCATTCTGAGGGGAAAATCGGGATTTGTGTAAGGGGTTGTGATTCTAGGGCGGTCTGCCGGTTGATTGAGGATAAGCAGCTGCTCCGGGAAAATCTCTATCTCATCGGCCTACCTTGTGACGACAAAGAGATGAATATTTGTGATACTTGTACGCATAGAAACCCGGTGATTTATGATGAGCTTGTTGGGGAGCCTGTTTTAGAACGCCAGGCTGACCGATTTGCTATGGTGGGGCTCATGGAAGCAATGTCTGCCGATGAGAGATATTCATTTTGGGAATCAAACTACAGCAAGTGCATAAGGTGTTATGCCTGCCGTAATATTTGTCCGGCCTGCAACTGCCGTGCGTGTTATGCCGATCAGGAGCGGGTCGGTTGGCAAGGCAAGCAGATGAACACAGCGCAAAATCAGATTTATGGTCTGACCCGCACATATCATGTCGGGGATAGATGCATAGAATGCGGCGAGTGCGAACGTGTTTGTCCAATGATGATACCGGTGATGCTGCAAACAAGGAAGATGCTCAAAGATATCAACGAGATGTTTGGGGACTATGAATGCGGTCTGCCGGATGGCAGGGCTCCGGTACTCGGTGAGTATACGCTCGGCGATGCCGATGACTTTATGTAAGGGGGCGTAGCAAGTTGAAACTCTTAAAAAAAGATTTAAAAGAAGCCTTGCGGCTTATTTCAGATGACTTTGAGTTGCTGCTCCCCGGTGAGGGTTCTGGAGTCAGCCGGTTTGCTTTGTGGGATGGCGGCGATATTGATCTAAGCTATGGAAATACTCAGCTTCCTCCAAAGGATATACTTTTTCCCCACACAGAGAAGATGTATTCATTTAAGTGTGCAACGGATGTTGAAGTGACCGAGGAGGCAGAGGCGAAGAGTCGAATTGTATTTGGAATTCGTCCATGTGATATGCGGGCAATTGAGTGTATGGACAAGGTTTTTCTGGAAAAAGGTTTTACCGATAGCTTTTATTCACGTAAGCGGGAGCATACTTTGTTTATTGCCATGGGCTGCACCAATCCTTGTAGAACCTGCTTCTGTGATAGTATGGGTCTTACCCCGGGAGATGCGCCTGCGGCAGATATTTTGCTTGTAGAGTCAGATGATTCTTTTGAGGTGAAAGCTCAGACGCAACGAGGTAAGGAAATCGCTGAGTGTTTTGGCAGGTTATTGACGGATGGAAAAGTACAGGTGAGCAAAGTGTCTTGTGCTTTGAAAACAAAGATGAGCGATGATTTGCCGGAAAAGCTCTCAGGTATGTTTGAGCACCCCATATGGGATGAAGTGGGAAGAGCTTGTATCGGTTGTGCCACATGTACATATGTTTGCCCGACATGTTACTGCTTTGACATCAGTCTTGATAATCATGGCAGTGAGGGGGTATCTTTCCGCTGCTGGGATTCATGTATGTTCTCCGACTACACGCGTATGGCAGGTGGGCATAATCCCCGGCCGACAAAAAAAGAGCGGGTACGCAACCGCTATATGCATAAGCTCTCATACTTCAATGAACGCTACGGTTCGGCGCTTTGTGTGGGCTGCGGCAGGTGTGTAGAGAAGTGTCCAGCAAATCTTGATATCACAGAGTTTATCGATAAGGTAGCGGAGGTACGTTTATGATTGATCATAGTTGCTCGTGTGAGGATAATCCGCTGATTCCCAAAATATGTGTGGTTTCTGATGTTATCGAAGAGACTCCGGATACCAAGACGTTCCGCATTCAGACTGTTGATGGGAAAAAGCCATTTTTACCAAAGCCGGGGCAGTTGGCGATGATATCAATTTTTGGTGTTGGAGAGGCGATGTTCTCGATTACTGCGCAGGGCGAGGACTATATAGATTCTGCAATCAAAAAGGTTGGGGTGCTGACGGAGGCTCTTCATTCTATTTCACCCGGACAGAAAATTGGGGTTCGTGGGCCTTACGGAAATGGATTTCCGATTGAGGGGCTGGAGGGTTTTGACTTGTTGTTTGTTGGAGGCGGTATAGGTCTTGCACCGCTACGTTCACTCATAAGGCATAGTTTAGAAAATCGTAAGAATTATGGCCATATTGACATTCTATATGGGGCGAGGTCGCCGGAGGATTTGGTTTTTAAGGATGATTTATTTGAGAACTGGACAAAGCAGCCTGATACAATTGTGCATGTTACAGTTGACAAAGCAGACGCAGTGTGGGATGGTAATGTCGGATTTGTTCCGGCATATTTGGAGGAGCTTGCATTTCAGCCGAGGAATCGAAAGGTTATAGTATGTGGGCCTCCCATTATGATAAAATACTGTTCAGAGAGCCTTGTACGTATGGGGTTTGATAAAAAGGATGTCATTACGACACTTGAAATGCGCATGAAATGCGGTATCGGAAAATGCGGGCGATGCAACATAGGTAGTAAGTATATATGCCTTGATGGGCCGGTTTTTACACTTTCTGAATTGGATGATTTGCCGGATGAAAAGTAAGGAATAGATTAGAAAATCAATAAATAAATGGCTAACTGCCGATACAAAAAGGAGAATGAAAAATGAAAAGTTACAGTTTGGAATTAGTGCAGAGAAAAACAAATAGTGGGCTGCTTGGAAAGGTTGCAATTGCGGCATTGGTGGGAGCAGGTGCCTATTTGGGTTATAAGAAGCTGACTGACGAGAAGAAAAACAAGGATTTTACGGATGGTGTTGGGAGTACTTATGATGCTGAGGCGCATGAGGGTGAGGATTTTACGGCACGTATTTTGCGGGCGGCAAAGCGCATCATCGAGTAGGATAGAAGCGGGGTCTGCGGTGACGGATCCCGCAGTCTTTATTGAAGGGGTCGTTAGGGTTGGCGTTGCATAAGCAGAGTCTTTTGATTTTTTGGCTAAGAAATGCGCGCTGGGTCGCGTTGCCGCAGAGTTTTACTCCTGCGTTGGCTGGTGCGGTTATGGCGGGTGCCCGTCCTGGGTTTTCGGTTATCTTGGCTATAGTTTCTATTGTTGGGGTCTGCATGGCTCATTTGTCTTTGAATTTGTTTGATGACTATTTTGACTACAGGAAGTCTGAGCCTGGGGTGCGAAATGATCTGAGCAGGGCAGGGATGAGGGCGAGAACAGGCAAGTGCGATTATCTTATTTCGGGGCAGGCGACGCTCAGGCAGCTTCTTATGGTAGCGTTTATATTTGGAGGGCTGGCAGGGCTGTGTGGCATTGTTGTTTTTATTTACCGTGGAGCAGTGATTTTAGGTTTTGTGGTTATCACGGCGCTGCTGGGCATTGCTTATTCGGCAGATCCTCTAGGTTTAAAAGAGGGAGGGCGGATTGATGCATCAAAATCATCAGACAAACCCTTGGCAATAAAGGCGCTGGGATGGGGGAGCATTTGCAATGATTGTCTCGTTCGCTCAGAACGGGTCTCGTCGCCCTACATTCGCGAACTCAAAAACCATCACAAATATCCAGGCCCTCTGGGATATATAGGCCTTGGTGAGTTGACACTTGGCTTTATTTTTGGGCCGATGCTCGTTTCGGGAGTTTACCTTGCGTCGGGTGGATTGTTTAGTTTAGAGTCTATTATTGTGGGCTTAGCACTTGGATTATTAGTGGCAAATATCCTTTATACGCATTCACTTCTTGATTTGGATGCGGATAAATCTGTCGGTAAGCTGACATTGGCGGGACTGATATCAACGCCTGAGAAGCGGCTGGGTGCTTCGTTTTTTATGATGTTTTTGCCATATGTTATTATTTTATTTGGTATAGTTTTTAGAGTGCTGTCAGTATGGTATTTGCTGACCTTACTCACATTGCCTCTGGCAGTTGCGTTATTGCGTTCACTCATCGAATTTGTCAGATATCCGAATACCCCTGTAAGTCCTAAGAAATGGTATGGGCCGATGACGCGGTGGGATGAAATAACAGCAGAGGGAATTGACTGGTTTATGCTCAGGTGGTATTTGGCTCGTAATCTTATTACAGCGTTTTCAGCGATTGTTATTCTGGCTGCGTTTCTAAGGTGAGTAGCCGGTGTCGGAGGGGAGTGGCCGAGATGATGCTTAAACAATTATTTTATTTACCTTGGTGGTTTTTAACATCATGTATTTTGAAACAGCACTATCCGCTTCAGACAGTGCTGTTTGTCACTGATTATTGCAATTTGAGCTGCAAGCATTGCACTGAGTCCGGACATGCTGGTACAGTGATGAAGTCTTTCGCGCAAATCAAACAGGAGCTGGTATATTCATTTGAGAAAGGCGCACGTTTTGTTGATTTGGAGGGCGGAGAGCCAATGCTCTGGCAAGATGGCGCGTGCGGTATCAATGATTTGGTTCGCTTGGCGAAGCAAATAGGGTTTTATTCTGTAACGGTTACAACTAATGGTCAGATTCCTTTTTTTGACAATGAGGCGGATTCGATATGGGTGAGTGTTGATGGAGATAAAGCCAGCCATGATTCAATACGGGGTGAGGGGTCATTTGATACACTGGATAGAAATATCAGGGGCAGCGGACATAAGGATTTGAGTATAAATATGACAATAAACCGCTTAAATCAGGGTGTTGTCAAAGAGACAATCAAGTATGCTCAGGATAATCCGTCTGTGAAGTCCATATCGCTCAATTTTCACACGCCTTATCCGGGCGTTGAAGTGTTGGCGTTGTCCTGGGACGAGCGTTGCCGGGTAATCGATGAGATAATCGATATGAAGCGCAAGGGTTATAAAGTCATGAACAGCCGTTCAGGGCTTGAAGTCATGAAGTGTCGAGGGTTTAAGAAAGATTGTTGGCTCAGTTCTTTTATTTTGGCAGATGGAACTCGGCTTGATGGATGTCCGGGTAAGATGCTTAGTGTTTGTGATGACTGTGGGTTTTGCATGGCAGGGGAGACATATTGTGTGCTAAGGCTTAAACCCGATACGATTATTTCGGCGTTGAAATTACGGGTTGGGTTGTAGTAGACTATGTCTGAACAATTAAGCAAGCTGCTGGGAGTTGAGCTCCTATGAACTGCGGTGGTCGATTGATGAGATAATTGCTGAGATTGAGGGAGGTGTGGTGTAGTGGGCGAACAAAAAATAAAATTCAACTTTTCGAAGGGCAGCAAGTCCGCCATAAGAACTGGGGGGTAGAGTATGGAGAATGATAGGAGCATTTATGACATACGAAGGAAGTATTTACCGTCCGCCAAGTGAGGCATATAGCCTGATTATCCAGGTCACGATAGGTTGTTCGCATAATGAATGTACATTTTGTGAGGCTTTCAAAGCAAAAAAATTCAGAGTCAGGCCGTTTGAGTCAGTTCTTGAAGACTTGAGAGAGGCGAGGCGGTATTATAGGCATGTAGAGCGTATATTTTTTGCTGACGGAGATGCGATGTGCTTGTCAACGGAAGCGCTTTTGTGTCTGCTGGGTGCAGTGAAGGATATTTTTCCTGAATGTTCTCGTGTAGGAGTTTACAGTCGTGCGACGCAAATCCTGAATAAGAGTATGCAGGACCTTATGCGTTTGCAACAGGCTGGTCTTGGTATTGTTTATATCGGAGCGGAATCGGGTTCTAATGAGGTGCTCAAGAGGGTGAAAAAAGGAGAGACAGCAGAGGATATAATCAAAGCGGTACAAAAAGCTGAAAGTGCTGCAATTAAAACGTCAGTGACTTTTGTTCTGGGTCTTGGTAGCAAAGAGTTGATGGCTGAACACGCTGTGAAGACAGGGGAGATGATCTCTAAGATGGGTGCTTCATATGTTGGGTTGCTTACATTGATTCTGACTCCGGAAGCACCGCTTTATGCAGATGCTCAGTCTGGTGATTTTTTGTTAATTTCACCGGGGGAGAGCATTGATGAACTAGAGATTATTTTGGAGCACACGAATTGCTTTAAGCAAACGGTATTGCGCAGCAACCATGCTTCGAACTGGCTTGCGCTTAAAGGTACGCTGCCCCAAGATCGAGACAGAATGCTCGGTGAGATTCGTGCGGCAAAGGCTGATGTAAGCAAGCTCAGGTCAGGTTTTATGCGTGGATTGTAAGTTGTTTTGCAAAATTTATGATTGACCAATATGATTAAGGAGAATCGCCTGATGTTGAAAATAGCGAGACATTTAACGCGCAGAGAGCGGGTACGCGTACTGTTTATCTTCCTTTTGGCTGTAACTCAGATTAGGTTAGATTTAATGATACCCGAATATATGCGTGTGATAACGGTGACGGCTCAAACCCCAGGGAGTCAATTGAGTGAGGTAATTACTTCCGGTGGGATTATGCTACTCAGCGCTGCCCTTAGCCTCGCCTGTGTATTTACCATAAGCTTTTTAGCTTCGCGCACTTCGGCGGCATTGGCGATGAGGCTCAGAGAGAAAGTCTTTTCAAAAGTAGGGGATTTTTCTATGGAAGAATTTTCGCGATTTTCCACGTCAAGTCTGATTGCACGTTCAACAAATGATATTACGCAGATACAGCAATTTATTATGGCTGCACTGCAAATGCTTCTTAAAATACCCATTTTGGCAATTGGCGGTTTCGTCGGCATTATCAATACCGGCATTCAGTGGTTTGTAGCGGCGCTGATTGCTTTTGTTTTTGTCATTATAGTTGTCACATGTACAATGGCTTCTGTAATGCCTTTGTTTAAGAAGATGCAGGAGCTTGTTGACCGATTAAATCTGACAGCAAGAGAGCGTCTGGCAGGTAGGCTTGTAGTTAGGGCATATAATGCAGAGGCTTTCCACGAGCAGAAATTTGAGACGGCAAACGATGGATTTACAAGGGTAGACAGGTCTACAAACAGAGCGATGGCAATCATGAGTCCTGTTATGTCGTTGGGTACAAATGGGGTGCTCATAGCGGTCTATGTTATCGGTGCATTTTTGATTAATTCTGCCGGTCAAGCTGAAGGGTTGCAAGTGTTTTCCGGCATGGTCGTTATGACATTTTATCTGGGAATGCTATTTAATGCAGTTAAGTTTGTTACAAAGGTTGTTCCGAGGATACCGAGGGCAACGGTTTCAGCGAAGCGGATCATAGAGGTATTAGAGACGAAACCAGCGGTAACCTATGGGATGTTGGGTGATGTAAATACAGGAGTTAAAGGTGAAGTCACTTTTAAAAACGTGAGCTTTAGGTATCCCGGAGCGGGTGCAGATGCTCTGGGTGGAGTAAGCTTTACAGCAAAGCCCGGGGAGACAATCGCAATAATTGGATCTACCGGTAGTGGGAAGTCAACATTACTGAATCTTGTTATGCGGTTTTTCGATGCAACTGCTGGTGAAGTTCTTGTAAATGGTGTGAATATCAAGGAATATAGCCAGAAAACCCTCAATAATAAGATAGGGTATGTTCCACAAAAGTCTGTGCTGATGAAAGGTACACTGTTTTCAAATGTTGCTTATGGAGAAAATGAACGGGGCTATTTTTCTGCTGCTGATGTCGAAAATGCCGTGCGGATTGCTCAGGCAGAGGAGTTTGTGGGAAAGCTGAAAGAGGGCTTAAATGCTCCGGTGTTCCAAAGAGGTTCAAATTTTTCTGGTGGACAAAAGCAGCGTATATCTATTGCCAGGGCATTATGCCGGGAGCCTGAGATACTGATTTTTGATGATTCTTTTTCCGGTTTAGATTATAAGACGGACAGAGCACTTAGAGATGCGCTGAAAACGGAGCTTTCAAATACCACCAAGCTTATTGTTTCGCAGCGTATTGCTGCAGCAATGGATGCCGATGCAATCATCGTGCTGGATGACGGAAGCATTGTAGGCATGGGTTGCCATTCTGAATTGTTAGAGTCTTGCGATGTGTACAGAGCAATTGCCAAGACTCAACTCAGCGAAGAGGAGATGGCATCATGAGCAACAAGAGAGAGCAAGTTGAAAGCACAATCGACAGCGGTGGCAAAAGATTACAGGGTGCTTCAATGGGCACAAATCACTTTGGGAATGTAGCGGAGGATGTAGAAAACTACGGACATACATGGAGGAAACTCTCAGCATATTGTAAGCCTCAAATGCGTGTTATCTCGGTTGCGCTTGTTGCTATTATTTTTGGAAACATATTGAATGTGCTTGTCCCGGGACGGTTACGGACGCTGACGGACATCATAGAACTTGGAATCACAGGGACAACAAATCTTGAAGCAGTGATAACAATAGCTGTGACTCTGGGCATCATGTTTGGCTTTATTGCGCTTTTGAATTTTTTGCAAGGCTTTATGATGGCCGGTGTAACGGCAAAAATATCTGAAAAGCTCAGAACGGAGATATCACAGAAGATAAATCGTCTGCCACTGAAGTTTTTTGACACAGTTAGCCTCGGTGATGTCATGAGTCGTGTTACAAACGATGTGGATACCATAGGGCAAACGCTTAACCAAAATATCGGAACACTAATGTCATCATCCATTTTGTTTGTTGGGTCTTTGGGTTTGATGATTTGGTCAAATTGGTTCATGGCTTTGATTGCAGTACTCGCAAGTTTGATAGGCTTTTTGTCCTCAAAAGCAGTATTATCCAGATCAAAGAAATACTTCAAGACACAACAGGCGAGCTTGGGCGCTGTAGGTGGGCATGTAGAAGAAATTTATTCGGGGTATAATATTGTTAGAGCGTATAATGGGATGAAATCTGCAAGCGAAACCTTTTCAGAGCTTAATGGCAGTTGGTATCGTGCTGCATGGAAAGCACAGTTTGTTTCGGGGTTTATTACTCCGCTGATGTCTTTTTCTGGAATTCTTGCCTATGTAGCAGTTTGTGTTGTGGGTGCTGCGTTGGTTATGCGCGGACAAATCACATTTGGCGTTATTGTTGCTTTTATATTTTATGTGAACCAATTTACACAGGGTCTTACCCATATTACAGAGACTTTCCCGGGGCTGCAAAGCACAACGGCGGCAGGTGAGAGGGTGTTTGCGCTTCTGGATGAAGAAGAACTTGCAGATGAGCGTGGCAAAGAGCAGAAACTTGGCAACATCAGAGGTGATGTTGCATTTGAGCATGTCAATTTCGGATATGATGCGCATAAAGCCGTGATACATGACTTTTCTTTAAAAGTGAAAGCTGGGCAAAAAATTGCAATAGTTGGTGCGACCGGGGCGGGCAAAACCACTATAGTCAGTCTTCTGATGCGATTTTATGAGCTCAATAGCGGCGAGATTTCAATTGATGGTATTCCTATAAGCCGGGTGACAAAAGAGGACGTGCGCAATAAGTTCAGTATGGTTTTGCAGGATACATGGCTTTTTGAGGGAACCGTGTGTGAAAATATAATATACAATACCGAGGGTGTTACGGCAGCGCATGTTACGGCGGTTTGCAAGGATATAGGACTCGATGGTTTTATATGTGCATTACCGCTAGGATATGATACGTTGCTAAACGATGACGCAAGTCTTTCTGAGGGGCAGATGCAACTGATTACAATAGCGCGCGCGATGTTGAAAAATGCGCCTATGCTGATTTTGGATGAAGCTACCAGTTTTGTTGATACCAGGACAGAGGCACTTGTTCAGGCGGCAATGGAAAAGCTCATGCACGGAAGGACTTCGTTTGTCATAGCGCATAGGCTGTCTACAATCAAAAATGCTGATTTGATTTTGGTGCTCAGTGACGGTGATGTGGTTGAATGCGGAACACATGCTGGGCTTATTGAGCAAAACGGGTTTTATGCTGAGCTTTATAACAATCAGTTTAGATAATCACTACGTTGAGAGGGTTAAGCTGGCGGAAGTCGAACCGATGGGCGTTCGACTCCCGCCATCACTCTAAGATTGGAATATGAGCTTGAATTTAGTGAAAATCATTTGAAAACGCGTCTGCAACGTTTGACACGATAAAGAAGCAAGGTATATAATGCCCTGAAAATGGATGCATGAGAAAGGAATCAATTGTTATATGCACAATAAAATTGTGGAAAGAAAATATCCGAATCTTTCTCGCCCATTGGCGATTGGGAACGTCATATTACGAAACAGAATAATCTCCGGCCCCATGTCTTTTCCAGATATACCAAGAGATGAGTCGCTGAGCCCAGCGGCATCTGCATTTTATGAGCTTCGTGCAAAGGGTGGTGCGGCGTCGGTTACAGTCAGTGAATGTGTTGTGCATCCGCAAACCGGAAAGAGTCATAGTATACATATAGATATTGATGCACCCGGCAACATCAGAAGCTTTTCTCTGGCTGCAAATGCTATACGTCGTCACGGAGCGGTCGCTTGCATTCAATTGTCACATGGCGGTATGTATGGTGGCGCTGACTCTATTGATAAAAGTCATTTGTCAGGAACTGTCCGCTATGGAGCAAGCGACCTGACTTTACCAAACGGCACTATAGTGACAGAAATGCCGGTCGCGCTGATTCATGAGATTGTAGAAAGCTATGGGAAATATGCAGCGCTCTGCAAACGTGCAGGGTTTAATATGATTATGGTTCATGCCGGACATGGTTGGCTTTTGCATCAGTTTCTTACCCCACTTTATAACTTCAGAACTGACAAATATGGTGGAAGTCTTGAAGGCCGCGTCAGATTTCTCTCAGAGGTGCTTGATAGCATCCGTGATGCTGTTGGCCCGGATTTTCCGATAGAACTACGTATAAGCGGTTCTGATTTTACTCCAGGTGGTTTAGAGGTTGAGGATTCAATCAAACTCGTTAAGCTCATTGAAGATAAAATCCATCTGCTTCATGTTTCGGCGGGCATATTTGAGGGTGGATTTGCGATACAGCACCCTTCGATGTTCCATGAGCGTGGGTGTAATGTTTGGCTTGCCGCTGAAATGAAAAAGCATGTAAGTATTCCGGTTGCGACGGTGGGGGGCATAAGTGATCCTGAGATGATGGAGGAAATAATTGCCTCAGGTAAAGCGGATGTGATTGTAATGGCACGTGCACTTTTGGCAGACCCCTATTTGCCGACAAAGGTTTGCGAAGGAAGGATTGAGGAAATCGTACCTTGTTTCCGTTGTCTGACATGCCATGCAGGGCGTATGGTCAATGGCCTTCGTATGTGTGCGGTTAACCCCGTTATTGGCAGAGAAGAGGAGAATCGGCATGTGCCGCTGTCGCCGAATGCGAAGAAGGTTCTTGTTGCCGGAGGAGGGCCAGGGGGTCTTATGGCTGCAATTACTGCGGCAAAGCGTGGACACAGTGTTATACTTTGCGAAAAGGAAAGTGCGCTGGGTGGTGCGCTCAGAGCTGAGCGTAATGTGCCGTTTAAGAAAGATTTATTTGAGTTGCCGGAAAAATACGGATATTTGGCTAAAATGTATGGTGTTGATATCAGGCTTAAAACAGAGGTCACGCCTGAGTTTGCTGCGATTGAACAGCCGGATGTGCTGATTTGTGCCGTTGGTGCAATGCCGCTTATGCCAAGAATTCCTGGTATTGAACGCACAAATGTGATTATGGGAACCGATTTGTCTGAAGCCTCTGATGTGGGGCAAAATGTTGTTGTTATCGGCGGTGGGCTGGTTGGATGCGAAATGGGTTTACATTTGGCGCTTGAGGGCAGACATGTAACAATTGTTGAAATGCAGGCTGCGCTTGCACCAGATGCAAATCCCAGACACAGGCCTATCCTGCTTGAACAATTAAACAAATATGATGTCAAGGGCATGATAAATACAAGTGCAACTGAAATAAATAATGACGGCGTTGTATGTGCGGACGAGGCAGGAAACAAGGTGCTCATAAAGGCTGATAGCATAGTCTGTGCTGCTGGGATGAAGCCTTTAAGAGATGTTGTTGACGCGCTCAGAGATTGCGCACCGCTCTTTATTGAAGTTGGAGACTGTGTTAGCCCAGCCAATGTCATTGAGGCAACGACAAGAGGCTATTATGCCGCACTTGATATTTAAAAGATAAATCTTTGCTTGCTTAGTTATTCCGGGCAGCACTCGGTTGTGATGCTCGCTTCATTAAACTATTAAGAGGTAATGCTTATGCCTAAAATACTCCGATCAAAAGAAATGAATAAATGTCTTGGTTGTTTTACCTGTATGAATGTATGTGCTGCAATTAATCGCAAAAATCACTCGCTTGTTAAAAGTGCTATAAGAGTGCGGACAACAGGTGGAATGTCCAGTGATTTCATAGCGGTTGTTTGCCTTGGCTGCCTTGAACCTGCCTGTATGGAGGTTTGTCCCAGCCATGCCCTTGAACGTCGGCAAGGCGGCGGGGTGGTTCTTGTATCTGAGAAATGCATCGGATGTCGCTTATGCGAACAAAACTGCATTATGGGCGCGGTCATATTTGATGAAGAAACTCAAAAGCCAATAATCTGTCACCATTGCGGAGCTTGTTCTCGCTATTGTCCGCATGATTGTCTCCAAATGATGGAAGCTGAGGAGGTTTTGGCATATGTTAAATGAGAAATTCATAAGGGTTATGTATATTGATCTTGAAACAGAAAAAATCCGTATAGAGCAGCGTGCCGATCTCATGCCATATCTTGGCGGCGTTGGGGTTGCCAGTAAATTGTTTTTGGAGAATCTCAAACCTGAGCTAGATCCTCTTGATGAGCAGCAGCCTATTGTTTTTGCAATAGGCGCCGGTTCGTACATTTACCCGGTTCTGACCAAAACTGTTGCGATGTTTGTATCGCCGCTGACTGGAGAGCTCGGAGAGAGCTATGCCGCAGGACGTTTGTCCATGGCCTTAACAATGGCAGGTTATGATGCGATTGTGATCACCGGGAAAGCAAAAAAGCATAGTTATCTGAGCATTTCGACGAATAATGTTGCAGTCAGGGATGCACGGGCGATGTGGGGGCTGACGGTAAATGAAACAGGTAGGACAATCCGCGATAGAGAATCCTATTTGGGACATGCAGCGGGTAAGCGGTCAATAGTGACCATAGGTCCTGCCGGAGAAAAGGGTGTGGCGTATGCAAGCGCAACTGTGGATACCTATCGTCATTTTGGGCGTATGGGGCTGGGTGCCTGCATGGGCAGCAAGAATTTAAAGGCTATATCTGTCTACGGAAACCGCTCTATACCGATTTTGTCACACAAGCAATATTTGAAAGTGTATCAGCAGATATATAAGAAATGTACCACAACAGACAATATGGCAAAATACCATGATGCGGGAACTCCTATCAATGTCATTCCGCTCAATAAGGCCGGAGGGCTGCCGACAATGAATTTGCATTCCGGCACATTCGGGCCCGCGGATAAAATCAGCGGTGAAGCTTTTGCTCAAAAGAATCTGGTGCGCAAGATGTCTTGCACAGGCTGTCCGGTTGGTTGTATACATATAGGGATGTACCGGCGTGAATTCGATAAGGGGCATGAGTATGAAGCGATAAGTGTTGGCTATGACTTTGAACTCATTTTTGCATTGGGCACATTCCTTGGAATAGGCAGTACCGATGAAATAATAGCGCTCATTAACGAAGTTGAGGAATTTGGACTTGATGCGATGAGCACTGGCGTTAGCTTGGGCTGGGCTACGGATGCTCTTGAGCATGGTTTTATCTCGATGGAGGATACAGTTGAGAAGTTGCAATTTGGCAATTTTGATGGCTATATGAAGGCAATAGAGCATCTTGCCTTTGGGACTAACTTGTTTTATCGTACACTGGGCAAAGGCAGCCGCCATGCATCTTCAATATATGGTGGTGAGGACTTTGCAATGCAGATTGCAGGTGTCGAAATGGCCGGATACCATACCGGATATGGTGCGTTGGTTGGCGCGGCAGTAGGTGCAAGACATTCACATCTTGATAATGGCGGATATAGTTTAGATCAGGGTGCGGATGAATTTGATGAAGACACATATGTTGAGAAGCTCTTTTCGGAGGAATATGAGCGGTGCATGACAAACTCGCTTATTATGTGCCTGTTTGCACGAAAAATCTACGACAAAGAAACGATTCTCACGGCCCTGAATTCAATAGGATGGTCGCTTACTGGTGATGACCTGACTGCAATAGGCAAGCGAATTTATCGCACGAAACTGCAAATAAAAAAGGCGCTTGGATTTCAGCAAAGAGGTGTTAAATTACCTAAACGTTTCTTCCAAACTCCGAGTATGAACGGTTTGCTGGATGAGGATGTTGCGGCCATGATGATTCGCAAATATTCAAAGAAGGCTGACGAGCTGTTGAATGAGGGTGCTGAGTAGCAGCAATTTAACAAAGGCATAAAAAACAGAGGCTTGTATCTAAAAGCAAATTGCTTTAGATGCAAGCCTCAAAGTTATTGTGTCGTATTAGTCGAATAGTACGGCCGATACTGACCTTGATAACCGCTCTTTAAACAGGGATACAAGATACTCGGCGTCGCTGTCTGGTGGGAGGCCGTGCTTTATCAGTATGCTTTGGAACTCATCATCAGGCAATTGGTGCAACTTCTTGGCAGCAAGGCCAAAAGCTGCTTCCACCATTTCCCGCTGCATTGCGGCAATCTGCTTACTGGCTTCAGTAGCAGCCAGGTTGTTTAAGGTGTCAAGCCTCTGTTGTGCCGACTTTGTTCCTTTGTTGATCGCTTCCCAGTACTTTCCTTGTTCACGCTTTGTGTAGTCGTCACTTATAAGCGTACACTCGTTCGCTGCCTGCTGTGCGATTTCCAAACATGTGGCACTTGTATCTGCCCTTATGTATTCAACAACTTTTTCCAAACCATTCATTCGTTTTCCTCGAATTCGCTTTCGTTGTGCGTTTCTGTTTCCGAATCAAAGGCCAGAGGAGAGAAGAGTTTACGACCGGCCAGACGATGCTTTCCAAAAAACCACGGAAACCGGAGCTGCACAGGGGCAAAGAGGGCTTCTTCAGGGGAAGTGTCCTCTAGCGCCCATGCACATATAAAATTTTTGAAAAGGGGTATCAGCTCCATCTCCCTTTTAGTAGGCAGCCAACCGGTCAGGTACACTGTGTATTTTGTGCCCAAAACCGAAATGCTGTCTTTGTTTGCCTTAAAAGGTGCAAGGTCAATGATCTCACGCTTTGCAAGAGGGTACAGTTCTGAATCGCTCGGAAAGTCCTCAGCCTCGGAAATCTCAGCACAGCCAAGAGTTAATAGCTCATGCAGAAACTGCTCAAACTCTTCGCGTATGACCAGCATACTGAGTTTTCTCATATTTGATACCGGCATCAGCTTAATATCCTTTCGAAAATCAGATTGCCGGCAGTATCTAGCCGCCGTTCGGCACGTGCCCTGCCCATCGCCAATTTATTTGCTGTAGATGAAGCCAGCTCCTTTGCCTGCTCAGTCGCTTTCTGGTCAGATGCACGTAATAGGTGTTCGACTTCTGATTCCGCACGAGAGAGGGTTACAACGATTGCTTCTTCACCGGCTTTCTGAGCCTCCATCTTATTGTCGTTTGCGTCCTTGTTTGCTTGCGAAATGGATTGTTTGGCTTCTTGTTCTACTGCACAAACGATTTCTAGCATTTCGAGCGACATTTGACCACCTCCAAGGTATTCATGGTTGTATCAGAAATGATACTATCGCTTTAGTTTAGGATCAAGCGCATCACGCAGGCCGTCACCAAGCAGATTGAATGCGAGAACTGTGAGCATTATGAAAACACCTGGAAATGTTACAAGCCATGGTGCACTGCGCATGAACTCTCTACCCATCGCAATCATTGAACCCCATTCCGGATGCGGCATTGGAACGCCGAAGCCGATGAATGACAGTGATGATGCAACGATTATGGTCATTCCGAAGTTTACGGAAAATGCAACGATAATCGGTGAAAGTCCGTTTGGAAGTGCCTGAGCAAATATGATGCGCAGGTTCGAAAGCCCGACGGCTCTGGCAGCTTCGATATACTCAGAGTTACTGAGCTGCAAAACAGAGGCTCTTGTAATTCGAATATAAATCGGGATGCCGGAAACACCGACAGCGATGATTAGATTCTGGAGGCTTTGTCCAAGCACTGTAACAATAACCATTCCGAGTAGCATTCCTGGGATTGATGCTAAAACGTCTGAACAGCGCATGATTATGTCATCTACTTTACCGCCGAAATAACCGGAAATTGCACCAATCGAAACGCCAAAGAATGCACCAATTAGAGATGCACCGAATCCGATAGCAAGAGTGTAGCGTGTGCCGAAAACAACACGCAGCAGTGCATTACGACCCATGCCGTCAGTTCCAAACAGGTATGGCCAATTCGGTGGTTCAAGCCTGATTTGAACGTTGCGTGCCGTGACCATGTCAAATGACATAAACAGAGATACTATGACCAGCAAGAACAAAAATCCAACAATGACCAAGCCTGTCATGGCGCCCTTGTTCTTTCTGACTCTGTAGAAGATATCTCCCATTTGACTGCGTTTTCTGTATTTGCGTGTTGCCAAAATCTCGTCGCCCTTTGATACGCTGTCTTCATCGGCACGTTCTTTGATATCAAGAACTCTTGTTGCAAATGAGACGCTTTCTTCAGAAACCGTATCTATAATGGCAGCAGATTCCGCTTCGCTGGCAGATTGGGCGGCAAGCATTTCGTTTCGCTCTTCGTCTGTCAGATGAACAACTATGCGAGGTGCAGCATGGGCGCTGCTCCTAACGTCAGTAGCATGTGAAGTCTTTTTCTTTTTGCCTGTGGCTAAGTATTGAGCCTTGATTCTTGGATCGATAAATGCATAGAGGATATCTACAATAAGCTGTACTAAAACGTACAGAATTGTTGTCAAAATTACAACCCCGGTAGTTGATGTGACATCACGGGCAAACACGGCATCAAAAGCCATGCGGCCGATGCCGGGCCATGCAAAAACTTGTTCAACAACAACGCTGCCTGCAAGTTGCATACTGAGGGATACGCCTGCAGCAGTGACAATGGGAATCCAGGCATTGGCCAGAGCGTGTCTTCTAATAACGGTTTTCTCCGGAACGCCTTTAGCTCTGGCGGTGCGCAGGTAATCTGATTTCAAAACCTCAAGCATACCTGCACGGGTCTGTCTGGTGGTTGAAGCGGTTAGAGAAAGGCCGCTACATATGGCGGGCAAAATCAAACTGCGGATGCCATGATCAAAACCACCGGCTGGCAACCAACCCAGATGGAAAGAAAACAAGAGCAGCAGAAGCAATCCTATCCAGAAAATAGGCATGGACATGCCGACCAGAGTAACACCGGTAGCGACATTGTCTAATAGTGTGCCTGCTCTTCTTGCTGCGAATATGCCCATGGGAACGGCAAAAAGTATGCCGAAAATCAGCGCGGTGAAAGAAAGAATGAGTGTGTTGGGAAGCCTTGTGATAAATGTGGACCACACACTGATCCTTGTAGCATCTGAGACACCCAAATCTCCTTGAAGCAGATTGAGCATATATAGTCCGTACCTGTAAAACATGGATCTGTCGAGATTGAATTCGCGGATTAGAGTTTGGATATCATCCGGGGTCATGCCATCGGTAATCATAGCGTCGATAATGGTTCCGGGGGCAAGTTCCATTAATGCGAAAACAATGAAAGAAACAGCGATAATGACTGGAATTAGTGTCAGCAGCCGCTTCAGCACATAGCGAATCAAATTTTTCACTCCCTTGAGGAAAGCCGGGGCACGGGGCCCCGGCCTTTCAAAATTATTGCTGGAATACTTGCGGGCTACTAGTCAATTGTCATGTACATTTGTCTGAGGTCAATTCTGTGCAGGTCGGAACGAAGAATGAAACCACCGACATTGTTGTCGAAAACGATACCGTTTATACGCCATAATAGGTTTGTGACAGGCTGAATTTCAGCAACGATTTCTTGGATTTCATAATAGATTGCGCGACGTCTGGCTTCGTCAAATGTTCTTGAACCTTCGTTTATAAGGTCAGATACACGTTGATCGTTGAAGTTACTTCTGTTTTGCGCGCCGCCCGGATAGAAAGCACTGCGGATTGAGCCTGCGTTAGGACCAAGTTGTGTGAATATAACGCTGATTTGTCCCTGGCCGCCTGCAATATGAGCGTTGAGGCTAGGTACGTCCATTTGGTTGAGTGTGGTGTTGATGCCGATATCTTGGAGCTGTGCCATCAGAACTTCAGATGCTCTGATATTAGTGACGATTGCTGTAGCGATTTCGACAGCCTCGCCATTGTAGCTGGACGCTTCGAGATATGATCTTGCCAAATCAAGATCTTGCTGGATGAATGGGATGTTGGGGTTTCTGTAGTCTTGAACAAGACCCCAGAAGTTACCGTCTTGCAGGTCGCCGTCGGCCCATCTGCCTGCTGCAACTGTTGCAATTTCAACTCTGTCAATCGCATGAAGGATTGCCATTCTGAAGTTGTGATCTTGCATCAGTGGGTCAAGCATGTTGAAGTTCATACCCTGTGGGTCGTTGAAAGTCAGTGGATGTACTGTGAAGCGATCGGGCTCAGCTTCAAACAATGGGATATCTTCAGCACTTGTGCCGAAGCTGATTACTGCTTCGCCGCTTTGGAGCATCATAGCGCGTGTTCCCATTTCAGGAACGAAACGCAGATGCATACGCTGGGTTACAGGAATATGATCGACATTCCACCAATCCTCGTTGCGCTCAACATGTACAAAGTCATTTGTCATGAAGTCGATAACGCGGAAAGCGCCTGTACCTACCCATGTGCCTCTGTCTGCATCAGCAGCTATGGCTCTTTGGTTTACGATGCCTGCATTGGGTCTTGTGAGACCAAACAAGAACTCAACATCAACATCTTCAAGTGTGAGTTCGATTTCAAAATCACTGATGACATTGACCGTTTGCACAGATCTCCATTGGTCAAACGCCGGTGAGCCTACGCTGGCTTGAGCTTGTTGGATTGTAAAAGCTACATCATTTGCGGTGAATTGATCTCCGTTGTGGAAGAAAACATCTTCACGCAGGGTAAAGCGATAGGTTTGGTAATCATCAGTTTCAAAAGATGTTGCGAGTTCGGGCTCAAAATTCATGCCGCCGGCATCCGATGGATAAACGAGCCTGTCATAAATCATTGTGAATACCCAGTTTGTTGGTGGGTTGTTTGCTGCCGGAAGGAAAGGGTTGAGCACGCCGATTTGGTTGTTGTCAATGACAACACGGAGCTCTTCAACAAATGTTGCATCTTCCGGAGGTGGAACAAGTGCTACGTCACCGAGGTTGCCGCCGCCAGGTGCTGCAGGGGTTTCTCCACCTGGAGCTGTCGGAGTTGTTGGGGTAGCAGGTGCTGCAGGGGTGTCGTTGCCACATGCCGCAACAAGCCCTATGCACATAACCAGGCAAAGGACGGTGGCTAGAAGTTTGATTGATTTTTTCTGTTTCATTTTATTCCTCCTAAAATTTTATAGTTTTGTTACTGCGAACATATTAATAGCAGAGCCAATAACTACTGTGTGATTTTACACAAAAACGCTATACTTGTCAATAAAAAAGGTAAAATTCAACTATTCTTTGTTAATGAATTACGGAGGTTTCGTCATTCTTGCTGACGGGAGTCCGCCTCCCGCCAGCTTTAAGTAAACCCTCGATGCTTTTTTAGATAAACTCCACCAGCAAAGACAAGGAGCGAGCGTTAGTTAAGGTTTGTTTAGAGATTTACAGTTATAAGCACTTCTTTTGTGAAAGAGTTTATATACCATTGACCACCACTGCGGCCGCGTCCGGAAGATTTTTCGCCGCCAAACAGCACATGATATTCTGCGCTTATTGGATGTGAATTAATGTGCATATTTCCGGTTTGAACCTTTTTGGATACCTGAATACCTCTAAAGATGTCCTCGGTCCATACACATCCGCTCAAGCCATATTCGGTGTCGTTGGCAACCGCAATGGCTTCTTCTTCGCTGCTTACTTTAATAACGCTACATACCGGGCCGAACACTTCGCAGCAGGCTGTTGGCATTTTATTAGAAACATTAGTCAAGACCCAAGGATGTACCACATTGCCCTCTGTCTTGCCCTCCACGGCGACTGTTGCACCGGCTTGGAGTGTTTTTTCAACAAACGCTTCAACCGATTTGACTTGGGTGTTGTTGATTAGCGGGCCGATGTTGACAGTTGGATCTGAGGGATTACCGCATTTTAGTGACTTGACCATTGCAGTGAGTTCTTCAACAAAGCGATCATGCACAGCGTCCATAACGATAAAGCGGTTTACAGCCATGCAAACTTGTCCGTTAAGCAAAAACTTTCCGAATCCTACTGATTTTATTGCTTTGCTTACATCAGCATCGTCCAAAACGATCATGACGTTGTTTCCACCCATTTCAAGCGCAACGTCCTTAAAATGGCGGCCTGCAAGCTCAGAGATCCTTCTGCCGGTTTCGGTTGAGCCGGTGAAAGAATGCATTGCAGGAATGGGGTGCGTTACAAAATAGTCGCCGATTTCGCTGCCTGCACCGGCAACAACATTAAATAATCCTGCCGGGAATCCTGCTTTGTCAAAAGCTTCAGCCAGAATCATTGCCGAACCAGGGGTTTCTGATGAGGGCTTTAAAACTACGGCGTTTCCGCAAGCAATCGCCGGAAGCGTGTAGCGCATTGCCAGAACGAAAAGATGATTCCATGGAGAAATAACGCCGATAACGCCTTTGGGCACTTTATAACCATAGCACTCTCTGCCTGGTATGTTTGATGGCATTATGGTTCCTTGAATCATTGTAGGATAACGAATGGCATCTTCAATTGCTTCGATTATATAATTGAGATCGACGCCGCCGATATGTATGGATTTACCGCCTTCTTCGGTATCACATGCGATCATGTCCTCACGCAGTGATTCGAATGCCGGAATAAGCTTTTTTAACATCTGGATCTTATGAGCCGGAGTAGTGGCAGCCCACTCAACTTGTGCAGCTTGAGCGGCCTTGTATGCATCGTCAACATCTTCTTGGTTTGCTCCTTTGTAGGTGTATAGAAGCTCGTTTGTGTAGGGGTTGAAGTTGGACATTTCTTTGCCGCGGCCTTCCCGCCACTGTCCGCCGATGTATTGCTTTGTATACTGTTTCATAAAAGCCTCCCTTAAAATTTTTCGCTAAATATTTAATATATCGATTCGAAAATAATCACATATTTCCAAATCGGTACACTAGCATACTTGGCCCTGTTTTGTCAATAAGCGAAAGCGAAGATATAAACAGTTAAGAAGATATAAACAATTAATGTTGAAAGTCATGCGTCCATATAGTACAATGATGCCAAATCGTGTGAAGAGGTACAATATGGGAGAAAGCAGGAAGAGAAGATTTGGAGACCGGCGTGACGGAAGGCGCTTGCGCACGCTTGACCCATATAATGCTATGATTCCGTTTGTAATGAAGAAGAGAAATGAGGCAAGCAATTGTTTTTCAGACGCTTTCGAAATAACAGAGGTTGAAAAATATTTGAGGGCAAAAAGGATGCATGGGTTTCCGGGCATGGGGCTGCTGCATCTTTTCATTGCGACATATATAAGAACAGCATCGCAATATCCGGCGATTAACAGATTTGTCTCGGGACAACGCGTTTATGCCCGGTACAATATAGAGTTTGTCATGACGATAAAAAAAGAAATGCGGGCTGATGCTCCAGAAACCTCGGTAAAAATAATTTTTGAACCTGGAGACACCATCAATGATGTCTATTACAAACTGAATAAAGAAATCAAAAAAGCAAAAAACAAAGAGGAGAGTACCGATACTGATAAACTTGCAAAAGCACTGATGAAGATGCCGAGGCTTGTTTTGAAGTTTATTGTGCGCTTACTGGAAATCATGGATTATTTTGGAATAATGCCGAAAGCGATTCTAAAAGTCAGTCCATTTCACGGTACTATGGCGATAACTGACCTTGGTTCCATCGGGCTTCCTGCCATTTACCACCACCTATACAATTTTGGGAACATGCCGATGTTTATTGCTTTGGGTACCAAAAGAAAAGCAATGGAGCTGCGGCCGGATGGATTAGTTATAGAGCGCAAATATGTTGATTATAAGTTGGTCGCGGATGAGCGGTGTAGTGACGGCTTTTTGTTTTCACAAGCATTTAGGTATTTTCGGAGCATTTTACGCAAGCCTCATTTGCTTGATGAGTCACCTGAAACTATAGTTGACGATATAGAATAACCGGGCGTTTTAGCCCGGTTATTCTATATTAAAACCGATGGGACTCAATTCCCGTCAGCTTAGTAGTTATCATATACCCCTGCAAGCAGCTTTGTGGCTGCTTCTTCGTCGATTTTGACAGGGCAGAGGGTGGAGAGATGGTTTGATAATATATCCGGAACAAAGCTCATGATTTTTTCACGCTCAAAGCCCATTTCTTTCAGAGATTTTACACCGACTTTGCGCATCAGTGCCCTTATGCCATCTGCAACAATCAAGCCGAGCTGCTCAGGCGTTTCGTTGCCTGTGAGCGCAAGACCCATTGCTTTGGCAATAGTGCGGATTCGCTCCGGAACTGCCGGAGCTATTATTGCAAGGGTCTCGGGAAGCGCCAGTGCGCAGTTATGACCATGTGGGGTGTGGAAATGACATGAAAGGGCATCGGCTATTGCGTGGCCAACGTGGACGATTGGTGTGTTTATGCAAAGTCCACCCCAGTTTGCTGCCAGAGCCATTTCACTGCGTGCTTCCAGATTGCTGGGGTCTTCGCAACAGATAGGTAGATTTTTTGTGATCTTTTCAATTGCAGCCGCAGCAAAGAGGTCTGAATGCGGATTGCTCAGAATGGTTGTCATTCCTTCTGCGGCGTGAGCGAATGCATCCATCCCTGTTGTTGCGGTAATCGACTTTGGCACTGTGAGCATAAGCTCAGGATCAACAAGTGCCAGTGTGACATTTACAAATACACTCCATTTGACATTCATGTCAGGCAGGGATATAACGGAAACCTGAGTGGACTCACTGCCTGTGCCGGCAGTTGTAGGCACAAGAATAAGTGGTGCCTTTGTGTCAACAAATATTGGCGGCCCTTGAATATACTGGCGTGCAGGTCCGGGATTGGTCATGAGTATTGAGGTGGCTTTGGCGGTGTCTAAACTACTGCCACCGCCGATTCCAACGAGGCAGTCAGCCCCTTGGGCTTTTGCAATAGCGGCAGCTTCATCAACACAACTATCAGGTGGGTCTGCCAGAACGCCGTTGTAAACAACATGGCCGACACCTGCTTCATCAAGGCTCTTCATGGCCTTAGCGATGATGCCGGCATCTTCGATTCCCTTTTCGCAAATGAGCAGGACTTTTTTGCTGCCAAACCCCTTTGCTTTCTCCCCCAGAATGCTGATTGCCCCGCATCCAAAGACTATTGGTGCAGGCACTGAAAATTCGGTAAACAATGTATCTCCTCCTATAAGTTAATATTAGTTTATAAAGCAATTGCTCTCGTTTTAGAGAATAGGATAGTTTTCTGTAAAGCAAGCGTCACAGAAGCTGTATTTGGCATCGGGGGCGATCTGCCCCAGACTGTCAATGCTCAGAAATCCGAGACTGTCGGCGCCAATAATGCTGCACATTTCTTCTGTTGTGTAACTACAGGCAAATAGCTCCTGTTTTGAAGGGATGTCAGTTCCAAAGAAACATGGGCTTATGAATTTCGGGGCTGAGGATAGCACATGAACCTCTTTTGCCCCAGCCTCACGGAGCAGCCTTATAATTTGGACAACTGTGGTTCCGCGGACTATGGAATCATCAATCATTATGATGCGCTTATCTTTGATGGTCGCACGCAGCGGATTGAGTTTGATTTTTACTTCCTCTTCTCTTGTAGCTTGAGCAGGCTTTATGAAAGTACGTCCTATATAACGGTTTTTTACAAAGCCTGTGTTAAAGGGTATACCGGTTGCGATGGAATAACCTTTTGCCGCTACCAATCCAGAGTCGGGTACGCCGATAACTACATCGGCGCTGAGTGGGTATTCGCGAGCCAGGCATTTACCTGCATTTATTCTGGCTTCATATACACTTTGGCCATCTATAACGCTGTCTGGACGGGCAAAGTATAGATGCTCAAAGATACAGAGACTTGCTTTTTCAGTGCAGTTTTCGGTGTTGCTGTAAAGTTCTCCGCCCTCCACCCATACGACCTCGCCGGGTTTTACATCACGGAGATAAGTTGCCTCAACGCTGTCGAGCGCACATGTTTCCGAAGCGAAAACAAAAGCATCGCCTTTTTTTCCGATACACAAGGGCCGAAAGCCCCAAGGATCCCGTGCTGCAATTAATTTTCGTGAGGACATTACAACAAGGGTGAATGCACCTTTAAGACGCTTGACAGCCTCATTTACTGCGGCTTGAGCGCTTCCGCTATGCAACCGTGCCTGAGCGATAATATATGCGATAACCTCAGAATCTGTTGTTGTGTGGAAAACAGCGCCTTTGTATTCATATTCACGTTTTAGCTCTGCGCTGTTCGTCAGCTTTCCGTTATGCGCCACAGCAAGCGAGCCTTTTATGTAGGTAAGTGTCAATGGTTGGGCATTCTCGCGATGCAAGTCTCTTGAACCTGCATAACGCACATGACCGATAGCTATAGTTCCGTTTAGTTCATTGAGAATACTCTCGGAAAAGAGATCCCCGACCAGCCCAGAGCCTTTGTGACAGGAAAGCTCAAGGTCATTGATGGTTGCAATGCCACAATCCTCTTGACCACGGTGTTGGAGCGCATATAAACCATAGTATGTACTCCTGGCACAATCGCCGCCGGAGTCATATATAGCAAAGACGCCGCACTCCTCGTTCAATTTCATAAAATCGCTCCTTTTTTGCAGCAAAGATTAAAATATTAGTGTAGCCATACAGGCAACACCAGACACTGAGCAATCTGCATCAATTGCCATTTTCGTTAAGCAGTTTGTTCAGCTCATCCATAAATGTATTGATATCGCGGAATTGGCGATATACAGAAGCAAACCTGACATAGGCAACCTCATCCAGTGGTTTTAGACCGTTCATTACCATTTCACCGACATCTGTTGTTGTTATTTCACGTTCCAGAGAGTTTTGAAGTTCTTGTTCAATTTCGTTTGCAACGGTCTGAATATCTGCCAGAGGCACCGGGCGTTTTTCGCAAGCTCTGAGCATACCGTTTATAAGTTTTTGCTTGTCGAAAGTTTGTCTGCTACCGTCTTTTTTGACAACAATAAGAGGCAGTCGTTCCATTATTTCATAAGTGGTAAAACGTTTCTGGCATTTGAGGCATTCTCTCCGCCGTCTGATGGTTGCACCCTCCTCAGCAGGGCGTGAATCTACAACCTTGCTTTCTGAATAGCCGCAAAATGGACATTTCATCAGTTAGCCCTCCTGAATTACTGTAAAATAATTACCGCTTGTTATTTTATCACGATATACAACATTTTGTATACGAAAAAATTAAAATTAAGAAAAATTTGAATGATGTGGTGCCTGGCTATCGTTCGAAATCAAACCACCACGCTGAATTAGTTATAGAAAGAGACAATCGAATTCATCGCGTGTGTACAGAATGTTCAATACATCTAGGAGCCCACTCGACGAAAGCCTTTCAGGCAGGTCAAGTCTGCGGAGCAGCTCCCGGCGTTTTATTGCGCTGTTTGCACTGCCGGAAAGCCCAGCGGCAAAAAGGTCAGCGTTACTTATTTTGGGTTTGTCAGAGGATATAGGCTCTTCATCTTCAAAGGTTGCTCCAGCATTTGTAAGCGCGGTGATAATTACGTCCGATGTCATGCCTTCGACACCAAGTTTGCCTTCTTTTGAAGGTGATGGTTTGCGCTGTTCTTTGCCAGAAATGTCAGGGATATATGCATGTTTGACATTTTCGTCATTAATCATGCCGCGCAGTCTGCCACGAATAAAAAAGCCAGCTCTGTCACTGTCGGTGAGGATGATCAGGCCACATTTTTCAGCAAGCCTATGCAAGAGCGCAAGCTTTTCTTTATCGGAGAAAATTTGGAAGCCGGAAAGCTCGATAATTGTTGCATCGACGGCTCCGGCGACAGTGCTTTTATCATATTTCCCTTCGACAACGATGACTTCTTTAATACGTTTCATGTATTCCTTCTTATTTAAAAGCCAATTTTGTGAGCAGCTTGGTCAGACCGGATTCCGGATAAGATGAACTATTAAGCTCATGAGCGGCTTCTGCGCAATTGAGAACCGCTTGTTTGCACTCGTTGAGTGTCATTTTGCGGGCAGTATCCCAAAGTGCGTTTGCATGAAACTCATATTTGAGTCCACAGATTTCTATAAGCTCTTTCTTGCTCAGCTTGCTTTCGATGCATATTCGTGCCGCCAGCAGCTGTCTCATTTTCAACGAAATGCTAAACAATAATTTGTGGGGAGCTTCTTTCATTTGAAGCAGTTCATCCATTATACGTGTTGCAGAAGCAAAATCACGTCGTGCAACTGCATCCGTCAGCTTATATGCCGCAGTATCTATGACCGGAGAAACCACAGCGTCTATATCACTGCGCATGATGGTATCTTCCACGGAGAATGCCGCAACTTTCCCAATCTCTCCGTATAGTGTTGACATATATCCGCCGGTGAGAAATGCCAGATATTTTGCATCATCAACGCTGATGTTTTTTCCTGCATCATTAAAATGAAGCCTAATCCATTTGACCAGTTTGCTATGATCCTGAAGTAAAAACTCGATAACTTCAGCACGCTTTAAAATTTCAGTGTTGATTTTGACCCGCCGGTCGGGCTTGTAAAGGACTACATCGAACACAAAAAGTATGCACACATATTCAGGCAGGTCTGAGAGCATTTTACTGAGCCTTGGTTTATCATCGCAAGAAAAGAGGTCGAAATCATGAACTTCAATAAATGTTCTATTGGCAAATGACGGCAGTGTGTTTATTGCCTCATCAAGCTCATCAAGGGAGCAATGTTTTCCCTCATATTTTTTGTAGTTAAAACTACTAAGCCCATCTGGGCAAAGATGGAGGCGAAGCTCAGCGATGCAGCGTTGCAGCAGGTAGCGCTCTTCCCCATGGAAGATGTAAAAGCAACTGATGTCGTCTGACTTTAACGCATCAGTAAACGCTTTATACCCGTCTGAACCTTTGTTTTTCGGCGGCATTGATTGAGTCCCCTTTCACCCTGGACGCACAGTGATATGCCCCATTAAATCTGTTCTATAAATCGCTACATCAAAAATTTCAAGTCGTTCTAATGTTTCTGCGGAGGGATGTCCAAAACTATTTCGACCGACCGGAATAATTGCAATTTCAGGTGTCACTGCGGCAAGGAGTTCGTTGGATGTTGAATGTCTGGAGCCATGATGCCCTACAACCAGCACATCGATACTTGGTAATTGCGCAAACCGCAGCAGGCTTCTTTCGCTGGAGGAATTCATATCACCGGTGATCAGCGCGGTGATTTCCCCACGCGTAAGTACAGAAACACCGCGTTCATTTATATCTCCAAAACCGACTGGAGGAAAGAGCACCAGTTCAAGTTCACCAAGTGTCACATAAATGGTTTCGGTGACATATATTATATCAGCTCCGCGCCTTCTTGCAAGCTCAATTATGTCCTGTGCGACATATGACCCATCAGGGTCAGGAATAGCAAGTGCGTAAATAGCTGTTCTGCTGAGCAGAAATTCCACGCCGTTTATATGGTCGGCATGGAAGTGCGTCAGAATCAGAAGGTCTACAGAAGTCCTGCCGTTGCTGATGAGATACTCATGCGCTATTGCACCTGCGGATTGACCGCTCATGCTGCCACAGTCTACAATTGCTGTATGCTGATTTGAGCTTATAACGATACTCATCCCCTGACCGACATCCAGAACCGTAATTGTTGTGTCAGCGTTTCCAGGTAAAATAGGGGAGATGAGAATAATGATGAACAATAGTACAGAAACCAGACAAATAGGTAAGATATATTGCCGTGGTCGCGTCTTAAAAAATGGGAGAGACACAAATAGGATATAAACGTAAGCGAGCCAAGACATGATCAGGGAATTTGACGAATATACCACTGAGTAAGGTATCGAAGATAAAAAGCTTGCTGCAAATATGATGTATTGCGCCGCATACCCTACTGGAAAGGCAGCGATTATCCCTAGAGGGAAATACAAAAAACCCAGTATAACAGAAACAAGCCCAAGGGGGAAAGCCAGCGAAACGGCCCAAAGCGTCATGAGATTTGTGAGCGGGGCAATCAGTGAGACATAACCAAAGTGAATGACTGTGAGGGGAATGGTAAGCAGCAATGCACCGATTGTCGTAGCCAGACTTGATGATACAAAGTTGAATAAAGATCTTTTTATTCTGTTTCGGTATATTTTACTGCCTCTAAGAGCTTCTGAGATCCCGGAATTGATTTTTGGTGTGAGCAGCATAATGCCGAGTGTCGCAGAAAAAGATAACTGTAAACCAATTGATGATATCGAATATGGATTGGATGCCAGAAGCACAATCAGTGCAGCGGACAGGGAAGTTATGCTATCTCTCTGGCGACGGAAAAGAGGTGCGCAAATGAGAAAAACCTGCATTATCCCAGCTCTGGTGACCGAGGGTGTGAAGCCCGCCATGGACATAAATAGTATAAGCACAGGTATCCCGATGATGGCGAAGGCTCTTTTGTTTCTGACCAAAAGCGAGAGAAAGCCCATCAGAAAAGAGACGTGCATACCGGAAATTGAAACCACATGAATGATACCTGCTGCAGAAAGAGAAGAGTTCAGGGCTGCATCGCGAAATAATTCGTTACGCCTGCCAACGAGCAAGGCCTGCATAAAATGCGATATATCTTCTGGGTAAAGTCTATGAATCATATCGGCGATGCTGCTTGCGAGTCTTATGGGGAAAAAGCGAAGAGTGCCACTTGTGTCTATGATTTCGATACTGCCAGAGACGAAAGCAGTCAGAAATGCGCCACGTGCACTTAGGGCATTGGTGCGCACACCATCTTCATTTTCTGTTGTACGGAAATTTGCTGAAAATGCGATAACATCACCAGGACTCAGCGAGGCTTCATCAAAGTAGTACAGGCGTGCACCCATATCCGGGCCAGTGTCGTTTTGGATCAATACATCCACACGATATCCGCGTGTTCTTTCAACAGGAAAATCAGTGACAATCGCTGTTACCGAGGCTCTTTGTTCATGAAAAGCTTGTGCTGGGGAAACAAATAGCGTTGTGAAAGTCCAGCTCCATATAAGCCCGACCGCAAAAGATAGCAACATGATAAAAAAGCGGATGCGAAGGTTTCCGTGAAAGAGTAAGCCGCAGAGTGATGTTGCTATCGCAATGGCACCACAAATGAGCAGCCAGTTGAAGGATAATATATTTCTCGCAAAAAATATTGCAGCGGTGAAAGAAAATGCGGCAGTTGCAAGCTTACGCATATATCATCATCCAATCGTTTGCAATTGCTACCGGAGGTATGCAGCCGATTAGATTTTTGCACAAATGAAAATACCTGTCAAGCGTTGCAAATACAAGACAAATTGTGAAACTAACTGTGAAAAATTTTAAAATAAGCTAAAGGATTGCCATTTGCATTGACTCACGCACAGTGGTTTTCACCACTAGGCGATTGAAAAATTTTGTGGAGAAGCAGATATAACAAATTTTACGAACAAGGAATATGAAATTGACGAGGTATTGCTCATGATTTTGTTGTTTTGCTTGGAACAAGTCCCGTTGCCCCAAGCATAATCTGTCGGGCGTTGGTCACAGAGTCTTCGCCTGCGTGATGAGCTTCGAAAAAAGCGACTGTACAGTTTATTCCAGAGGCTCGCAAACTCACTTCGCTCAAACAATGCTCGCCTTTGCTGAAACTTCACCTACAGCCGCTAATTTTCTTCGCTATGCATCTCGTTGGCGAAGACCCTGTGACCAGCACGCTATCGGCAGCCTCACAACAAATTTTGCTGAGTCTACTTGACGTGATGATGAGAATTTGATAAAGTGTAGATACAATACAGGAGTTTCGCATTGAGGAGGAGTTCGAATGTACGAGAAAAAAGCGACTATCATGAAACAGGTAGGTCTTTATGCCAGGCCGGCAACATTTCTCATTCAAAAGGCGAACGAGTTCAAAAGCAGCATATGGATTGAAAAAGACGAGCGCCGTGTGAATGCAAAGAGCTTGTTGGGCGTCTTGTCCCTCGGCGTTGCGCAAGGGGCAACGATCAACATTATTGCAGATGGCCAGGATGAGGTGGCTGCAGTTGATACGCTTTGTGACCTGATTAATTCGGATTTTGAAGAATAAAGACTAGGCGATAGTGTGCAGAAATATAGCTATTATTCTTTCGCAGTTTATACAAAAAGCAGGGGCAAACGTAATCCGTTTATCCCTGCTTTTCAGCTTGTATGCGCAATTTTAACAAGCGGTTCAGGCTCAGCCTGTAAACGATAGTCATTGCATGATGAGGCCATATATCCCTCGCGCTTGGTTAGCACGTCTATGATGATGTTCGTGTCTAGTAAAAGTTTCACTGTTTGCCCAACCTTTGGAACGAGAACTTGCACCGTTTAGGGCAATACAGGATAAGTGTGAAAGCGTAATACATGATAATCAGCACTTTTAAACAAAGCAAAAAAGCCTTCTGCAAAGGCGCAAAAATTTCGTATAAACGTAGCATCACACAGCAATTTTAGTTAAGGTCGAAAT